>JACCDG011790915.1_pt1 | contig 15441 bp, 13 predicted proteins | sample 7442471 | NCBI WGS metagenome assembly JACCDG01 (sample SAMN15323444, study PRJNA562643) | freshwater metagenome | isolation source: river surface water | place: USA:Blue River Watershed | collected 2017-08-17
CCCTCCTGAATGCGGGCGCCGCCAGAGTCGTTGATGCCGATCACGGGCGCGCCGACTTTCATGGCGGTATCGAGCACTTTGCAAATCTTCTGGGCGTGCGCTTCGGAAAGCGAACCGCCGAAAACCGTGAAGTCCTGACTGAACACGAACACGAGGCGACCGTTGATGAAGCCGCAGCCCGTGACGACACCGTCACCCGGAATTTTTTGATCCTGCATGCCGAAATCGGCGCAGCGATGTTCGACGAACATATCCCACTCTTCGAATGTGCCGTCGTCGAGCAGTAGCTCGACGCGCTCCCTCGCGGTGAGCTTGCCTTTGGCATGCTGTGCGGCGACGCGCTTCGGTCCGCCGCCCTGCCGGGCCTGGGCGCGCTTCTGTTCGAGCAGGTGAATGATGTCGTGCATGGGCTATCCCTGTGTTGAATTCTTGTGGTGTCAGTGTGCTTCGAAAAGGTCGAGAAGTCTGCGTGCGGCCGATGACGGCGCGACCCTCGCGTGGGTCACATCATCGATGGTCTTCGGCAATGCCGCGCGGACGGCTCCGCTATCGCGGAAATCGGCGACGAGCCGTGCATGGACTTCGTCCCACATCCAGGTGAGGGCTTGCTGGCGACGGCGTTCGGCGAACTCGCCGCTGCGGTCGCGCATACTTCGAAAATCGCTGACGTTCGACCAGAAGGCCTCGAGCCCTTCGCCCTTGAGTGCGCTGCCACGCATCACGCGAACGTGCCAGCGCATTTCGTCGTGTGAGCCCGGCGCGCCCGTGAATCGCAGCACTCGGAGCGCGGAAGTGATCTGAGCCTCGGCGCGGGTTGCCGCATCGGGATCAAGATCTGCTTTGTTGATCACGATGAGATCGGCGAGCTCCATGATGCCCTTCTTCATCGCTTGCAGATCGTCACCTGCGTTCGGTAGCTGCAGCAGGACGAACATATCCGTCATGCCGGCGACCGTGGTTTCGGATTGCCCAACACCCACCGTCTCGACGATCACGACGTCGTATCCCGCCGCTTCACAGACGAGAACAGCCTCGCGGGTTTTTTCTGCGACGCCACCAAGCGTGCCTGACGAGGGGCTCGGCCGAATGTAGGCGTTCTGTTGAACCGACAGCCTCTCCATGCGGGTCTTGTCGCCGAGGATGGATCCTCCGGATACACCGGAGGACGGATCGACTGCGAGGACGGCTACCTTGTGTCCGCGCGTCAGAAGAAACATGCCGAGCGCCTCGATGAACGTCGACTTGCCAACCCCAGGCACACCCGAGATGCCGAGTCTCAGCGCCTTACCCGAATGGGGCAACAACGCATCGAGAACGGCATCGGCACGACGGCGATGATCGGATCTCGTCGACTCGAGCAGCGTGATCGCTTTGGCGAGCGCGCGGCGATCGCCACTGCGAACACCGTCGATCAATCGAATGTCGTCTTGATCAAGCCCCATTACTGGCGCGCTTGATATGGTTGAGCACGTCACGTGCACTCTCGGGGATCGGCGTGCCGGGACCATAGATGCCCTTCACGCCAGCCTCGCGCAGGAACGCATAGTCCTGCTGCGGAACGACACCGCCCACGAATACGATGATCTCGGGCGAACCTTGTTCTCGTAGAGCGCGAATGATCTCCGGCACCAGCGTTTTGTGTCCCGCAGCAAGCGTGCTCACACCCACCGCATGCACGTCGTTTTCGATGGCCTGACGCGCACACTCTTCCGGCGTCTGAAACAAAGGCCCGACGTCGACATCGAAGCCGAGATCGGCGAACGCGCTCGCCACGACTTTCGCTCCACGGTCGTGTCCGTCTTGTCCTAGCTTGGCGATCATCACGCGCGGGCGCCGACCGTGGCTATCGGCGAAGGCAGCGATATCAGCTTGCAACTTGGTCCAATCCTCGCGCGATTCATAGGCTCCTGCGTACACGCCACTGACCTCCTGAGAATTGGCCCGATGCCGACCCCAAGCCTGCTCGAGCGCATCGCTCACCTCGCCAACCGTCGCTCGAAGGCGCATCGCCTCGATCGCGAGCGCGAGCAGATTGCCTTGACCTGACTTCGCTGCCGCAGTAAGCGCAGCGAGCGACGCGGATACTTTTTTTCCATCGCGCGACGTGCGCACTTTCTGGAGTCGAGCGATCTGGTTGTCTCGCACGGCGACGTTGTCGACCTCGAGAATCTCGACCGGGTCTTCTTTGTCGAGCCGGAATTTATTGACGCCGATGATGACGTCACGCCCGGAATCGATGCGCGCCTGCTTCTCGGCAGCACTCGCTTCGATACGCAACTTTGCCCAGCCACTTTCGACGGCGCGGGTCATGCCGCCGAGAGCGTCCACTTCTTCGATGATCGACCACGCCTTATCGGCCATTTCTTGGGTGAGCCGCTCCATCATGTAGCTACCGGCCCACGGATCGACCACTCGGGTGATCTGCGATTCTTCCTGCAAGATGAGTTGGGTATTACGCGCGATTCGCGCGCTGAACTCAGTCGGAAGCGCAATCGCCTCATCGAAAGAGTTGGTATGCAGACTCTGCGTTCCGCCGAAGACCGCCGCCATTGCCTCGATGGTGGTTCGCACGATGTTGTTGTAGGGATCCTGCTCCGTGAGACTCCAGCCCGAAGTCTGGCAATGCGTACGCAACATCAAGCTCTTCGGATTCTTTGCGCCGAAGCCGCTCATGATGCGCCACCACAGCAAACGAGCGGCTCTCATCTTGGCGATTTCGAGATAGAAGTTCATGCCGATCGCCCAGAAGAAGCTGAGGCGGCCCGCGAATTCATCGACGTCGAGTCCTTTGGCGAGCGCGGTCTTCACATATTCTTTGCCGTCGGCCAGCGTGAAGGCGAGCTCAAGCGCCTGATTCGCGCCGGCTTCCTGCATGTGATAACCCGAGATCGAAATCGAGTTGAACTTCGGCATGTTGCGGGCCGTGTACTCGATGATGTCACCGACGATGCGCATCGACGGTTCGGGTGGGTAGATATACGTGTTGCGGACCATGAACTCCTTGAGGATGTCGTTCTGTATGGTCCCGGAGAGTTGATCGGGTTTGACGCCCTGCTCTTCTGCGGCAATCACATAGGCCGCGAGCACCGGAAGCACCGCGCCGTTCATCGTCATCGATACCGAGACTTTGTCGAGCGGAATGCCATCGAACAAAATCTTCATGTCCTCGACGGAATCGATCGCAACGCCGGCCTTGCCGACGTCTCCCGTCACACGAGGATGGTCGCTGTCGTAACCGCGATGCGTCGCGAGATCGAAGGCTACCGACACGCCCTGGCCACCGGCAGCGAGTGACTTTCGGTAGAAAGCGTTCGAGGCTTCCGCCGTCGAGAACCCGGCGTACTGACGAATGGTCCACGGACGCACGGCGTACATGGTGGGCTGCGGACCGCGCAAGAACGGGGCAAACCCCGGCAAGGTGTCGGCATGTGCCAGTCCTTCGAGATCGGCCGCGGTGTACAGCGGCTTGACCTCGAGACCCTCGGGGGTTTTCCAGACCAACTTAGAGAGATCGCCACCGGGGGCCGCCTTAGCGGCCGCTTTCTCCCATGCCGGGAGGGCTCCGGAGTCGAGGATGTCGTCTTTGGCCATGAGCGCGAGCTATCCCTGCCAAAAACGTCAGTCTAGCAAGGGGTTACTCCTCGGGGGAAAGACTCCGGAAAACGACCGCGGAGGGGGCTGCCACAGCCCCGAATTTACCCCCGCTCAGCTCGCCCAGCTCAGCTCAGGGTGCAGGGGTCGAGCTGGCCAAAGCCTTCCAGGCGGGGTAGTCCCCTTCGAGGTGCTTCAGGTTGGTATAGCCCGCAGAACGAAGAGCCTCGATGGCGGCCGAGGCACGGCGGCCGGTGCCGCAATAGAGCACGATTTCTGCGTCTTTTGCCGCTGGCACGGCCGTGGCGGGACTCGCCATGACGACAGTATGGGTCACATTGAGAGCCCCCTCGACATGCCCGGCGGCGAACTCATCGGCCCGACGAACATCGAGGACGACCGGGCGGCTCGCGCCTTGAGCAAGTCTCGCCTGCAGTTCCGTCGGCTTGACCGCCGGCACGGAGGCGAGGATTTCGGCTGTGCGCTCGGGCGTCGGCATCGCCGGCGCGGCCGCAGCGGGGGCAGCGGCGGCGGGCTTCGCCTGTTGCGGCACCTTCACGAGCTTGCTCACGTCGTAGCCCATGTCCGCCACCTTTTTCACGAGTTCTGCGTATCGGGCATCGTCCATTGTCGGCGTGCGGGCCATGATCCAGACGTAGTCGCGTGCGCTACGGGCAATGATGGTCTCGGTGTAGTCGGCATCGACGTGGGAAATGACGTACTCCGCCTTGATCGGCCACACGAACTGCATGCCCCAGATCGCGTTGTTGGTGCCTGGGATCACGAACCCCTTGGGCTCCATCTGCTTGGCAGGCCCATCGAATGCACCCTTGTTGAAGGTGAAGGTCGTCTTGATCGTGCCATCGGGCGCGAGTTCATAGGACTCGATCGCGTTGTAGATATCTTTCTCGATGAAGGTGGGAATCACCCCAATGACGTACCAAGGACCCATGAAGCGAGGAAGATCGACTGAGGCCACAACCGGTACGGTCACTTTTTGGGGCGAGACGCCGCAGGCTGAGATCAGTGCCGTGAGGAAGGTCACGGCAAGAATTCTTGTCGGACGATTGAAAGTGCGATGGATCATGGTCGGTCTCCTGATTCTTTGGCTCGATATTATTCTGCGATAAACCAGCGGCCGTCGACGCGTTCAAGTACGTATCGATCATAGGGCAGCCCCTGCCCTTCGACGTCGTAGACCGCCCGACTACCGCCTTCCTCGAAAACGGGGGCCGTCCGCCGAACGATACGCAATGCAGCGATCAATAGTTCGCGCGTGGCGATACTACGATTGCATGCCGCGACCAGAGCATCGAGAGTTCGACCCGACAACGTACGGCGTAGTTCCGGACTGAGGAAATCGCGGTAGTACCGGTCGCATCGACCCTCCACCAATGTTTTCTCCGCTTGATCGAGCAAGGCGAGAATCTCGGGTGTGTTGCGCGCCGGTGTCGAAGGCGCGGACGCCGGAGCTGTCGAGCCCGTACTACCTGAGCTGGTTCTGCTCATGCTACCGCTCGAACTCGCTCCGCCGCTCGAGCCCGCTCCACCTGCTGCTGCGCTCGAAGCGGACGGTCGCAATCTTCCGGCGACGAGATCGTCGATTTGCGCCTCGACCTCGAGTGGAATCGCGGCTTTCCATTCTTTGCCGTAAGGTACGAGCGTCACCAGTTCGACCACCTCGACACGTCCACGATCAGGCGGCTGTCGGCCTTTCAAGACGACATGTACGAACTTGCCATCGCGCGCTGCAGTGAGTCCATCGAGCTTGTCGTAGGTTCGCGCACGAAGAGTCAGTCGGCGGGCAATGGTTCGAAAAAGATTGACGCTCGTCAGGCGTTCGATATCACCGATCGGCGTGGCATCACCGAAAAGTCGTGTGCGGATCGTGGACTCTCCGCGAGCGGCTTCATCTCTCAAGCGCTGCACGACCATGACACGAAGTCGATCGAGCTCGGACGGATGAATCGCGAACGCGACCGCCTGCGCATCACCCGAAGCGATTGCCGCGAGCAACTCGGCCGCAGCACGCTCTTGCGATCCGGTGACCGACTCGGCCGAAGCTCCCCCCGCAGCACCGAAGAACAAGACGAGCGCGAACGCGCCTTTTATTGCCAGTGATCTCATTGCGACGACTGTTGTTTCGGTTCTTGTTGATCATCGAGCGCTGCCGCTCGATCGTGTCGGCGACCGAGCCACCAACCGTTGACCGCCCAGCCCGTTGCCAGGGCAGCACCGACGAACGCGGCTCCCGCTGGCGATGCTCCGACTGCATCGAGCGCCGTCTTGGCCTGTGCACCGACATAATCCGCAGCCCGGTAGACCGGAACGTCGATGAAACTCTTCGCCTTGTATTTCGACTCTTTGTCCATGGCGCCCCAAAGCATCTCTCGTCCGGGACGAACGAACGCGTATTCACCCCAGCGTCGCAGGATGAGCAATGCCGCAACCATACCGAACACATTCAGCATCGATAGCAGCATGAACCCGCCGATCATCAATACGGGAACGAACGTGAGTAACGTTCTGACACCGAGTTTTGAAGCGATACGGCCCGTGAGAAACACCTGAGAGAGGATGGTCAGTGCTTGTACGATGAAGTCGATGTTGGCGAATACCTCGGTGCGGCGCGTGGTATCCGAAAACGTCTCGCTGACGATACGGAGTTGCTCGAAATAAACGAACGTGTTCACGGCAGAGAGAAACACGACGAATAACGCGATTCCGAGCAGATATGGCGAGCGCAGCACAATGAAAATTCCGGCGAAGGGGTTGCCGCCGAGACCTTCATCGTCACGCCCCGCATCGCTATTGAGTGGCGCTCCGGACGGAGGCTGCCGATTCCATATCTTGATGAGAATGCGCTGACAAAAAATGGCGCCCAAAAATCCGACCGTACCGAGATACAGCACACCAGAATTTCCGATGATGTCGACCGTGAGCCGCGCTGTGAGTGGCCCCACCAATGCGCCGAGTGTCCCGCCGGCAGCGATGAAACCGAAGAGCCGCCTCGCCTGCTCGCTGTCGAACATCTCGAGCAGAAAACTCCAGAAAACGGAGACGAGCATCAGATTGATGACGCTGACCCAGACGTAAAAAAACGTGCCGACCCGCAGGTTGCTTTCGTCGACCTGGATGGATGAGCCGATGATGGCGAGGATGACGGCAACCGAGCCGTAGAGCAGCGGAAGCAAGAGGCTGCGACGCATTCGGGCGACGAGCCAGCCCCAAAGCGGCACGATAGCGATCGAGAACAGCGCCGTGTAGAGCCAAAGATCAGCCACGCGCTCACGACCCAGCAGTGTCGCCACGGTTTCACGCACCGGTCGCACGGCGAAGTAACTGCCAAGCACAAAGAAAAACAGGCAGAACGCCGCGAATACTGCGGCGGTCTCACGGGGCTCGACTCGTACAAGGCGCGCGAGATGGCGTTGCATCATGTTTTTGATCCGGATGTCATGGTCATGGTAGCGAGATCGAGTCTTGCTCCCGGCTTCGGCACGATAGCCTTGCCGCCCAGTTTGTCTATTTTATGTTGCAGTGCTTGAGCCGGCTCAGGTTCGCCATGCACCAGACAGACCAAGGGTCGGCCAGCAAACGACTCATACCACCTTAAGAGATCGGCCTGATCGCCATGGGCCGAGAGCCCACCAACGGTGTGCACCTTGGCCCGCAGGTGCAGTGTTTGCCCGTGAATGCGGACTTGCGACACTCGATCGACGAGCTGACGACCGAGCGTACCGGGCGCCTGAAACCCCGTGATCATGACGTGACACTCGGGTCGCTCCAGGTTCTGCAGGAAGTGATGCAGGATTCGACCGCCATTGCACATGCCGCTGCCGGCAATGATGAACGCTCGGGTCCGAATGGAGTTGATCTCGCGCGACTGCTGCGGCGTCTTGCACAGACATAAATTGGGCAGCTCAGGCATCGATTCGAAATTTTCCCGAAGGCGCCGCGCTTCCTCGTCGAAACGCTCGGCGTGAGCCCAATAAATTTTGCTTGCCTCGATGGCCATCGGGCTGTCGAGGAAAATCTTCCAGCGATCGAGGCCCCATTCGCCGAAATGCTGCCCGAGTAGGTAAAGAATTTCTTGGCTTCTCCCCACTGCGAAAGCGGGCACGAGTATGTTGCCTTTGTCTCGATCGGCTTCACGGATGATCTCGCCGATTTCTGTGACGGTATCTTCTCGACGACGATGGAGGCGGTCTCCATAAGTGCTCTCCATGAGCACGAGGTCTGCGGACTCAAAACGGTAAGGGTCGAGAAGAATGGGCGAGTCGTATTGCCCGAGGTCGCCACTGAACACGATGCGCTTCGTCACGCGGTTTTCGGAGCATGAGACCTCGATGCTGCTCGAACCGAGAATATGCCCCGCATCTCGTATCCGCAGAGACACTCCGGGGAAGGGCGCGTATTCAGTGTCATAGCGCAGCGCTCGTACGAGCTTCAGCGTGCGTTCGACGTCGTCCAGATCGAACAAAGGCTCGAATACTGGCTCGTGCTCGTCGGTCCTTCGCGCACGCCGCTCCGCCTCTCGTGCTGCAAGGTCTGCCGTATCGCGAAGCAGAAGAGGCAGCAGGTCGCGACAGGCTGCGTTCGTATAGATCGTGCCTCGAAAGCCTCTCTTGACCAACAGAGGCAAGCGCCCGCAATGATCGATGTGCGCATGAGTCAGCAGCACAGCGTCGATATGCTCGGGATCGAACGGAAAGTCGATGCGATTACGGCGGGTCGCATCACGACCGCCCTGAACAAGACCACAATCGACGAGCAGAGTCCGTCCACCTACCCTGAGGATGTGGCAGGATCCCGTTACTTCACCGGCCGCGCCGAAGAATTCGATTTCCAAGTCTGAGCTCCTGAGACGTCAACTTGGGTATAGTCCAATCGTCCGCTGCATGTTACCCGGAGAATCTGTGTGATCAGCCTCAAAGTGAACGGTGTGGTTCGAGAGGTCGACGTCGAAGCCGATGCGCCCCTCCTGTGGGTCATCCGCGACGTACTGAAGCTCACGGGCACGAAGTATGGGTGCGGAATCGCCCAGTGCGGGGCCTGCACGGTGCACCTCGATGGACAGCCGATTCGATCATGCGTCACCCCGGTCTCAGTCGTCGGCAGTAGCGAGATCAGCACTATCGAAAATCTATCGGGTGATGCAGGGACGCATCCTGTGCAAAAAGCCTGGCTAGAACTCGACGTCGTGCAATGCGGCTACTGTCAGTCGGGCCAGATCATGGCGGCAGCGGCTCTTCTCGAAGTACAACCCAATCCGACGGATGACGACATCGACGCCGCGATGAATGGCAATCTTTGTCGCTGTGGAACTTATCCCCGCATCCGTGCTGCCGTGAAGCGCGCCGCCGAGATCAAGCGCAGCTCGACCTGATCGCCGAGGCGATCGGCGCCGTAACGGGGTGCGGTTACTTCGACGGTGTGATGGCCGGCGCGCCACCGGCGCCCGCAGTCAAGTAATCGAGCGCGAGCTGCCCGAAAGTCCGGCTCGCAATCGGGATGGCGGTTTCATCGACGTAAAACAGCGGCGAATGGTTCGATGCGGCCGTGAGCATGTTCTGATCTTTCGGCGTCACTCCCACGAAGAAAAAGAAACTCGGTACTTGCTCTGCGAAGAAGGCGAAGTCTTCGGCGCCCGTGACGAGCGGAACCGCTCGAACATTAGAAGCCCCTGCCGCTCGTCTCAGAGACGGAAGCACTCTCTCGGTCAAGGAGGGGTCGTTGCGTACCACGGGGTTGCTGCCGGACTGGATTTCGAACGTAGCCGTCGCCCCGCTCGCCTCGGCGATATTCGTCACCATACGATCGATATTTTTGATGATTGCCGCACGCTGTTGCGGATCGAAGGTGCGGATCGTGCCGAGCATTTCGACTTGATCGGGCACGATGTTGAACCGGATCCCGCCCTTGATCGCTCCGACAGTGACGACCGCGGGGTTCAGGGTGATGTCTGTCTGACGACTCACTACCGTCTGCAGGGCGTTTACGATTTGCGAGGAAATCACGATGGGGTCGACCCCACTCCAGGGCCGAGCCCCGTGGGTTTGCTTGCCTTTGACCAGGATGCGATAGGTATCGGAGCCTGCCATCAGAGGTCCGCCGCGATATCCGATCATGCCCGTCGGCATGTTGGCGAAGACGTGTAACCCGAAGACAGCCTCGGGTCGGTGACGTTGTAGCGCGCCCTCTTCGATCATCAGCGAAGCGCCGCCCTTCTCGCCTTCCGGTGCACCCTCTTCGGCAGGTTGGAACAAAAAAATCACTGTGCCGGGCAGCTCGGCTTTCATACTGACGAACGCTTCGGCCAGCCCCATCAATACTGAAGTGTGCACATCGTGTCCGCAGGCATGCATGACGCCGACCGTTTCGTTGCGGTACGACGTCGTGGCGCGCGAGCGGAACGGAACATCAGTTTGTTCGACGACCGGCAGACCGTCCATGTCTGCACGCAGGGCGATGGTGGGCCCGGGCTTTCCACCCTTGAGCACCCCGATGACGCCGGTCTTTGCGATACCGGTCTGTACTTCGAGTCCGAGTCGCTTCAAATGTTCCGCCACGATCTTGGAGGTTCGGAACTCGCGATTCGACAATTCGGGATTCTGGTGGAGATCACGACGCCATTCGATGACGCGAGGCTCGAGTGTCGTGATTGCAGCATCGAGTCGCGTGCCGAGATCTTGTGCGAAGGCGGTGGCGCCCGAGAGCAAGGTTGCGACGAAGGCTATATTGAGACGAGTCAGGCGCGACATGGAGCATCTCCGAAGAGGGTTCCGTCACACCTTAATACGCGGCGAGTACGCCGAGCAATCACGCGATACGGACGAGCTCGAAGATAGAGAGTTTCCCGCCGCGTTCGCCAACCGCTACGAAGCGCCCGTCTGGAGACCATCGAAGGCAGGTGGGTTCAGAATCGGTCAGCTGGGCGTCGAGCGCGCTCGAGGATTTACCTGGCAACCACAACGAAACCCGCCAGTCTCGTCCGCCAGTCACGAGATGATTGCCTGAGGGCTGAAACGCCACGCACTCGATTCGATCGGTGTGCCCGCGTAACTGCACAGGACGAGAACCTTCCGGACCCTTGCCACTGAAGTCCCAGATGACGACCTGGTCATCTGCCGCCGTCGCAAGATAACGGGAATCACCGCTCCACGAGACCTGCTCGACTTTCGAGGGGTAGCCCCGCATCTGCGAATCGCGTCCCGTCGACAGATGCCAAAAATGAACGGAACCATCCTGTGTTCCCGTGGCGAGATATCGGCCATTAGGACTGAAAGCCACCGCGAGACACGGCGCAGCCCATTTGTACTGACGAATCTGAAATCGAGGCGGTTCGACGCGATGCACCATGAGACCGCCATTGATTGCCGCGCCTAAGTCTCGGCCGGGTTTGTCCCAGCCCAAGGCGACGACGGTCGCGAGTGACGGCGCGAAGACATGCTCCTTTTCGAGCGATGGCGACCAGAGCGTGATCTGCTTGCCTGCGGCGGTGGCCAAGCGTTTCCCATCGGAAGTCCAAGCGACGGATGTCGTCCAGGCCATCGCCGGACGCTGTTCAGAAACGAGCGCGCCCTCAGCATTGTAAAGAGCGAGGCGAGAGTCTTGGCCGCTGGTGACGAACACCTCTCCGCGCGGCTGCCAAGCCACCGTGATGGCGCCCATGCCATGCTCGCCGACCTCCCGCGCCGTGATCGACGAAGCATCGTGCGCGAGTAAAAATATTTTACCTTCTCCGCCCGCCACAGCTAACCGACGCGAGTCAGCAGACCAAGACACCTCGGTGACGTAGTCATCGAGAGCGACGCTGCTGCGTCGTTCGAGAATGGCGGAGGGCTGCTTCACGCGATGCAGGAGTGGAATCCGGCCTCGAGTTCTTGCCGGTCGAGTTTTCGTCCGATGAATACCAACGTGTTCTGCCGCGTAGTGCCAGACGGCCACGGGCGCTCGAGTTGTCCATCGAACATCATATGGACGCCGTGGAAGACGTAACGACGATCTTCGCCCTTGAGTGACAACACACCCTTCATACGAAAGATATCGGCGCCGCGACTCTGCAGCAGGTAAGACAGCCAGTCGTTGACCTTCTTCGCATCGAGCGGACGGGGATCACTGATGCCGATCGACGAAATCTCCTCGTCGTGGTGATGCGAAGCGAATGCACGCTGAGCAGCCGGTCGAACGCCGTCGATACGTAGATCGAATTCTGCCGGAGCATGCTCGCAGAATATTGCGTAGGCGCCCGCCTTGGGCACCTCGATGTCGAAATGGCTGCCGTCGTGATCGACGTCGATGGCATAACGCGCATTGCCCGGAACGATGCGACCGCCGCAGGTGACAGGTTTCGCCTCTTCGGCGAAAGCCCTTACGGCTGGCTCGATTGTCGCATCGAGTGCCGCCGGATCCGCTGCGGATGCCGGTAGCATCACGAGACCGAGACCGCCTGCGTGCGCGTGATCGTGGCCATGATGATCGTGGTCGTGACCATGATCGTGGTCGTGCCTATGGTCGTGACCATGGTCGTGATGGTGATCGTGATGGGCATGCGCCTCAGAGCCGGTTCGCAGGGTGAATCGTCCGGCGGGCAACTCGTAAACTCCGCCCCACTCGAAAGGATATTCATGCTCGAGAAAACTGCTGTCGACAGCCAAAGCCCGCTGCAAGTCGAAGGCGCCAACGTCGAGTACACGATCGATAGGCACATTCGCGTTTTGGGTGCGGAAAATCTTTGCCGTACCGTTCATGGCTCGTATCCGACGCTCGATTCGCTCGAGCTCTGCCCCGGTCACGAGGTCCGTCTTGTTGAGCAAGATGACATCGGCGAAAGCAACTTGCTCACCCGGCTCTTTCATCTCTTCGAGATGCTTTTCGATGTGTCGCGCATCGATCACCGTGACGATCGCATCGAGCAGAAACTGCTGCTTGAAGTCGTCGTCGAGAAAGAAGGTTTGCGCTACGGGGCCCGGATCGGCCATTCCGGTCGTTTCGACGATGATGTAGTCGAACTTGTCGCGACGCTTGAGCAGCTGTCCGAGAATACGTAGCAAGTCGCCGCGCACCGTACAGCAGATGCAGCCGTTGTTCGTTTCGAAGATTTCCTCTTCGGCACCGATGACGAGCTGATGATCGACACCCACCTCACCGAACTCGTTCTCGATCACGGCAATGCGTTTGCCGTGGTGTTCGGAGAGGATGCGATTGAGCAGCGTGGTCTTTCCAGACCCCAAGAATCCCGTCAGGACGGTGACGGGCACCCGATCCGTGGTCGCCATAGGGGTCACATGATAACTTAAGGCATGGCCAAACCTCGCGATCTCGAATCCACTCATGCGCACTCGCATGCCGCGGGACACGACCACGCCGCGTGCATCGTCGAGGCCGTTCGAAATGCAGCGGAGGTCTGCGCGGAGCGCGGGCTCAACCTGACTCCCGTCCGTCGGCGGATTCTCGAGATCGTCTGGCGAGCGCACGAACCCATCGGGGCGTACGAGATCCTCGCCGAGCTCGCAAAAGAGCGTGATAAAGCCGCACCGCCCACGGTCTATCGTGCCCTCGAATTTTTGATCGATGCCGGGCTCGTGCACCGCATCGATTCACTCAATGCTTTCATCGGCTGCGACGAACCCGCGCGCGCGCACGTTGCGCAATTTCTGGTTTGCCGAAAGTGTCATCGAGTCGTGGAGATCGACGACCCGGAGATCAACCGATTGCTCGCCGAGAAGTCTCTTGCGGCAGGGTTCCGTATCGAACCGACGTCACTCGAAATTAAGGGGCTGTGCGGCGACTGCGAAGCGTCGCACGCCGACTGATCGACCTCAGCGGGTCGCGACTAGCCAAATACCCGAAATCAACAATACGATGCCCACCACCCGTCCGAGACTGACGGGATGCTGGGGAAAACCCAGCAGGCCGAAGTGATCGACGATCACGGAGGCCAGCATTTGTCCGGCGACGGTCAAGGCGAGGAGCAGCAGCGCGCCGAGCCTGGGACCCGCGAACGTGGCGACGCCGACATAAAGCGCACCGAACAGCCCACCGAGCCACGCCCAGGCGGGGACGCTGGCGAAGGCTTCACGAGCCGGCCATGACTGGCGCGTCAAAAACATGAACACGGCGATCGCCGTCGTCCCGATCAAGAAATTGGCCAGCGTGCCGTACACCGCACCACCGAGCGCACGGCTGACCGCCATATTGAGCCCGACTTGAATGACGAGCCCGGCTCCGACGAGAAACGCGATCAGCATGAATACACTTTGCACGGGGTCAACTTCTCTGGTGTGTGCCGTAACGACGCGCGATCCAGGTGCGCCCCACGGAGGTTTGTAATGCCCACAGCACGAGGCGCCAGAACAAGCGCTTACCGAAAGGAACCGGGCGCGGCGGAATGACCGCCTGAATTGCGGTGCCGACGTCCTCGTGGTGCAGCGGGGCTCTGTCCGTCATCCACGCGAGGATAGCGGGCGGATCATGCCTCGCGCTAGGCTTGTCCCACCGAGAAATGCCGTGAACACCATTCCGCAGCATACGCGCACGCTGATAGAACGATTGCTCGAGAGCTATTGCGAGAGAGTGTGTCCGCCTACGGCTCGCAACACAGTTTTGATCGGTTATCGCATCGCGGAAGATCATGCGGTGATCTACGAACTCAAACGCATCTGCGGCGTACCGGGAACTTGCCAACCCTCACCCGTCGCGCGATTCCGTTATCGAGACACGACCCAAGATTGGGCGCTCGATTATTTTGCTCAGGATGCTGCAAAGACCGGCGCGTGGCGTCGTTACCGCCCTCTCTCGCAAAGCCGCAGTTTCATCGAGCTCTTACGCGAGTTCGATCTCGACCCCGTCGGTCACTTCTGGGGCCGCCTCGACGGGAAGAGCCTGAGGTGGTGCAGCGCCAAAGGGCGTTGCGTCGAGTGCGATGTCCGTTACAAACAGATCCTCGGGCTCGCCGTTCCCATCGGCTCGCCGTCCACTGGTCATCAAAAGTTATACCGAAGCGTCACGCCATAAGTCGTTCGACGCGGGTGCGACACGCTATATCGGAAAGGAAGAAAGGTTCCGGTCGAATAGTTGCCGTTCGGTAGCGTATTGCTGAGGACTGCGTCGCGGAATGCCCCCGTCGGGGCATCTTCATCGGTCAAGTTTCTACCCCAGACTTCAACCGACCATTCTTCAGCGCGCATTCCTAACGACGCGTTTACGAAGGTAGCCGCCGGAACGATGGTTTGATTCGAGGCATCGGCGAACTGTCTGCCGCGATGCGATACGTCACTGCGAAAGAAAATCTCATTGCCACTCGCAGTGTTTTTCGAATACTGAAGACCCGCGTTTGCTTGAACCTTCGACGTCCGGAGAATCTGATTTCCGGAGACATCGCCCGTCGGTGCAAAGCTCGGAAAGTCACCGAAAGTTTCGACCTGAGCCCTGTCGTATTTCGGATCAGCAAAAGACGCGCCGACATTCAACTCCAAACCGCTGAACGGCCTCGCGAGTATTGCGAGTTCGACACCTTTGACGGTGGCATCGCCAGCGTTCACGTTAACGCCCGTCGCAGAGACGATCTCGCGTCCATCGATCTTCGAGACAACCTGCGGAATGACGATGTCGGACCAGTCGAGCTGATACACATCGAGTTCCACACCGAGTCGACGATCGAGAAACTCCGCCTTCATGCCGAGCTCGATGCTTTTAAGCGTCTCGGGATCGAACGGCGCGGGAACCGTGACTTCAACCGCAGCGTTATCCACGAACCTCACCCTGGTCGGATCGAAATCGCCGGATTTCTCGGAGTGCGCCACGCTCGCAAAGACGGTGACGCGCTCGGCTGGTTTGTAACGCAAG
>JACCDG010257804.1_pt1 | contig 15435 bp, 19 predicted proteins | sample 7442471 | NCBI WGS metagenome assembly JACCDG01 (sample SAMN15323444, study PRJNA562643) | freshwater metagenome | isolation source: river surface water | place: USA:Blue River Watershed | collected 2017-08-17
GGCGGCCGGCGCCGCCACGGCCGGCACCCTGGCGGGCAAGGCCACGCAGCGCGCCGCCATCAGCGCCGCTGCGGGCGTGGCCACCACCGCCACGCTGTTCTCCGTCGGCGGTCGCTCGAGCATCACCCCGGCCGCAGGGGCAGCCACCGCCGCCACGCTGGTCGGCAAGGCCACGCGCCGGGCTGCCATCGCGCCCGCGGCGGGTCTGGCCTCGGCCACCCTGGTGGTGGGCAAGGCCACGCGGCGGGCCACGCTCGGCCCAGCGGCCGGCCTGGCCGCGGCCGCCACGCTGCTGGCGGCCGGCAACCGTGCCGCCATCGTGCCGGCTTCAGGTCTTGCCACTGCCGCGGCGCTGGCCGGCAATGCGATCCGGCGGGCCAGCATCTCCGCGGCGGCAGGCATCGCTGCGACTCAGACACTGACCCCGGCCGCGCCCGGCAAGTCGACCATATCGCCGGCCGCAGGGACAAGCGCTGCTGTCGCGCTGGCCAGCAAGGCGCTCAAGCGCTCCGCGCCGACGCCTGCCGCAGGGCTTGCCACCACTTCCGTGCTGTACGTCGTCGGGTACGTTCCGAGCGGCCTCCCGGACTACGCCCAGCAGCCGACGACGTCGGCGAGCTGGTCCTACAGGCAGACCGGCACGCTGTGGGCGCTGGTAGGCCGCGATGAGTGGGGCGGCCAGACGCTTCATGCCGCGCCGGTGCTGTTCCGGTGCGACTACGCCGTAGACAGCCGTCGGGTTGTGACTGCCGCGGGCGATGAGTTCGCCACGAAGATGACCGTCTACACCTCACTGCCCGGCATCAAGCAGGGAGATATGGTGCTGATGAGCGCCACGGGGGAGCCGGATCCATACAAGGCCGGCGCCGATGAGGTGCGCGCCGTCAAGGAGTACGCGGACACGTTCAGGGCAGACGCACCGGCGGACTATCTCGTCGCTACCTGACGCGCGGCGCGGCCTTCCTAGCATGCGCGGCATGGATCGCAACCGTGTCCGCGTGGTCAACCGCATGCAGCAGTTCCTGACGGCGACGCAGGCCCGCGCCCAGCGCACCGCGCTGGCCATGCTCATCCCGATCGGCAGCGAGGCCGCAGGCATGACGCCACGCGAGACCTCGAACCTCATCAACAGCCAGTACCGCGACGTGCAGCAGTCTGGCACCCGCGTAACCGGCCGCATCGGCTACACGGCCGAGTACGCCGCCGCGGTGCACGAGGCGCCCGGCACGCTGCTGGGCACGAACACGCCGCGGCCGAAGCGCGACGGCATCAGCAAGGGCGTAGTCTGGGGCCCCAGCGGAGAGCCCGAGTTCCTGCGCAAGGGCGCCGAGCAGGCCAAGCCGTTGGTCGAGCAGGCGCTGCGCCGGGGGATGCGGCTGTGACGGCCATCGCCGAGCGCATCGCAGCAGCCATTCGCCCGGCACTGATGGCCGTGGTGCTGTCCTTCGGCCGCGTGGCCGGCATGCCTGACCCAACGAAGCGCTATGCCGTCATCCGCCAAGCCGGCGGCGGCAGCGGAGACATCGTGCGCCGACCCCTCTTCACGCTTGACCTGATGGGCCTACCGAACGGAGACGCCACCCAGACAGCGGCACTTGCCGAGGCGGCTATCCAGCGCATGCGCGAACCCGTGGACGGCGTCGTGTTCCTGGCGCCCGGGGAGCCGAGCTTCACCACCACCGCCGAAGGGCGGCCCCTGATCTCGATCGCCATCGCGGCGATCACCGAAACCGCACCTGCCTGATCGCAGAGGAGAGAGACCATGCCCGCCTATACCGGCCGCGACGTACTGATCGAGTTCGCCATCGGCGACGAGAACGCCACCCTCGGCAGCCTGACCTTCAAGGTGCTCGGCATGATGCGGGGCAAGGGCATGAACGTGAACTGGGACACGGTCGACGCCACCGGCGACAAGAGCCCCCAGTTCACGCGCCAGACGCTGGTGACGTTCAAGCAGGTCGAGTTCAGCGGCGACGGCGTGGCCTACACCGAGGCCATCCACAACCAGGCCGAGCTAAAGGCGCACATCTACAACCCGGGCGCGGGCACGGCCAACCAACCGAAGGCGTGGATCCGCCAGACCGCGCCGGACGGCGTGACCATCGGTCCGTTCATCTTCAGCTCGTGGGAGAGCGCTTCGCCGTTCGACGACGTTGTGACCTGGAGCACCAGCGCGCAGTCCAACGGCGCCGTCACCTTCACGCCGGCCTGACGGGCCGCGCCAACCAACAGGAGCCTGAACCATGCCCGCCATTTCCAGCATCGAAGCCAACGTCGTCGGCGACTTCTCGGCGCCGCTGACCACGCTCACAGCCAGCGACACCATCACCTTCGCGGCCAACCGCCGGCAGTTGCTGGTCATCCGCAACCCGACCGCGGGCAGCCTGACGCTCAAGATCGACGGCGACGGCGGCAGCACGATCAGCGTTCCCGGCGTTGGCAACGTCAACGTGGCCAACGGCTACGACATCATCGTCGGTGCGGGGCTGTCGCGCGCCGTCGTCCTCAGCAGCATCAGCGCCTACTGCCAGGGCACCGTGACGCTGACGGGCGCGGCCACCTGCATCGTGCAGTTGTTCAACCTCTGAGCGCCGGCCAGCGCCCCGGGCATGCTGGTCGAGCACGGCTTCGTCCGCGCGCAGCTGCCTGACGGGCGCGAGTGGACCTTCACACCCAGCATCGGCCGCATCGCCGATCTGGGCACGCCGGCCGGCATCGTCGAGACGTACGCGGCGCTGCACGGCCCGCGCGCGCCTCGCCTGGCGCGCGAGATACTGGCGGCGCTGTGCGACCAGGACGACGCCACCGACCTGATCGGCTGGCTTGACGCAGACGGTACCGAGCACCAAGGCGCGATGCCGCCTAGCGAGCGCGTCATCCTGGCGCAGCACCTGATGCAGCACGGCGTCTGCGGCAAGCCCCAGGCGCAGGGCCGCGGAGACGGCGGCAGCTACAGCAGCGCCTTCGAGGCGGCCGAGTTCATCGCGCTGGCCCGGGTGCACCTGGGCCTGACGCAGGCCGAGGCGTCTGGGCTTTCGATGACCGAGCTGCAGCATCTGATGCGCGTCAAGTTCCCAGAGCAGGGCAAGACCGGCGCGCGCGACGTGCCGACGCGCGAGGAGTACGAGGCGGCGATCCGGCGACTCAAGGAGCGACGCGGTGAATAGCCCAGCGGGCCTGAACGTCGGTGGCGTCTACTACGACGTCGAGCTCAACACCGGCCAGCTGCTGCAGGACAGCCGCAAGGCCGACAGCGCGCTGCGCGGCGTCGAGTTCCGCATGGGCGCCGTCGCGCTGGCGGTCAAGGCCCTGGCCGCCGCTCTGGCGCTGGTCAAGATGGCCCAGGTGGCCGACGACATGCGCCTGCTGGCCGCCCGGGTCGAGGTAGCGGCCGGCAGCATGGAGCGCGGCGCCGAGGCGATGAACGCGCTGGCGCGTATCAGCGCGCGCACGCAGACCGAACTGCAGGCGAACGTCTCGGTCTTCACTCGGCTGAACTCGTCGATCATGCAGATGGGTGGCGCGCAGCAGGACACGCTGCGGATCACCGAGCTGCTGGCGATGGCAATCAAGGTCAGCGGCGCCAGCGCGGGCGAGGCCGCCAGCGCGATGACGCAGTTCGGCCAGGCGCTGGGCTCCGGCCAGCTGCAGGGCGACGAGCTGCGCAGCCTGCTCGAAAACGCGCCGTACCTGATGAAGCAGCTGGCCGCCGGCATCGGCGTGCCGGTGGGCGCGCTGAAGAAGCTTGGTGAGGAGGGCAAGCTCACGGCCGACGTCGTGACCGCGGCCCTCACAAAGGCCGCCGGCCAGATCGAGACCGACTTCAAGAAGCTGCCGCAGACCTTCGAGGCCGCCATGATGGCCCTTGTCGACCAGCTGCGCGCCGCGAGCAAGGCGGCCGACGACCTGAGCGGCACCAGCGCCGTTCTCACGGGCGTTGCGCGCGGCACGGCCGAAGCCGTCGGCCTGCTGGGCGACCAGCTGCGCGCCGCTGCGGGAGAGGCCAACGGCCTGGGCCGGAACGACGCGATAGGCGAATGGTCACGCCACACGACGCTGGTGTTGTCCTACGTGGCAGACGCCGCCGACCTGACATGGCAGACGCTGAGCGTGCTCGGCCGCAACGTGCGGTTCGTGTTCGAGGGCGTGGGCCGCGAGATCGGCGGCATCGGCGCGCAGATCGCGGCGGTGATGCGCGGCGACTTTGCGCAGGCCAAGGCCATCGGAGAGCAGATTCGGGCGGACGCCGCTGCCGCGCGCTCTGAGCTGGATGTCGCCGACGCGCGAAGCCTGGGCGGCCGTCAGCTCGCCGGCGCCGCGATGCGCGAGCGCATGGGCGCGATGGCCACGGCCGACGCCAGCGGCTATCAGGACCGATCCGACCGCATGGCGCAAGGCAAGGCCAGCAGGCTGACCGCGCCGTCAGCTGGCGACCCCAAGGCCGCGAAGAAGGCCGCCGACGAGGCCCGCAAGGCGGCGGACGAACGCACCCGCGGCTATCTGGAGCAGTTCGAGGGCGAGCGCCGCATCCTGGAGGAGCAGGACAAGTTCACGCAGGAGTTCTACGCGAAGCAGGAGCGCCGGCGCGAGGAGGAAGCACAGGCCGAGGAGCGCGCGCGCCGCGGCCGCGAGCAGGGCCAGCAGTTCGCCGCTGGACTCGCCGCCGGCAACGACCCCATCGCCCGTCTGCAGCTTGAGCTTGAGACCAAGAGCGCGCTTCTCGCCCAGTATGCAGCCCAAGACCAAGCCAACCTGGAGCTATACGCCGCCGCGAAGGTGCAGCTCGAGCAGGACACCGCGACCCGGATCACCGAGATCCTGACCGATGAGAGCAATCGGCGCGCGGCACTGCAGTCGCAGACGCTGCAGGCATACAGCGGTCTGTTCGGCGGACTGGCAGACCTGTCCAAGCAGTTCGCTGGCGAACAGAGCGGCATCTTCAAGGTCATGTTCGCGGCTTCGAAAGCCTTCGCGATCGCCGACGCCATCATCAAGATCCAGCAAGGTATCGCGAACGCTTCGTCGCTAACTTACCCCGCCAACCTCGGCGCGATGGCCAGCGTCGCTGCTGCGACCAGCAGCATCCTCAGCACGATCAAGGGCACCAACTACGGCGGAGGTCGGCAGTACGGCGGCCCGGTGAGCGCCGGCAGCATGTACCGCGTCAACGAGACTGGGGCGCCGGAGATGTTCGTCGGCAGCGGCGGTCGGCAGTACATGCTGCCGACGCAGGGCGGCCAGGTAATCCCGGCAGACGGCGTGAGTGGTGCCTCCGTGGAAGTCAACGTGCACAACTACAGCGGCGAGCAGGTCCAGGTGCGCCAAGGCGTGAGCCCGCGCGAGATCGAGATCATCGTCGGTCGCGCCGCGGCTGAGGTCGGGCGGCAGTTCAGCAGCAACGAGGGGCCCGCGTTCGCCGGCCTCATCGCCGGCACCAACGCGCGCAGCAAGCTCTGATCGGACACAGCATGCCTATCGCCTATCCGACCAACCTGCCGACCGTGCTGGCCACCAAGCGCGTCAGCAAGGTCGCGCCGTTCAGCATGGCCCAACCGCGCCGCGGCACGCCCTACGTCGAGCCCACGGGCACGGACACCCCGACCATCTTCGAGGTCGAGTGGCTGCTGCTGCCCGCCGATGCTGTGACGCTGCGCGACTGGGTCGAAGACACGCTTGAGGGTGGCGCGCTGGAGTTCACGATGCCTCTGCGCACCGAGGACGGCATGCGGCTGGTGACGGGCAATTTCACGCCAGAGGGCCTGCTCGACCGGCAGCGTAACGGCGCGCTGTGGCGTTACAGCGCGACCATCGTGGCGCGCAACGGCCGCGGCGTTCCTATGGAACCACCGCCGCCTTCCGTGATTGCCTTCGCGTTCCCGCAACTGTTGTCGACGGACCCGGGCTATCCGAGCGTTGGCCAGTTGCACCCATACTCGTTCAGCGTGCCCGCGCTCACCTACGGGGCGCGCGTTCAGATCGCCCCGACGATAGCCAGCTTCGCAGACGACCGCTTCGTGGTCAACGGCGTTGACATTTGGGGGGCGCTCCCAACGCTTGAGCCGCTGCGAGCCGGCCGCACGGTCGTTGACTACTTGGAGGCGGGCAATGCGCTGCAGGTCAACATCCGCAACCTGTTCAACAGCCAAAGCGGCGGGCAGATCGCGGTGCTTGTGACGCCGCTCACGGCGCCGACCGCGCAGGACGCGAACCGTTCCTCTGTGGTCCTGCATGCGCGCGCCGGCTTCGTCAACGGCAGCGCGAACATCTTCGACGACACCGCGACAGGCGTGCGCGCCGTCATCGGCGCGGGCGCTGTCGTGTCGGATAGCGTGACCCTGTGGGCAGGCGAGACGTCCATCAGCTTCGACGGCGTCGCCAGTGAGGTTAACTTTGACACCAACGTCGCCCTTGACATGGGGGCGGCCGACTGGACGATTCAGACGTTTGTTAGGCGCGCGAACATGACCGGGGAAGTGGTCCCATTCGCAAGACTTAACACTAGCGGCGGCGCGAGCGGCGTGGCGTTCTACATGCAGGCGAACGGCGCGGCGTATGCGGGCGCATGGACAAGCGGCGGCGTTCTAATTGCCGGTGTCAGCATCCCGGCAGGGACATTCACGGCCGGGCAGTGGCACTACGTGGCCTGGCGCCGCAGAGGCAGCGCGTTTGAGGTCGCTGTCGGGACGACGCCGGGCTCAGCGACGACGGTGTTCAGCGCTACCGGCACCGGCACGATCGGCGGTACGACCCGTCCCTTCACGCTGGGTCGCGACCCGGGCGCGGTCCCCAATCGCCTCGTTGGCCACATGACCGAGCTGCTGTTTACGGCAGGGCTCGCGCGTGATATTTCCACGGTGCCGTCCGCGCCATTCCCGCGGCGCTGAGCCATGCCCATCACCGAGCGCGCATTCTGGGCCCGCAAGCCCGTCGAGGTCCGATTCGAGACCATCGCCTTCGCGCACCCGGAGTTCACCGCGACGTTCCGGCTCGTGCGCAACGAGTTCGCGGCCGTCACGCTTGGCGGCCACGCCTACACGCCGGTGGCCATGGACATCAGGCCGCCGAAGGCCGGGCCGAACGAGATGCCGCGGCTGGTGGTGAGCTTCGCCCGCCAGCAGGTCGGCCGCCAGTTCAAGGCCCAGCTGCGCCGCATCCGCGCGGCCGCGTCGCGCGCTCCGATCACCGTGACCTACGCCGTGTGGCTGCAGGACACCGATGCGCCGAAGCGCAGCATCACCCTGTACGCCAGCGACCAGGGCGGCGTGAGCTTCGACCCAGCCACCGTGCAGGTGAGCGCCACGCTCGACCAGCTCTCGCGGGTGTCGCGCGCGCCGATCTATGACCCGGCCGTGTTCAGCGGCCTGGAGCTGGTGTGATGACGCCGGACGAGTTCGCCCAGCGCTGCACGGCCATGGACGGCCCGCGCTACGTGCGCTGGCGCGCCGACTGGGAGTGCGCCGACTGCTACGGCATCCTGGTGCTGTACTGGCGCCACGTCGTCGGCGTCGAGCTGCTGCCGCACCCGGCCACGTCGAGCGGCATGGCCGACGGCTTCGCGGCGGTCGGCGCGCACTGGCGCGAGCTGAGCGGCCCGCAGCCCGGCGCGTGTGGCTTCATGGCCTGGGATGGCGGCCTGCCTCGGCACTGCGGCGTCGTGCTGCCTAGCGGCGAGCTGCTGCACACCGAGGCCGAATCGCCCGGACGCTCCGGCGGACCGCGCAGCACGCGGCTGGCGGCGATGCACCGGCTCTACCCAGACCTGCGCTTCTACGCGCCGACCGCCGGCGCCGTTGCCCCATGACCGCGACCCTCGTCATCCTGCGCGACCCGGCCGGCATCCTCGGCCGCGAGGTGCACAACCTGCACCGCGACGCGACGCTGCAGCAGCAGATCGAGGCGGCCATGCCCGGCGGCGGCGCCGAGTGCGAGCTGCTCATCAACGGCGAGCGCGCCGACCCGATGACGGATCCGCGCTTGGACGCGCCGCCGCAGGCTGGCGACTGCATCGTCATCGCGCACCGGCCGGCGGGCTTTGATCCGGTGACCATCGCCTTGATCGCGGGCGCGCTGCTGGCCGTGGCGTCCTACGCGATGATCCCCAAAGTTCCGGACACGCCGGTGGCCAGCGACAGCCCGAACAACCGGCTGACCGGACAGACCAACGTCGCGCGGGCCTATCAGGCGATCCCGGACGTGTACGGCCGCCGCCGCGTGTGGCCGGACCTGATCCAGCCGAGCTACGAGGAGTATGTCGGCAACGTCAAGCAGGTGACCGAGTGGCTCTGCGTCAGCCGCGGCGAGGGCAGCATCACCGAGATCAAGTTCGCCGACACGCCGCTCACCGACATCATCGGCTCAAGCTCCGAGGTGTTCGCGCCCAGCGTTACCGGACCCACGCTGCCCGGCGGCCCGCCGCCGGTGTACTCCGAGGCGCTGCTCACGACCGTGGGCACGATGTTCGAGACCTTCCGGTCGCCGAACATCGACGGCCAGGAGCTCGGGCTGGCCACGGCCGCCGACGCGCTGGTGACGCCCGCGACGCTGTTCTTCAACAACACCTCGCAGTACACGCTGACGTTCACCGATGGCCCGCAGTGGGCCACGCTGAAAGGCCTAGCGGGCACCGGCTCGGCGCGCGTGGTCTTCACGTGGTCGAACCCGCGCGTCGAGTACACCGACACGCACGACTTCACAAGCAGCGTCGTGTCCTTCGTGGTCGCCGGCCCGAACGTCACCTTCACGCTTAACACGCTGGGGTACCTCTTCGGCGGCGGCGAGGCCGGCGGCGAGACGACGGATGTCACCGCCACGATCTACGCGGCGGCCACCAGCAGCAACGACGTCGGCCCCTTCACGATGACGGCCGACGCGGACCAGCTCTGGTGGAACATCGTGTTCCTGCGCGGCCTGATCGGCAGCGTGCAGATCCGCGCGACCTGGGTGCGCCTGGACAGCGCCGGCCTGCCCATCCCGGGCACCACCGGCACCGACACGCGCACCTTCACGGCCAACACCTACGATCAGCAGGCCTTCACGACGAAGGTCACCCCCTCGGCGGGCCAGGGCCGCTACCGCATCACGTTCCGTCGGCTGACTGCGGACCTGGGCAACGGCGCCGACGTGGCGAAGCTGGAGACCCTCTACGCGGTGCGCAACCGCAGCGGCCGCACGTTCCCGGGCGTGACCGTGATGCGCGTGACGACGCGCGCCACGCCGGCGGCGACCGGGGTGCGCGAGCGCAAGTTCAACTGCCTGTGGGAGCGCCGCGTCCGCACCCTCACCGGCGACACCGCCAGCGCCTCGCGCAACGTGTTCCGCGCGATGGCCCACCTGTGGACGATCAGTGGGCAGAGCATCGCGGACATGGACACCGCGGCGATGGCCGCGATCAATGCCGCGCTGGGCGAGACTTCGCCGCTGCTGCGCTTCGACGGCAGCCTCGACGACGCCGACGTCAGCCTGCTGGAGCGGATGCAGCTGATCGCGAACCACGCGCGCTGCGTGTTCTGGCGCGACGGCACCAAATGGACTGTCACTCGCGATCAGGCCCGCAGCGCGCCGGAGCTGCAGCTCGATTACCGCAACCTGGCCAGCAGCGGGCAGAGCGTCGTCAGCGAGAGCTTCCACTTGCCGGCCAGTCAGGATGGCGTCGAGGTGGAGTTCGTGGACGAGGCAACCGGGGCCAAGAAGGCCTACTACCGGCTGAACATCACGAGCGGCACCCCCGTCGTCGGGGTCTGCGCGAACCCGCTGCGCGTGAAGATGCCGGCCTGCACGACGCTGGCCCAGGCCATCAACCGCGCGCAGCTCGAGGCCCGCAAGCTGCTGTACCAGCGCACCAGCGTCACCGACACGGCGCTGGGCGACGCGCAGCAACTCGGGCCGGGAAGCCTCGTGCGCTGGGTCGACCCGAACGACTTCGCGGGTGACGACGGTCTGCAGGCCGGGGAGGTGCTGGCCATCGATGGCAGCATCATCACCACGAGCGAGCCGCTGGACTTCAAGGGGCAGGCCAGCGGGCGTATCCAGGTGACCAACGCCGACGGCATGCTCTCCGGGCCTCCGGTGGTGTGCACGCCGGTGGCAGGCGATGCCTACCGCGTCACGCTGGCCTCAGTGCCCGTGGGCTTGTTCGTGGCGGCGCCGCCGGCTTCGCAGGTCGGCAGCCGGTACGCCTTCGCCGTCGGCCTCACCCAGGCCGAGGTCGAGGCTGCGGGCCTCTACACCGTCACCGAGCCGCGGCCGAACGGTGACGGCACCTGGGCGCTGGCAATGGTCAACTACGACTCGCGGGTGTACGCGTCGGACTGAGGTTGCCGCGACAGCTGCGGTTCCTAGCATGGCGGCATGCCGCCTATCACGCCAGATCTGACCCCGCACCAGGCCCTCGACCGCAAGCTCGATTACCTGGCCGAGATGGTCGGCGACGTGCACGAGCTCGTCGACAAGCGCAGCCCCAACGAAGAGGCCCTGCGCGCCGCGGTGCGCGACGGCATCGTGGCGGCAGCGTCAGACCCCGATGTGTGGTCCGTCGCCCTGGCCACGCTGCGGGCGCAGGCGCAGTCCGAGGCCGGCGGGTGGCTGTTCGGCGGCGTGCGGGCCTTCTTCAGCCGCGTCGCGTGGCTGTGCCTCATCGGCCTGGGCATCTACCTCGTGGGCGGCTGGGCAGCACTGGTGGCATTCATCAAGACAGGAGCAACGCACCCATGAGCCTGATCCCGCAGTGGCGCCGCGCGTGGCGCATGTTCAGCGTCCAGGCCAGCGCCGTCATCCTGGCCTGGGTGGCGCTGCCCGAGGCGCAGCAGGCGGGCCTGGCCGGCCTGGTGGGCATCGCGCCCGACGCCGTGCCTGGCGTGCTGGCGGCGCTGGCCATCCTGGGCCGCGTCGTCGACCAGCCCGCGCTGCACCCGGAGCGGCAGTCGTGACCGCGCCCGCAGAGCCCGCTTGGCTTGCCGCTGCCAAAGGCGACATCGGCCTGCGCGAGATCCCCGGCGCTCCCACGGCCCCGCGCATCGCCCGGATGCTGGCCGACCTGGGCGCGTGGTGGCGCGACGACGAGACGCCGTGGTGCGGCGTGGCGGTCGCGGCATGGATGCAGGCGGCCGGCGTGGCGCTGCCGCGGCACTGGATGCGCGCCCGCGCCTGGGCCGACTGGGGCCAGCCGATCGACAGGCCGGCGCACGGCTGCGTCGTCGTGTTCGCGCGCCAGGGCGGTGGGCATGTAGGCCTTGTCGTGGGCGAGGACGCCGCGGGCAACCTGCTGGTGCTGGGCGGCAACCAGGGCGACGCGGTCAACGTGCGCGCCTTCCCACGGGCGCGGGTGCTGGCCTACCGCTGGCCTCCAGGTCGTGAGCTGCCGCGGTTCGGGCAGCTCGCGCGGGGCTCGGCGGCTGCGACGACGGGTGAAGCCTGAACGCCCTGGTCATCGCGGCGCTGGTGGCCGGTGCGGCCGGCTTCGGCGGCGGCTGGTGGCTGCAGGCCCTGCGCTGGGATGCCGCCGACGGCCGGCGCGCGGCCGCTGACGCAGAGAGCCAGCGCCTGGCGCAGCGGGCGGCAGACGACGCGGCGGCGCGCTTCGAGGTCGAGCGCGCCCGCCTTGCGGCGCAGCGCCGCATCATCACCCGGGAGGTCGAGCGTGTCATCACTGTCGAGGCGGCTGCTGCCGCTGCTGTGTGCGTTGGCCCTGACGGGCTGCGCCTCATCGCCCGCGCCGTCGGCGCCGACGATCCCAGCCAGCCTGCGCCAGCCGTGCCCCCCGCTGACGCCCCCCGCTGACGGCACCGGCGCGGCCGTGCTGCGCACAATGCTGGAGTGGGCGGCGCTGTACCGCGAGTGCGCGGCCAGGGTGGAGGGGTGGCGGGTGGCTAGCCCGCCGCCTTGAGCCGGTCAGCCAGCGCGTCAAGCGCTGCCGCGCGCTCTTGCGTGAGGCGCAGCAGGTCAACGTAGAGCCCGGGCGGCACCTCGGAGGTGCCGGCCACCCAGCGCCGGACCGTGCGGTCGGCCACGCCCAAGTCGCGGGCCAGGGCGCTCTGCCACTGCGCGCCGTACAGCGCCGCGCCGCACTCGACCAGGAGGCGGCTCACTGAGCCTCGCGCCAGCCGGCCGCGTGCCCGGCATCGAACTGCGCGTGCAGCGCCGCCGCCATGTCGGCAATCTGACGCGCTGTCAGCGCCGCCATTACGCTGGCCGGGATGCGCGCTAGCAGGGCATCCCAGGTGCGCGGGTGCTGAGACAGATCGCACAGGCGTGCAGCGCGGCGGATCTTGATGGTGCTCATGGATCACTCCCCCATGGCGCGCACGATGCGCGCGTGAGCCGCCCGGTGCTGGGCGGCGTTGACGGCTGCGGCGGCCTTGGCGGCCTCTTGGGCCTGCCACTCAGGGTGCTGCCGCACCGCATCGATGGCGTCGCGCACAAGCGCCAGGCGCTCGGCGTTGAGACCGACCACTTGGCCGACATCGGCGGCGACACCCTGGCGGGCAGCTTGGTAGACCGTGAGGCCCTGGCCGCGCTCGCGGCCGTCGACGAGCGCCGTCACCACGACACGGAGCCCGCCGCGCTCGCGCACCGGCTGCAGCAGTTGCCCGCCGTGGTCCGTGGTGGTCTCGACGAGCGCCACGCGCACGGCGACGGCGTTGCCCTTGGTGCCGGTCCAGGTGACCGACTGCTCGGCGAGCGTGTTGGACTTGATCATCGTGGCCTCCTGCCATCTGGCGCGGGCCTGATTGCCCGGCGCATGTCCGCACTATAGGACATCAACAGGCGAGCCGTCAAGCGGCACCTGTGCCGTAGCTGTGCAACGGTGTGCGGGCTTGTGCCGGACTTGTGCCGGGATCAGGCGGCGTCTGGCTTCTTGCGGCGCCGTAAGTCGTTGATTTTCAAGACTTCGGCAGCGCGGGAACGTCTTGTGATTCTGGTCGTCGTGGGTTCGAGTCCCATCAGCCACCCCACCTGATCTCCCTCGTGCACGGCCCCTTCGGGGGCCGTTTTCGTTGGGGCCTCGGGTGCAGGTTGTGCCAGAGTTGTGCCACCGCCGGCCAGGTTGCCGGCCCACTGCGCGACGTGGCTGCGGCCCAGGTGGGCGTAGCGTTGCACCATGGCCAGGCTGGCCCAGCCGCCCAGCTCCTGCAGCACCGCCAGCGGAGTGCCCGACTGCACGTGCCAGCTGGCCCAGGTGTGGCGCAAGTCGTGGAAGCGCAGCCAGGGCACGCCGGCCCTGGTGCAGGCCTTGCGCCACGCGGCGCTGCTGATCTTGCCGGTGGGTGCGTCGGCCACCAGGCGCGGCTTGTCCTCGGGCCCCGCGGCCGGCTCCCAGCGCGGCACCGGGAACACCCAGCGCTTGTGCTGGCCCTGCTGTAGAGCCAGCACGCGCAGCGCGTCGGCGTTGAGGGGCACGCTGTGGGCCTTGCCGGCCTTCATCTCGCAGCCCTCGAACCACGCCACGGCGCGCGGCATGTCGACCTGGTGCCACGTGAGCAGGCGGATGTTGGTCTCGCGCAGGCCGGTGGCCAGCCCGAAGGCCGCCATGGCGCGTAGGTGCGGGGGCAGCTCCTCAAGCAGCAGCTCGGCCTGCTCGCGCGTGAGCCAGGCCACGCGCTTGGCCGGCTCGGGCGCCTTGCTGATGGGCGGCACGGCGTCGAGCCAGCCGCGCTTGTGGGCGTAGTGCAGGACCGCGCTGAGCTGCGCCAGGTGGCGGTTGACGGTGGCGCCGCTGGTGAGCTTGGCCTTCGGGGCGGGCTTGCCGACCGCCACGGCCCGGGCGATCTCGCGGCGGTTGACGGCCTCGGCCTTGCGCGCCCTGGCCAGCTGGCGGATGACGGGGTCGGTGATCTCGGCCAGCGGCTTGCCGCGCAGGTGATCGCTGAGCCAGCGCAGCACGCGCTTGATCTCCTCGATGCTGCGCCGGTGGGCGTGCTCTTCGACCCAGGCCACGACGGCCTGGTCCCACGTCACCGTGGGGGTTTCGCCGAGCCGTCGGGCCCGCCAGAGATCGCGTGCAAGCGTGGCGGCGTACTCCGCCGCCGCCGCACGGTCGCTGGTGCCAGTGCTGCGTCGAGCGCGCTGGCCTGCGATCTCGCCGAGGTCAACCCACCACGTGCCTCGTTGGCCGCGCTGATAGAGCCGCATGCGTCCCCCTGGAACTTGCCGTACTGGCTGCGCAGCCAGTGGATAACGTCGTCGTCAACCAGCACGTAGGCGCGCCCGATGCGCGCCGCCGGCAGGCCGCGATTGTGGATGCAGTCGCTGACCGTCTCGGTGCTGGTCTTCAGCGCCGCGGCGGCTTCGTCGAGCGACCAGGTCGTCGGCATGATCAGGCGCCCAGCGTGTCCAGCGGGCTGAGCACGCCGCGGCCGCCCTGACTGGCCGGCAGCACGTGCGTGTAGATCATGGTCGTCTCGACGTCCTTGTGGCCCAGCAGCTGCTGGATGCTGCGGATGTCGTAGCCCGCCTGCAGCAGGTGCGTGGCGAAGCTGTGCCGCAGGGTGTGCGGCGTGGCCGGCTTGTTGATGCGCGCGCCGCGCACGGCCCGGGCCATGAGCCGCTGGATGCCGTCCTCGTGCAGGTGGTGGCGGCGGATGACGCCAGTGCGCGGGCAGGTCACGTGGGCGTCGGTGGCAAAGACCCACTGCCACCCCAGCTGGCGGCCGGCGTTGGGGTACTTGAGGCCCAGGGCGTTTGGCAGCTCTACGTCGGCGCGGCCGGTGGCCAGGTCGACGGCGTGCCAGCGCTCGCGCTCGGCCAGCACCTCGCGCAGCTCGGGCGCCAGGCTCTGGGGCAGCATGACGGTGCGGTCCTTGCCGCCCTTGCCGGCGCGCACGGTGATGCTGCCGGCGCCGAAGTCGATGTCCTTGACGCGCAGGCGCAGGCCCTCGAGCAGGCGCATGCCGGTGCCGTACAGCAGCCGCAGCACCAGGCCGCGGCGCGAGGCCTGCGGGATCTGCTGCCACAGGCGCGCGACCTCGTCGCGGGTGAGCACGACGGGGAGGCGCTGCTGCTGCTTGGCGCGGACGATGTCGTCGACCCAGGGTAGCTCGACCTGCAGGGCGGCGCGGTACAAGAACAGCAGCGCGGCCAGCGCCTGGCGCTGCGTGCTGGCACTGACGCCGCGCTCGGTGGCCAGGTGGCTGAGGAACTGGCCGACCTCTGGCGCGCCCATGTCCAGCGGGTGGCGCTTGCCGCTCCACAGCACGTACTGGCGCGTCCAGTGCCAGTAGGCCTGCTCGGTGCGCCGGCTGTAGTGGCGCGTGCGGATGGCGCTCTCCACCAGGTGCTGCAGGTGGCCTCGCTCACCGGGCTGCGGCGCCGCGCTGGCGGCGCGCGCGAACGCGGCCTCAGCGCGGCGCGTAACGGGCGCTGAGGTGGGCGGTGCCTGGGTGGTGAGCATGGCGGCCGGTGTTAGGGCGCGGAGGGTGCGGTCGAATTGACGTTAGGCCC
>JACCDG010270637.1_pt1 | contig 15435 bp, 19 predicted proteins | sample 7442471 | NCBI WGS metagenome assembly JACCDG01 (sample SAMN15323444, study PRJNA562643) | freshwater metagenome | isolation source: river surface water | place: USA:Blue River Watershed | collected 2017-08-17
CATCGGCATAGGGGGCCTCCATTGTAGGAGGCACCCCTGCCACACCACCCGGCATGCGGGTCCGCACCGGGCGGTTCGAGCGCTTGAGGTCAGGACAGCCTTGGCACCCCCAGCCGGTCATAGTACGCAATGGTCAGCACGCGCTTGATGGCTCCGTCACTGTTGCGCCACCACCTGTGGCAGTTACCCGCCACTTGGTTGGCCACATCTTCCGATGCCCCCAGCGCCTTGAGTTCCCGATAGATCGCCTTGGGCCGCTTCCAGTGTCTGAGCTGGATCGCCCTCAAACGATGACGCAGCCACTCGTCCAGCTCTCGCCAGACTTTGGGCGTTTGCGCCATCCCAAAGTACGCCTTCCAGCCCAACAGGTAGGGCCTGAGCTTTTCCACCACTTGCGCCATGCTGCGCCCACCCGAGCGACGCGTGAGTTGCCGGATTCGAGCCTTGAAGTTGTCCAGCGCCTTGTAGGCCACCGCACATTTGACTTCTCGGCCCTTGGCCACCCACAGCTCGTAGCCCAAGAACTTGCGCCCGAAGGCACTGGCCACCGCACTCTTGGCTTCGTTGATCTGAAGCTTCAAGCCCGTGTACAGTTTCCTGAGGTAGGCCATCACCCGTTCGCCAGCCTTCTTGCTGCCCACGTAGACGTTGCAGTCATCGGCGTAGCGCGCGAAGCTGTAACCCCGCGCTTCCAACGCCTTGTCCACCTCGTCCAGCAGCACGTTGGCCAGCAGCGGGCTCAGCGGCCCGCCTTGCGGCGTGCCCATGTGGCGATCGACCACCACCCCGTCATCCATGATCCCAGCGTTCAGGTACGCCCGAATCAGCCGGATCACGCCAGCGTCATCGGTGCGCCTCTTGAGCCTGTCGATCAGGATGTCGTGGTTGACCCGGTCAAAGAACTTGGCCAAGTCTACGTCCACCACCACACGTTTGCCCGATTGGACGTATGCCCGTGCGGCCTTGACCGCATCGTGTGCACGCCTGCCCGGTCGAAACCCGTGGCTGTGCTCGCTGAAGGTGGGATCGATCAGCGGTTGCAGCACTTGCAACAGGGCTTGTTGGATCAATCGATCTATGACCGTCGGGATACCCAGCTCGCGCCGGGTACCGTCCGGTTTGGGAATCAATACCTTGCGTACCGGACTAGGCCGGTAGCTGCCCGCCAACAGCGCTTGGCGAATCTCCGGCCAACTTTGGCGCAGCAGTTGGGCAGTTTGCTCCATGTCGAGCCCATCCGCCCCGGCTGCGCCTTTGTTGGCCTTGACCCGCTTCCACGCCGTTTGCAGGTTCTGTCTCGTCAGCGCCGCCTCCAGCAGGCCACCGGTGCCTGCCATCTGCTTTGCCGACCCTGTAGCCGGGTGTTCATGCAACGTACCTCGGGTTTCGTCGCTGGCAGTGTCTGGCCCGGCTTCACCGTGCCGCCTTCCTGCTCGCCCGGATCGCTCCGGCATCTGACGCATGACCTTGTGGCTTTGCATGTCCTCGGTTACTCACTCTCGTTCGGTCCTTCGCTGTTGCCTTGTGGCCTCAGCGGCCCCGGCTCGCAGCTACTACGACCTCTGCTGACTTCTCGCTCCGGCAATGCCGTCTTCCTTTCAGAAACAAGGCGAGATCTCCCCGGGTAAGAACGCACTCCTTCGCTGCACAACCGCTGCATCTACGCCACTTCGCCTTGATCACGAGAGCTTCGCGGTAAATGGCCCGCTCGCCCTGCTTGGCAGCGCCTTCTATACAGTTCTTGTTCATCGGCTCGCAGTTTCGCTCCACGCTTCCTTCCCACACTCGGTCACCCTCATGCAGTTGCGCTTCGCTTCGTTCGCTGTGATCAACTTACGGGAGGACTTGCACCTCCAAGAGTGCGCCCGTGCCGGGCGCACCAAAAAAAAGCCGCATCGAAATGCGGCCAAAGTCACCATTCACCGATATTTATTCTGGAATCAATTCACAAAACGGAGCACATGCAGAGGCAAATTCCGAGGGTGATGCGGCCTCAAGTTGTGCCTGGTGCCAATCAAACACTTCTATGACCGCTTGAATCTGCTCCATGGTTGCCTTACCTTTTGCAAATTGAATCGCTCGGATGGCCTTTTGAGCCGCTTCGCAGGCCTCAAGCACCTCTGGACCGATACCCATCTTGGCAAGTCTCATGGCCGTTCCGACCAGACCGATCAAAACTTGGAGACTTACCAGAGAAATTTGGCCTGTCTTCAGCTCCTGCAAAGCCGAGTAACTTTCAATCTGAATGATTGTCTTGCTCCCGGTAAACCTCTGTGCAAATACGGCGCTTCGCACGGGGTTAAAAGCTGGGTTCCAGACCTTACGTTTGGGGCCGCGCTTTTTCATTTGCGTATCAAGCCGCCAGCAGGTCTTTGTATGCCGCAAATGCGCCGATTCGCCGTGCCTGGATGCCTACATCTGCATGCGCGACGATCTTGATTTTGTTGTCCTTGCGCAGGGTGTAATCGTCAACAATGAAATCAACAGCAGCAGGCCCCCAGAATCCAATGACGACTTCAGAAAGATCGCCAAACAGCAGTGCAGAACATGCTTCGCCCGATGTGCCTTTGACAAGGTTGTCGGGCATGTTGGCGGCTGTGCGGACCTGATAGCCCAGCAGGTCTCGCCCCTCCATGATGAACTTGTCACCACCGGAAACACGTGCGGTGCCGCGCAGCTTCTTGGTGAGCTTGGGGCTCATGACGAATGTCGGGGAAAGGCTGTCGCCACCACTGCGACTAAGCACGTTGTGCTCCAGCTCCAGCAAATGCTGATATGCAGGTGCCGCTCCATTGACTCCAGCGGAGATGATGTCCAGATCGGGATGGCGCAAGATGCCAAGCGGCTGATCGTTGCCAGTACCATTCACGGCGGCTGCATCAATGGCGTAAGAGAAACGAGACACCAATTCGCGGCGCACCAGTGCATCAACATCAACGGATGTGCTGTGCAACAGTTTGCGGGAAATCGTGACAGAGACTGTCAGGCGATGGGGGGTCAACACGGAGTTTTCAAACTGAGGTTCAACAGCTGGTGCAGGTGCGCCCTCTGGGACCCATCCGTTAGAAACATCAAGGTTGGGATCGACAACGCTCAAGCCATAGGTCTGGCCACTGAGGCCCGAAATCAGCATTGCACCGCCATTGACCACCGCCGAGTGGGGCAAGAGGCTATTTGTCGGGCTCTTTGATAATTTTCCCGCGACCATTCCAGCACCATTAGACAGGTTCAAATCACGCGACAGCACAGACAGCGGCATCCAGTTGCCCAGCGGGATTTGCCCCGATCTCTGGCGGCAACTTTCGGACATTTCCTGAAATGCGCTCAAGACCTTTTCGTCAAGAGTGCGGGATGGAAACTGCGTCTTGCTCAGGATGAAATCGCGCAGATCAAGATGGCGCTCAATCTTGGATGTGTGCCGCTTGATTGCGGCGACCTCATCGGCAGTGCGCTGTTGCAGAGTTGAAAACGGGGTTTGGATGTTGCTCATATGTTGTCCTTTCGGGTTTTGACAACTTGATCTTTATCCCTCCCCCCTGAAGTGCCAGCGGGAAAATGCTTCAACCCCCGCTCAAAATTTGCGCCATGCGTCTGGGCGTTCCTGGCAGCTTGCCGCCACCGGCCTTCATTGCAAGCCATAGTCGTGCCTCCAGCCTTGTCGCATGGTCTGGCGGACGCTCCATGTCAATCCAACAATGCCACCGATGGCCTGCAAATTTCTGAGCCTCGCGGTGCAACGCAAAGGCCAGCCGCCACGGATGGTTTCCGGTCTCTTGCGCCAGTTCGCCAGCGGCCAGTCTGAGCATGTCATCGCGCAGTGCAATTCGGGCTCGCTCCGGATTCGCTGGCAATCCAAGGCAGGCATTCAGCGTTGGTCCATACTGCCGCCTGATTTGGGCCGGGGTTTTGCTGTCTGCCTTGTGCCCACTCAGGACCCAGCGGCGAAGACCGTCAAACATCCTGCGGGTTGCATCGTGGTCAGGCTCCCCCCTGAAAATGGCCTCAATGATTTCCATGTGTGTCCTCCCCAGCATGCCTGCAATGGACCAGGAGCGGGGCGTCTCCCCTCAACATCCAGAGGGCTCGGTGCAGGAGCTGCATAAGGCTTTCGCCGGGAAGCCTGTCCACACTGGGGAGTCGGTTCGCAACGCCATGCAGGCCGACGATTTCATTGTCCGGTCTATGGCTTGGGATCAGGATCATCCGGATTGGCTTGTTCATGCCCCGTCCCTCTCTGACTGGCTTGCCATCTGGTCAAATCGGCGTGAGACCTCCGACAGCACCGACTCGACCTCGCGGTCTATGGTCAGCTTCACTGTCCGCTCATCCGTCATCGGGGCCAGCACTGGCGCAAGTCTTGAGCCGATCTGCTCCAAACTGGTCCGCAGCGTAGTCCCTGCATCCCGCATCATCCAGAGCACCTGCTCTGCCTGCATCAATTTGCCGGTTTCCTTTTCCAGTGCGATGCGCGCAAGCTCGGCCTGATAGTGCTCGCGCCTGTCGCGCGACCGCTTGAAGACCTCGATTTCCTGCTCGTCATCGTCCAGCCCGTCAAACAGCTCCGGGTCTGTGTCGTCAAATGCCTGCTCGGCGCTCACATCCGAGACCGTGGGTGAGGTTGGAAGGGTGTCACGCCTGACGCCTTTCATGCGACCGCGCTGTAGGTGCTTTCTGCGCCATCTGTTGGCCCTCTCAACGCTGTCTGTTGGCATGCCGCGCTTTGCGAGCTGGGACACCGCCGATGGAGTGATCCCCAAAGCCTCCGCCAGTTCTTTGCCTGTCATTTAATTTACCTATCAACAAATATTTAGCGATTTAAGTAAACATTCAGCTATTGTTTAGCGTGACTGTCTACACACTCGTCGGGCCGCGAATGACCCTCGCTGAAATGGCATGGGAAGGACCCAAACCAGGGGGGTCTGCTTCCGCTGCTTCTGCGGCTTCTTCTGCTTCCGCATGTTTTCCCACCTCGGTAACTCACAAATCTGGCGCATCAACCATGTCTTTTCATTACCCTTTAATGGATGTAAGGAAGCAGAGGAAGCGGAGGAAGCGGAGAGGGAGGCGCAGTTATTCACCATCGGAAGCGCAAGGGGTGCGGGGCGGAAGCCATGGAAGCGGCTCATGGCGCAACCTCGCTGAAGGTCTGCCCGAAACGTGACAGCGGACCATCGAAAGCGGCAACAGCTTCTGTCGCAAATTCAAAATTGGTCACGCCATTGAGCGGACCCGTGCCCTCTGGAAGCCAGAGGGTCACTGGTGCGCCAGGGTTGCCCTTGGAAGGGGAGCACTTGAGTTTTGAGAGCTGGTCCCGCGCAAACTTTGAAACCGTGGCTGTGAAACCGTTTTGGTTGACGATGGTTCGCTCGCCCTGTTGCCGGGACCATCGCTGAAACGCCTTGTAAAGCTGTCCGGTGCTGCATGCCCAAAGCGGCAGCTCCAGTTGCCTCGCAAGCCAGTCTCTTGCAAATCGCTCTGCGGGTTTGAGCCCCAGCTCCATCAGGTCCTGCTTTGCGCCAGTCATGGGCGGGAGCGTGTAGGCGTTGAAGCCGTTCAGCTCGCGCTTCAATAGGAAGTCGTAAAACGCCTCCAGTGCCCCGAACTTGATGGAGTGGGCCACCCTGTTGTAAAGCCCATCAGTGCGCTTTGGAGCAACCCAAAACACGGCGTGCCGCCGGTCATCATGCTCGATGGCCAATGGCCGTGCCTCATTCGACAGGAAGACCAGATTGCAACAGTTGCGCTCCTTGCGGACAGCCTGAAACTTGCTTTCGATCAGCAGGTGCTCGGCGGTCACAAGTGACCTGAGCATGTTCTTGTAATGGATCAGCTCGCCGGTTGCGACCACTTCCTCCATGACCGCAAACAGGGTGCGACTGATCCAGTCGTTGTATTTGCTCTCCAACTGTTGCTGTCCACCGACCTTGCCGTATTCGCCATAAATCTTGAGCACGATTTCCCAAAACATGGATTTGCCTGTCCCTTGTGGGCCGTGCATGACAACAGCCGTTGACAGCTTGGTGCCGGGCTTTTGCAGTGGCAAAGCGATCCAGTTCAAGACCCACTCGATGTTTGCCTCTACCTCGTCTTCGTGCTTTGATGAGGCGCTCAGCAGGTGCCGCAACAGTTCAAGAATTTGCGTGCAGTCGCCAGCCTTCGCCCTGATCCTGAGCCCTTGATAGAGGTTCACGCAATGACCGGCGCACTCTTGTGACGGGTCGAACACCACATCCTCGGGACGGATGACCGTCTTCAGAGGGTGATTCATGAACTCCTTGTGCAGTGCCTTGTCAATGACGTTGCGCAGATCGGCTGGGCGCATTGGGATGCGGTGCAGGCGGTCCCAAATCGTGGTGCTGGTGCCATAGACGATTGCGTAACGCTCCAGCGTGTCCTCAATCGTGGTGGGCAGATTCAAGCCGGTTGAGTCCACGTCCGTCGGGTCGTCGTCAAACGGGTCTTGTGCCACTGTGCCGCGCTTGCTACGGGTCTTTTTTTCCTTATTCATGACGCTTGCCAAGGCACTCCCGAATGAATGCCTGGACAGCGGCTCGCGGATACAGGGCAGTCCTGCCAAGCATGACAAATGCAGGCCCCTTGCCTTGATTGCGCCATGCGGCCAGGGTGTTGGCCGACAAGTCCGTCAGCACCTCCAAGTCGGTGATGGAGTAGCAGTCCAGTTCACGGATCAACTCATCACGGCGGTAAGTGCGCTCCTGTTCAAGCGCATTCATTTTTCGTCTCCGCCAGTGTTGTCGCTGCTGGGCTCATCCACCTCGTCGGCGATCAGCTCTCGCACTGTGGTGGATTCGAGATTGCCAGGTTCGCCACCATGGATAAATAGTGCGCGATTGAGACGATCCACTGCGGAACGGCATGCCTCTCGTTTGGCCTCTACATGCTCGTCCTGTGTGGATCGTGCGAATTGCTGGACTGCGGCATCCTCTGCAACGGCGGCAAAGCGCTGAGGATGGACCATGATTCGATTGCGGTGCATCGCAACGGCGCGAGCCTCTGCCAGCTCGGGGCGCATTTTGCGGATAGCCCAGCGAGCGGCAAATTCGCTGGGATATGGTGCCGCTGGACCATCCCAGAGGCTCTTGAGCGGAAGAAAATCCGCCATGAACGGGACCGGCTGGCCCCCTTTGATTTTGATGCTCGACATATTCACTCCTTGATTTGCCAGCGTCACGTGGTGTTTAGCCACGGTTCCCAGACGCTGATTTGCGCGCACTTGTGTGCGCTGGAGTGAATGTCGTTTTAAGGCTGTGACATGTCGCCTGCTAATTGAGAATCAACGCTTTTTCAGCAACCGATAAACAGACGCTCTACTGAGGCCGGTTATCTTGGGAATTTCTTTGATTGGAGTCCCTTTGAGTAATTCACCTTGCACCAAAATCTCAGGCGATAGCGGCGACTTGCGGCGCTTGTGTACCCTAATTGTCCTGCCACCCCATTGGTGCCTGAGTTCTGCAACCATGGCCGTAAAAATGGCATTCCAAGCGGTTTTTTGATTGTCTGATGGCGCTGGAAACTGACGGTCAAAAATCGCATGTGACAGGTCTCCCAGCATCTCAACCAAATCGGAGCCTTCTGAAATTGGGAGCTGTTGATCCGTTGGAGATTGGCCACTCATAATCACATCGCTGGGTGCGATGGTGACCACATAGCAGATCCCGAGTCTGGCCAAATAAAACCACCACCCGATGATGTCTCCATCACCGTCGCCACTCGGACCTATCCTGCTTGCATTAAGTGCAGCAAGATGCGATGAGAGCCCAGCCTCATCAAGTAGCGAGTGCAATGGAGTGCTCACGTTATTTTTCTCTGCGGGGACGATCAAAGCCCCTCAATAAATTTCCGGCGCACTCAGCCCAGTCCTGGCTGACTGGATGTGTCTTCAAAAATTCTGACAACGCATCTTCACCGCCAGCTTGCAAGCACTCCAGCATGGATGCCACCCAGTCGTAAAAGTGGTCTGCCCCGTGCTGTGCGGCATCCCTGGCGTTTGTGCGTGGAAACTGGATGACGGTGCTCATTGAATGCCTCCAAGTGCCATGGCCATGGCACTTGCCTTGGTCTGTGTGGTCAGGTGAGCATAGCGGCGCGTCATGTCCAACTTGCGGTGTCCCAGCACCTCAGCGACCACGTTCAGCGGGACGCCAGCCTGAGCCATGTAAGAGGCGCAACAGTGGCGCAGATCATGGAATTTGAAATTGCGCACCTGGGCGCGTGTGACTGCATCACGCCATGCCGAATCTATCTGCGCCGGGGTTTGGTATTTGGTGCGGACACTGCCAAAGACATAGCGGGAGGAATCGCTCGATTTGAAGGGTTTCAGAGCCTCGATGACGTCAGGCAACAGCACCAGTGTGCGCCGGTCTCCGTTTTTCGTTTTACCGAGATAGGCGAGCCCTGCATCTAGATCAACATCCTTCCATGTCAGGCTCAGCAGCTCACCTCGTCTGGCGCCCGTTTTCATGGCAGTGAGGGCCATGGCATAGAGGCGGGGATATTTGGACTCTCTGCATGCCTCAAACAGGCGGGTGCGCTCATCGGCGCTGAGGTAGCGCACTCGGCCATCGGTCTCTTGAAGCCGCTTGATGCCACGGCAGGGATGCACAAAGCCCTTGGGGGTCAGGCGTTGCTCCATGCCCCATGTGAAGACCGCCGCAATGGCTTGGGTGTAGCGGTTCAGCGTGGCCCCTGTTTTTTGACGGGCGCGGCCTTTGACCTTGAAGATTTGTCGGCCCTGATGGTCCAGACCGACGAAAACAATGGGGGGTTTGGTTGCCAGCTCACTGCGGCCAGCGTGGATCAGATCGGCGTCGACCTGTGACAGCTCAAAGTCCCCGATCATGTCCAGCCATGCGGCCAGACGCTGGGAGCGACTGCCATCGTTTCCGGAGTATTGGGCCATGTAGCGCTCGATCAGCTCACGCACGGCGAGCGAGTCAGGGCGTTGGGCGAGTGACCTCAAACGCAGGGCAATGCCTGCGGGGTCAACTTGAGAGCTTGCGCTGGGAATCGCTTGCTCGTCTTTGGCGTCAAAAGCTGTCATTCGTTTCTCCTTGAGTGCCGAAAACCGGCGGACTGGTGGAGTCTGGAAAGACGCTGACAAATCAAGAATTGACAAGTGCCACAAACTAGAACCGGATCAATAACTTAGAGTTAACTTCATCATTGACCCGGTGAGTTTTTGGCTCCCCGACCTGGGCTCGAACCAGGGACCTACGGATTAACAGTCCGGCGCTCTACCGACTGAGCTATCGGGGAATATCGGTACCACATACAAAGGCCCATCGGGTGATGGGCCTTGCAGCGAAGCTCAGATTATACATCATGCACAGACGTGTATGCCCGGTCGACGACCGTCATTCCAGCGACCATCCAGGGCGCGCTCGATCTGGGCCGCCAGTTGCAGCAGCAAGCCATCGTTGGCCTGGCGTGCCTGCGCGTGGATGCCGAAGGGCAGCCCGTTTTCCTGCACCGCCATCGGCAGCGAAATGCCGGGAATGCCGCACAGATTGGTCAGCGGCGTGTAGGCAAAGTTGCGCCACAGGTTCTCGAACCAGTCGTCAACCGAGGGATTGTCACTCAGCGTCAGGTACTCGGTGGTGCCTAGCCTGGGCGTGGGCAGCGCAGTGATCGGAGTGAGGATGATGTCCCACTCTTCAAAGAAAGCGCCAAAGGCACGCGCGGTGGTGTTGAACACCGCCTGCATGCGGGCCCGTTCCGCGTAGCTGGTGCGCAGGCCTTGCTGCCAGATCTTGATGTTGATCGGCTCCACCAGATCCTCGGGCGGCGCATCCAGCCCATGCGGGGCCAGCAGGTGGGTGATGGTCTGGGCGAAGTTGCTGATGTAACACAGCGTCTGCGCCGCGAAAGCCGCACGGAAATCCACTTGGGGCAACACCCACTCGACATGGTGGCCCAGGCTTTCGAGAAAGCGTCCTGTACGCTCCAGTTCGCTCACGATGTGCGGCGTGGCGCGGTAGTCGCCCCATTCATGCGAGAGCGCGATGCGCAGGCGCCCAGGATCTCGTTCAATGAGTTGCGTGTAGGGCTCGGCGGGCATCCAGTAGGGCATGAACTCGCCCGGTGCCCCACCGCGACAATGGTCAACGAACGCTGCCGTGTCACGAACCGTCCGGCTTTGACAGCCCTGCGTGGACACAAAACCACTGATGTCCGACAGCCCCGGCGCCATCGAGAACACGCCGCGTGAGGGCTTGAGGCCGATGTTGCCATTGAAGCCCGCCGGGATGCGGATCGAACCGCCACCATCCGTCGCATGCGAGAGCGGCAAGACACCCGCCGCCAGCGCCGCAGCCGTGCCCGCAGACGATCCACAGGTGGTGTATTCCAGGTTCCATGGGTTGCGCGTCACATAGACGGCCGGATTCTCAGCCGAGCTGCACACGCCAAACTCGGGAGTGGTCGTGCGGCCCATGATGTTGAGGCCCGCCTTTCGAATCTGCCCTGTGAGAAAACTGTCGGCCTGGGCCCGGTTGCCCCTCATGAGCAGCGAGCCCATCTCCTGCAGGCGGCCTTTGACGGTGGGTCCGAGGTCCTTCATCAGCCAGGGCACGCCGGCAAAAGGCCCCTGCGCATTCATGCCGTCCTTGAGGGGATCGGCCACCACATCCTCGAACACCTCGATCACCGCACTCAACGCCGGATTGACCTTGGCGATGCCTGCCGCCGCTTGGGCGGCCAGTTCTGCAGGAGTCACCTGGCCCTGGCGAACCAGTTGCGCCAGTCCCACCGCATCGTGCGCGGCCCATTCGTCCCAAGCCATGGCCAAAGACATGCTGCTTTCTCCTACAGATCAATGTCGACCATTATCGGGATGCCCAACCCCAGGCCTCAGACATGCGCGAGACACCCAACAAAAAAGAGAGGCTTGACCAGCAGCCAAGCCTCCAGGTTCAACCGTTTTGCCGGGCATGTTCGCCCTGCTCACTCAAAGTTGACATTCAATCACCGCAAAACACCCGCGAAGAACGCCGACAGTTCATCAAAACCATTCAAGGGGAGCACATGGGCCACATACTGGTCGGGGCGCACCACAATCATGCAGCCTTGGTCACGGTCGATGCCGCGCATGTCGAAGATATCGCCCTGGCCCTTGTGGTCCACGCAGAAAACTTTTTCATGGTCCTGCAGGCCCAGTTTGCCGGTCTTGGGCTTGAGCAGCGAGGGCATGTCCTCGTAGGCGAGTTGGTCGAAGGTTTGCTGAAACACGGCGCGGAAGTCGATCACCGCGTCAATGTCTTCGCCCTTGCGGGTGTGCTTGACGACAGGGGAATTGACGTTGGTCTCCAGCCAGTCGGCCAGCTTGTGGATCGCCGACCCGGCACCCGAGCTGTCTGCCTTGCCCGCAAACGCATAGATGCGCCAGCGCGCGTCGGCCTCTGCAACATGACCGAGCTGCATTTGCTTGACGTCCGACAAGCGCACCACAGGGGCTGAATGGAAACGGCGACCAATCTCCAGGCCTGTGGCCAGTGCCTGGTGTTTGCCTGCTGCGAAAAGATAGGACGTGTCGTATTTCACGGCGGTGCCGCCTGTGAACTCCAGGTTTTCCTTGAACTGGCGAATGATGCGCGGCTCCTCGGTCCCGTCGCGCTCGGCCTGCGTGGTCGGCGCCGACATGATCCGGGCCCACTTGTGGTCGGTCTCCACCAGGCGCTTGGCCTCGGTCAATCGCTCTTTGGAATAGCTGCGCAGCAGGCTGGCATCGGCCCGCCCCTGCAGAACATGCACCAGTTTCCAGCCCAGGTTGAAGGTGTCCTGCATCGACACGTTCATGCCCTGCCCGGCCTTGGGCGAATGGGTGTGGCAAGCATCCCCCGCAGTGAAGACGCGTGGGTTGCGGTCTTCGCCCTCTGGTACATCGTCAAATTTGTCCGTGATGCTGTGACCGATGTCATAGATGGACCACCAGACCACCTCCTTCACGTCGAGCGAATAAGGCTTGATGATCCGGTTGGCCGCAGCAATCATGTCTTCTTGCGTGAACTTGCGATGGGCGGCTTTTTCGTCGGGGCGGAGTTTGTCCAGTTCGACATACATGCGGAACACGTAGCCCCCCTCGCGCGGCAGGATCAGCACGTTGCCCTCGCTGGCCGACGAGATCAGGCATTTCTGGCGTACATCCGGAAAATCCGTGTTGGCCAGGATGTCCATCACACCCCAGGCCTGGTGGGCAGCATCGCCATGCAGTTGCCCACCGATGGCCTTGCGCACAGCGGAATGCGCGCCATCACACCCCACCACGTAATTGGCACGCACGGTACGCGTGGCGCCCCAGTTCACGCCGGTGGAGTCCTTCAGAGTCACCGTGACAGGATGGTCATCGGTGCTCGGGTCGATCGTCAGACCGGCGATTTCCCAGCCGTAATCAGGCTCCAGTCGCGAGGGGGAGTTCTTCATGACTTCCAGAAACAGCTCATGCAAGCGCGCCTGGTTGATCAGGATGTGGGGCATTTCCGAGCTGTCATCGGCCACGTCCTGCACCCGTCCAACCCGCTTGATGTGCTCGGGGTTCTTGGGGTCCGGCATCCAGAAGGCGGTCTGATTGACCCAGTAAGTTTCGCGCTTGACCTTGTCGGCAAAGCCAAAGGCCTGGAACATTTCCATGGTGCGCGTGTTGATGCCGTCGGCTTTGCCCTTGATGATGTTGGTGGGCATGCGCTCGATGATCATCGTCTCGATTTCGGGAAATTGCGCCAACTGCGCGGCCAGACACAAACCCGCAGGCCCGGTGCCAGCAATCAGCACATCCACTTTCTCGGGCAAGGGTTCATTGATGCCGCGGTTGCGTCGGTTCGGCGCGGCTTCCTTGACATCGGGATTGCCACCTCTGAATCCATTTTTATAGAACTGCATCACACGTCTCCAAAAGTTGAAAAACACCGAAGCTTCGGCACACAGGAAATAATAACTGTACTTATCATTTGACGCAAGATGGTAAGTATGCTTACCAATGCCGCGAATGGTTTTCCCGGTGAATGTTTGGCAGTCGAATGGGGGGCGCATCGCCGCACGGGACATGGCGGCAGTCGTTTGACATGACACAGTCAAACAAAGAAAAAACCGTTGCCCCTTTCGGAGACAACGGTTTCGATCTGGTGGTGCATCTTAGCAGCTCCGCAAACACACCTGCCTGAGGTGTGAGGCTGATTGTCCTGAAATTACCCCAGTATGCGTAAATCAGGGTGCACCCAAAGACTCTCGCTTACTTCCTCATTGGCCTTAAGAAACTTCACGATGCGCTCGCGTGTTTAGTAAACTGGGCGCTAGCGGACAGCGAAACAACCCCGGAGCGTGGTGCAACAAACGTGGCACCTATGAAAAACTGGCTACGTCCAATCTGACCCACTCCACCCCGGGCTGCTTCTCCACCATGATCTGATCACCCTCCAGCCGGTAGGTCAGTTGGCAGTTATGCCTGGGGTTAGAGAGTATGTCGGCGTTAAAAATCGCCACATTTGTCCCTGCGGGCCTGCGTACAGATTGAGTCAAAAGACCCGGATGACCTTCGCGGTGAATCCTCGACCCTACAGACTGGCAAAACGCGTAGTCCGACGGATGCAAGAGGTCTGGGTGATCCTCAGCTGATTTTCGAAAATCTAGCAATGCCGCGTTGCACGCCACGGTATACACCTTGCGTTCGGCAACTACCGTCGTTCGCTCGAATCCGGCATCGCTCAACAAGCCCCGATACCAGTGGTAGGCCGACTCATAGACCGTCGTCTCGACCGACTCTGATCCGTACCAAACCCCGTAGGTGCCATCAGAAAACCGGCTGGCCTGCCAATGCTTGAAGGGCCAAATGATTGCATTGAACCATTCGGCATCCTCAAACGGACGATCTATAACAGGCGTGTGCGATCGGTATGGTGGCGGCTTGATTTCATCTTCTACCTTCTGCGCCAGCAACCACTCGGCGGGGTCATCGGTGAGATCGTCAAACAGATCCTGCGATTGCAGCAAGGACACAATGTTTCGAGTGACATCCTGATGGATGTCGGCTAGCGCGAGATGAGCAAACAGGGAGTTCATTCCTGCTTCAGCTCAAACGCCCCGGGCGCGATCCAAATATCCACGCACCATCAGTAACCCTGCAAAACCCCATTCCTTAACTACATCAACAGGAGTCAAGTTGTCGAATGCCTTGTTTCGGGTGGTCATCCAACGGTAGGCCAAGTCCCTGTTCTGCGGGAAAAGAAGTCTCAGGTTTTTATGGATACCCAACAAGTGGCCCACGCGTTCGTACTGGTCACGGCTGGTACCAATCGGTTTACCACTGCGGTAGTTTGACAACGCTGCTCTGTTGCTGGTAGCGATGCCCAGCAGCGCCGCCTGATCCTCGGTGCTCAGCTTCCAGTGGTCGAGCAGAGTCATGACCATTTTGGCCAAGGCCCCGCGGTCTTGAGACGCGGTCACTTCACGCTCAGCTACAGCCCCCATGGCTAACTCCTTCTTTGAGGTTGATCAGGGCTTAAGTATAGCTCAATGTTTTTTATGTTGCAAATTCTGTTTCGAACAAAACAATTTAACTTATCCAAGCTCGTCAGCCTCAAAGCTCATGTGGTTAAGGCGTAGTTCTGAAGTTGGACATTTCGACTTCATATCGTCAGATTTCAGCAACTTGCTCACATTCCACTTGGCTTCCCACCGTTAGTACGCATCAATGGTCATCCCTGCAACTACTGGAGAAACCAAATGAACACATTTCAATTTGGCCAAAAAATCGCCCTGAACGAAAACGAGCTGGCAACTCGCTGGGGAATCAGTCCCAAGACCTTGCAACGCTGGCGGTGCGAAGGACGCGGCCCCAAATACTTCAAGCTGTCGAAACGGGTTTCGTACCCCATCGACGAAATCATGGCTTTCGAGTTTGAATCCTTGCAAGAATCAACCGATGGGGTCACTTGCGATCCGGAGCAATTCAACAACCCGAGCTTTCTGACCGCCCGAGAAATTGCCGCCAAGATTGATATCCCGCTTTACCTGTTAGCGCACCCTAGTGAACGCAAAAAGATTGGATTGCCACACTATCGCGTTGGAAAAATGGTGCGATTCAAACTAGATGAAGTCTTAGATTGGGCACGTCGTCGCACGATTGAAGTTGAAAGCAAAAATCAGACGGCACCTCGAGTCATTCCACTTGGCAACATCCAACCTGGTCTTACGCGAATGATGTGAAAAACTTTCACGCAAATGTACGAACGCCACCCGTAGGTGGCGTTCTGTCTTCATGGGGGGCATTCATTTTGCCCGCTCGATCAATACCGTAAGTAAAACCGAGGCCCCCTGCAATGCAGCGGCAAGCGCTGCGGCATAAGCTGCCCAACGATTCCATTCACCTTGCTTTTTCACGGTTTCGATAAAGTCATCGCCACCGACTGAAATCGAAGCGGGGAA
>JACCDG010314006.1_pt1 | contig 15433 bp, 7 predicted proteins | sample 7442471 | NCBI WGS metagenome assembly JACCDG01 (sample SAMN15323444, study PRJNA562643) | freshwater metagenome | isolation source: river surface water | place: USA:Blue River Watershed | collected 2017-08-17
AAGACCCCAAGGTCTACACCGTGGACTTCCGTCCCACAGCTGGACAGGCTGCTGGCACCGCTATTCAACTGGCCATGGCCAACAATGCGGTACAAGACCTCAAAGGTAACAACAACAGCGATGGTGCGGACGCCAACAACAAAGTCATCATCACGGTAGACACCTTGGCCCCGACCATTGCTAACGTGGCCATTACCAGCAACGCTGGCACAGACAACACCTACATTGCGGGCGACAAAATCGTCATCAAAGCCGTCTTCAGCGAAGCCGTCACCTTCAGCGACAACAGCGTGGGCTTGAACTTCAAGATCGGTAACGCCACGGTCATGGCCAGCTATGACAGCACCAACGTCAACAACACGGGCACTGACAAATACTTCAGCTACACCGTTTTGGGCACAGACAGCGATACCAACGGCATCAGCATTGCGGCCAACCCCGTGGTCATCACAGGCAACACCACCACGGTGCGCGATGCGGCAGGTAACGACGCGGTGCTCACCTACGTCAGTACCACGGCTGACAGCGCCAATCATTTGGTGGACACCACGGCTCCCACGGTGTTGATCAGCCGGTCCAACAGCAGTTTGATTTTGAGTACTGTGCAAACCGAAACCATCACCTTCACGTTCAGTGAAGACCCCGGCACCAGCTTCATTGCTGCTGCACAAACAGCCCCCGCCGCTGGCACTGTGACCATTGGAGGCAGTGGCGGCACGCTCAGTGCTTGGAGTAACAAAATCGCCAATGGCGATGGCACGTTCAAATACACCGCCACCTTCACACCCAGCGCAGGCGCTACCACTGCAGCCACCATCAGCATTGCCGCCGGTAAGTTTGTGGATCCTGCGAGCAACAGTAACACCGCCAGCAACACACTGAGCATGCTGGTGGACACCTTGGTGCCGGTTGACCCGACGATGGTGTTGCAACAAGACACCGCACGTACCACCACAGGGGGCGCCATTACCCCCAACAACAACACGACGGGCACGGGCGACCAAATCACCAGCATCACCAACGTCAACACCACAGGCGGTGAAGTGGGTGCTACGGTTGAGTACAAAGTGGTGCGTTACACCAGTAACACCTTTGCTACGCTGGATGCCACATGGCTCAACACCAGTTGGTCCAGTTTGGTGGATTACAACAACACCATTTCAACCGCGGCAGATGGCTTTTACAAAGTCTTTGTGCGTCAAACCGACAGCGCGGGCAACGTGGGTGCTGGCACCAGCTCTTTGAGCTTTACCAAAGACACCACCGTCAGCAGCGCCATGACCTTGGCACTGACCACCGACACACGCGCAGTGGACAGTGCCAATGCCCCCGTCAACGCCGCATACACCACCGATTTGTTAACCAAAAATGGTGCCATCACGGTGACTGGTTTTGAAGCCGGTGCAATGGTGCAATACAAAGTGGGTGGTGGTGCATGGGTCAATGCCACCGTGATGGATGCCACCACCTTCAGCATTCCTGATGCAAGTAGTCAAGGTATTGTGACGGTGAGTGTGCGTCAAGTCGATGTGGCCGGCAACGTCAGCGATATACAAACGTTCATCTACAACCGAGACACGGTGGCGCCCAACAACGCAACCACAGGCACATATGCCCTGACCGGTAAATTAACCGTGGATGCGGATGTCGACACGAACAGCCTTAACAACACCGTAGGCTTGGGCCACAACGACAGTGGCACCAAAGGCGACAACATTACCGCCGACACCACCCCCACATTGAGTGGCACAGGCGAAGTGGATGCTTGGGTCACCGTCACCCTCAAACGCACCACGGCTGCCGCAGGTGGTACTGGCTCACAAACAGCCGATTTGGTACTCACACCTGTGCAAGTGCAAGCCGATGGCACATGGACCGTCACCGTGCCCATTGGCACAGCCTTGGCCGATGGTGTTTGGACCCCCCATGTGGTCATCCAAGACATCGCGGGCAACGCGGCCTCCAATGTCACCTTAACGCCGTTCACCGTGGACACCACAGTGCCCGTTCTCACCATCACCGCCACACGTGGCGGTGGAGCCAACAACGGGCAAGTGTTTGATTTTGCAACCAGCCCCGCCATCCACAAAGGCGAAGTGTTGCAACTCACATTTGCTTTTGATGACGACATCCTCACCGACAGTTTCACCGTGGGCGACTTGGTGGTCACCGGCGGCACGCTCACCAACTTTGCGCGCATGGCCACCAACTTGCCAGCAGGGGCCAAAGCCGCGTGGACAGCCACTTACACCCCAGCCGCAGGCGTCGACAGCGGGGTAGGCACCATTTCGGTAGGAGCAGGCGTGTTGCAAAACATTGTGGCCGTGACCAACGCTGCTGGTGTGAGCAAAACCTTCAACTACGACACCAACCCACCTGCCATTTTGAGCATCACCCGTGCCGGTGCATTGCCCAATGGCAGCGACGTCACAACGGCCTACAAAAACGACACCTACCTCAATATTTTGGAGACCAATGAAGCGACCGATGCGGTGGCCTTCACCGTCAAATTCAGCCAAAGCGTTTCGGGTTTGACCGCCAGTAACTTTGTGATCAAAGACCTGTTGGGTAACGTCCTCACTGGCATGACCTTGGCCATCACCGGTGGCAGTGGCACCACCTGGACCGTCACCGCCAGCGGCTTAGATGCCGCATCGCTCAACACCGCCAGCGCCATGCGCCTAGAGCTTGATAACAGCATTGGCATTGTGGATGCGGGGGGCAACAGCTTGCTCAGCAGCAGTTTTGGCAACGGCGAAATCTACACCATCGACAAAACTGCACCTCCTTTGACATCGGTCACCAGCTCTTTGGTGGTCGGTGCCGACACACCACAAATCAGCGGACGTGCAGAGCCCGGCTCAAGCGTGCAAGTGCAAGTGGGCACCGCGATTTACACCTGTCTTGTCAACGACAGCGGCGTCTGGACCCTCGACACCACCACCGCAGTGCGCACCAGTGGTACGGCATTCACCTTGGTCGATGGGGGCACGGTCAACGTCAGCGTCACCCCGATCGATGCCGCAGGCAACGCAGGGGCGTCCACCTTGGTCACCTTGTCGCGCAACGGCAGCATTCCCACCATCACCACCACGGGGTCAACCAACGACACCACCCCCCTCATTGAGGGCAAGGCGGCCAACAATGCGTGGGTCAGGGTGACGGTGGCAGGTGCCAGCTACGACGTGCAAGCCAATGCCAATGGCTTGTGGGTGCTAGACACAGGTGTGAAGCAACCCAACAGCGGCAGCTTCAACGAAATTCGAAACGGCAGCTATGCCATCACCGCACAAAACGTCAGCGGTGACAACGGCACCACCAGCGGTGGGCAAAGTACGGCGACCTTGTTGATCGACAACATCGTGCCCAACATGCCCACCATCACCAGCAGCCCCAGTACCAGCGACAGCACACCCACCATCACGGGTACTGCCAGTGCTGGTGCCAAAGTGCGTGTGACTTTCAACAACACCAGTTACGAAATTTTGACGGACAGCACAGGCGTGTGGTCGATCAACCCAGATACAGCGATCACCTCTGGCTCACCCACCACCACCTTGGCAGTACGTGTCAGCGGAACTGGTTTTGCGGGTGGTAGTGGCACGGTGTTGACCAACACTGTGACAAAAGGTACGACGTATCCCTTGACCGCCGTAGAGGTAGATTCTGCAGGCAATATCAGCGCACCGGCCACGCAAAACTTGGTGTACGACAACATGGCGCCCACCAACCCCACCATTGATGCCGGTGTGGTGCTGACCAGTGGCAACACGGCCCCGTTGGTGAGTGGCACAGGCGAGGCAGGAGCCTTAATCACGCTCGTCATCGGCGGTGCCACCTACCAAACCACGGTGTTGTCGAATGGACGTTGGTCTGTGGCCACGGCCACCGAAACCCCCATCAGCGGTGCCTATGTGGCACCTCCTTCAGGCGGCAGTGTGGATGCCTATGTGCGCCAAACCGATGCGGCTGGCAATATCAACTCTGGGTCCACCAGCACCACGGTGACCAGTTGGACTGTCAAGCAAACTTATGTGTACGATAACACCTACGCATCCATCATCAGCAGCGACTTTACCAACGACACCACGCCCATCATTGTGGGCACCGCGCAGGTGGGCGCCTCGGTCGATCTGGTCATCAACGGTGCCACCTACCGTGCGTATGCGGGCTCTGATGGCCAATGGTCGGTAGACACGGGCAGCCAACTGCCTATTGCAGGAGCCTTCACAACGCTGGTGCATGGGCAGCAATACACCGTCACGGCCACCATCACCAGCACCACCAAAACTACAGGCCAAAATCTCACCGTGGATACCTTGGCCCCGCTGTTCCTCACCATCAACTCGGTCACCAACGATGACATCATCAGCTTGGCCGAGCGTGGCAACGCCAGCATCACAGGCACGGTAGAAGCCGGTTCAAGCGTGTCGCTCAACATGGCTGGCAATTTGCGCAGTGCCACCGTTAAACCTGATGGCACATGGACGTATTTGCTCACCAGCGAAGACTATGCGCTGCTTGGCGAATCAGGCGTACCCAATGACATCCTCATTCAAACAACCGCCAAAGACAAAGCGGGCAACACCTTGGTGCGAGGGCGCAACATCACCATCGACACCATCGCTCCTGTGGTTGACTTGGACCGCAACAGCACCAGCAACAACTACAGCTTGTCTTTAGTGGCTAAAAACACGGCTTTGTCGCTGGACAATGGCCGTTTGTTGGGCGTGACCGATGCGTTGGTCACGGAAACGCAAAGCCTTTCGTTGGTCAAAATTGGTTTTCAGCAGGTCATGCCCGATGGCACCTTGGTTGGCTTTATGCCGCAAGACGGTGCCAACGAGCAGTTGCTCATTGGCGACCAAGTCTTGAGCCTCAACGGCACCAACTTGCCCACCCAGCTCAACTATGCGGGCTTGGTGTGGTACATCGACTATGCCGCAGGCACCTTCACCCTCACCCCCGTGGGTGGGGCCAGCACCTTGGCAGGGCAGGCCATGCTGCGTAACCTGCGCTACATCAACAAAGACCTCTCCACCACCTCAGACGACAACAACCGCGTCTTCACCATCCAGCTGGTTGACAAAGCCGGTAACACCAGCACGGCGGTGGCCACCGTGGTCAGTTCCGATGCAGTGCCACCCACTTTAGACTTGGATGACAACAACAGCAGTGGCGCCACCGGCACAGGGTATACCGCCACCATCACATCTGGTAGTACGAACGCCTTTCTATCGGACCTAGACGTCAAGGTAGATGAAACCACCCATGGCAATAACAAAATTGGCCGTATTGATCTGGCCGTGGCGGGAGTGCAAGATGGCAGCTTGGAGTTGTTGAGGGTCATTAGCGCGTCGGGTAACCTCACCCAATGGCGCGCTGATGGTTTAACTCCTTTGTCGTCGAGCAGTACCTTTACGCTAGGCGGAAAAACTTGGTTGGTCAGTTACGACAGCGCTGGCAAAACCTTTAGCTTCCAGTTGGCAGACGGTTCGTCGGCGTCGGATGCCGACGCCAAAAATTTGATTGCGCAGTTGAGATACAGCGATTCAGCGCTTTCGGGCAGCAGCTACACCGACGGTGCTCGCAGCTTTAAGTTCACCCTTGAAGACGGTGTGGGCAACCGCATGGCCGCACCTGCTGAAAGTATCATTCAAATCAGCCGTGCTGCACCAACGGCTGCCTTGAGTGGTTCGTTGGTTACCGCAGATGCCAATTCCGACGGCATCATGGGTGACAAGTTCACCCTTAACTTCAGTGAATTGGTGCAAGTCAACCCTGTGGCTAACACAGCCAACTGGTCAGTGCTGGGGGGCGCTACGTTGCTCAATGGTGCTTTCAACACCAATACCAACTGGACTGCGACTGCCAGCAATACCCTCACACCCAGTTACAACAGCGTCAGCAAGCGTTGGGATTTCAACACTGGCAATGGCACAGCCAGCACCTTTGGGGGGCTTGTCACGAGCGACAACTTTGCCACGGTCGTGGGTGCCTCCTACACCATCACATTCAAGGTGGGCACCACACTGACCGGTAGTCAAGGTGCAGTGCGACTTAGCGCGCAAACCAGCGCGGGTGTTCTGAACCTCAATATGAACGCTGCGAATGCGCAGATCGATGGCTATAGCAGTTCTGTGAGTGGGGATACCTATTCGCTGACCTTTGTGGCCAGCACCACGTCGAGTCGCTTGGTGTTTGAAAATACAGCGGCAGCCGCTAGTTCCGATATCTGGCTGGATGATGTGGCGATCACTTCGCCCACGCTCACTGGCGCCACCATAACTGCACAAAATGTGCAAACTATCAATGGCGTTGACTACGCTAAAAGTTTTTTGGTCAGCGGTGCCACCAATTTAACGGGCGATCACCTGGCAAGTGCGACAGGCGTCTCCAACTTGGTTGAAAGCAAGTTGACCATTGCCTCAGCGAACGTGGTTGACTCCAACGGCAGCCAAGCTAGTGGTTCAGTGGTTTTCACCATGACAGACATCACACCAAGCAAAGCACCGGTCCCTCCGCTGAATGTCAACGCGATTAGCAACTCCAGTCCCAACCGAATCAACGCAGCTGAAAAAGCCATGTCCACCGCGTTCTTAGTGAACCACGACGTTCGACAAACCGGAGATGTGTTGCGCTTGTTCCGTGATGGCGTGGACATCACCAGCCTGGTCACAGTGGTGAATACAACCAATTCCAGCACCACTTTTATGCTGACGGGCAATAGCGGGTGGGGTAGTGTGGATGGCACTGTCGCACTCACCGTGCGGATTCAAGATGCAGCTGGTAATTTGAGCGCGCCAAGCTCCCCCAAGACGGTGATTCTGGATACGGCTATTGCACAGGGTATCCAAAGCATGGTGTTATTGAGTGATGTTGGGGCTGCGGGGGCCACCGCTGGCGATGTGATTCAAGTAACCTTCAACGAAGCGCTTGACCTCACGTCTGGCGGGTTGCCCACCGCCTTCGGGACGGGGGCATCGGTGTCGGTCGTGGGGGGGGCGCCCACGGCCGGCGTGAGTGGAGGCACTGTCAAATCAAATGTGTGGAACATCACCTTAGGCACACTCAGCACGACCCAAGCGGATGCGCTAAATAATGGTACGGCAGGTACGGTGGTGTTTGGCAACATGAACGATCACGCGGGCAACAACGGTTCGGTTTCTGCAGCCGTGGCCACCGACTTGTACAACTTAGCCACCTCGTTGATGATCAAAAACGTCACCACTGACAACGTACTCAGCAGCACAGAACTGGCGACGACCAATAGCGTTGGATTAACTCTGACGGGTGCCAAGTTGGGGGATGTGGTTAAGCTCTACATGGACGGTGCTGAAGTTGGTAGCAAAACACTGGATGCGACAGACCTTACCGCGATTGGCAACAGCGCCTTCACAGTAGCCCTCAACACTGGTACTCGCTGGGGGGCGGATGGTGAACGAGCACTGACCGCCACTATTCAACGGGGTTCTGGAAGCAAACTCCAGTCCGATATCCGCATGGTTGAAGTGGCTGCAGATGGCAGCCATTGGTCGCAAGATGGCAGCATCATTTGGTTTGATACTGACACCCTTGTGCAAAGCACGGGCTCAACAGTGCTGACATGGAATGCATCAGTTGGCGGTAGCGTGGCTCAAGTAGATACTGCCCAAGTAACCAACGATGCTTATCGTCCTAAGTTGGTTCGTAATGCGATTAATGGACGTAGTCAGATCTACTTCAATGGCGGTTTAAACAGCGCTACGGATTACACCCAAGGCAGCTGGTTTTACTTCAACGACCCCAACAGTTATTTAGGCACTAATTCAACTGGCTCTTGGAATGTGACTAACCATGCCTACACAGCAATCAGTGTGGCTCAGTACGCCGAATCAGGTTTTTGGCGCTATGTCACAGAAGTCGGGTCATTTGCCCAAACCAATGCGCCATCTGGTAATTTTGGTGTCGGAAACGGTGGCGTTGGCATTGGTGTTGAGAACAGTGGAACTGCGCTGTTTGCCTTACAGCACAATGTTGGCCCTGCCCTGATGCCTAGCAATTCAAACACCACAGGACCCAATGTCTTGGCCTCTCATGTGTATGCGCCAGGTTTAACGGCCTTGTACTCCAATGCGGCAATGTTGGCCAGCTCGAATGTCAACTACTCGCTTATCTTTGGGGGTAGCAGCACACAGCAAAAATACCAATACGCCATTGGGGGTACCAGCTGGGGCGATAACGTCATCAGCCAGCTTTGGAAAGGCTTGATTGGTGACATTATTTGGTCAGGTCGTGCGATCACAGGTAATGAGTTGGTAGAAATTAACACCTACGAAGCTGTCAAATTTGCCACCATTGGGATTATTGCAAGTGCAACAAGTTTGAATGCAACTTACGATTTGTCAGTGTCGTCCAATAAAACCCAATTGTTGGATAACGTGCTGACTTTGCATACCAGTGTCCTCGGTGTAGGTAACGACGTGGTCACGGTGGCTGGGGCTGACTACATCACCACGGGTGGCGGAGCGGACTTGTTGTATGCCAAAGACCTTCAGTTCCGAATGTTGGATGGTGGCTTAGGTTTTGATAGTTTCGCTTTAAGCAACAGTTACAGCAATGCGGCGAGTGGCAATGTGTTTCGTTTGAGTGATTACGTGAGCAATTCACGTGGTTTGGCAGACAGCTTTGGTAGCGCTATCGACGATGTACGAGTCAATGCAGCTGGTTTTCACAAGTTAATGGGCTTTGAGAAAATCGATTTTTTTGGCGCGACAGAGCGCCAAGTGGTGCAACTGACTTTCACGGACATCGACCAACTGGCCGAAAAAGGCTTGGTGCAAGGCACCAATGTCACCACCAACGCCGCCACCAGCAATTTGTTTTTATCTTTAGGTAACAACGACTGGTTGGATGTGGGCACCAGCGGCTTGGGCAATGTGAGCTATGGTTTCTGGCAAGACGTCAATGGCACAGTGTACGACCGCAAATACACGGGCACTGTAGGCGCCGACACTGCCAACTTGTATGTGCGTGGGGGTGATGGCTTGGCTGACTTTGGCGCCACTTCTACCGCTGCGGTGGTTGGGGTGAGCACGGTGTCGGTCGATTTCAACGAAATCATGGGCTCGTTATCAGGGGGCAGTGTTTCTGACTGGTCGATCGCCACGGCGGGCAGCAGCATCAGCAGCTGGTCGGTCAGCGCGACGGGTGAGAAGGCGTCGCTTAACTTCAATGGTTCGTTCAACACCACTTCTTACTTAGACGTCACATACACTGGCAACGCGATAGTGGATAGCAATGGCGATGGCTTGCGCTACAAGGGTATTGCGGTTGGTGTGGCCACCTCAGAGACCATCGACTTATCTGGCAAAGCGGTTGCAAGCAATGCGGCTATTGGGGCAGGTTTTGCAATTTATGGCAATGATGGTCGCGACACGATCATAGGCACCCGGTGGGATGATCTGATTGTGGGTGGTGCTGGCAACGACAACCTGACCGGTGGATTAGGCGCAGACACTTTCCGCGCCATTCAAAACGAGGCAGGTATTGACACGGTGACAGACTTCACCAAGACGCAAGGCGACAAGATTGATTTGCGAGGTATTTTGAAAGGCACAGCCATGGAAACTGGGGTGATCTGGAATGCCGATGGCACCATCAGCTCGGCCAGCTTGGCTGAGTTGAGCAAGTATGTCGATTTGTCGAGCAGTGGCAGCTCATCAACCATCAAGGTGGATGACACGGGTCTGTCGGGCTTTACAGTGCCCAGCTACCAAATGCTGTTGCAAAGTTCAAACACCGAAGGCAATTTGGGCGGCATGGATTTGCAAACTTTGATCAACCAGCGTGTGATTTTGGTGTAACCCAATTTTGCAGCGCAGTGTTGAGGTCTGCGTGTTCGCTTGGAGCTAGTCCGAGTGCGCGCGCGGCCTCATTGAGCGCAAGCAAAGGGTGATATGTGTCCACCGCCTGCGCCCCGTTTTGTTTGCTGAGTTTTTCGCCGTTGTCACCCAGTACCAAGGGCGTGTGCATGTAGCTGGGGGTGGGAAAGCCCAGCGCGCGCTGCAACACGATTTGTCGTGCGGTGTTGTCGACCAAGTCGGCCCCTCGCACGATGTGGGTGATGCCTTGTGCGGCATCGTCAACCACTACGGCGAGTTGGTAGGCCCACAAGCCATCGGCACGGCGCAGCACAAAGTCGCCCACTTCTTTCGCCACGTCTTGTTGTTGTGGCCCGAGCAAACGGTCATGCCATGCAAGAGGCGTAGTAAGTTTTAAATCGTCGATCACGCGCTGCACATTCAGCCGCCATGCACGTGCTGCTTTGCCATTCAAACCGTTGCGGCAAGTGCCAGGGTAGACCGCTGCTGTGTGGCGCTCACGCGTGTGACCCATCAGGGCTTGTGCGTCTTCAATCTCTTTGCGCGAGCAACCGCAGGGGTAGGCCCAGCCTTTGGCGATCAAGGTGTCGAGCGCGGCTTGGTAGGCGTCGCTGCGTTGCGATTGCCACATCACGGGGGCATCTGGCACGAGGCCACAGGTGGCAAGCTGTTGCAGGATGAGATGGTCAGCACCTGTTATGCAGCGCGGCGTGTCCACGTCTTCGATGCGCACCAGCCATTGGCCGCCGTGTGCACGAGCATCGAGCCAACTGGCAAGGGCTGCAACGAGCGAGCCCGCGTGTAGCGGGCCCGTGGGGGAGGGAGCGAATCGACCGATGTACGGCAATTACAAACGCTTGGCGGATTGGCAAACACTCAGGGCGAGTTCAAGGCCCGATACAAACGCGTCTTCCACGCGGTGGCCCAAGTGCCAGTCGCCACAGGTTCCCAAGCCGTTGGCTGGGTTGTATTGGTGTGACACACCCAGCGGTTTGGTTGTTTTGGCATAGAGCCAGCGGTGCAACTCAGCGTGGGCTGGTTCTGCGCGGATGCCTGTGAGTTCGGCAAAGGCACGCAAGAGTTTGGCTTTCACACGTGCTTCGGTGTCGGTGATGTGTTCGGCAGACCATGCAGCGCTGGCTTGCACGGTCCAACGTTCGACCTTGCTGCGGCCTGGCTTAGAAGACTCGCGAGCCAACCACGCAATGCGGTGGTGAATGCTGCGTGCAGCGTTCCACTGAGGGCCGATGTGCAAGTTGGGTTGCGTGGCGTTGGGGAAGGCCACCATCATGGTCCAGCAGGGGGCCACGTCCACCGCATCTATGGCTTTGAGCCACTGCGCGTTGGCGGCTTCTTTGCCTGAGGCTTTGAGCAGGTTCTCCGCTTGCACCGAAGGAATGGCGAGCAACACATGGTCAAAGCCGGCGTGCTTTTGCGCCACTTCTTTGCCCGATGAGCTGTTGACGGTGTGCAATGTCCACAGCCCTTTGGCGACGCGTTCAAGGCGGTTGACTTGGGTGCTGTAGGTCACAGCATCGCCCAAAGGCTCGGCCCAGTGGCGCACCAAGGCGTTCATGCCGGGCTTGGCCACGAAGTGTGCGTCTTTGGTGGCGCGGGCGGCTTCAAACACATGGCCCAGTGGGTCGAGCACGCGCACGGCGTTGGCGCTCCAAGGGCGACAAATTTCTGTCGTGCCTGGGACGGCTTGAATAGCCAACGAAAAGCGCGGGTCGCGCACGGTGAAGTATTGAGCACCGTGGTCAAACGTGCCGAAGTTGCTGAGGCGCGTGGACATGCGTCCGCCTGCGCCTCGGCTCTTTTCAAACACATGCACATGGTGGCCAGCTTTGGCCAAAGTGCGGGCTGCGGTGATGCCAGCAATGCCGGCTCCGATGATGGCGATGTTTAATGTCATGGTTGCACTCTACACCTTCCTAAGGGCTAATTTGGGTCGGGGGTTCACCAATAGCGCGGAGCGTGTGGTGGTGCTCTTGAGTTGTTTGAGCCACCACTGCAAAGCACGTCCACCGCGCTCGCCCTCGCTGCCATCGGGAATGCGCCAAGCGTAACTGAGTTGAGCCACGCGTCGCGGACGGTCCACCTCGCGCACCACCAACACACCTTGGTCAATCAAGGGTTGCACCATCAGCTCGGGCACAAAGCCCACACCCAAGCCGCGCACCTGCGCTTCAATTTTGCTGTGCATGTTGGAGACGGTAAATACATCTTGGCCAGGCAGCAAACCGATGGTCACGCCTGCGCCGCGCTGAACCGAATCGGCCACAGCCACGGCGCGGTGTTGGCCAATGAGCGCGTCGGTGAGTGGCTCTGGCGCTTTTGCCAAAGGATGGTGAGGGGCTACTGCAAATACAAAGCGCATGGGGCCGAGTGCGTGGCTGTGAATGCCAGAGGTGTTACCGCTCTCACTGAACGAGCCTGCAATCCCCAGCGCCAAATCAGCTTGGCCGCTGGTGAGTGCTTCGAGCGTGCCGGTGAGCGTTTCGTCGCGCAGCTTCAGGCGTGTGGGTGCGTTCAAGGCCATGAAAGCCTCGCACAACTCCATCACCGTGGTGCGATCGATGATGCCGTCCACCGCAATGGTGAACTGGCTTTCCCAACCCGTGGCCACGCGCTTGACACGGTTGGCAATGGCATCCATGTCTGCTAGCAAGCGTTCGCCTTCGCGCAGCAGTTCACGCCCTGCGGCGGTCAGCTTGGCTTGGCGTGAGCTGCGATCAAACAACAGCACATCCAGTGCATCTTCAATCTGGCGCACGCGGTAGGTGAGGGCGCTGGGCACCAGCCCCAAGGCGCGCGCGGCAGCGGCAAAGCTGCCTGCTTTTTCAATCGCGTGCAGCATGGACAGCGAATCGGGGGTGAGGACGTCACGGGGAGAAGTCATGCAATGTGGCTTTGATCGTTCAAATAATTTGAATGATGCCATCAAATGCGATGCATGGCAAAAGCGGGGCGGTGGCCTAAAGTTCAGGTCAAGACAAAACAGGAGCGCACACCATGTTGACCATTCGCAAATCACAAGACCGAGGCGATGCCGACCATGGCTGGCTCAAGTCGTTTCACAGCTTTTCGTTTGCCAACTACTACAACCCCGAGTTCATGGGCTGGGGCAATTTGCGCGTCATCAACGAAGACCGCATTGCGCCGGGCACGGGCTTTGGCACACACGGCCACCGCGACATGGAAATCATCAGTTACGTGCTTAGAGGCAACTTGGCCCACAAAGACAGCATGGGCAACATCGAAGGTATTCCACCCGGCGACGTGCAGCGCATGAGCGCAGGCAGTGGCGTGCAGCACAGCGAGTTCAACCACGCGCCAGACGAGACCACGCACTTCTTTCAAATTTGGATTGAGCCCAACGTGCGCGGCATTCCTGCGAGCTACGAACAAAAACAAGTGCCGCCTGCCTCTAAGCGCGGTGCTCTCAGCCGCATTGCCGCACCAGACGGTGGTGTGGTGAAAATTCATGCCGATGCCGCACTGTACGCAGGCTTGTTTGATGGCGACGAAGCGGCCACTTTGAACATCGCCGCTGGTCGCAAAGCCTACGTACACCTGATTCGCGGTGCCTTGCAAGTCAATGGTGAGGCCCTGGCGACGGGCGATGCCGCACTGCTGGACAAGGAACAGACCATTCATCTGAGCCATGGCGAAGATGCAGAAGTGCTGGTGTTCGACTTGGCTGCCTGATTTTTTATCTCACTCTTTTTATTGGAAACTTTTCATGAATAACGCACTCAACCTCATTGGCCGCATCTTGCTGGCTGCACTTTTTTTGCCAGCGGGTTTGTCAAAGCTGTCTGGCTTTGAAGGCACCGTGGGTTACATCACTTCTGTCGGTTTGCCCTTGCCCGCAGTAGCAGCAGCCGCTGCCATCGTTGTAGAAATTTTGGGTTCAGTGGCTTTGGTCGTGGGTTTTCAAACCCGCATCATCGCTGCCGTGTTCGCTGTGTTCACCGCAGTTGCTTCTGTTTTCTTCCACGCGTATTGGGCCGCTGCGCCTGAACAAGCCTTTGTGCAACAGCTCTTGTTCTTCAAGAACATTGGCGTGATCGGTGGCTTGCTGGTGTTGGCATCATCGGGCGCTGGCGCTTGGAGCCTTGACGCTAAAAAACAAGCTTAATAATTGACCTCTAATTTTTCAAACAGTCTTTCAACCCCATCAAGGAAACACACCATGACTCAAACTGTCGTCGTTTATCACTCAGGCTACGGCCACACACAACGCGTGGCCCAATTCGTGGCCGAAGGCGCGAAAGCCACCATCGTCGCGATCGACGCAGACGGCAACATCACCGATGCCGAGTGGGAAGCCCTCAACGCAGCGGACGCCATCATCTTTGGTTCACCCACATACATGGGAATGGCTTCATGGCAATTCAAAAAGTTTGCGGATGCAACGTCCAAACAATGGTTTGCCAGCGCATGGAAAGACAAAGTGGCGGGTGGCTTCACCATCTCTGCCAGCCCCAGCGGCGACAAACTGTCGACCATCCAATACTTCATCACTTTGGCCATGCAACAAGGCATGGTGTGGGTGGGCCAGCCAGCCATGAACGATGGCCATATCAACCGTTTGGGTTCCAACTCTGGCGTGATGGCGCAAGTCGGCCCCACCAGCCCAGCGGCTGACATTCCTCAAGGCGATTTGGACACAGCCAAAGCCTACGGTGAGCGTGTGGCCGCTGTGGCAGCAAAGTTGCGCGGTTAATTTCCGCCAATCAACGCCGTCAACCGCGTTGCACCCGTGATGTGCGGGACACGAAATAAAAGGGCAGTTCATCAGAGCTGCCCTTTTTCTTTGGGTAGCATCCAGGCATGAAAATTTTGCAAATGTTGCCGTGGGCCGACTGGGTCGCCTTAGGATTTTTTATCTGCTTTTGGGTGGGCTACGCTTTGTTTGCGAAGTACAGAAGCGATGGTCAGCATTCCATCTTGGCCATGACCAACCGCTATCGTCACAAGTGGATGATGCAAACCACAGCGCGTGACCCGCGCATGTTAGACGGCATCATCACGCAAACCTTGTCGGCCACGCCTGCATTTTTTTGCTCCACCACCATTTTGATTTTGGGTGGTTTGTTTGCCTTGCTGGGCACCACCGATAAAGCAGCCGAGTTGGTGCGTGAAATTCCGTTTGCCGAGCAAACGCCCATACTGGTGTTTGAATTCAAGATCTTGGTCTTGGTGATGATTTTTGTATATGCGTTTTTCCGCTTTTCGTGGTCGATGCGTCAGTACACATTCGTGGCCTTGTTGATCGGCGGCATGCCGCCTGCGGAAGACTTCGCCAGCGGCGTGGCAGGCAATAGGGAGCGCTATGCAGACCGAGCTGCTGCCATGACAGGCTTGGCTGCTGAGACCTTCAACGGCGGCTTGCGCGCCTACTATTTCTCGTTTGCGGCTTTGGGCTGGTTCTTCTCGCCCACCATGCTTGTGTTGGCCACGCTGTTGGTGGTGGCCATCTTGTACAGCCGCGAGTTCAAGTCTGAGGTGTTGGCTCTGCTGGAGGACTGATCGGAAAGCTACCATCGGGCGCCAAGCCCGTG
>JACCDG010999950.1_pt1 | contig 15430 bp, 11 predicted proteins | sample 7442471 | NCBI WGS metagenome assembly JACCDG01 (sample SAMN15323444, study PRJNA562643) | freshwater metagenome | isolation source: river surface water | place: USA:Blue River Watershed | collected 2017-08-17
GTGCAGCCGCGAAGGCCAGCAACTTGATGAAGCGAGGGCCCCAGATGCGTGGCCAACGTTGGCCGCCAGCTTTGGCTGGCGTAGACGGCGTAGACGTGTTTTGCATGCTCGGATTCAGTGCAACTGATCAGGGGGCGGTATGCCAGGCTTGGCCTTCAGCCAGCGGGGCGTGAGGTGTGGTGTGGTACGGAGCGATTTCACCGCGGTCGTAGTAAATGCGGATCAACAACTCGGCCAGCACACCGGTGGTCAGGAACTGCAAACCACCCAGAACACAGAAAAAGCCCAACCACAACAGAGGGCGGCCACCAATGTCGTGGCCCATGATTTTCAGCGCAGCCAGATAGCTCAGGATCAGGCCGCCGATCAGGGTCACGCCCAAACCCACGCCACCGAAGAAGTGGCCTGGGCGACCGGAAAAGCGCAAGAAAAAGTTCACCGCCAACAAGTCCAGCACCACACGCAGGGTACGAGAGATGCCGTATTTGGACTCTCCGCGTGTACGTGCATGGTGGCTCACGGCCACTTCAGACATGCGCGATGGCGATGTCACCGTCGCCATCCAGGCAGGAATGAAGCGGTGCATTTCGCCGTACAAGCTGATGCGTTTGAGCACGCTGGCGCGGTAGGCCTTCAAGCTGCAGCCCAGGTCTTGGAATTCCAACTGAGTGATCTTGCGGATCAAACGGTTGGCGATCTTGGAAGGGATCTTGCGCAGGAACATGCCGTCCTGACGGTTTTGACGCCAACCTGCAACCAGATCCAAGTCTTCCTTGAGCAGCTTTTCAACCAGCTTGGGGATGTCGATAGGGTCGTTCTGCAAATCGCCGTCCAGGGTCACGATGACATCGCCGCGCGATGCGTCAATGCCGGCCTGCATGGCTGCGGTCTGACGGAAGTTACGCCACAGGTGAATCGGGCGAACATGAGGGCCACGCAGCTTGGCTTGTTCGTCCAGTGCCTTTTGTGTGCCATCACGGCTGCCGTCGTTGACGATGATCAGTTCCCACTCATGAGGATACTTGTCCAACGCTTGATGCACGGCGGTGACGAAGGGCTCGACGTTGTCGACTTCGTTGTACATCGGAACCACGATGGAGAGGCGATGAGCCGGGATGTTGTTCATGCGATCACTTTCAATACTTCAATTCGTGGAGGCTTTGAGTGAGGTTCGATTCCAGCTACTCAAGGCAGAGGCGCCCAGTCCAGCCAGGACGGCGCAAATCAGGAAACAGATATGCAGAGCCAAAGCGGCGCTGACGGCATGCGCCAAAGAGGGGGAGTCGGAGGGCAAATGAGCGGCCATGCCAGCCCAGACGCCAGCCTCATACGTGCCAAACCCGGCAGGGCCTTGAAGGGGTACGACAGCGGCCAACTCACCCGCTAGGGCTCCAGCCCAGCTTTGCGTCCACGTGGCGTGGGTGATGGCCGACAACAGTCCTGCTCCAGCACTGAGTTTGAGGCACCAATTGGCCGCAGTCAGGGCCCAGGCCATGGGGTGGTGGTGCGCACGCTCGGTCAACGCTGATCGGATTTTGGGCAGCAGCGAGTGGGTTTGCGGTGTGTCCGGGATGCGAGCCAGTAGCCAGTTCAAGCTGAACCAACCCGTGACGGCAAGACTCAAGCCGGCCACTCGCCAGGCCATGTCCAGACCAGGCCAAACAAGCAGGCCCAACAGCAGCAACACCGCCAAGTCTTGAATGCGCATCCAGAGCAAGCAGGCAATGGCTCGGCCCACAGGCATACCCAATTCACGTGACGCCAGCCAGGGAAAGCTCAGTTCACCGGCACGCATAGGGAGCAAATTGACCGCAGCGTTGTGCATCAGGATGACACGCAAGGAATCGGTTCGCAGACCAAGCCACCGGTGCGGTGCGGGTTTGAGCGCATCCAGATCCAATACAACCTGAAGTCTGGCTGCACGCAAGCCATAACTGCCCAGCAGGCCCAGCAAAGTGATCAGCCAGACCGCGGGTGATGGTTCTTTGAACGATGCTGCGACTTGCTCAAGCGGCGTTTTGTGCAGCAGCCAGACCAGCAGGGCGACGCCAAACGTCCACGCCGCAACGAGCTTGATCCGTTTGGGCCAAGGCGATGTCAGGTTTTCGGAGCTCAGGTCAGTTGACGAGGTCACAAAAATGGCGGCGTGTTGAAAAAGAACCGGACGGGATAAACCCGGTATTGTCCCGCATCTTTGAGAAACAAAAAAGGCGCACCGCTGGGTGCGCCTTCTGTCTGGGTCGCTTGGGTGCTTTTTATTGAGCGCCTTCGCGGAACAGCACCACGCTGACTGTTTCGAACAAGACCAGCAGGTCCAGGAACAAAGAGTTGTTCTTCACGTAGTACAGGTCGTACTGGTGTTTGTGCAGTGCATCTTCAACCGATGCGCCGTAAGCGTAGCGAACTTGAGCCCAACCCGTGACACCTGGTTTGACGCTGTGACGGATATCGTAATACGGGATCTGTTCTTTCAGCTGGGCGACGAAGGTTGGGCGCTCTGGGCGAGGGCCGACCATGCTCATTTCACCCTTGAGCACGCTGATCAACTGAGGCAACTCGTCGATGCGGGTCTTGCGGATGAACGCACCAACGCGGGTGACGCGGGAGTCATTCTTGGTCGCCCAGACAGCAACGCCGTCTTTCTCGGCGTCTGTGCGCATGCTGCGGAACTTCAGGCACATGAAGCTGCGGCCGCCCAGACCCACGCGTTCTTGACGGTAAATGATCGGGCCCTTGCTTTCCAGCTTGATCGCGATCATGGTGATCAGCATCACGGGGGAAGCCAGAGTCAGCAGGAACGCCGAGGACAGCATGTCGAAAATGCGCTTCGTGATGATGCGGGTGCGGTGCTGAACGAAGCCTCGGCCATAAACCAGCCAGCTGGCTTTCAAGCTGTCGATCGGCACTTCGCCGGTTGTTTGCTCATAAAAGTCAGCCAGGTCCATCACGGGCACGCCCTGGATGCGGGCTGACAGCAATTGATCCATGGGCACATTGCCACCGCGCTGTTCTTTGACGGCGACGATGATCTGGTTGACGTCGTGGCGTTGCACGATGTCCTGAATGTTCAGTGCGCGGGGGAAGATGTTGACGCGCTTGTCGTCCGAAGCCGTGATGCCATCACCGGCAGGGTAGAAACCGACCACGGCATGGCTGCGCAGGCGGCGTGAGCGCAGATCAGACGCGACGGACTGGGCTTCAGCGCCTGTGCCAACGATCAGAACACGCTGTTGCACCAGCGCACCACGCCATGCCGACAGCAGCAGGCTGCGAACCAAAATCAGGCCGATGACCAGATAGCCGATGGCAAAACCCATCAGTTGACGAGCTTGGTCACCTTCAACTTCTGTTTTGACGGCCAATTGATAGGCAATGGGGGCAGCCAACAGGCAGCCCAGCACGGCCCGGCCAATCTTTTCCTTGCCGGTTTTGCGTTGAGAGCCTTCGCGATACACGCCAACCAAGCCGCAATGCAATGGGATCAGCAAGGCGAAGCCCAGGCCAGACCGCAGGGCGGATGCCAAGCCGAAGTCGGAGCCTGACAGGTGGACCAGAGTCAGTGTTCCCAGCACAACGGCGAGAAAACTGGTCAGGCTATCTGCCAGCAGCTCGGCCAAAGTGGCCATAGAAATGTGATGTTGGAATACCCGGAACATGTTTGCCTCTCAACTCGGTGAGCAAGGGTAAGTGCTTGTGCGTACCCGCTTAACCGGTAAGCTTTTGTAATTGATCCATTGTCTTCGTGACCAAAGATCAATAACACCCTGTGTTTGTGGGGGATGGCCCTAACCTTGGGGGGCAAGCGTGCATATTTCTCGAAAAATACGAACGGTAGAACGAGAGCTGTTAATGATTTCGTTCAAATCTCGGTTTTCCCTGGTGTAACTGGGGCAGGCGCAAACTGGGCTCTGAACCAGTTATTCAAGTGGTCAGCAACGCGATTGGCCGAAACACCATCCCAGAATTTAGGCAAACGTCCTTTTTTACCACCACCTCGGAGAATGTCGGCGACGGCGCGGGATATCAGGCTGGCATTTCTACCCACGGCCATATTTGACCCCTGCTCAACTGTGATCCGTCGTTCTGTGAAGTTGTGAAGCGTCAGACAAGGGGCACCCAAAATGGTGGATTCTTCTTGCAAGGTGCAAGAGTCTGTCAGGACACACGCTGCATTGCCAACCAACCCGATCATTTTGAAATAGGGAACGGTCGGCAGCATGATCAACTGGCCGTCTACTTGTGCTTTGACAATGTCAGGGTGATTGAGGACAGAGCGCACTTGTTCAGATCCGACCCAGATCAGTGGCAAATCTCTGCTGACCGTTGCCAATATGTGTGCCAATTCGTTTAGTCGAACGCCATCACGGGCAATGCCTCTGCCTTCCAGGTAAATCAAGCCGTACCCGTGCTTATTTTTGAGGAAGTCGGTGTTTTGGTTGAACTGCCTCAGCGTGTATTTGGCCGGAGAGGCTTGGGGCAGCATGTTGCGGATGGTGTCCATCAGCACGTTGCCCACAAATTGAATCCTGTCTGCCGGAATGCCCTCACGTGCGAGGTTGTCGTGTGCAACCCATTCAGATGTGAGCAGCAGATCAGCCATGTGATCGCACATCATGGCGTTGATCTCTTGAGGCCGTGAGCGGTCAAAACTGCGCAAGCCCGCTTCCAGATGGATCAAACGTATGCCCATGCGCTGAGCCACGAGGCTGGCGGCCATGGCCACGTCGTCCCCGGCTTGAACAATGACGGCAAATGGACGGTACTCGGTCAAGATGTGATCCAGCTGACGCAGACCTTCGGCGAGCAGGTTGACGGGTGACCCTGCTGGTAGACGCAACCTGAAATTGGGCTCTTTCAGACCCGTGTGCTCCATCCAGTCTCCGGTCAATTCGAAATGACCAGGACTGTCGATCTGTAGCACCTTGAGCGCAGCGGCACTGGCCCGGGTCGCAAATGCTTGTTGAAGAGCAGCGGCCCGAAGGATGCCAGCGCGTGAGCCAGAAATGAGCAAAAAGTATGGCCCGGCACCATCAGCGGCCGTGGGCTCGTTTTGTGCGATGTAGGTCGAGGCGCTGGGGGCGCTTGGCAAGGGCTGGAACCCAACGGGATCCAGTGTCTGGGTCAACGTTGGGATCTCCAACGGGCGAGACTCGCTGACTGGTGTGCTGGAGATGGTCGCAACAGGCGGTTCTGGCGTGTGGGGCGCGGGGAAGGCCTCGCCGATTTCCGCCCGGATTTCCATGGCGATTCTGGCCACAGCCGATGCGGTAATTTCGGTTCCACCTGTCAGGAAGGTGGACAGCAAGACGCGGTTGCACAGCAGGTTGATGCGTCGTGGCGTACCGGACGTCCATTGATACAACTCGTCGAACGCATCATCGTCGAACTTGGGGTGCGCACCGCTCCAGCCTACTTTGGTGAGTCGATGCTCGACGTAGCGACGTGTTTCTTCCCGGTCCATGGGGCCCAGGTGGTACGAAGCAATGACCCGCTGGCGCAATTGCTCCAGGCTGCGAGACAGCAGCATCTCGCGTAATTCGGGTTGACCAATCAAGAAGCTTTGCAGCAGCGCTTGGTTACCGAACTGGAAGTTCGACAGCATGCGCAGCTCTTCAATCGCATCCCTGCTGAGGTTTTGTGCCTCGTCGACGATCAGTACGGCGCGTTTTTTCTGGGTGGCCAGCAACGTCAAATACGCTTCGAGCGTCGAGATCAATTCAGCTTTGGTATTGCCCTTCAACGGGATACCAAAGGCGGAGATCGCCGATCGCAACAGGTCCCCGGCTTCCAGTTGTGTGCTGACCAGTTGGGCCGCAACGACTTTTTCTGTATCAATGTCACTCAGCAGCGTTCGCACCAAGGTTGTCTTGCCTGCGCCGATGTCGCCGGTCACAACAATGAAGCCTTCAGCCTGATACAGCCCGAACTTCAAGTAAGACAGCGCGCTACTGTGCCCCTTGCTATCAAAGTAGAAGCCAGGGTCTGGATTGAGAAGGAACGGGGGGGCGGAAAAGCCGAAGTAGGTTTCGTACATCTGATCTGTCAGAACCGATAGCCAAGACCGGCAAAGCCGGCTGATTCGACACTGTTACCTGTTTGGGTGCTGTGTGCGATTTGCTTGCGCAGTCCGATGGTCGCAGAGGCGTGCTTGGATAAATCGGTGGAATAAGCGGTGCTCCAGCTGAAACTTCTCGAAAAGAGATAGGGCTGGCCAACGGTGTGGTTATGGAGTCGAGTCCAACGCAAGCCTGCCATGAGGCGCGACGTAGGCGTCAACTGATGGTTCAATTCGGTGCTGAAAAAGTACTCCCGTGTCCGGGATGCCGCGCTCAGGGTCGCGAGATAGGAGGTCAGGGGCGAGACATCGACCCGACCTGCGCCGACGGCAAAGGTGTTACGGCGGCCCATGATCACCATGCGACCTGAGGCGTTTTGCCTCAATTGGGCTGATAAGTTGTAGACGTCGCGTGTACTGTTCAGTTGCGATGCCAGCTTTTTTTGGGTGATCAGGTCGTCCACTGCTTTGGCCCGATCCTCCGCGTTGGGGATCTGGGTGGTCAACATGGCATCAAACAGACTGGTCAAACTACCACCTTGGGCGACCGTTCCAATCGATGAAGCGTAAGTGGACGCTATACGACTGAAGCTGGCGTTCAGGGCCAACCAGGGCATGCGGTGGTTGGCATCCACTTGCCAAGAGCGTCCAAAAAACCGTTGCTCTGTTTGAGCGCTCAAACTGGTTCGTTCTTGGGGGCGCCACAACACATGCCAGCCGTACACACGGTCGTTGAAGCGGTCGAGTAATACCTTGTCCGACTCAACTCCGACGATGGGGCCCAATTCCAGCTCTTGCGCCAGGGCATAGATGCCTTTGATTCGTCCTACCGTTTGGATCAGCACAGGCTCACTTTGGCCTTGAACTTGGGTCGATTGATGGTTCAGGCTGAGGTCATACCCCAGTGGCGCAGGTCGGGTTGCCAGCGATGCCAAGGCCGATGTGACTTGAGAGTCGGGCCTGGCCGCTGTGTTGGTTCCGATTTGACTCGATTGGACCCAGGTCTGGGTTGCTCGTAATTTGGCTTCGGTCCGATCGCTCAGCCGTTTTTCAAAAAACGGGGAAATGCGCCATTCGGTGGTGGTGTAGCCTTGCTGCACCAGTCCGCTGTCGGTGTTGGTTGAGAATTGATCGGGTTCTTGCCGCGCAGACCAGCTTAGCTCCAGCCCTAGGCCGGCTTCGCGGGATTGCGTGACGCCGCGTAGCGCGCCTGTGGGCACAGATTGATTGGGGCGGGTATTTTGGCCGTAGTGGTAGACGTCATATTTGATATCTCCCTGAATGAGGCTGTTGGCGCCTTTGGCATTGACTTTGAGGCCGGGGGATATTTGGGTGACCCACTCGCGTGTTTCTCCACCAAAACTGGCTGTGCTGGCCACGTTGGTTTGATGCACATAGGACTCAAGGATGTCGATCGTTGGTTGGATCGAGACTGTTTCGCCGTGCGCGGCCACATTGATCAGCAGGCCGAAAACAGTCAGGCTTGGCGTGATCAGGTGGTAACGATATGAATGAGCGAAGGGCAGGGGGGGCATGAGTCCTGTCGACGAGCGACTGCTTCAGATACAAATTGGGATCGTACAGGACGCCGTTCAACGGTGGCAAGACCTCAATTGGACGGTTATGCTTGGATCAGTCCCAACATACTAAGAAAGGAAAAGCATGTCTGAAAATTTTGCCACTTGTGATTTTTGCGACGAACACAAAAACGACACCGACGGTGCTTTTCGAGTTTTGCCACCGGTATTTCGTGATTTTGGCAAACGAGTGAAGTTCTCCGGTCAAGTCAGCACCGTCAAATGTTTCGAGGACAACACCTTGGTCAAGGCCGCGGTGGATTCTCCAGGTAACGGCCGCGTGTTGGTCGTGGACGGTGGTGCGTCCTTGCGTCGCGCCTTGGTCGGCGGCAATTTGGGTAAGTCAGCTGCAAAAAATGGCTGGGCGGGCGTGATCGTGGACGGTTGCGTGCGTGACGTGGCTGAATTGGCTGAGTGCGATGTCGGCATCCGTGCATTGGCTTCCATGCCGTTGCCGACCGAGAAACGCAATGAAGGCCAAAAAGACATTGCTGTGCAAATTCAGGGTGTCTGGGTCCGTCCTGGCGACTTTCTGTATGCCGACGAAGATGGCATCGTGATTCACCCTAACGCTTTGATCTGACAGGTAATTCGGACAAGTTTGGACCTTGGGTATCAATAGTGCTCAGGTTCTTTGGACTTGTGACGATGTGAGTGTTGCTACTAAAGCGGGGACACTCACATGCTGAATCTTGAAGCAGTATCCAAATCGATCGAAGCGCCCGAGGTGCGGGCCTTGATTCAGGATTTGGGCGTGCCTGCTCGCCCCAGTGCTTTGGTTGATGTTCAACGAGAATTGAAACTCGATGAACCGCGCATGCATATCCTGGCCCAAATTGTGGCCTCTGATGTGGCCATGTCCGGTGCTTTGCTGAAGGTGGCCAATTCACCGTTGATGGGTTTGACGCGTAAGGCGGAAACCATCAACCAGGCCTTCATGTACCTGGGTGCTGCCCGTTGTGAGCAATTGCTCACAGAAATCGCCTTGCGTGATGCCTTACCTGTTGATGGTTTGGCTTTGTGGCGCTTTTGGGATGTATCTGCCAAACGCAGCCACGCCATGTGGGCGTTGGCGCCCAGAGTCGGTCTGCCACCGGCTTTGGCTCAAACGGTGGGCTTGTTTGCCGATGTGGGCATTCCGCTGCTGGCTCGACGCTTCCAAAACCCGTCTTATATTGAAACGCTGGACACCGCCAATCACAGCGATGCGTGCTTCACGGCCATCGAGCAGGAGCGTCATCAAACCGACCATGCCATTGTGGGCGCTCTGCTGGCGCGGTCTTGGGGCATTTCCCAAACGGCCACTTTGGCCATTCGGCTACACCATGACTACGACATTTTGACGGAGTCAGGCCACGAAAACATCGTTGACCTGGTGGCCTTGTGCCTGGTGGTGGAGCACATCATCCAGCGCTTTCAGGGCCTGAATCAACACAATGAATGGGCCAAGGGCGGTGAGGCCGCCATGCGCGTGCTGGCGATCTCCAATACTGAATTGGATGCCTGGTCGGACGATTTGTTCGACCAGTTCAACGCGGACGAATAAGGTTCAGCGCAGCAATTCGAGTACGCGGTCCAGACCACCAGTCTGGATGGCGACCATGGCTTGTTCGCGCACCTTAGGTTTGGCGTGATAGGCCACGCTCAGGCCAGACACACCCATCATTGGCAAATCGTTGGCGCCGTCACCCACAGCGATAGATTGTTTGGGGTCGCAGCCCATGCGGGCGCACAGGGCCAGCAGGTGCTGCTTTTTGGCCTCGCCATCGACGATGTCGCCCAAGACTTGACCTGTCAGCAGGCCGCCTTCGATTTCCAGGGTGTTGGAATGGGCCTCGTGCATGCCCAGTCGTGCTTTGACTCGGTCAGCAAAGAAGGTGAACCCACCTGAAACCAGCAAGGTTTGCAGCCCTGCTGCTTTGGCTGCATTGATCAACTCAGGCGCGCCAGGGTTGATCTTCAGGCGCTGGTCATAGACTTCTTGCAGCGCTTCAGCAGGCACGCCTTTGAGCAGGGCCACCCGGCGGCGCAGGCTGTCCTTGAAGTCGGTGATTTCACCGCGCATGGCCGCTTCGGTGATGGCTGCCACTTCTGCCTTTTTGCCAACGGCATCGGCAATTTCGTCAATGCATTCGATGCTGATGAGCGTGGAGTCCATGTCAAAGGCGATGGCTTTGAACGAGCTCAACTGCAAAGGGGGGGCAAAGTGCTGAATGACGAGGCCGGGGGCGAATTCTTGGGCAGACATGACGGGCGGCTGGGTTGGCTAGCGAGAAATGGAGCGTGATTATCCCTCGGCGCCACGCTTTGTGGCCTAATCTCGGGCCGAGCCCCCTGTACTGAATCGTGCATCGACATGCTGCGAATTACTGAATTGCGTTTGCCACTGAACCATGCCGAAGGCGCTTTGCGTCCGGCGATCGTGGCTCGCCTGGGCATTGCTGATGCCCAACTCAAGGATTTCTCCGTCTTCAAGCGCAGCTATGACGCGCGCAAGAAGTCCGCCATTGTGTTGATTTACACGATTGACTGCGAACTGGAGTCCGACGCATTGCAGGCCCAGTTGCTGGCGCAATTTGCCGCTGACCAGCACGTGCGCGCTACGCCAGATACCAGTTACCACTTTGTGGGGCACGCCCCAGCCGATTTCCAGGCGACGCAGCCTTTGCGTCCGGTGGTGATCGGCTTTGGGCCTTGCGGCATTTTTGCGGCCTTGATCCTGGCCCAGATGGGTTTGCGCCCGATCGTGTTGGAGCGCGGCAAGGAAGTGCGCCAACGTACCAAGGACACCTGGGGCTTGTGGCGCCAGCGGGTTCTCAACCCAGAGTCGAACGTGCAGTTTGGCGAGGGGGGCGCAGGTACGTTTTCGGATGGCAAGTTGTGGAGCCAGATCAGTGATCCGCGTCACTTGACTCGTAAGGTGCTGACCGAGTTTGTCAAAGCCGGTGCACCTGAAGAGATCTTGTACGTGGCCAAGCCCCACATCGGTACGTTCCGTCTCGTCAGCATGGTCGAGAAGATGCGAGCCGATATCGAGGCCTTGGGTGGTGAGATTCGCTTTGAGCAGCATGTGACCGATGTGTCGATCGAAGCAGGTCACATCCGTGGTGTGACCACGGCCTCTGGCGAGCAGATCCGCACGGATCACGTTGTGCTGGCCCTGGGGCACAGCGCTCGTGACACCTTCAAGATGCTGCACGAGCGCGGCGTCTACATGGAAGCCAAGCCGTTTTCGATCGGCTACCGCATTGAGCATCCGCAGGGCGTGATTGATCGTGCACGGTTTGGTCCCAATGCGGGCAACCCGATCCTGGGTGCGGCTGATTACAAACTGGTTCACCATGCCAGCAATGGCCGTGCTGTTTACAGCTTCTGTATGTGCCCAGGCGGTACGGTTGTGGCGGCCACATCTGAGCCTGAACGTGTGGTGACCAACGGCATGAGCCAGTACTCCCGCAATGAGCGCAATGCCAATGCCGGGATCGTGGTGGGGATCTCGCCGCAGGATTACCGCCAGGACGGCAAAACGGAAGGCCCGGTCAACCCCTTGGATGGCATGGCGTTCCAGCGGTTTTGGGAGTCCCGCGCCTATGTCTTGGGTGGCGGTGGCTACCAGGCGCCAGGTCAATTGGTGGGCGACTTCATCAAGGGGCAGCGCAGCAGCGTGCTGGGCAATGTCGAGCCTTCTTACAAGCCCGGTGTCAACCTGACGGATTTGGCTCAGCCAGGCAATGGCAGCTTGCCCGATTACGCCTTGGCGGCCATTCGCGAGGCCCTGCCTGCTTTTGAAAAGCAGATCAAAGGCTTTTCGATGCCGGATGCCGTGTTGACCGGTGTTGAAACGCGCACGTCTTCACCCTTGCGCATCACCCGTGGTCGAGACTATCAAAGCCTTAACATCAAGGGCTTGTATCCGGCAGGTGAGGGCGCTGGTTATGCTGGCGGCATCATGTCTGCTGGGGTGGATGGCATTGAGGTGGCGGAAGCCTTGGGTGCCAATATGTTGGGTGTGAAAGCACCTGGGCAATAAGCCCAGACCACTGTCGGGAGGCCATGTGAGTACTGCGGACAGCCGAAGTCACAAACAGGCCTTTGCTAACTATGTGGTTGAGCAGATGGCGGGCTTTGGTCCTGTGCAAGCCAAAGCCATGTTTGGCGGGTTTGGTATTTACCGAGACGGCCTGATGTTTGGCTTGATCGTCAGCGATCAGCTTTACTTCAAAGTCGATGACCAATCCAAGCATCTGTTTGTCGACCGGGGCTTGCCGCCGTTTCAGTACGAGTCCAAAGGCAAAGTGTCGTCGCTGAGATATCACCAGGCGCCGCCCGAAACCTACGACGATGCTGACGAGATGGCTCAGTGGGCGCGTGTGGCTTATGACTGTGCATTGAGGCAGCAAGCCAAATCGACAGCAAAGACGACGACCAAGACCGGCAAGGCGCGGCTGATCGCCAACGCTCAATCCGGCCTTGGTCCCGACACGGATTCGATATCGGCCGGCTTGGCTGATCTGACCAATCTGGGGCCGAAAAGCCAGGACATGTTGGCCAAGGCTGGGATCACAACAGCCCAAGAGCTGACACGTTTGGGCGCTGTGATGGCCTACGCCAAAACCAAGGCCGCTTGTCCCAAGGCCAGTTTGAACTTGTTGTGGGCGCTGGAAGGGGCTCTATCAGGTCGCCCCTGGCAGCAAGTGGCCGAAACAGATCGAGCCAGCCTGTTGATGGCGCTGGAAGACGTGCAGCGCGAGTTCACGTCCGGTGTGGTCAAGAGATAGGCCAGTGAAACCACTGCGCCAAAGTACCAAGGAATACCGCGAACAGTGCGATGGGAATCGGCAACCCCAGGATCGTGCCCAGCATGTAGTGGCTAAAGCGCATGCCTGACATCGCCAGCGCATAGTTCATGGCCGGCAGGGTTTGAAACAGCAAACGCAGCAGGGCCACGCTTCCCACCGGGCGCGCATCCAGTCGAGCAAAAATGCGCTGAACGAGCGGGCTGTTGAAGTCACGCAAGGCATGACCGCCCAGCAGGCGAACGATCCAGAAGGTGGTGGCACAGGTCACGCAAGCGGCCACATAAGTGGCCATGGCGCCCCAGATCTGGCCCAGGGCCACCATGGCCGACACCAGGAAAATCCATCCGGGAATGTGCACTAAGTTGCCCAGCGCAAACAGCCCGGTAAAGATCGCCAGCCCGATCAACTTGTGCTGCTCAAAGTGCTCACGCAGGAACTGGGTATTGATGTGCGATGACAGCCCAGAGAACCTGAACACGGCCCACATCAGCACCAAAAAGATCAGCACGGATGCGAGGCGGTGGTAGCGATTCATGGTCCTGCCTTACTGTTTGATCGGTTGGCCCAAGGTGCGCAGCAGATCGCGTACGTATTGCGCACGGTCCTTCGGGTCTTTCAATTCTTTTTCAATGCGCAGCTTGTCATTGCCAGCCAGCTTGATGTGCTTGTTTTTTTGCACCAACTCGATGATACGCATCGGCTCAACCGGCGGGTTGGGGCGGAAGGTGACGTTGATCACACCGGGTGCTGCATCGATCTTGATGACGCCATAAGGCTTGGCCATCACGCGCAGCTTGTGGGTGTCAAACAGGGCCTGGGCTTGTGGCGGGAGCTTGCCAAAGCGGTCAACGATCTCTTCCAGCATGGTCTCGATCTTGTCGAGTGAGTCTGTGGTGGCCAGCCGTTTGTACAAACTCAAGCGCACATGCACATCGCCGCAATAAGCATCGGGTAGCAGGGCGGGGGCGTGCAGGTTGATGTCGGTGTTGCTGCCAAACATGCCCAAGGGCGACAGCAAATCTGGTTCTTTGCCAGCCTTGAGTGATCGCACCGCTTCGCCCAACATTTCGTTGTAAAGCTGGAAGCCCACCTCCATCATGTTCCCGCTCTGGTTGTCGCCCAGCACTTCACCTGCGCCACGGATTTCCAGGTCGTGCATGGCCAGGTAAAAGCCTGAGCCCAACTCTTCCATGTTCTGAATGGCTTCCAGGCGTTGCGCGGCTTGCTTGGTCAAGCCCTCGACATCGGGTACCAGGAGGTAGGCATAGGCCTGGTGGTGAGACCGGCCTACGCGCCCGCGCAATTGGTGCAACTGGGCCAGGCCGAACTTGTCAGCGCGGCTCATGATGATGGTGTTGGCCGACGGTACGTCGATCCCGGTTTCAATGATGGTCGAGCAAAGTAGTACGTTGTAGCGCTGGGCTACAAAGTCGCGCATGACGCGTTCCAGCTCTCGCTCGGGCATCTGGCCGTGGGCAATGGCAATGCGCGCTTCTGGGATCAGTTCCGTCAGCTTGTCTCGGCGGTTTTCAATCGTCTCAACTTCGTTGTGCAGGAAGTAGACCTGGCCGCCCCGCTTGAGTTCACGCAGCACGGCTTCACGGATGGTGTTGCTGCTCTCGGATCGCACAAAGGTTTTGATGGCCAGGCGGCGTTGTGGCGCCGTGGCAATCACGCTAAGGTCGCGCAGGCCTTCCATCGCCATGCCCAGCGTCCGCGGGATGGGGGTGGCGGTGAGTGTGAGCACATCGACCTCGGCCCGCAGGGCTTTCATGGCCTCTTTGTGGCGCACGCCAAAGCGGTGTTCTTCGTCGATGATCAGCAGGCCCAAGCGTTTGAACTGAACGGTGTCACTGAGCAACTTGTGTGTGCCAATGACGATGTCGATCGTGCCGTCTTCCAGGCCTTGCATCGCGGCTTTGATCTCTTTGGGCGATCGGAAGCGAGACATCTCGGCTACCTTGACCGGCCACTGTGCAAATCGGTCTGCGATGTTTTGGTAATGCTGTTCAGCCAGCAGCGTGGTGGGGGCCAGCAGCGCGACTTGCTTGCCACCTGTCACCGCCACGAAGGCTGCTCGCAAAGCTACTTCGGTTTTGCCAAAGCCCACGTCGCCGCAGACCAGTCTGTCCATGGGCCGGGGGCTGATCATGTCCTGGACCACAGCGTGGATGGCTGCCAATTGATCCGGTGTTTCTTCAAAGCCAAAACTGGCCGCAAAGGCTTCGTAGTCTTGTGCCGAGAAGCGGAAGGCAAAGCCCTCTCGTGCAGCACGACGGGCATACAGATTGAGCAGCTCAGCAGCTGTGTCTCGAACCTGCTCAGCGGCCTTGCGCTTGGCTTTGTCCCATTGGGGGGATCCCAGCTTGTGCAGGGGGGCTTCGTCCGCGCTGACGCCGGTGTAGCGGCTGATCAAATGCAGTTGCGACACCGGCACGTACAAGGTGGCCTTGTCCGCGTATTCCAAGTGCAGGAACTCGGATGGGCCTTCGCCCAAGTCCAGGTTGATCAGGCCCTGGTAGCGGCCAATGCCGTGGTTGCTGTGCACCACGGGGTCCCCCACGTTCAGCTCAGACAGGTCCTTGATGAGCGAGTCAACATCGGTGGCTTGGTCGGCCTTGCGGCGGCGGCGCGTCGTGGGCGCAGCGTCAAACAGTTCTGTCTCGGTGATGAACTGCAGGCCAGGGGTGTCTGCACCAGCGTCTTGCCAGATAAAGCCCCCAGCCAGTGGCGCGACGACGATGGCACGGGTGTGATCACTGTCTGCAAAGGCTTGCAGCGAATCAATGCTGGGCAGCTCAATGCGGTGGTCACGCAGCAATTCGAGCAGGCTCTCGCGTCGGCCGGCGCTTTCAGCCACCACCAAGGTGCGCTTGCCTGTACGGGCCAGATACTGTTCCAGCTTGCGCAGGGGGTCTTGCCCGCCACGCTCTACGCTCAAGTCGGGCAGGGGCCGGGCCCAATCTGTGGGCTCGTTGCCGCGAATGGCCAGCTGTGCA
>JACCDG010495671.1_pt1 | contig 15428 bp, 11 predicted proteins | sample 7442471 | NCBI WGS metagenome assembly JACCDG01 (sample SAMN15323444, study PRJNA562643) | freshwater metagenome | isolation source: river surface water | place: USA:Blue River Watershed | collected 2017-08-17
ATAATAGATGTCTCCAGAAATTGTCTCTCCCTTGGCAATTAAACTAGCCAAATCCGTATTGGCATCGTCCAACCACTTTAAGATCTGCACGTAAATCACTTTCTGAGAATCATACGTAGGTGCCACACCATCAATGCCCTTCAAGGCGCTTGTCATCGGTAAATCACCTACACGCTTCGACATTTGATCAAAGAAATAAGCACGGAAAAATTTACCTAAGGCCGAATACCCATTCACATCTGCCAAGCCTGCACGCTTCGCCTCCTCTTCCATCTTCACCACGTTCTTCAACGTAGTGTATTGGTTCGGCATTTGACCGAAATTATATTCGTTATTAGCATAATAATTGTAGTTCGAACAATAGAATTGGTTCCAACGCATTTCAGCTGAAAAAGGGCGCCCATTATCATTGAACAAACTAGATTCAACTCCCTGCAATACCAATGAGGCAGGGACATTGACTGGACGGTTGGAATCAAATTCCAACTTCTCAAAAGGCTGCTCACAACTCGTAAGAGCGACAGTAGCGAAGCCAATGATTCCGAATAAATATTGTTTAATTTTCATTTTATATATGATTATATACGATGATTAATTGAATTAGAAAGTAAGATTTAGGTTCACCCCATAACGACGTACCGAAGGAGTTTGCGGGCTTGAGCTACCATCCGAGATGTATTGATTCAAGTCGATATCCTTCTTCTCAGCGAAATACAATAAGTTGCGTCCAACCAAGGAAACTGTTGCTTGGTTTACATATTTACCAAACCAAGTTTTAGGCAAGTTGAAGCTAACGTTCACATCACGTAACATGCTGAACGTACGGCTCATTAAGTTACCCTCATCTGAGTTGTAGTAACGAGAAACGTAATCTTGAACAAATTGCTTCGTTCCATTTGGCGCATATTGCAAGGCCGAATAGTTCGTTACCTTTCCGTCAGCATCAAATGCCAAGGCAACTCCATTGCTAACCTGTACTCCTTCGCCAACAAACGCTTTGACGCCCAATGCATCTTGAGGACGAGCCGCAGCAAAGATTCCTGTCGTTGTCCCGATGTGACGACCACCACGATACGCCTGCTTCTGCGTATAGTTTGAAATTACACCACCGAAACGGCCGTCAAATTGGAAGCTGATGCTTACACCTTTGTACGTGAACTTATTGTTGATACCATAAACAAAGTCCGGATTCAAATTTCCTAAGTATTGATTCACCGGCGCATAAATAGGACGTCCTGATGCATCATTAATAATCTTTCCGTCTGGTGTACGAACAAATGCACGTCCATAAAATTTATCCACACGATCCCCTACTTTCAAGAACGTATTTAAGCTATTCACACCTGGATAAATCTCCGTTAATTTCTCAACGTATGAACCGTAGTTGGCAATCACATCCCAAGCGAAATCAGCTGTCTTCACAGGTGTTCCCGTTAATGAAATATCAAATCCGTTTTTCTCCGTTTTGATACCATTTACTAACGCCGCTGTATAGCCCGAGGTAGATGAGATTGGTAAAGAGAAGATAGACGGACCGTCTTGAGAATTCCAATAAGTCACATCCAAACCAATGCGATTTTGCAAGAAACGTAAATCCATTCCTACCTCTTTCTGAGATGTTTCAGAAGGATTCAAGTTTGGATTGTTCAACGTGTTTGTGAACGTTGCAGCCGTTTGGTTGTTATAGGCAAACGAAGTTGAGTAAACAGCCGAGTTCGTATAAGATGGTCCATCGTATGGCGAGTTGTAGTTTTCGCCAGAATAAACACCCGCCATATTACCGATAGTCGACTGAGTCAAACCATCCTTCACGTTCGCATACGACGCACGGAATTTCAAGAATGAAATCGCTTCTGGTAACTTGATGTAATCCGTCAAAACCGTTGAAGCTGCCACAGATGGATAGAAGAATGTATTATTTCCAGATGGCAATGTTGACAATTTATCCATACGACCTGTCGTCGAAATCGTCAAGAAATTCTTGTAACTAAAGTCAGCTGAATAGTAGGCAGACAATACACGCATTTCTGAACCAAAGTTGGCAATCTTAACCGGATTCGCCGAGTTTGAGAAATTATACAATCCTGGAACGTTCAAGTAATCGGTCGTACCATACATCGAACGATATTGGAACGTACGCATCGAAGCACCACCCGTGATTTTTGTATTTAATCCTGCAAAAAGATCTTTGTCATAGGTCAACAACAATTCGGTGTTGTTTTCGAATAAAGAACGACGATCTTCACGGTAATCACCGCGACGCTCATCACGACCATAAGTACCAGCGGAGAATGGAAACTTCTCCGTGCGTAACATATCCCAAGTAGTTACCTGCGTACGTCCAACTAATTCCAAACCATCCGCTACTTGGTAACGCAAGGCCGCTTGACCCACTACGTCGTTTTTGTAATGACCGCGCAACCACTCATATGACATGAAATAAGGGTTATTATAACGCTGATATTCCGCATAAATTTGTTGAATACCCTCTTTACCTGGTTGCCAGTAATTACGCATATCATCTACGTTCCAGTCGGCACCCGCCCAATACACAATATTGTAAATGATGGAGTTTGGACCATAATTCACATCAGGGATATTCGGTGTATATTGACGATTGTACTGTAAGTTCGATTCAAACTTTAACTTGTTTGAGAATTTATAATCAGCTGTTACGTTGAAGTTGCTAATGTTCAACTTCGTGTTAGGCACGATACCTTTTTGGTAAATATGCGAAGTTGAAAAACGCAAGTTGTATTTCTCACCAGTCGCTGAAACGGAAATATTATTGGTAGACAAAAGTCCCGTTTCTAAGAAACGCTTTAAGTTATCCTTACCGCGGGCAATCCAAGGAGTACCTTGACGAACACCTGTGATAGGATCAACCGGAGAATCGTATTGAGGAATTAATTGACCATTGAATTTAGGACCCCAACCACCATCGTAGTCACCATCGTTCAATCCTCCTCCTTTACCATCGCCAAATGCATACACACCATGGTCACCAGGGCCATATTCATCTTGAACCTCTGGAATAGCATAAAAGCCTTTCTCCATCATGGTAGATGAATTCACTTCGACTGAGAATCCGCGCTTGTCTTTCGATCCACGTTTTGTCGTGATTAAAATCGCACCGTTCTTACCACGGAAACCATATAATGCGGATGCAGAAGCACCTTTCAATACCGAATATGTTTCAATATCATCCGGTGAGATATTCCACGTATCTGAGTTGATCGGCACGCCATCAACCACATATAAAACCGTTGAATTACCACGCAAAGAGATGTTGGGCTTACGCAAAAGCTCTGGCTGCGCACCAATCGTTAAACCGGCCACCTTACCTGCCAAGGCATTGATTGCATTTGGCTCGCGTGATTTCACGAGGCTAGCTCCATCGACCGACTGAATTGCCACACCAATTTTGCGAACATCCTTTTTAATACCCAAGGCGGTAACCACCACTTCTTGCAATTGCTTGGTATCAGTCGCTAAAACAATTGTAATCTCGGATTGACTTCCAACGGCAACTTCCTTTTTAATGAAGCCAATCATGGAAATTTGCAAAACTCCATTCGCAGGAACGTTGATGGAAAATTGACCATTCGCGTTCGAATTTGTTCCCGTATTACTTCCTTTCACTTGAATCGTCGCGCCCGGGATGGCGGCTTGATCATCTTGTGCAATCACACGGCCCTTTACCTGTTGAGCTTGGCCGTATACGAGGTTAACCCCTAGTTGCAAAAACAGCAAAACAAGCCCAGAAGACTTTAAAAGGCTATTTTTGAGACCTTTTTTTAGTAGTGTTGTGTTCATAAAATTTGGTTATAATTATTTTTCGCACAAAACTAGACCTATGACTTAAGGACAGAGTGAGCAATTTGATAACAAATCATTAAGAAAAACTAAGCAAAATTAAGTCTCCGTTAAGAAGCAATTGTATTCCGCTTTAAGGTGAAATTAATCCTCAAAAAATACCAAAAAAACATCCTTTACAATTTGACAACACGCCCTTAATCGCCACATAATATTCAATGTAGATATTCGTAAAATATCACAAACACATGCCCATCAAACTCGTCATATTAGACATGGCTGGAACAAGCGTTCTAGACCAACACGAAGTCGAACATTGTTTCAAACTTGCTGCCCATAAAAATGGATTAAAGGCGAGTGATGAACGCATTCTCGCGCTGCAAGGCTACGCCAAGCTGCTTGTTTTTCGTATGTTATGGGAAGAGCAATTGGGCACAGGAAGCGAACTCATTGAAGCGAATGCACAGAAGTCTTATGCCGACTTCACCGAAATATTGGAGAATCATTACAAAACGAATCCGATTTACCCAACTGAGGGCTGTTTAGAGCTATTCGATTATTTACATCAAAACGGCATTTTAATTGCACTCACAACAGGTTTCTATCGGAAAGTTGCCAACATCATCCTAGATAAATTGGGCTGGGGGCAATCATTGAATAGCAACTACATGAACCTCCAAAACAAAGAAGGTATTCACATTTCCGTTACGCCCGATGAAGTAGGAGGCAACGGGCGACCTGCCCCCGACATGATCTACTATGCAATGAAAATGACTGGAGTAAAAGACAAATCGGAGGTTATCAATATCGGAGATACACCGGTCGACTTACTTTTTGGCAAAAATGCAGGTGTACGATTAGCCTTGGGTGTATGTAATGGCACACACACACGCGAACAGTTAGTCAGTTATCCAAACGACGGATTATTAGCAAAGATTTCGGATTTAATTCCCCTGATTGAAAATGATAAAAAGTAAAAAATACGACCTAATTGTAGTAGGAGGAGGAATCATCGGTACATTTTGCGCGTTACATGCGCTGCGAAAAAACAAAACAGTCCTACTGATTGAAAAAGATGAAGTCCCCTTCGAAGCTAGTTTTCGAAATTTTGGGCAGGCCGTTCCATCCGGTCAATCCTTGAATAAGTGGTTTGATTTCGGTCGGAAATCCCTCAAAATTTACAAGGAACTTCAAGAAGTAACGGACATCTCTTTGGTAAAACAAGGTTCCTGGTATTTAGCCTCTGACGACCAAGAAATGACCCTACTGGAAGAGATGAGTGCCATTTTTAACGAGCGATCGTATGAAAATCGTTTGTATTCGGCACAGGATTGCTTGGCAAGTAATCCACATTTCAACAAAGATTCCCTAAAAGGGGGAATGTATTTGCCTGAGGAAGCATCTTTGAATCCTTTGGTGATGGTTCACCGAGTTCGTGAATTCATGATACGCAACCTGAACCTGCATTTTATGCCCAATACGGCTGTTATCGATGTGGAAAAGAAGCGTGGAATTGCCAAATTAGTGACAGCTAAAAATGAAACCATTTGGGCGGACCACATTATCCTAGCGAATGGTCGGGACACCCATTTTTTATTACCTGATCATTACCAAGCCGACGAATTAAAAATCAGCAAATTGCAAATGATGCGCCTGGCCCCGCAAGTGAAGTTGTTGAAATCAAATATACTGACGGGCCTAACCATTCGTCGCTACGAAAGCTTCCATTCTTGCCCGTCCTATGCAAAACTGACAGCTACTGAACATCAGCAGAAATTGCAAGATGCGGGGATACACATTCTTTTTAAACAGGCAGATGATGGATCGATCATTTTAGGCGATTCACACGAATACGCTCCCGTGCACAAACAGTCTCAATTTGGATTTGAAATTTCGACAGAAATCAATCAACTCATGTTGGACGAAGCCAAGAAAATCCTACACTTACCCGACTGGACCGTGGATTCCTCCTGGGCTGGATTTTATCTACAAAGTACGGTGGATGATGTGTTTACGAAAACGGTCGACCAAGTCATTCATATCATCAATGGAATCGGAGGAAAAGGAATGACGACAAGTCCCGGTTTCACGCACGAATACATACAAAAACTCTACGAATGAAAAAGATCCTTCTAATTATTTGCCTTGCCATGACGAATGCGTTTGCTCAAAACGCCCCTAAAAATATCATTTTCATGGTTGGGGATGGCATGGGCGTCAGCCAAATCTATGCAGGTCTGACCGCCAATCACGGGAAGTTAAATTTGGAGCAATTCAAGTTCATCGGATTCCACCGGAACCAGGCCTCGGATAATTATGTGACAGATTCTGCCGCAGGGGCAACGGCATTTGCCACGGGCAAACAAACGTACAATGGAGCGATCGGTTTGGATTCACTCAAACAACCCAGCGAGACCCTTTTGGAATTAGCTGAACGAAAAGGCCTATCCACGGGACTCGTAAGCACTTGCGACATAACCGATGCGACCCCATCATCCTTTATTGCCCATCAAATTAAGCGCTCCATGCACGAAGAAATCGCAGCAGACTTCCTAAAAACAGACGTCGATGTGGTTATTGGTGGAGGTCGGAAATATTTTGAAACGCGCGCAGATAAACAAAATTTATTAGATACTTTACGGAAACGGAACTACCAAGTTTTACAGGATATACCTGCCATGGAATCGATACATGCGGGGAAATTGATCAATTTATATGCCGAAGAAAATCCCGTGAAAATGTCGGAAGGCCGCGGGGATGCCTTATTGAAATCCAGCCAAAAAGCGGCTGAATTGCTATCCAAAAACAACCAGGGTTTCTTTCTGCTCATTGAGGGATCACAAATCGATTGGGGTGGCCATGCCAATGATGCTCCGTATGCGATTGCTGAAATGGTTGACTTCGATAAAAGTATCGGCTGGGCCTTGGATTTTGCACGCAAAAACAAAGAAACCTTAGTTATTGTGACAGCTGATCACGAAACGGGTGGCATGGCGTTGATGGGGGGCAATATGAAAACGGGTGAAGTGAAGGCCGCATTTACCACCAAAGGACATACGGGTCAAATGATTCCCGTTTTTGCCTTTGGGCCCGGTGCAGAAAACTTCCATGGCATTTATCACAACTATGATTTATTTAGTAAAATGCGATCAGCTTTGCACCTCGGTCAAAAATAGATCGTAAATTTTTCGTGTGAATTTTGAAAGCCCATGGATTGATAAAATGCATGGGCTTCTTTTCTGCGCTTGTTGGACGTCACCTCAAGGGACTTAGCGCCGCGCAATTGAACCTCCTCTCGAATTTTATTGAAAAGGATACGACCATAGCCATGTCCACGATGCGCCTGATTGACAATCATTTCCTGAATTTCGAAGACCAGACCTTCATGATGCAATAGTCGTTGTCCCTTGCAAGAAATAAAGGCCACGACACCTGCTTGAGCTTGCTCAATGACATACATCAAGGTGTCTGGTGCATGCAGGTATTCCTCGTAAATGGCCGAAAATGTGTGACGCTCAGAAATCCTATTTTCTAGCTCATCGATGAGTGCTTTAACCGCAGCTGAATCTCCTTGTTGTGCCCGACGAATTTGCCATAATTCATTCATATTACGAAATAGTTATTCCCAGTTAAAATTACGTTTAAATAACAATTTGGCCCATTTTATTGAGCCATATCGGGCTTAATTTAAGGAAATAATTCCATTCAAATGCCAAATTTAGTTGTAGAAAAAATCATTTCCCTCTTTGAAAAAAATGGGGACTCCGAATATGGTGGAGAAGCTGTTACACAAGGTGAACATGCCCTTCAAGCAGCTCACCTCGCCATGGAGGAAGCTTGCTTCGCGAATGTCGTAGTGGCAAGTTTGCTTCATGATGTAGGACACATGCTACACCAGTTACCCGATGATGCTCCCGAGCAGGGAATCGATGACTTGCACGAAGAACTTGGCTATCGATTTTTGAGTAAATATTTCAAAGATGCAGTAGCTGAGCCCGTCAAATTACACGTGGCAGCGAAGCGCTATTTGTGTACACGGGAGCCTGAATATTTGGAAATGCTTAGCGAGCCATCTGTTGTGAGTTTGAATTTACAGGGCGGCCCCATGAGTGAAATCGAATGCCAGGAATTTGAAGCAAATACGTATTACCGAGATGCGATCCAGCTTCGTCGCTTTGACGATTTGGCCAAAGTTCCCAACATGGAGGTTCGTCCACTAGCGGCATACCTAGTATTAATCGAGGGCCAACTTAAATGAATATCGAATTAAATCGGACGTCCAAATGGGCGCTTCATCCAGCTTGGTCGATGATTGCCGCATTTGGATGTTACTTCTGTGTGTACGGTTTTCGTAAACCCTTTACAGCGGGTCAATACGTCGATCAATATTGGTTGGGGATACATTGGAAATCCATCTTAATTTCCTCCCAAATTGCCGGCTACATGCTTTCCAAATGGTGTGGCATCTTTTTTGTCTCATCCATCTCCTGGGAAAAACGATCACGTGCCATTATCCTCAGCATAGTCGTTGCCGAATCCGCTCTTTTGGGCTTCGGATTAATCCCACGCCCTTGGAATTTAATCTTCCTGGTATTAAATGGATTGCCATTGGGGATGATTTTCGGTTACATTCAAGGCTACTTGGAAGGTAAAAAAAATACAGAATTATACATCGCAGCTTTGGGCTCGAGTTTTATACTCGCGGACGGGGTATCGAAATCCGTTGGAATCCATGTACTAAATTGGGGCATATCGGAGACATGGATGCCATTTTTCGCGGGCATATTGTACATTATTCCCTTGCTGTTATTTGTGTGGATGTTGACCCAAATCCCTAAACCCAGTGACCAAGAAATTGCGGATCGTTCCGAACGAGAACCAATGACCCAGCAAGACCGAATACATTTGGTCAAGGAATTATGGCCGGGGATATTAAGCATCAGCTTGCTTTATCTTTGTGCTTCCTTATTACGTGGCATTCGCTCTGATTTTGCACCGGAAATCTGGAAGTACCTCGGATTCATGAGTCTGCCTCAAACCTATTCGCAAACCGAAATTTGGGTTACCTTGGGAATCCTGGGAATAAATGGCAGTCTAGTGCTAGTAAAAAGTAATTTAAAGGCGTTTTTCACCAGTATATTGGCGATCGCCACGGGATTTGTTTTATTACTTATCGCGGGATTTTGGGGTGTTCATCACATGAGTCCATTTTGGCTCATTGTGTTGACGGGATTTGGGATTTACCTTCCTTATCTCACTATTACAACTTCCGTGTTTGAACGTATGATAGCCATTACGCGACATAAAGCAAACATTGGATTTCTCATGTATATCGTCGATTCGGTCGGATACCTAGGATACAATATAATGTTACTTGTGATCGGATTTATTTTACCGGATGGCAATATCGCAGAATTCTTTTTCTCCTGGTTGACGTTTGTCGGAATTTCAGCCCTTTGTATTTGCTTAATTTGTTTCGGCTATTTTTACAAACGCTTCAAAATCGTTCTAAAAAAGAAATGCTAGTCCACTAACCAGCGGAAGAATAAAAACAATATCGTAGATAGAATGATCGTCACCGGCAAGGTTAATACCCATGCCAACACGATACTCCGTACAGTCCCACCTTGTAAGTTTTTAATCCCTCGTTGTGCAACCATCGTACCTGCAATTCCCGAGCTCAATACATGCGTCGTACTAACGGGCCATTTGTATGCGGTTGCCAATCCAATGGTCAAAGAGGCAATAATTTCTGCCGATGCCCCTTGGGCATAAGTCAAATGATCCTTACCGATTTTCTCCCCAATCGTGACAACAATTCGCTTCCATCCGATCATTGTTCCTAATCCAAGAGATATAGCAATCATCCACATTACCCAATTAGGAGCAAAATCAGTCACACTTGCTAACCCCGAACTTGAACTTGAACCATAGGTGAAAAATGGGGCCTTAGAGCCCGCTGTCGCCTTTTTCCATGCTTGCTTATCATTTTCAGAAAGCGCCACAGATTCGCTTTCTATTAATTTCTTTGAAAATTTATTGATTGTCAAAGCGGCCTTACGTATTGTGAATTTTTGATCCGTACTTAACGTTGAAATTCCCGAATTCGTTGATGTAATATGATTTAATTCAACTGAAGCGTTTCTGATCTTTCCTAAGGCTTCTTGCTCACTAGAAGACAAAGCAGAGGTGTCAATTTTGGCCGAGACATGCTGAACAGTCGCTAAATGAGTTCGCAAGGCATCTAAGTCGAGTGAATTATTTATTGCAAAAAAACCCGGCAAAAAAGCAATCAAAATGACCATCACCAAACCAATACCCTTTTGTCCATCATTTCTTCCATGAAAAAAAGAAACCAAAGTACAAGTAGCAATTAAAAGTGAACGAATCCATAGTGGTGGAGGCGATTTTTTCTTTGGTTCTTTAAAGATTTCCTTATTCGTAATCGATTTCTTCAAGACATACATCAGGATAATTGCGAGTGCAAATCCGAACAAAGGCGATAGTAACAAAGCCTGACCAATTTCAATTACCTTATCCCAATTCAAGGATGAAAGACCTTTATTAGATGCTTCAGGCAACAAAGCATGCCCTACGCCAATGCCAATAATCGAACCTATCAAGGTATGTGAACTTGAGGCAGGTATTCCAAAATACCACGTACCCAAATTCCATAAAATGGCTGAAATCAACAAAGCCAATGCCATCGCCATCGAATGATACACATTGGTATCCACCAGCAATTCTGTTGGCAACAAACCTATGATACTCATGGTTACCCCTACTCCTCCCGTCAAAAGGCCCAAAAAGTTCATAAACCCTGACCAAACCACCGCTTGGGTAGGCTTCAATGAATGCGTATAAATAACAGTTGCAACGGCATTAGCTGTGTCATGGAAACCATTCACAAACTCAAATGCGCAAGCCGCAAACAGACAAAAAAAGAGCAGAAAAAATAAAGTGGGATCTAGGCCAAACATACGATCGTTTTTTTAATTTATACGAAGGTAATCATCCCCCAAACAAGACATGTTACCAAATTATTAAATACTATTTTAGTTGACTTTGGAATCTTAATCCCATCACATCTGCCACCTTGTGAATCAATTCCCGCTGATAAATTTGTTCATTCGAATTTACTTCACCTAAAAAGGGCACCTTAGCACCAATCATGGCATACCAGATCGAGTGGCAATCCTTCACCTTCTCGCCATGTGAGGTCCACTGTGATTTGATAGCATCCCCTCTTCCATGATCTGTCGTGATTAAAATCGTCGTTTTCCCCTTATATAAAGGATCCGTTTCAACGAAATTCCAAATATCAGCTAACCAGGCATCAAATTGATGCGCGGCATTTAAGTAATGTCCATAATGACCCTCGTGTGCAAATTCATCCGTTTCCCCATAGGAAATGAACATCGCCTTGGGCTTCTTATTTTTCAAATAATCCATCGCCTGGTAATGCATGAAGCCATCCAAAACCTCCGCATCTCCGAAAGCCCGGAAAGAGTCTTTCGTCATATCCGACAACAAAGCACTAACTGGGGTATTGACATACGTCTTATAGGAATCAAAAGCATTGACAACGGGAAAACCCGCACGTTTCTCATTTAAAATACGGTCAAAGGCATCCCAAGCCCCAAACGCAGCCACCGAACCTTGGTAGGCAGGTAAGCCATTCAAGTATTCAAAGAAATTGGTATTCGGATTCGCTTTGTAATCATTCGAATTGACAGCGGTATCCACCTGACCCGTCAATAACTCACTGTAACCTGGATAAGAAAACCAATAGGGATTAGCCACATCCACTTGCGAACCTAATGCGCGATTCCCATGAATCTGCCCTTGTTTGGCAATCGTATTCCAGAAAAAAGGGAGAAGTTTCGCGCGACGAATAGTTGCATCGGCTGACCCATATTTTGAAACAATCGCTGCACTATCCCCATGGTGAAAACGCTTTACTTTGACGATGGAGGAGTCCATCCCACCAAAAACTTCTTGCCAACGTAATCCGTCGGTCATAATGACAATGACCCGATGATCATCCGGCTTTTGGCCAAAAAGTGAAACCGCTAAAAACAAGCCCAAAAACAAATATTTCCAATTCATAAAAAAAGATTTTTGACAAAAGTAAGTTAGGTATTTAATCGGAAAGTTAACATCGCTTAAACAAACGGTAAAAACAAGAAATGCCGGCAGGAAACCTACCGACATTTACTTTAATACACCAATATAAAATCGTATTAAAGACCAATCGTAGAAACCCACGATCGCTTCTTTTTATCATATCGTAACGTAGAATCTGGCCATTCTACATAATGCTTCAGCGCCAAATATTCCGTCAAATAACCCTTTTTAACCAGTTCACGAAATAAAAATCCGCCGCGTTCTTTCACCGTTTCTTCGTCAAAATGAGGTGTATTAACGATCTCCTCAAATTGATCGATTTCCAATGAATTCGCTTTTAACGTAAATGTTCCAATAACCCCACGCTGTAGGTCTTTCCGACCTGCTACGGGCCGACTAATCAAATAAGTATATGTACCTGATGTATCTTTTTGTAGCTTGATAAAATGAAATAAAGGCAAGCGACTAACATATTCCGCCCGAAATTTGGCTTGATATTTCGTTGAATCTGTCGCATAAGGCGCCTTTTCACTGATAATGCTGATGATGTTGGTGAGTAGAGTATCCCGCTCGCTGTCGGAAAAATAATAGGCCGCCTCATCCTTTGAATGACAAGAAACCAAGGCAAATAAGCCAAAGAGTAGTGCGATTATTCTGTTTTTCATATTGGTATAAAAAAGGGCTGCACTATTCGTGCAACCCTTCAAAAAAATTACTTCAAGTAAAGAATGGAGTTAGGTGAGAATTCAGCCCAACCAGCAGTCCAATCTGAATCTTTGAACGCTCCGATGTAATCCGTTGCAGTCATTCCTGGCAATGTTGGCAAAGCCGTTCCAATCAATGACTCAGAAGTACCAGCCGTTAATGTTAACGTTGGACGTGCCGACCATAATGCCGATGAGATTCCTGTATTAGCTGTTGAAGTCAACACCTTATTTCCAGCAATTGCTTTGAACCAATCAGATGCCTTAACACCCGTACCAATTTCAATTGGCTTCGTAGCTACTGTACCAGCAGATCCTGTTTTTGCAATTTGCTCATCATCAGCTACCGCTACACCGAATCCATATACGTTCGTATTCAATGCCGTGAAACCTGAAGTTCCCCAACCTGACGTTCCCGCGATAACTACGTTTTTCACAACTAAGTCACCATTAGCAGCATTTGTTTTCGCAGAACCTTTTTGGCTATCGATGTATAAACCTGTTGGGTAACCTGTGATAAACGTATTGTAAATTTTCAACTTGTTATTACGACGCAATTGCGCACCATTTTGGAAGTTGAAGTCCAAGTAAGAAGAAGCCGTTCCTTTCGCTCCAATGATCGACATATTCGCAAAAGTAGCCGAAGTAAATGGAGTTGCTCCATCACCATTTGAGTTGTTATCCACCTCAAAACCGTTCGAACCTGATGCATCCGCCAAGTTTCCATCACGGTAACCTAAACCAAATTGAACATTTCCTGAATAACCGTTATCTACGTCAAAATCATCATCCGTTCCTTTGTAAGCGATCAAATACTTCGCGTTTACGGTACCACCAAACCACTCGAATGAATCATCCAAACCGTAAGAAGCTTGTACATATTCAATAGTCGTACCTGAACCGACAGAACCCATCGTCAATGAGTTGATCTCTTGGTTTGGATTCAACGGAATACCCGAATACTCGATACGTACGTATTTCAATGTACCTGAATTGTCGTCCGCAACCGTACCCCCGTGAAAACCTTTGTAACCACCTTCTAATTCTACATTACCTGTTAAGTTGTTTGGCGCCTTTCCACAAAGAACAACACCACCCCAATCACCCGGAGCACGGTTACCTACACCTTCTGCCGATGTAAATACAATCGGAGCAGCAGCAGTACCAATCGCGATCAATTTAGACCCACGCTGAACAACCAAAGTTCCTTTCGTCGCCTTATCACCGATAATGACCGTACCAGCTTGGATAGTCAATTGACCCACTTTGGTAATGGTACCAAATGTCGCCTCTTCACCTACACGAACATATCCCTTCAAACGGTATATTTTATCAGCCGTCCAAGTCACGCTTCCTTCGATCACACCTTCCACGTCAACGATGGTTTTAGGAGGAACCACTGAAACAGTTACCGGAATAGAAACCAAAGAAGAAACTTGGTTTTTATTATCCGTCACCTGAACCGTAAATGTTACTGTTGAACCCGCTGTTCCTTCAATCACGTAATCCTTCGAATACTCAGCAGTCTTTTCACCTGCGTACATCTTCGAATCAAATGCTGCACCATTTTTCAATACGGTAATTGACTTAATACCTGCTGGCGCATTGACAGACGCCTTCACCGTTACCGTAGCACCCGGAATGCCCGCAAGCGTACCCGAAGTAGAAATCGATGGAACGGGGAATACTTCCTCCTCCGACGAGCAAGACGCAAATGTTAATACCGCGAAGGTCAACATTGCGACAACTTTAAACATGTTTGTTTGTAAGCGTTTCATCACTTTTGTTTGATTAAATTGTTAGATTAATTAATTAAATGGAGAAATAATAAGTCCGAATGAAGCTACACGACCAGGTGCATAGTTCTGAATGATTTGATCTTGGTTTCGGCTGAATACTTGGTCCTGGTTACCATCTTGTAAAATGGTGTTTCCTTGATTCAAGATATCGCTCACACCACCTTTAAGCATAATGGCTTTTGTCAATTGCTTTGAGAAACTGAAATCAATCACATGACGAGGCATTTCAAACCAATCCGGATAAGGAGATCCAAAATTGTTTCCTACGGCAAAGATTCGCTTACCAATGACGTTATAGTTGAAGTTGATCTGCAATCCCTTCTGCGCATCGTTGTAATTCAAACCCGCATTCACGATATAAGGAGATTGACCTTGCAAAGGGCGATTGTCCGACTGATCTTTGGCCAATGCGTCATCTAATTTTACACGGCTGAAGATGTAAGTACCGTTAAACACCAAGCTCGTTTTACCTAAAATGGAATTGGGTTTCTCGGGGCTTAGGTTTTTACGCAATTCCGCTTCGATACCTGTTGAGTAGGCCGACTTCGCATTCGAGAAGTTTAAGATTGGATTTGCACCCGAGGCAAAAACAACCTCGATCGGATTCGTAAAATCTTTGTAGAAAGCTGCAACGCTAATCAACTCAGACGGCGTCGGGTAAAACTCGTAACGGAAATCAAAGTTTTGAATCTCCGCATTCTTCAAGGTTGGATTACCAGAAACCGTACGGTTGTTTACAAAATCATAGAAAGAGAAGGGTGCCAACTCACGGAATTCGGGGCGATTTAATGTCTTTCCGTATGCCAGACGCAATAAAGATTTCTCCGTGAAATTATACGTCAAGTTCATGGATGGTAACATATCCAATCGTGTATTATCATAGTTGACAGCCTTCCCTACTAAATCCGCAGAATTCAATTTTTGGCTATTTTGTTCTGCACGAACGCCCACAATGGCATTAAACTTTTTACCTAATGCATAA
>JACCDG010489149.1_pt1 | contig 15427 bp, 8 predicted proteins | sample 7442471 | NCBI WGS metagenome assembly JACCDG01 (sample SAMN15323444, study PRJNA562643) | freshwater metagenome | isolation source: river surface water | place: USA:Blue River Watershed | collected 2017-08-17
GATGATGTGATTGTAGGAAACGCGGTGCCAGAAGCGGAACAAGGTTTACAATTTGGAAGAATGATTTCTGCAAAAGCATTAGGAATTGAAGTGCCAGGAATTACCATTAATAGATATTGTGCAAGTGGTTTAGAAAGTATTGCGATGGCCACTGCAAAAATTAGAACTGGCATGGCAGATTGTATCATTGCTGGTGGAACAGAATCAATGAGCATGGTACCTACAGCAGGCTGGAAGACAGTGCCTGCCTACTCTATAGCAGAACAAGATCCTGATTATTACTTATCCATGGGCTTAACTGCAGAAGCAGTTGCTAATGAATATAAGATTAGTAGAGAAGATCAAGATGCCTTTGCATTGTCTTCTCATCAAAAAGCAAAACACGCAATTGATAATGGCTATTTCAAAAAAGGAATTTTGCCAATTGAAGTGCAAGAAAATTATATCAACGAAAAAAATAAAAAAGCAACTCGATCTTATATTGTAGATACCGATGAAGGTGTAAGAGCGGATACTACCATGGAAGCATTGGCTAAATTAAAACCAGCTTTTGCATTGAAGGGATCTGTTACTGCGGGTAATTCTTCTCAAACTTCTGATGGTGCAAGTTTTGTAATGGTCATGAGTGAGTCTTTAATGAAATCTTTGGGTTTACAACCTATTGGTAGATTAGTGAATTGTGCGAGTGCTGGGGTACATCCAAGAGTTATGGGAATAGGTCCAGTGGAAGCAGTACCTAAGGTGCTGAAGCAAGCGGGCATGCGTTTGGATCAAATTGATCTTTTTGAACTCAATGAAGCATTTGCTTCTCAGTCTTTGGCAGTGATTAGAGCATTGCAATTAGATCCTCAAAAAGTGAATATTAATGGTGGAGCCATTGCCCTTGGACACCCATTGGGTTGTACTGGCTCTAAGCTAACTGTACAGATAATCAATGACTTAGAGAGATTGAACAAGAAATATGGTATTGTAACAGCCTGTGTTGGAGGGGGTCAGGGCATAGCTGGAATCATCGAAAGATTATAAATCTTTGTCGCTGGTCATTTTTCCAATTTTTTTGACCAAAAATTAAGTAGCTTAGACACTCATTATTTTTTAATAAGTAAATAAGCTCAGCACATGCGTATTATTCTTTTAGGTACCATTTTGGCGACTTCCCTTTTGAATACTGGAGTAGTCAATGCACAAAAGTCTAAAAAGTCATCTACTCCTGTAACAGCAGTAGAGAAAGTAGACATTAACAAAGCCTTTAAAAACTGGAAGCCAAGAAATATTGGCCCTGCTTCTATGAGTGGTCGTGTTACTACTATTGATGTAGAAGTAAATAGTCCAAACAATATTTGGATTGGTGCTGCATCCGGTGGCGTTTGGAAAACAAATAACAGTGGTGTTAGTTGGACACCTGTATTTGAAGACCAACCCATTATGAATATTGGTTCTTTAGCTATTCAACAATCTAATCCAAGTGTAGTTTGGGTAGGAACCGGAGAAGGTAATCCAAGAAACTCCATTAGTATTGGAGAAGGAATGTATAAAACTTTAGATGCTGGTAGAACTTGGAAGCGCGTAGGCTTAGAGCAAACCAGAAATATCCATCGTGTAATTATTGATCCAACGAATCCAAACACCGTATATGCTGGTGCGATTGGTAATCCTTATGGTCAAAGTAAAAATAGAGGAGTTTATAAAACAACTGATGGAGGTGAAACTTGGAATCAAATTTTATATACCAACGACACGTCTGGTCCTGGTGATATGATCATGGATCCAACGAATCCTAATAAATTATTTGTTGCGATGTGGCATCATTATAGAAATCCATATCATTTAGAAAGTGGTGGAAAGGGAAGTGGATTGTATATGACGATCGATGGCGGTAAAAACTTTATCAAATTAGGTAAAGAGCATGGTTTACCAGAAGGTAATTTAGGTAGAGTAGGTATTGCAATTAGCAGATCAAATCCTAATAGAGTGTATGCTTTAATAGAATCTGCTAAGAGTGGTTTATATAAAAGTGATGACGGAGGCTATTCATGGAAAATGGTGAATGGTCAAAAATCAATTGTTGACAATCGTCCATTCTACTTCCAAGATATTATATGTGATCCTTTGAATGAAAATACTTTATGGTATATCAGCCAAACGGTTCAAAAAAGTATCGATGGTGGAAAGAGCTTTGAAACCATTATTCCATACAGTGGTATCCATCCAGATCACCATGCATTTTGGATTCATCCAACAGACAATAAATTTATTGTAGATGGAAATGATGGCGGTATTGGTATCACACGCGATGGTGGAAAGACTTGGATGTTTGATGAGAAAATTCCAGTAGGACAATTTTATCATATCAATGTTGACAACGAAATTCCTTACCATGTAATGGGTGGTATGCAAGACAATGGTTCTTGGAGAGGCCCTGCTTATACAACTGTACAAGGTGGTATAAGAAACTTTGATTGGGATAATTTATGGGGTGGTGATGGTTTTGATGTAATGCCAGATGCAGAAGATGCTAATTGGGTATATGCAATGAGTCAAGGTGGAAATGTAGGTAGATATAATACACAAACAGGTGAATCTTCTTTCATCAAGCCTCCAGCACCAGATGCAAAAACATTATTACGTTTTAACTGGAATGCTGCTATTGCACAAGATCCGTTTGATAAGAAGACCATTTATTTTGGTTCTCAATTCTTACATAAGAGTAATAATAAAGGAGCATCATGGAAAATCATTTCTACTGATTTAACTACCAATGACAGTGCTAAAATTGATCAAAGAGATAATGGTGGATTAAGTATTGATATTACTGGTGCTGAAAATCATTGTACAATTATTTGTATTGCACCAAGTGCAGTTCAAAAAGATTTGATTTATATCGGTACAGATGATGGTAAAGTTCAGGTGACTTCTGACGGAGGTGCAACATGGACAGATTTAACTGCTAATATTATCGGTTTACCAAAGGGTGCATGGATTCCTCAAATTAGAACTTCTAGTTTTAATGCAAATGAAGCATTTGTGGTAGCAAATAATTATAGACAAGGTGATTTTGCTCCTTATATTTTTAGAACAACAGATGGTGGAAAGACTTGGACAAATATCGTTGATGCTAAAAAAGTAAATGGTTATGCATTAACTGTATTACAAGATCCAGTAGAGCCTAATTTAATTTTTGCAGGTACAGAGCAAGGTTTTTATGTGAGTTTAGATAACGGTGCTAGTTTCCAACAATGGAAGAACGGTTATCCTTCAGTATCTACCTATGATTTTGCTATTCAAGATAGAGAAGCTGATTTAGCTATTGCAACATTTGGTAGAAGCTTATGGGTGCTAGATGATATTAGACCTTTAAGAAAATTAGCTGCTACTAAAGGGGAGCAAAATAAATTCTTTGTAAGTGTTCCAAATGCTATTCACAATTTATCTATTAAAAATTCTCCTTACGAGTGGAGTACTTGGGGCATGTGGGATGCGCCAAATAAACCAACAGGATTACCTATTTCAGTGAACATTGCAGATAGTACTAAGAAAGTGAAAGTACAAATCAAGGATATGAAAGATCAAGTGATTCGTAATCTTACTTTCAAAGTAGATTCTGGATTGAATAGAAACTATTGGGGCTTTGAACAAAAAGGCAAGCGTGCTGCTGGTGCTCCAAAAACTGGCGGTGGCGGAGGAAGAAGATTCTTTGATGAAGAAGCTGGACCAGCTTCCAATGAAGATGATAAAGAATTTACCGGAAGAGAAGTTATAGCTGGTAAGTATAAGTTAGTTGTAACGGCAGGTGCAAATACAGACTCAGTTTGGGTAGAAGTAAAAGACGATCCAAGATTAAGTAATAGAACTGAATTGTTATTAGCGCAAGATGCAGCTTTAGAAAAATTACAACCAGTGAATGATAAATACAATGCTGCCTTGGATTTGATTCAAGATGCTGAATCTGTTTTAGCTGCATTAAAAGCAGAGTGGAAGGATAAAAAAGATAAAGGCATTGATACTTTAAATAAAACACATAAAGTAATTACTGAAAAAGTAAAAGGCTTAAGAGAGTATATGATGGGTAAGCGTCAAGAAAAACAAGGTTATGGTACTGTTCCAGTAATCACTCCAATTGGCATTATTAGAAATGCTAGTATGTTGATTATGGGTAAGAATACCGTTCCAGGTGATCAAGAAAATGCTGCTATTGCTGCTGCAGTTGTTGCTGCTGATGGAGTGGCTGCTAAAGTAAATGCCTTCTTTGAAAAAGATTGGGCTGACTTTAGAAAGTTAGTAGAAGCTACACCTATTAATAAATTTAAAGAAGTACAAGTTATTAAATAAGTAGAAAAATGAGTCTCTTCGGAGACTCATTTTGTTTAAATCAAAGTATATGAAAAAAACGATTGCTATTGTCTTATTGTTAGTTGCTGCAAATGGAACTACAGTAATGGCACAAAAGAAAAAAGCGGTAACTGCTCCGCAGGTTGCAAGCATTACACAGGATCCTGTAATCAAGTCACAAAATTTTAGATTGGTAGGTCCATTTAGAGGTGGCAGAGCTGCTGCAGCTGTTGGTTCTTACTCAGAGTCTAATACATTTTATATGGGCTCTACAGGTGGTGGTGTTTGGAAAACCAACGACGCGGGTGCTAATTGGAAAAATATTTCTGATGGCTATTTTGGTGGAACCATTGGTTCTATTGCGATTGCTCCATCCAATGAATCTATTATTTACGTAGGCGAAGGAGAAAATACTATGCGTGGTAATGTGAGTGAAGGATTAGAAGGTGCATGGAAATCAACCGATGAAGGAAAGACTTGGAAAAATATTGGCTTAAAAGAAGGTCGTCATATTGTTCGCATGATTGTTCATCCTAAAAATCCAGACATTGTTTGGGCTGCTGTGATGGGACATTTATTTGGACCTAATGAAAATAGAGGTGTATATAAAAGTGTAGACGGTGGTGCAACTTGGAAAAAAGTTTTGTATGTGAATCCACAAACTGGAGCAAGTGATTTGATCATTGATCCAAGTAATCCAGATGTTATGTATGCTGGAACATGGCAATTAATTAGAACTCCGTATAGTTTAGAAAGCGGTGGTGAAGGATCTGGCATGTACAAGAGTACCGATGGTGGTGAAACATGGACAAATATGAAAGCTGCAAAAGGTTTACCTAAGGGTGTTTGGGGAATTGTAGGTATTGGTATTGCTAAATCAAATACAGATAAATTGTATGCTTTGATTGAAAACAAAGACGGCGGTTTATATATGTCTGATGATGCTGGAAAATCTTGGGAATTAGTTTGTAGCGATAACAATATTCGTCAACGTGCTTGGTACTATACTAAAGTTTTTGTTGACCCAATGGATGAAAATAAAGTGTACTGTCCAAACGTGAACTTTATGGTGTCTACAGATGGCGGTAGAAACTTTAAATCTTTACCTACTCCTCATGGAGATCATCATGATTTATGGATTGATCCAAAAAATCCAAGGAGAATGATTGTATCTGATGACGGAGGTGCTCAGGTAAGTTTAGATGGAGCGAAATCTTGGAGCACGATGATGAATCAGCCAACAGTGCAGGTGTATCGTTTAAGTACAGATAATAGTTTCCCTTATAGAATTCTTGGTGCACAACAAGATAACTCTGCTTTCAGAATTAAATCTAGCACATATGGTTCTTTTATTGGTGAAGCAGATTTTGATGTAACTGCTGGAGGTGAAAGTGGCTATATTGTTGCAGATCCTACAAATTCAGATATTGTATATGGAGGTTCATATGGTGGTTTGATCACAAGATATGATCATAAGACAGGTGAAAACAGAGTGATCAATGTATGGCCAGACAATCCAATGGGGGCTGGTGCTGAAGCGATGAAATACCGTTTCCAATGGAATCACCCTATATTCTTCTCTCCGCATAATCCTAAAAAATTATATACAGCGGGAAATCATTTATTCTCTACTGAAAATGAAGGTGCAAGTTGGACGAAGCTTTCTCCAGATTTAACCACAGATGATAAAGCAAAACAAAAAAGTTCAGGTGGTCCAATCACTCAAGATAACACCAGTGTAGAATACTATTGTACTATTTTCACTGCTGCTGAATCTCCATTAGAAAAAGATTTATTATGGACTGGTAGTGATGATGGTATTATTAGCGTAAGTAAGGATGGTGGCGCTCATTGGAAAAATGTAACACCAAAAGATGCTCCTACTTGGATGATGTGGAATAGAGTAGAAGTAGATCCATTTAGAAAAGGAACAGCATATTTTGCTGGTACTAGATATAAATTAGACGATTTTGCTCCGTATATCTATAAAACAACTGACTATGGCGAAACATGGGAAAAAATTACCACAGGTATTAACCCAATGCATTTCACTAGAGCGATTGTAGCAAGTACTAAAAAAGCAGGTGTGTTATTTGCAGGTACTGAATATGGTTTATATGTTTCAGTAAATGATGGTAAATCTTGGGAGCCCTTCCAATTAAATTTACCAGTAACACCAATCACTGATTTATTGGTTCGTGACAATAATTTAATTGTTGGAACTCAAGGAAGAAGTATTTATGTATTTGATGATTTAAGTTTAGTAGAGCAGTTTCAAGCAACTACTGTCAATAAAGTATTCCCTGTAGCAAACACTTATAGAGTGCCACCACAAATGGGCGGCAGAAGAAGAAGAGCTGCAGCAAGCGTTCCTGCCAATGTGGGTTTAAATCCATTAAAAGGTGCAGTAGTAAAATACTATTTAGCAAATTCTAATGACAGTACTAAAGTTGAAATTAGCATTTTGGATGACCAAAATAAAGTAATCAGAACCTATAGTTCTAAAGACAAAGAAGGTCCATCAACAGATCAAGGCTTCAATCAATTTGCATGGAATTTATACCATAAAGAAATAGAACAACCAGAAGCTGGTTTGATTTTATGGAATGGATCAACTAGTCCTGTATTAGCTGCTCCAGGTAAATACACCGCTAAAGTAACTATAGATAAAGAAGTAGTTTCTTATCCTTTTGAAATTCTTGCTGATCCAAACTACAAAGTATCTAACGCTGATTTAAAAGCACAAGAACAATTTTTATTAGAAGTGGCTGGTAGTTTCAGTGAAATTATGAAGACATTAAAAGGAGCAAAAGAAATGAAATCACAAATTGCTGCTGTTCAGAAGAAAACAAAGGATTCAAGTTTTCAAGCGAGTGCGAAGGCAGTCATTGAATCTCTTACTAAATTAGAAGAAGCTTTACATCAAACCAAAGCAAAAAGTGGACAGGATGTATTGAACTTCCCCATTCGTTTAGATGATAAGATTGCAGGCGTATTTGAATCTGCTGCTTCTGGATATGTTGCTCCAACCAAGCAAGTAAAAGAAACTTACTTGGAGTTAAAGCAACAAGTTGATGAGCAATTAAAGAAGTATGAGACGATTAAGAAAGAAAGCGTTAAAGCTTTAAATGATAAAGTACATCAATTGGCTATACCTATTATAGGAAACTAAGATTCTATTGGATTATAAAAAGGCCCCGAATTTTTGGGGCCTTTTTTGTGTATTTAACTATTCAAAATCTTTGTAAAGAAGATATTTTTTTCTAATCTTTTTAAACGCAACAAGCCCTGGTTGCCAGCTAGCCCTGATTTCTTCTATTGATTTATCTGCTTTTAGTTGTTCCATCAAGCTTGCATTACCTACTAGTTTATTGAAAAAGAAATCTGTTATTAGACCAGATTTAGGTTGAAGAAAAAAACTATCTTTTTGAGGAAATGCTGCGTAAATCTCTTTGATCAATGCAAGGTCAATGTGGTTTTTAGGTGCTTGTTGATTGCTCAGATCCCATCCATAACATACTTGTCCATACAATTTAGAACTCATGGCACCTTGTCTTGGTGCAGGAGTAAACTGAAAACTTTTACCTTGTATAGAAGGGTGACCTAAATAGGCAAATGCATGCGCAGTACCTCTTCCTTCACTCAATACAGTGCCTTCTACCAAGCAGGTGGTGGGATACCAATAAATAGAATTCATATTAGGTAGGTTGGGAGAGGGTGCGATAGAAAAAGTATACATAGATTGATGATCATAATTCTTACAACCAACCACCTTAAAGTCTTTTGGGCCTTGAATCCAACCTTCTCCTACTATCATTTTTCCATATTCACCAATCGTCATTCCATATACAATAGGAATGGTCATTTTGCCCACAAAACTACTATAAGCTTTATCTAGTATGGGACCATCTACATAATGTCCATTGGGATTAGGACGATCTAAAATGATCAACTCTTTTTGATTGACAGCAGCGGCTTCTATATAATATTGTAAAGACGAAATATAGGTGTAAAATCTTGTTCCCACGTCTTGGATATCAAAGATCATCACATCCACATCTAGTAAGTCTTCGTTACTAGGTCCATATTTCTTTCCATATAAAGAAACAATTTGAATACCTGTTTTTGGATCTACGCCATCAGTGGTTTTTTCACCTGCATCCGCAGTTCCTCTCAATCCATGTTCTGGCGTGAATAGTTTTTGTATATGAACACCTCTTTTTACTAATGTATCAATTAAATGAATTTTTCCTAGCATAGCCGTATGATTGGTGAATATGGCTACTCTTTTATTTTGTAAAAGAGGTAGGTATTGTTCCATTTGGTAGGCGCCTGGTAAAATGCTTACAGGTGATTGCGCATTCATATGACCGCAATACATAGTAAGCCCAAGCAGAAAGATTATTTTTTTCATGCTATAAATGTAAATAAAAATGAGTCTTTGAAGATGACTCATTGTAGAAATAGGATCAATGGTATATTGGATGATTCGATTAGCTTAAATATTTGCCTACAATAGGAACCCTTCTTCCAACACCAAATGCTTTAGGTGAAACCCTGATGATTGGACAAAACTGATTTCTTTTATACTCGTTATTATTCACCATTTTTAAAGTCTTATCTACCAAAATAGGATCAAATCCAAGTGCTTTGATAGCCGCTGGATCTATTCGTTTTTCAATGTATTGATACAATAACTGATCCAATACCTCATAATCGGGTAGACTATCACTGTCTTTCTGATTAGGTCTTAATTCTGCACTAGGGGCTTTTTCAATAATGTTTTGAGGAATTATTTCTTTGTCTCTATTGATGTAATGCGCTAATGCATACACTTGCATTTTATAACAATCTCCAAGCACGCCTAAGCCTCCTGCCATATCACCGTACAATGTCCCATATCCTGTGGCTAATTCACTTTTATTTGAAGTATTTAGCAATACATAACCTAATTTATTTGCGATTGCCATTAAGATATTTCCCCTGGATCTACTTTGGATATTCTCTTCTGCTAATGAAAAAGGAAGCTCTTTGAAAATGGGTTTTAAGGTTCCTAAAAAAGATTCATACACATCTTTGATGGGAATAATATCATAAGGGTTATGTAAGTTATTGCTTAATTGAATCGCATCATCTACAGAGTGATTGCTTGAATAGGGTGATGGCATTAAAATTGCGTATACATTTTCTTTCCCTAAAGCTTCTACAGCAATGGCTAATGTAACTGCAGAGTCTATTCCACCTGATGAACCCAATATGGCTTTTTTAAAACCCATTTTATTGAAATAGTCTTTAATTCCTAATACCAGTGCTTTATATACCTGATCGATATTTAATTCAGGCATCAACTTAGATGGGTTGAGTTCTTTATTTGGCACTCTTGCTGCTGGTTCTAAAATAGGTGCATTTATGCTACCATCGTCATTGCATTCAAAAATTTGCATATCTGATTCAAACATGGGAAGCGCTCCACATAAATTGGCATCTTTGTCAAAAGCATAAGAACCTCCGTCGAAAACAATTTCAGTTTGACTTCCTACAGCATTGCAATAAAATAAAGGAATCTTATATTTTAAGACATTGGCTTTGATCGTTGCTTTTCTATCTTCGTCATGTGTATAATCAAATGGAGATGCACTTAAATTCAACATGATATCTGGGGCCTGCTCCATTAAATGATCCATTGGACAGATTCTATACAATGGGTTATCTCCTAAGTTCCAGATATCTTCACAAATTGTGATGGCTAATTTTTTTCCTTTGAAAGGAACTACTTTCCAACTGTCTGCAGATTCAAAATATCTATTTTCATCAAATACATCATAAGTTGGTAATAGCGTCTTGTGTATTTCTGCAATAATTTTTTGTTCGTACAAAAAGAATGCAGCATTGAATAAGTCCTTGCCTTTCTTTTCAGGATTTCTTGAAGGGCTTCCAATTAACACCCCAATTGTATCCGCTGCTTTTTTGATTTGCTCAATGCTTTGGTAACATTGTTCAATAAAATCATTGAATTCCACAAAGTCTCTTGCAGGATAACCACAAACACTCATTTCACTAAATAAGATAATGTCTGCTCCTTGTTTCTTGGCTTCTTCAATAGCACGAAGTATCTTATTGGTATTTTCTTCAAAATTGCCAATATGATAGTTCTGTTGTGCGATGCAAATCTTCATGCCACAAAGGTCGGGTTTTAACAGAAATAAACTCGCATTTTTTGTATTTTTGAGGATGCGCATCCAACCTTTTTGGCTAGCAGTATCCATCTGTTTCTTTTTTGCTTGTAGTACTAAGCAAAATGATCCTATAGAGGGCCAAATTATTCAGCCAATCACCGTTAAAAGGTTTGACACTGCATTTTTTGCAATGGATACGAATCATATAAGCAAGGGAATTACTGGTTTATTCAAGCGCTATCCGGAATTTAGTAGTGATTATTTTACCAGAATATTACAGGTGGATCCCATCCATGACACTCAAAAAATTAAAAAGTATTATAAAGAATTGTCTCCTATTTATAATGCTACTTTAGAGCTCAATGCATCTGATTCGATTAGTCATCATCTGAATAAAGTACTTGCAAGATTTCATTTTTATTTCCCATCATATAAAATGCCTGAGACATTAATTTATTATATAAGTCCCTATTCCACTTATTTTAATGTACTGAATGAGCATTATCTTGGAATAGGTTTGCAAATTACTCAGCAACCAAATTATTTAGCAGAACAAATTCCCTTTTATTGTATTCAAAATTTGTTGGATGATCATTTAATGAATGACAAAAAGGAGGCTACTCTTTTATATCAAATGATAGAAGCAGGAAAGCGTCAATATATACTTCAGAAAATTAATCTACAAATTGCTGATACGGTATTATGGAATTATTCTTCTATTCAATTAAAAGCAGTACAGGAACAAGAAGCAGCAATTTGGCAATATTTAGTTGAACAAAAAATGTTAATGAGTAAAGAAAGAATTGATGCATTGAATATAATGAGTGATGCACCAGAGAATAGTTTACTCGGCGCTTCATTGCCTGGTAATTTTGGAAAATATATTGGCTATAAAATTGTGCTTGCTTATATGAACAGGCAAAGCAAAACTACTTACGATAATTTAGAAAAATTAGCAGCTACTTCTGCTTCAATAATTTATGCAGAAGCAGGGTATCATCCCTAGTTTAATTTTACTGGAGCAATCATCTTAAAAGGAGGAATATTTACATGTATCAACTCTTTGGTTTCTACATTTTCCATGGTATAGTAACCATGCATTTTACCCATCTCGCTTTTTAAATGGCAGCCACTTACATATTGATATTGCTTGCCCGGCATGATTAAAGGTTGAACACCCACCACACCTTCGCCTTCAACTTCTCTGTGTTCGCTGTTGCTGTCGTGAATTTCCCAATATCTTCTTAATAATTTTACAGGAAAAGAATTATGGTTTTCGATCGTGATTCTGTAAGCAAACATGAACTCATTTTGCAATGGGTTGCTATAGTCTTTTTGAAAAAATGTTTCAATGCTTACTTCAATGCCTTCTGATATTTTAGAGGTCATGATACAAAGTATAAAGCCAATTGCAGAGTATACTGCCTCACGAAATTAGGAAATTTTTCATCCTAAAAAATAAATTAATCCTCAAATTTTTATTTAACCCTTTAACTAATGTAAATTCGCAAAAAATGAGCTTTTTTAGCCATTCTTACACCTTCAAAATCAATTTACAATGAAGATCGCAGTCGCAAATGGAGATGGAATTGGTCCAGAAATAATGGAAGCGGTAATTAGTGTTTTTAAAGCGGCAAACCTGCCTTTAGAGTACCATTTTGTAGATATGGGAAAATGGGTATTTGATAAAGGTTTTAGTAATGGGATGACCCCAGAAGCAAAAGCCACAATTGAACAATTGGGTATTTTATTTAAAGGCCCAATGGAAACACCTAAGGGTAAGGGTGTAAAAAGTGTGAATGTTACAGCAAGAAAAACTTGGAATACCTATGCTAACGAAAGACATTTCCAAACATTAAGCGGAGTGGATACTGTTTTTAGTAAAGCAGGTATCAATATTGATTTGACCATTGTTCGTGAAAATATTGAAGACACTTATGGCGGGATTGAGCATATGTTAACACAGGATGTTGCCATAGCTAGAAGATTTATATCAAGAGGTGGAAGTGAGCAGGTGATTCGTTATGCATTTGAAATGGCTCGAAAAAAAGGTGCTAAAAGAATTACTTGTGGTCACAAGGCAAATATCATGAAATTAACAGATGGTTTATTTCTTGAAGTATTTAATGAAATTGCAAAAGAGTATACTGACCTTAAAGCAGATGATGTAATTGTGGATGATTTATGTATGAAATTAGTTAGTCGTCCAGATTTATTTGACGTGATTGTATTAACTAATTTACAGGGTGATATTGTAAGTGATTTATGTGCTGGATTGGTTGGTGGGCTTGGCTTTGCGCCTTCATCCAATATAGGTGATCACATTTCAATTTTTGAGGCTGTGCATGGAACTGCTCCAGATATTGCGGGTAAAAATATTGCTAATCCAACTTCTCTTTTATTAAGTGGATTAAATATGTTGAGACATCTTGGAATGATGAGTAAAGCCGCAATGATTGAAAATGCTTTATTATACACTTTAGAATCTGGAATTCATACAGGTGATTTTGGAGATAAATCAACTCCATCTTTGAATACTACACAATTTACTCAAGCTATCATCGATCATTTCGGGAAACAGCCTAAGATGAATTCAAGAGCTATTTTAAATGATTTTGAGTTTGCACCTAAGAATACAAATATTTCAGAAAATCCTATGTTATTAGGTACCAAAAAAGAGGAACATACAATTGTGGGTGCAGATATATTTATTGAAAGTGCTTTGCAGCCAAATGCAATTGCTCAAATAGTAAGTAAGCATGAAAAGCCTAACTTGAAATTACTCATCATCTCTAATAGAGGTACACAGGTTTGGCCTACAGGATCTGTTTATACCAATTTGGTTGATCAATTCCGTCTTCGCTTTGAAACAGAAGCTGGTGCAGGACTTTTACAAAGTGATATTGTTGAATTGTACAGTTCTTTATCAAAGGATTTACAAATTAGTTCTGTTGAAGTCCTAAGCATGTGGGGAGGTAAAAAAGCCTATAGTTTGGCTCAAGGTCAATAGTTTTGGGTTTTTAGCAATTTCTTCCATTTTTTTGCCCTCCATTTGGGATAAAATTGAGTTTTTGGGAGGGAAAAAATACATTTTTAGCGTAATTTCACATCTCAATTACAAACTAGCTTTTTACTATGGCAGAAGTTATATTAATGCCCCGTTTAAGTGATACTATGACTGAAGGTGTTATTGCAGCATGGCACAAAAATGTGGGTGATACCGTTAAGAAAGGAGATTTATTAGCAGAGATAGAAACAGATAAAGCTACCATGGAATTGGAAAGCTATCAGGATGGCGTTTTATTACATATTGGTACTCCACGTGGCGGTAAATTACAAGTAAATGATTTATTAGCCATTTTTGGTAAACAAGGTGAAGATATTAGCGCATTGATCGCACAAAATTCTGGCGGGGCTGCTCCAGCTTCAGTAGCACAAACTGCTCCAGCTGCAACTACACCAGCTCCAGCTGCACCTGCTGCAAATGCCATGGATGTTTCAGCTATGGAAGAAGTGGTTTTGATGCCAAGATTAAGTGATACGATGACAGAAGGAGTCATTGCAGGATGGCATAAAAAAGTTGGCGATACTGTGAAGAAAGGGGAAGTGTTAGCGGATATTGAAACAGATAAAGCTACCATGGAATTAGAATCTTATAAGGACGGTATTTTATTATATCAAGGTGCTAAAGCTGGTGAAAAGATCATTGTGAATGAATTATTATGCATCATTGGAAAAGATGGTTTGGATGTAAATGCAATTGTTGCTGCAGTTAAGGGCGGTGCAAATGCTGCTCCGGCTGCATCTACAACTGCTTCAACGGCTCCTGCTGCAGCTCCAGCTCAAGCATCAGCTCCTGCTGCGCCTGCAATTACTGCAGTGGTAAATGATGGAAGAATTTTTGCATCTCCATTAGCAAAGAAAATTGCACAAGAAAGAGGAATCGATTTAAAATATGTGAAGGGAACAGGTGACAATGGAAGAATCACACGTGCTGATTTGGACAATTATACTCCTGGTTCAGCTACACCAGCTGCTTCCACTTCATCTGCAAGTACTGCGCCTACTTTTGTTCCTTCAGGTACGGTAAGCTTTGTGGATACTCCTGTATCTCAAATGCGTAAAGTAATTGCTAAGCGTTTAAGTGAAAGTTTATTTACTGCGCCGCATTTCTATTTAACCATGAAAATTAATATGGACGCTGCAATTAAAGCGCGTACTTTATTAAATGAAAATGCAACAACTAAGATTAGTTTTAACGACATGATTGTAAAAGCTACAGCATTGTCATTAAAGCAACATCCAAAAGTGAATAGCAGTTGGATGGGAGATTTTATTCGTGAAAACCATCATGTAAATATTGGTATTGCAGTTGCAGTAGATGAAGGATTATTGGTTCCTGTATTAAGATTTGCAGATGGCTTATCACTTTCTCAAATTAGCGGCACAGTGAAAGAATTTGCTAAGAAAGCAAAAGATAAAAAATTACAACCTGCAGATTGGGAAGGTAGCACTTTTACTATTTCTAATTTAGGTATGTTTGGTATAGATCAATTCACTGCAATTATCAATCCTCCTGATGCTTGTATTTTAGCAGTAGGCGGTATTGCGCAAGAGCCAATTGTAAAGGATGGGCAAATTGTTCCAGGTAATGTGATGAATGTAACTTTAAGTTGCGATCACCGTGTGGTGGATGGCGCAACAGGTGCAGCGTTCTTACAAACATTAAAGAGCTTACTAGAAGAACCACTTCGTATGTTAGCGTAATATTTTAGCGCTTAAAAAAATAAATCGAGGGGCTCGTTTATGGGGCCCCTCGAAAAAATCATAAGACAAAAAATAAAACAGCCCTTAAATTTTCTTAAGGGCTGTTTTATTTACTCAACATCGCAACCAATGGGTGCGCCTGGAGGAATCACTAC
>JACCDG011272331.1_pt1 | contig 15425 bp, 24 predicted proteins | sample 7442471 | NCBI WGS metagenome assembly JACCDG01 (sample SAMN15323444, study PRJNA562643) | freshwater metagenome | isolation source: river surface water | place: USA:Blue River Watershed | collected 2017-08-17
ACTGAAGGTGGTGTGCGATACCCGTCTGATGGACGAGGCGATGAACCGCGCTTATTGTCACGCTGCTTGTTGTGCAAACCGCGTGGTTTCTTCCAGCGCTTATCAAGGCGTACCTTACGGTAGTTTGCATGACGCTGGAACTTTGGAGTGGATGATCGGAGCTTGCGCTTTACTGCGAGTGCTGCAGTCTTCGTGCCTGCCTTTTTGGCTGGACTCTTTGTTGTTTTGGTTGCTGCGCTCATAGTTGCAAGTCTCCTTTGTGTGTAATGTAAATGCCATCTTGGAAGATGCGCTTATCGAATCCTGGTCGGCGGCAGAGCGCTTCAATGCGTGATGCCATCTGACCTGCTGCCTCAACGTCAACACCTTCAACAGTGATAATGACGCCTTCGATTGCAACCTTCACTGCAGGGTTGAGTTTGAGTTTTCGAGGAACTGCTTCACCGATGAAGTTCTTCACTTCAAGGATGTCTCCCTTAATTGCAACGCTCATTGGGAAGTGACCACTGCAAATCTTCAATTTGTAGCTGTGACCTTCCGTGACACCTTGGATGAGATTCTTTACGTGTGCAACCATGGTGTTGACCATTTTCTTTTCACGCTTGGTTGCGTTTGCGCTTGACACTGTAATCTCATTGCCTTCGACTTTGTAGTCGATGCGATCGTGATACAGACGACGCTTTACATCGCCCTTTGGTCCCTTCACGGTAAATTCGCCATGAACAACGTGAACGTTCACGCCGCTTGGGATGCTGATCTGTTCGCTGAGGAGTTCGGTGTGCATGGTCTTAGTAGCAGTAAGCGAGCAATTTGCCGCCGAGGTTTTGTGCCTTTGCTTGTTCGTGAGTCATGATGCCTTTTGGAGTGCTGACGATGAGTACACCAAAGCCCTGACCAGGAAGATATCGCTTCTCGAACTTTTCAAAACCAGTTGCGCCAACTGCGAATCGAGGCTTGATTGCCCCAACACCGTTAATGCGGCTGTCAAGTTCGATGACGAGCACGTCGCCGTGACCGTCAGCTTCAACGATGTAGCTCTGCACAAAGCCTTCGGCTTTGAGTACGTCAAGGACGCGGCGCACAACTGAGCTGTTGCTCTTGGTGCGAAGCTGACTCTTGCTGATGCGCTCGTGATTGCCGATTGCGCTCAATGCGTTTGCGAGGTTGTCGTTGTTCATGATATCTCCTAATTATACTTCTTGAAGTGCAGGGTCTGCGCGAATTGTCGGAAGCACTTGCGGCACAAATTGAGGCCGTACTTTCCATTCAATGCGCGGTAGCTGCCGCAGTGCACGCACGGCTTAGTTGTTCTGCCGCAGGTGCGCTGCTTCTTAGCGTTGTGCTTGATGTACTTTGCCTTTGTTGTTGGCTTTGCATCAAGTTGAGTGAACATTTTTTGCCAGTTGCTCGTGGTCATTCTTCGTCCTCCGCGAGCACGACTGTGAAGTGCTGCCTCATATACGCGAGCGCGTCTTCTTGCGAAACACGGTGGCGGATACTGACTTTGCCCTTGCGAAGCTTGCGATCTCGTACGCGGTAACCTGGTCGCTTGAGCGTCAAGGTGCACTCAAGTCCTATAACTCCGATTGCAGGATCGTAGCGCACACCAGGAATGTCGATGTATTCCTTGAGGCCGAAGCTGACGTTCCCGTTGTTGTCGATGTTCGTGCGTTTGAGCGTGAAGTCGCGTGCTGCAAGGAGGCGCTTACAGATAGCTGCTGCTTCTGGTCCGCGGATTGTGAGCTTTGCACCGACTGGCAAACCTGGGCGAAGACCCCAGTTCGGGATACGCTTTTGCGTAATTGTCTTCACTGGCTCCATACCAGTGATTTGTTTGATGAGAGCAACACCTTTTTCGAGTTGCTTCTGATCTTTCCCTGCACCAAAGTTAAGCGTCAGCTTGTCTACGCGAATTGTTCGCATGACATGTACTGCGTGCGTGGCTGCCTGACTCATGCCTTGCCTCCGAGCACGAATGCGTAATCCTTCTTGGTGCTGATAGTACCATCAGCTGTCTTGACAGCGACGAACTCACCCTCGATTGATTCGATAGTGCCGCGCTTTCCACGGTGTTTTCCGCTTGTCAAAATAACTGCTGCCTTCGTTTCAACAGGGTGTTCACTCGTGATATTCTTCTTCTCGAATGCAATACTCACGGTGGTGCCTGCAAGGATTGGTTTTGCAACAAGGACGTTGCGGCCATCGGAGAGGTGCAATTGCAACTTTCCGCCAGCAACTTTGCTTGAAGAGCGCACTTGTGCAAGCTTGCTTGCTGCACCCTTCTCAGTGGTTGCTTCGACAGCGAGGCGTCCTTTGCTATCCATACTCAAAACACTGTAGTTCTTGAGTTCTGGAATAGCGATAACGTCCATGAACCCTACTGGGAAGCGGTAGTCCCAGCGGCGAGTTCCATTGATGAGCACTGGAGTTGAGCGCAACATGAAGTTGAGTTCTTTCTTTGTGCTGCCAAGGTTCAACTCGCGCAGTACTTGCGAGAGTGGAAGCGTCATTTCAAGCGACTGACCGCCTGGGTTTGGTCGTGTGATGAATGTATTAGTCTTGCGAGCAATATTCCAGGTGCGGGGAGCCGCGCGCATTTTGAGGTGGTTCTTTGTCATAGGTTCACTTCCTCGAAGCCGGCGAGGCGATCTTCGTCTTCGTGCTTGCTGGTGCAGCCTTCTTGTCAGTGGTTGGTGCCTTCTTTGGACTTGCAGCGCCCTTTGGTACATTTGGCGTACCTGGGGTGCGCTTCTTCGCTTCAACAGGGAGGCGGCGCTTGTCGTCAGTTAGCTTGATGAGTAAGAGATTGCTTGGTTGGAGCGGGTATGGTTTCTTGCTACCATCGCGCTTGAGGTAGTCGAGGCTGCTTACGAAAACACGCGAGCGAGTCACATCGACGCGCTCAACTTTTCCGCTTCTGCCAGCGAACTGTCCTCGCATGGCCTTTACTTCGTCGCCGACACGGATGCGCAAGCTTCGTGTCTTGTGCTTGCTTGCAAGATCCTTGCTCAAGTGTGCTGAGAGGAACTTTCCGCGCACGTGCAGCGGAGCGTTATATCGGTACTTTCGCTGCTTGCGTGGCTGGACGCTTGCTACCCAATGTGAGCTGAATTCTTTTTTCATGGTATTATACGATGATGCTGCTGATGTTCGCTACTGCGGGCCAGCGCTCCGTTGCCTCCTTTGCAATGGCTCCTTTGAGGAAGGTGCCTTTCGGGTTGCCTTTGTCATCTTTGCAAACGACGCAGGCGTTATCTTCGAATTTGATACGGATACCATCTGCACGGCGGAATTCCTTTCGCTGACGCACGATGATTGCGGGAACGACTTGCTTACGCATGTCTGGCTTTCCGCGCTTGACTGCAACAATGCACATGTCGCCAACTCCTGCTGCAGAGCGGCGGCCCTTCACGGTCTTGTGACCAAGGACGCTGATGATTTCGACAAGCTTTGCACCTGAGTTGTCACAGGTTGGCACTTGTGCACCGACTGGAAGTCCGCGTACGACACGGGAACCGACTGCTTTCATGCTTTAACCTCTGTGCCGTTGTTGACAACTTCAACCACAACGAAGTTCTTGGTCTTACTCAGTGGGCGAGTTTCCTTCACTCGCACCGTATCGCCAAGTTTTGCGTTAATGGTTAGTGGATTGTGAGCGTAAACGCGACTGTATCGCTTTTCGTAACGCTCGTACTTTGGTACGAGGCGGCGGCGTTCCCATTCAACAACTACTGTCTTGTGCATTTTGTCGCTAATGACAGTACCCACGAACTCTTTGCCGTGCAGCTTCAAGTGGAGCATGACTTTATCGTCGGTGTCTGCTTGGAGTGCTTGCGCTGGCTTGTTCGATGGAGCGCGCTTTGCGAGCTTTGCCGCTGGAGCTGGCGCTGCTGCGTTCTCCGATGCAGCGACCTTCTTGGTCACTTCCTTTTTTGGGGTTGTTTTGGTTGCCATGTTGTTATTTTTTCATTCGCGCTGCGTGGGTGCCGCGAAGGCTTGTGCCTTCAATCGACTTCCCATCAACGTCGATGGTGATTGTGTGCTTCACGAGGAGCTTCTCTCCCCGTGTGGTTTGCACGCGTAGCGTGTCACGGCCTTCTTCAAGGACGGTGCCACGCAACCCGATTTGTTCTGGGTTGGTTGCGTGCGTTACGATGATTTGTTTGCCTATGAGGATCATCCGCGACGACCGCTTGATCGCGGTGGCTCTGGTCCGACTTCGATTGTTTCTGGTGCGAAGCCGAGCGTGATGAGGAAGTCGCGCGTTTCGCGCAGGTGTGCTCCTTGCAGCTCGATGACGCCGCCTTTTGCGGTGCCGCCACAGGCCAGCTTGTTTTTGAGCTGGCGCGCAAGGTCCTTAATGTCGATTGCACCGTCGTCGATGCCTTCGATCACTGTGTATTCCTTGCGGAACTTCTTCTTCTCGATCTTTACGCTGATCCGTTGTGATTCCTTTGCGATTGCTTCGCAAACGCAAAGTTCCTTGGGTAGACCGCAGGTGGTACAGATCTCACTCATTGCGTAGGGTGAGGATCCTCGCTATCATTCGCTTGTTGTTGCGAATGCTGGACGGCTTCTTTGAAGCCGCACCCGCTGCCACTTGTGCGCGGTCTTTCATGAGCTCAAGGCGAAGGTCGACAAGGCGCTTTTCACGGTCATCCTTGCTCAATTTCTTGAGGGTCTTTGCCTGCTTGCTCATTCGGTGATCTCCTCAGTCTTCTTGACTGATTTTTTCGCTGCTGCCTTTTTCTTGGCAGGAGCCTTCTTGGCTTTCGTCGCTGGAGTAGCTTCCGCTGGGGTTGCTGCGTCTTCAGTCACTTCTTCTGCATCAGCAACAAGTTCTGCACTTTCTGCTGGTGAGAGGTCGCGCACTTCGACTTCCTTGACTACTTCCTTGAGGACTTTGACATGGTCTGGGAGGACGACGCTGCTTGGTAGGATGCGAACTTGCACACCAATTGCGCCTGTCTTGAGGATTGCTGCTTTTCGGCTAACCAAGACACCTTCTGTTGCAATGTCGCCGCACTTCTTGAGGTATCCCAAATAGAAGCGCCAGCTCTTTGCACGAGTGCTCGGTACCTTTCCGCTGATCTTAATTTCTACACCGAGTACTTGACCGGTGTTCATGACGTCGACCATTGCTTTGTGGCCGACACCTTTGAAGCGTGCACTACCAAAGCGCTCAAGTGAGTTGATGATGCGCTCGGCGATGATGTTTGGATCCATGTCAGGAACTTGGACTTCTTCGATTTCGATTTGTGGGTTCTCGAGCTGGAATGTTTCCTTGAGGTCTTTGGTGAGCTTTGCAATGTTGCTTCCTGCGCGACCAACGATGAGGCCTGGTCGGCTTGCGAAGAGGACAATGCGGTCACCAAGTGGTGTCTTGCGAAGCTTGACGCCTGCAAGTCCCACACGCGAGAGGGTTGTCTCGACGTGCTGCTTGATGCGGAACTCCTTCATGTTCTGTTTGACGAATTTACGCTCGATTGCCATTAGTTGGATGCCTCCTTCTTGGAAGCTTTCTTGCTTTCAGTTTTTGTTTCGGTTTTTGCTTGCGTCTTTGCTGCTGGCTTTTCTGCCTTCTTTGCAGCTGGACGAGCACGCGTTGCTTGTTCGATTCCGCCACTTGTGACGACGAGTTCAACATGCGAGCGCTTGAAGTGGTAACGACCCTTTGTTCCATTGTGGAATGGGCGGCTTGCTTGCTGTGCACACACAACTTCAACCATGACATCTTTTCCGATGCCTTTGTCTTCGGCGTTTGCCACAGCGTTCTTCACCAAACCCTCGAAGAGCTTTGCTGCCTTCATTGGGTAGCGTCCTGGTCCAAGACTGCCTGGGCGGTGACCGACGCTGTCATTCCACTTGGTATACGGAACTGCCTGCTTTGTTGTTTGAACATCTTGCAGGAAGCGAATCGCTTTCTCAGCAGGCATCCCTTTGATGCGCTTGCCAATCATTGTTGCGACTTTGTAGCTGACAGGAACATCGCGGATGCATGCGTGCGCACGCGTCTCGTTCATGTCCTTGATGCTATAACCGTATTGTGCCATATGAGTGTCCTTAGGTAGTTTGTTTTACTTGCTTGGTCACACCGACACCTGCTGAGCCGTGCTTGACGACTTTTCTGGTGTGGCTGAACTCGCCGAGGTAGTGCCCGATCATTTCATCGGTAATTGCGATGTCCTCGAAGCTCTTTCCGTTGTGAAGCTGTACGTTCTTTCCGACCATGTTTGGAAGGATGATCATGTCTCGGCAGTGCGTTTTCCCGCGACCGCTCTTGAGCAGCTTTCGCAAGAATGTTTGCTCTTGCTCGGTAAAGCCGCGCTTGATCTTGCGACGGATGTCTGAGGTGAAGAGGTCTGCAAGCTCGCTCACGCTCATCTTCTCGAGTTCGTGTAGGCTCTTGCCTCGGTAGCTGAATTCTTTCTTTGCCATTCTTTAGTTCCCCTTCTTGCGACCAGTGCGTCGCGGATGGATCATACCGACATTACGGCCAGGCGGAGCGTTCTTTGGAGCAGGACGTGCCTTACTCTTACGCAAGCTGCGCTTGTTACCGAATGGGTGGCTGACAGCGTTCTGGGAAGTACCACCGATGATTGGCCAGCGGCGGTTCTTTGCTTTGTTCTTCCAGTAGGCGTTGCCTGCCTTCATGAGTGGTTTTTCTGTACGTCCGCCGCCTGCAACGACTCCGATGCATGCGCGGCAGTTTGGATGAAGTTGTTTCTTCTTCTTTGATGCGAAGATGACAGTGACCGTGTTTGCGAATTTTGCGAACACGCGTGCTGATGCACCGCTTGTGCGGGTGAATTTTCCACCGTCGCCTGGTGTGGCTTCGATGTTGTGAATGAGTGTACCGTCAGGGATTTGTGCAAGTGGCAAACCATTGCCGATTGCAAGTGGAGCGCCATCGCCAAAGACAACAGTTTGTCCTACGCGCATTTGTTCTGGTGCGATGTTGAGGTACATTGCACCGTTTTCATGCTGGATAACTGAAAGAGGGGCTGTGTGGACTTTCGAGTCGATGAAATCGACAACAACGCCAGCGCCTTGGTCAGGGATTTTTGCGACACCTGGGAAGTTGTAGCTTGGCGTGGTATACGTCTTTGAACCCTTCCCACGCTTTTGCTGAATGAGGCTCTTACCCATGTTTACATCATCCCCAGCTTAGTTGCAACATCAATGGCAGGTGTCTCTGGCGAGAGCGTTACCGTGGCCTTTTTGTGTCCGGTCAAGCTGGTGCTTGTATTGATCTTGACAACTTTGACCTTGAAGAGGGTTTCAATCTCTTTTTTGATCTCGGTTTTTGTATCGGTGCGGTCAACGGCAAAAACAAGCTTGTTGCCTGATTCCATTGCGCGGATACCTTTTTCCGTGTTGAGTGGGAAGCGGATCATAGGAAGAGTTTCTTTTCCTCCATGTGTTTGAGTGCACTCTGTGTGAAAATCGTTGCGCGACCTGGGTGGACACCTGGTGCGAGGATTTCTGCGTTGAGTGCGTTGACTGCGACTGCTTGGACGCCTGGGATGCTTCCTGCTGCCATTGCAACTGGTGCATCTGCGCTTGTTACAAGCAAAACGCTGATGCGCTGCTTGTGGGCGCGTCCGCGAATCGCTGAGCGACCAGAGCGTACTTGTGGGATTGCTGCGCGCTCAAGCTCTGCACCAAAACCAAGCGTATCAAGAGTTTTCTTGAGTTCGCTTGTCTTCTGTACTTGCTCGATGCCATCAGCGATGATGAATGGGTAGTGTGCTGGAACTTTGTGTCCGCGCTTGGTGACGAGATTCTTATCGATGGTTGCGCTAATTGCACTGCGGATTGCCTTGCGGTTTTCCTTCGTGTTAATCTTGCGTTCCCAGTTCTTGCTTGCTTTTGGTGGGTGTGCACGGCGACCGCCACGCATACCTGGAGCGAGTGCACCAACCCAGTTGAAGTTTCCGCCGTTGCGGCTGAGTACTTTTCGTGGGACACGGCTAATACCTTTTCCATAGCTGCCCTTGTAGTCTCGGCGGCGACGGGAGATATCGGTTGCGTGCTTCTTTCCTGCCTCAGGATCTGCTCCGTATGGCTGGCGTGCTTTGCTTTGCAAGCTTAGAACTGCTTTCTTAATGAGATCGACGCGCAATGGCTCTTCAAACTGTGCTGGCAGCTGTACTTGGCCATTTGCTTTTCCGTCGAGTGCGTGGAGTGCTATCTTCATTGTTGACTCTCTCTGCTGATGTATTCAATGACTGGGGCATCCTCGGTGGACTTTGGATCTTTGCGCGTTGCCAAAACAAGGCGCAACATCTGGTACTTGACACCGGGAACGGATCCCTTGAGCAATATGTAGTCGGTCTTCACTTCGCCATAGCGTACGAAGCCGCCTTTTGGAGTAATTGGAGTCTCTGTTGGGTTGCCAATCATGAGCACTTTCTTATTCCATTCAGTGCGCGTGTGGTTACCAAACTTTCCTGGCATAGCAGCTTCAAAGGTTACTTTTGCATAACCTTCTGGACCCATGACTGCGCCACGCTTTACTTTCTCGCTCTTGTGTCGACGGATACCGACACCGAACTTGCGCACAACTCCTTGGAATCCGCGACCCTTCGTGATGCTGTGGACGTCGATAAACGTTCCTGCCTTCAGTACATCTTGGATGCGAATTTCTTTGTGTTCCTTTGCGTAGGCAAGCACATCTGCTGCTTTGCCACCCAAGTGCATCTCGAAAAGCTCTGGCTTCTTCTGGCCAGTGCGTGTGAGTACAGGTTGGGTGTGAACGAGAAGGGTTGCTGATGATGAAGAAATGGATTCTGGAAGGCCGGTTTCCTTGGTGCCAACGCGGCGCGCAAGGAGCTTATCCGTCTTGACAAAATGGTCTTTGACCGCGTGGGTGCCATACGCATCCTCGCGGTATTCACGGATGCCGGCAATCTTGAGTGGCGGACACTCGATAACGGTTACCGGAGTTGATACTTCGACGCCCTTTGTTGGGCTGTTCTTTCGTGTATCAAGAATGGCGATGTGCGTCATGCCGGCTTTATAGCCTGCAAATGAAAGAGGTTTAGCGTCCTTTGCAGTACCGTGATTGCGCACGCGTGCGAAGTTTCGCTTTGCAATTGCACGAGGCCAGTATTGAAGGCTTCCGTGTCGTGGGGCTCTGATGCTTGGCATATGTGTGTTGAATGGCGCACTTTGCCTGAAAGAACAGCGTCGCTGTACTGCAGTGCGCTGGGGCTTTGCAGGCGTTCTTCACGAGCCATCGTCGTGAGTATTTGGCGGAAAAGGTGGTTCCTTTATAAGCCTTTGGATAGGAAATTGCGCTATATGGTAAAGAATTGAAAGTGGAAACAGCGACGAGAAAACACTTTTGCCAGGGAGCACATTCTGAGCGGTAGGAAGAGATACCGCGAAGCGAAACTTGCCGACGCAGGAGGCAACGAAAAATCCCAGCATCTACGTACCGTAGATTGGAGTTGGAGTGACAAAACCAACCGGCGAGACAGCAAACTCCTTCACAACCCGATCAAGCGAATCTTCGTCCACGTAAAGACGAAATGCATCAATCAGAGACCTTGAAGGAAGATACAGCAAATCTCCATAATCATTCCAACCATACGGAAGTTGGCCTGTTAATACGCCAGCATACTCTGCTTTGTGCATAGAGCGAGGGAATGACAGTTTCACATGTTTGAGATTTCTTCCAGTTGTAGCACAGAAGTCCCTAATTGAAGCAGCAAGCGGATCCCCGCGCTCAACAACCATCTCAAAGGTTTCTTTTTCAGCCTGAACATTGCGAAGTGAGCGATCACCTGCTTGCTGCAACAAATTCGCCAAAGCCACGAAGAAAGCGCTATCTAGAAGTATAAAAAACCATAAGAATAACAGACCAACCTCAAACGCATGGGAAGGGCACTCGCACAGTTTGAACTCGCAGACTACCTCAATAATCCGCATTTTGATGCGAAAGCGTTTCGCACCCGCATAGTCGAGGCATACAAAACCTATCGCGAATCATCCGCATTTCTCGATCACCTGCAAGTACAGTATTTGCACGGCTCAAGGCGCGATTTACACCAAGCAGAAGTGCAATCACTCGCCGATACTGCTGACAAAGCAATGCTAGTCGTCCACATGCTGAACGATCTTCGCCGAATGCCCAAAGCAAGATTCCCCTCCACTTTCTACGAAAACATGGTATCGTTGGCATTTGAGTTGCAGATATGTAAGAACGCAGCGACACGAACACTCGAAGAGCAAGCGGAGCGCTCAAAGACATATGAGCAGAATCCGATCTTCGCACCGTATTTTCAAGCGCGAATACCGCAACAACCTATCAGAAGTACGGTGCTCGCGCTCAATGTGCTTCGATCGCTCGGCCACGAAACAGCACAGCAAGTTGAAATGTACGGGCAGATGAAAAAAAGGGCAGCATGGGACAAACGCGCATTTACAGCTGAAGAGAGAACGCTTCTCCAGCAAACGCTCGTGCAATTGTATGCAACACTTGGTGCAGCACAGACTGAAGGAAGATGGGGACCTATAGGGACACCGAATCAAATTGCGTCACTGGTGAAAACTATTGCTCGAATAGAACAAGACGATTCCTCGCTGCCGCTAGCAGAACCTCGAGAAATTATTTCATTGCGATACCTTGTGCTGCAACACAGAAACCTCGGCCACAAGCTTGCACCGACACAATTTGCAGCGCCACTTGCAGATTCTGAACCAATAAAACAGTAAGTTCATATACATTTACACACTCTTCACATTATGCGCGAATTCGTTTACTTCTCAAAGCGAGCAGTCACAACGGGGAACTTCAAAGACATTGCAGCGGCAGGAAGAATGGATATTGCAATCCACACCCTCATCCACGCATTCTTCCTGAGTCGAGCACGAAGAGAGAACGTCAAATTGCACTTCTTCTTTTACGGACCACCCGATCCGGTGAAACATCTTGAGATATGGAGCCATACTGAAGAAGGCGAAAACACGAGCATTTCTAAGAAGGACGTCGCAGGACTCATTAAGAAAATGCTGTACAAGTACAAACCTGGAAAAAAGAATGAAACGCATCCGGGTTGCTTTATTGAGAAAAAACCAATTCTCCCATTCATCGAGGAACTTCTCGAAGAAGGCCGCGATGTTTTTGTGCTCCATGAGAAAGGAGAAGATTTACGAACAATTGAAATCGGCGAAAACCCTGTATTCATTTTGGGAGATCAAGATGGCGTATCATTCAAAGAACTACGCAGACTTCGCAAATCTGTTCGGCCAGTTTCCGTAGGACCAAAGAGCTACTTTGCAAGCCAAGTCATTGCTGTTGTGCAAAATGAACTAGACCGAAGAAATCTGTAATTACTTTTTCTTTCGCGAGCGTTCTTCCGATTTGAAACCAACGATGTACGCTGCAATAGCAGCCATAGCCGACATCACTGAAATCACCGCCCAAATAGTTCGATGACTCCGCGGCAAAGGCTCTTCTGTGAATTCTGTAACATCACTAATTGCTGCTCCCGTTAAACCTGATGCACTGCTTGGAGGAACGAGTGGTTGCGTTGCAGGATCGAGAGCAACACCTTGCTCGGAAAGTGAACTCACCGGTACGCTTGTACGTTCTTGTGAATTGTTCGTACTGTTCGATTGACGATTGACGCTGCTATTTGTGGTGCTATTTGTTGAGTTTGACGTACGAAGGACGCGTCGACCACCGCCACCTCCTCCGCCACCACCGCTGCTTCGAGCCGGCTGTGCGGCGGTCGATGCAGTGATGTTCTCAGTTTGATTTGCAACATTGCCAGCAAGATCCGCACAAAGGACAAACACTGTATAGGAAGTACTTGGTGAAAGACCGCCAATAGTTGCGGTGTGCGTGAGCGCATTCGAATTCTCAAACAAATTCATTTCTGCATACGTGGCGTTCTCCACAAGCGTGTATCGACAAAGCGCGAGTTCATTCGTTTGCGTACTCAGTGTCAAACTATTCACTGCAAACGCAGCTATTGTAAGGTTTGCTTGCAGTGGCGCCAGAGTATCTACAGTGAACAACGAAGAAGTGTTCGCGCCATTGTTCACCCCATCGCGCACTTGTATCGAAAATTCATACTCCCCATCAATAAGTCCTGAACGCACGAACGAAATCGAACTATTATTCAAAACAGTGGCTCCGGCCGATACAACAGTGCTGCCGCCTAGTCTTCGAAGCAAATACGAATAAGAAATAGGAGGATTAGCATCTGAAACAGAAAATTGCATTGCAACAGTAGTGTTATTTGTAAATGAACCTCCAGATGGAGAAATTCCTGAAATCTGGGGTGCAGTATCATCTACTGTAAACACGTAATCGACACGTGCAGTGTTTGCTCCATCATCAGTTGCAAGAATGGAGAAAGAATGAATGCCATCATTGAGGACGCCACTTGTTGCATTTATGGTGCTATTTGTAGCAACAGTCCCCATTTGAACTGCTTGAGCGTCTACCAATATTTCAAAATGAATAAATGCGCTGAAGGTATCACGCAAGAAGGCAGAAACGGTGACTGTATTTGTTGGTAAAATCGAATTGTTCAACGGCGACACAGAACCAATCGTGGGAGGAACTGAGTCAATGAGCGGATTGAAAATAGTTGTTGCGGTATTATTTGCTGCATCAGATGCTTCTAACACCAAAGTACCATTTTCACTAAATACTCCTGTGCAACTCCACATTGGCGATTGTAATACCGTGCAAGACAAAGGAGTATTGTACACATGAACTGAAGTTAGTCTCGTATCATTGAGAAGAACTTGTAACGTGAATGTTGCGCCAGACGCTACTGCAGAGGGCATCGTACTCACACCTTCAAATTGGGGAGGTGTGCCATCTAATTCAACAAGAAACACTTGCTGCGCGACGTTTCCCACCGAATCGACGGCTCGAATGATTATCTCCCCAGCACCATCGGAGGGACTCAAACTAAATGTATACGTGTCACCAATCACAGATTTCTCAACACCATAAACGAGTCCTGTTTTGTCGAGGCGCCACCCATATACCTGCGTACTGGCACTCTCTGGCGCTGAAAATTCAATAGTAAATTCCGTGCCCGCAGGTGCGTAGTCAGGGAAAGGAAGTACGGAGATGCTTGGAGGAACATCATCAATAGCAATCGTGAACGTATTTTGCAATTGATTGCCTGCGCCGTCAGATGCAACAACGTTCAGATCAGTGCTAGAAACGACAACGCTCCCTTGCCAAACGCCATTTTGTTCAATGAAGGAAACGCCCGATACAACCACTGATGTAACGGCGACATTGTCCGAAACTTGAATGTCCATATTCAACGAGTCGCCGGTGCGCACTGCGCTTGCATTCGCGATTATTGCGATCAGCACTGGTGCATCGACATCCGGACAACCATTCAGAACCACTAAGCCCGCAACCAGGGGACACACGTCAGCAACATCAATTACAGCATCTTCATCATCATCCAAATCGCAGTCATCGCCGGCAAGATCGCCATCAGTATCTAATTGCGAAGGATTGTAGAGCAGTGGACAATTATCTATTGTATCATCTACTCCGTCCGCGTCATCATCAACCGCGTACACTCCAGCTGACACTACAATGAGCAGCAGACAAATTGAGCAGAGCAATAGCTTAGCGTTCATAACCCCTCAATGGCAGGAGGTTATGCATCCTATATATATCAATCGAAGGCTTGATACGGAATGGAAGCCCGATAAAGAACGCCTGAACAAGAACATTAATAAAACAAAAAATACCTGTTCGGACCATGCAAGCCGATATCGGGTTATTTCTTCTGCGAATTGTAGCAGGAGTGGTTTTTCTAGTTCATGGATGGCCAAAAATAAAAAATTGGAACGGCACGTACAAGTGGCTCGTTACTGAGCGATTCCCAGTGCCACAAATATCGGTGTTCGCACTCTCCCTTGGTGAAACATTTGGTGGACTCTTCCTTATCCTTGGATTGTTCGTCGTTCCTACAAGCATAGTGCTTGCACTTCTCATGGCAGGGGCAGTTGTATATCACTTCAGCCGAGGAGATTCATGGGAAGAAGCTGAAAAAGCCATTCTCCTGCTTGCCATTAGCGTTGCACTCGCACTTGGCGGCGGTGGCGCATGGATCTTGTTGTAAGGCAAGCACAAACGAGACATAGTTTTCCACCGAGAGGGCCGGAAGTTGTGTTCGGAACTGATGATCCGCACATATTTGTGGTGCGCCATCTGCAAGACAGAGATGAAGTTGTAGCGCGAATAAAAAAAGACTGCACACAAGTTAATCTGAATGGATGGATTCCCAACATCGCCACCCTCCTGCAATACACCGCAGCAAAAGGGCGAGATGGGCAACCATACTCACTCCGTGTTGAAAAAATTAGCGAAATTTCAACACCGAGAAGATCAGGATTTATTGTCCCTGACATAAGCAACATTAGTAGCAGCCCTGATGCGCTCATTGATTGCGCTCGAAACGTGTGGGAAGGCTACAACCTTCGCCTGCGAGAAGCGGCCACTGGCATCAAACCACCATATAAACACATGATTGTCCTTGGTCGTTCTTCCCCTAAGGTCACCACAAGAGGAAGCGGACTCGAGATTACCATGGAAGTGTTCTACCTCCCCAAAGGAGTCTACGTTCATCGAGAAGGAACAGGCGCACGAGAAACTCTTGCGCCACACTAACGAATTGCGCAGGCTTTGCATTCTCGATTGAGCACACGTCTACCCAGAAGCTTCCAGCCAATACTACGCCACCCATGCACTGTTGGAGGGAATTTGGCATAGTAATCATCGGGCGCATCCCAGACTCCCGCATCATACTCAATATATCCAGGACGCAAGGGCTCAAGTTGGTAGCGAGCACCATCGAAGGGGCACGCGGTCCAATTTGCTTGCTGCTCATGGACAACAACTTGTAGCTCTACCCATTTTTTCCCGATGTAAAATTCGGGCCACGTAAAGACTGTTTCATCAGGTGCGAAATAAAATATCCAACCTGGAATTCTCCCGCGTTGGAGATCTTTTGAAATGCGAAAGACATGAACGCGAGATGGAATTCCCGCTCCACGCGCCAGTGCCATGAGCAAGTTTACTTTTGTATTGCACTGCCCATAGCCGTCACGCAACACTTGACTTGCAGGAACATCATCATTGGAAGAGTAGCCAAGCGGCAGTGAGCGCACAAAATCATACAGTGCTTCGAGCTTCTGACGGTCGGTTTTCTGATTCGTCAAAATGTGCAACCGTTGCTTCACGAGCGCAGGATCATTAAAATCAAGAATTCGTGTAGCCCCTAAGTAGCGGTTTGCATCAGACATAGATACTCGAGTGCAGAAACGATTCTTAAACGCTTCGGTGTTCTGCACGGATTCGTTATCACTCTGTAATGGCTTGAAAGAACAGAATGCGTCTGCGCGTGTTAGCGCATACTTGTATCAAC
>JACCDG010420501.1_pt1 | contig 15424 bp, 18 predicted proteins | sample 7442471 | NCBI WGS metagenome assembly JACCDG01 (sample SAMN15323444, study PRJNA562643) | freshwater metagenome | isolation source: river surface water | place: USA:Blue River Watershed | collected 2017-08-17
CGGGCGCGCTAGTACGTGGTTGTAGAGACATAGAAATGCATACCAATCGAGACGACAAGCGCGTCTCGGGTATAGCTCGCACTTTTGGCGGCTAGGGCGAAAATAAGACTCGCATGTAGTGCTGCATCTGCAGCACTTGGGGGAAGTGCTTTGGTGCGGTTGCACCAACGGCTTAATTCTACCGTGGATTATTGAATGGAAAAACCAACAGGCAATTCAAGACGATTGGCCGCTAATAACGCTGAATCAGTAAGGATTTCATGGGTAGAACCATCGGCAACAATGACCCCACCCTTCAAAATAACTGATCGCGCACATAGTTCATATGCATAGGGAAGATCATGGGTAACCATCACCATTGTGATGTCCAGCGAACGCAAAATATCTGCTAATTCACGGCGGCTTGCTGGGTCCAGGTTTGATGAAGGCTCATCTAAAACGAGGATTTCAGGTTTCATTGCAAGCACGGTTGCAACAGCTACACGGCGACGTTGTCCAAAGGAAAGGTGATGTGGTGGACGCTCTTTGTACTCACTCATTCCAACAAGTTGAAGCGCTTCATCAACGATCGCATCTAGTTCAGCGCCACGCTTGCCCATGTTGTACGGACCAAAGGCAACATCTTCACCAACCGTTGGCATAAATAGTTGATCATCAGGATCTTGGAAAACTATTCCAACCTTTGAGCGAATCTCTTTGATTGACTCTTTGTTCTTTGAATCAACAAGTTGACCTGCAACATGGATCGATCCATGAGAAGTTGGATGAATACCGTTCATATGCATAACTAGGGTTGTCTTCCCTGCTCCGTTTGGACCAAGTAATGCAACACGTTCACCCTTTTGAACTGAAAGGTTCACACCAAATAGCGCTTGATTGCCATCGGGGTATGCGAAGGCGAGCTCTTTGATTTCTAAACTTGGGGTATTCATTACATTCTTCCAATCAGTAATTGAGCAATAAAAATAAGTGCAGCAACAAGTGGATAAATCATCGCTGTGAACCAAGTGGAGCCCTTGATTTTGTGTTGATGCTCTTGCGGTAAAACTCCTGCATAACCACGAGACAACATAGAAAGATGCACTCGTTCACCACGTTCGTAAGAGCGAATAAACAATGCACCTGCAGCAGTTGCAAGCACCTTCCATGACTTCATTCCGGTTGCTTCAAAACCTCGCGATTCGCGAGCAATCTTCATCCGCTCCATCTCATCATTGACGACATTTACATATCGCAACATAAATGAGGCGATCTGAACCATCAGTACAGGCAATCGTAGACGTTCTAATCCTCGAAGGATTTCACGAGCGGTTGTCGATGTAGACAAGATAATTGCTGTCATCACGCCCAGCGTTCCCTTTACGACAATGCCAGCACCTGCAATTAAGCCTTCACGGTAAAGCTCAAATGGGCCTACCTGAATTGTTTCGCCAGAACCAAAGAAAGGCATCAAGATTGCAAAGAAGATGAATGGGATTTCGATCAATGCACGCTTAAAAAGCGTTCCATATGGAATCTGCGCGATTCTTACAATAACAAATAGCCACAAGAAATAGGCAATAAATGCGCCCCATTGGGTAACTGGGGTTGAGACAACGATCAGGATAAAGCAGAGCGCAGCAATGATTTTTAAGTGAGATGGAAGAGAGTGCACAACGGTATGACGATGTAGGTAGAGCCGCTCACCCACATCATGGCCATGATGGTGCTTTTCTTCTTGAACCTTAATTTTTTGCCTTTTGTGGTTTACGTGCAATTAACTTGAATGCAACACCGGCAACAATAGCGGTTCCAAGAACACCCACGACGCCAGCGATACCAACTGAGGCACGCTCATTGTCAACACCCTTTGTTCCGTAATCAGATAGAACTACATCAGCGTTGGTGTTTTCCTTAGCGGTTTCAATAAAGCCAATATCTTCAGCGACCTTTTCCAAACCATCTGGTGAAGATGATGCGTAGAAGGAGACAACTCCTGCTAGAAAGAGCGAAACAACAAAGCCAGCGATATAAAACTTTCGGTTGTTAGGCATGTCGAATCTCCAGTTTCTGATTGTTGTTCTTCCAGCCGTAAACCAAATCACTACGACTTGCAATTACCGCGCTGACTGTTAAACCTGTAATTAAACCTTCGCCGATTCCGATCAAGATATGTGTTCCAACCATTGCGCCAAGCACTGTGGTTGTTGAGTAGGTCGCTGTGGCACCCATTGCGTATTGAACGGTAAAGCTAATTGCAGCCATTGGAACTGAAACAAATCCACCGATCGCTGCAGCAAGTGGGATTGAAGCCTTCTTCTTTGGAAGAATCTTGCGAATCAAAAGAAAAGCACCGTAACCAGCCCACACACCAACAAGTGCCATGTTAAATGTGCTCGCACCCAAAGCGGTTAATCCGCCATCGGCAAACAAAAATGCTTGCATCAACAAAACTATCGTTAGGGCCAATGTTGCAGCCCACGGTCCCACCAAGATTGCAGCTAAAGCACCACCAATTAAATGTCCGCTTGTTCCTGCAGCAACTGGAAAGTTGAGCATTTGAACGGCAAAGATAAAGACCGCGGTGAGACCGGCCAATGGCGCAGTCTTTTCATCTAACTGGGAGCGAGCACCCTTCAGCGCTACCGCCACACCCGCTGCGGATAGGCCGGTGAAGATGACAGAGGTTTGGAGATCAAGAAACCCATCTGGAATATGCATAGGGAAAGGTTAATGCAAATCGTTTGCATCTGCCATATATAGGCAGGTGAGCGTGGCCTAGGGTATGCCAATGCGTAAATTCCTGGTGCTGGCGATAGTTGTTGCCCACCTTTTACCCATCCAAGCCACCGCCTCCGATTGCTCATGGGATCGCGCAACAGGGTGGGTTGCTCGCGAGAACCAAAAAGCTGGAGATAAGAAATGGAGCGAAGGTGTGCCCCTGCGCTACAGCGCTGATTTTTCTCGCCGGAAAGATATTCCGCGAATTGAAGGGTATCTAAGTTCGAGCAGTGCAACCTGTGGCGAAAAGTTAACTCTCACAACAGTTGGTTCCAAGAAATTTACCGCCTCCATTTATCGCATGGGTTACTACAACAACTCTGGCGCTCGCCTTGTGAAAACTTTGAAATCTCCAAAGAGTATTTCAATTGATTCTAAGACCCCACCTGGGCAGTATTTGATCAAACTTTCAAACAGGTTAAGGGCTGCAACCTTCGTACCATTTCTTGTGCATGATGTTAATCAGAGCGATCTAACTTTGATTTCATCAGTTCTAACCTGGCAGAGCTACAACCAATGGGGTGGTTACTCACTGTACAAAGGCCCAGATGGTAAACGAGAAAGTATGGCCACAAGTGTGACCTTCAATCGTCCATACGATGGTGATGGTTCAGGTCAATTTAGATATATGGAACAACCCTTATTAACCATGATGGAAAAAATGGGTTTAGACATCAACTACGCAACTGATTTTGAAGTTGATCGAAATCCAGAAATTTTCAACACAACAAAGGCAATCGTTGTCGGCGGTCATAGCGAGTACTGGACAATTCAAATGCGCCAGCGCATCGAAGCTGCGGTCGCACAAGGTAAACATCTCCTTGTTTTTGGTGGTAACACCGCATATGGCATTACTGAAATTAAAGGCAGAGAGATATCAGGACGTAAACCATTTCGAGAGATTAATCAGCCAGAATCAATGCTGCTTGGATCTCAGTACTTCGCTCTTGGAATCAAAAAAGATTTAATCTCAAACAACGCTTGGCCTTTTTCCGTACTGAGTACAGATGCGGTGATAAAGGGTTTGTATGGCTATGAGGCGGATACAGCTATGGGAACAGTTGGCCCAGGCGTTCAAGTAGTGGCACGTGCTGCGATTAGCCCAACGGAAAAGGGCTTTGTCGCAATGTCCACCTATTACAACGCTCCCAGCGGTGCGTCGGTCTTAAATATGGGCACCAACGCTTGGGTTTGTGCGATGAGCAACCAATGTCCTTGGGGCCATACCTTTGACCCAATGGATCAACAACAGGTCAACATAGTGACCGCGGAGGTGCTCAAAGCGGTCAAAACTTCAAAATGGCCAGTGGCGCAGATTGATTTTCCCAGCCGTCCTTAACCAGATGCGTATAAGGTCTCGTGCATGAGTGAAGACGAAGGCATGGAAGAACTCGTCACTGAAGAGATGCTCTGGGACCGAATCCCTGAAGTTGAAGGTGAAGAACGTGCCAGCACTTACTACGAATTAAGTGCACGAATTTATGCACGTGGTCAATATGACGAGGCGTTAGCTCTTGCTGAAACCGCTCGCGATATTTATTCACAGTTGGGTGCATCTGTTTCCTCTGAAGGTTTAGCGCAGGCCTATTCGGCAATTGGTTACAATCTAAATCAACTAAAGCGTATGGATGAAGCAGCAACTGCAATGAGCAAAGCTGTTGAAATTTTGCGGGAAAACAAATCACCTATCGCTTTAGAACTTGCATGCACACTTGGTGAATGGTGGTACTCATCAAAGAAGTATGACAAAGTTGTTGAAACAATGAATGAGTGCGCACAAGAGCATCTAGTTGATGGAAATGAAATTGGTGCAGCTAACGATCTACATCTCATTGGATGTGCCGAACGCGAACTGAAGAATTATGAAAAAGCGATCGAGGCGTTCAAAGAGGCACGATCCTTATTCAAGCGTAACAAAGAGGTAATCCATGTTGCTCGCTGTGATCAAAAGATGGCTTCGTGCTTGATTGAATTAGGTGAAGGTGAACTTGCGCTAGAGACAGCACGTAAAGCGGTTGATGTATTTGAGACAGGACATGATCACCGTCGCGAGACCTTTGCCTCCTTTGAGTTTGGCAAGGCGCAGATCCTGCTTGAAAAATATGATGAAGGTTTAGCGACTTTGGAAAATGTCTTAGCGATCGTTAGTGAAGATGAACCTAAGGATTTTGAGTTCATCGTTGATATTGAGTCTCGAATCGCGAAGATTTTGCGGATGCAGGGCCGAGTAGATGAAGCTGATGAGATTGAACGTCGCCTCAAGTCGGTTCAAGAGGCGTTGGAGGATGAACCTGAGCGTGATCTCCTCAATTAAAGGCAGGGATCAGCTCAGCATCACAATGGTGTGCCTCGGCAATATCTGCCGTTCGCCCATGGCTGCAGCTGTTTTAGCCAACAAAAAGCGCTCGATTAAATCTCCAATTATCAATGTAGATAGCGCTGGAACCGGACCGTGGCATATAGGCCAAGGCCCACACCCATCTTCAAAAAAGATTTGGGAAAAAGCTGGTTACAAGCATGAACACACAGCAAAGCAATTTACGAGCAATGATTTTTATGTTCATGATTTGATTTTAGTGATGGATTCTAGCAATTATCACAACGTTGTTTCCTTAGCTGAAAATGAAGAGCAACGTTCAAAGGTTTTTTACTTAAGAAGTTTTGATCCAGAGTTAAAGGGAATCGATCCAAAATCTGCTGATTACTTTAAGTTAGAGGTGCCAGATCCTTACAACCAAAGTGATGAAGCGTATGAAACAACATTAGCTATGGTTGAACGCGCAGTAGATGGTTTGCTTGCTGAACTAATCTCTTAACGAGGTAAGTGTTGCAAAGCCCAGTGATACATCGCTATCGCACCTGCTGCTGATGCATTCATAGAACGAGTAGAACCATATTGATTAATCTCGTACATAACTTCACACACTGCGATACCTTCATCTGACATGCCCGCACCTTCCTGCCCAAATAAAAGTACGCAACTTTCGGGTAACTGTGCAGACTCCAATTGCTTTGAACCTGGAACATTATCTATTCCAATAATCGGTAAACTTTGCTCTTTGCAGTACTTTGCGAAATCTTCAATAGTTGGATGATGCATCACAGTTAGATATCTATCGGTCACCATCGCACCGCGCTTGTTCCAATCACGCTTACCAACGATATGAACCCCTGAAACATTGAAAGCGTTTGCTGTTCTGACAATCGACCCAATATTGAGATCATGTTGCCAATTTTCGATAGCGATCTGCAGTTTGTGACGTTTAGTGTTCAAATCTGCCACAATCGCTTCAACTGTCCAGTATCGATAGTGATCTAAGACATTTCTACGATCGCCATTCAGTAATAATTCAGGATCGTATTGATCCCCTTCAGGCCATGGTTTCTCGTGAGGCCCAACACCTACAACAGGGAAAAATTCACCTGGGCCAATACTGGCGGGGGTTGTTGGAGAAGACATGTATGCACTCTAAACTGAATACATGTCAGCTATCAACACAGTCGTTTATGTAATTCACCTACTGTCTGTTCTAGGCATCCTTGTCCTTTTGCTGCTTCAGTGGAAGAAATCTCCTCGCACATTAAATCCAGGAGTGCTTCACGCAAGCCTCACTGCGCTAATAGCTGGAATCATTTTGGTTGGCCTTCATAATGTTGTTAAGCCTGATGAAGAGCTCAACCACATCAAAGTTGGCATCAAGTTCATATTTGTACTTGTGATTCTGGTTCTAGGTTATACAAATCTAAAGAAGCCAGAACTTCCAAAAAAGGTTTGGCTAACGATGCTTGGCTTGACCATTACAAATATCGTTATAGCTTCCTGGCGCTAGAAAGTAACGATGCGCTCTTTGTACCGTGTAGTCGCGATAGGCCTTGCCTTACTACTTTCGGTACTTCCTGCCCATGCAGCGCTCAGCCCAGAATCAATTCCCGCCGCCTTTGATGAGCTTTTGAAAAATCAAAATCTTGCAAACCCAGCCATGATTATTATTGATGGCAATACAGGCGCGGTTATTTATGAAAAAAATGCATACTCACAACGTAAACCCGCTTCTGTGATGAAGATTTTGACAGGTGCTGTCGTGCTAGAACATCTTGATCCACTCTCAACATTTGGCACAACGGTAAACATTAACCCTGAGCAAAAAACAGTTATTGTTCGGGGCTCTTACGATCCCTGGATCAGCTTGGATCACAGCACAGCACGCAAAATGAATCGTGCATCTCTTCCATATATTGGATTTCGCACTATGACATATGTAAAAGAGTTCAACGGTGGTTCGCTCAAGAATTACAAAGTTATTTATAGTGGCTTATATTCACAAGATGTTTCTAATTTAAAAGCCTTTTGGGCCAAGCGAAACTTTAAACCAACCATGAAGGCGGTTTCTGATGAAGAAGCTTTTATGGCCCTTGGTGAGCAGGTAGTTGCAGAGAGTTCGCCGACAGTTGGAGCCTTACTGGACTGGATTCTGCTTTGGAGCGACAATCTAATTTCAGAGCGTTTAGCCCGTTTATCTGCAAAAGCTGCAGGTTATGGCATGGATGACAAAGGTGTAGATAAAGTTTTTAGAGATTTGCTAGCCAACTTAGAGATTGATGCAACAAAGTTAGTTGTTGCAGATGCAAGTGGCTTGTCTAGGAAAAATAAAATCACAGCAAAGTTAATGGGTGAACTGCTCTATAAACTTCGCAAAGATGAAAAGTACGCACTGATGTATGCAGGCCTTCCAATTGGTGGAGTCTCTGGAACCCTTCGTACCCGTTTTCTCACGACCGCACCGGGAGCGGTTGGTTTGGTGAGAGCAAAAACTGGAACTCTCAATGGAACCGCAACCCTTGCTGGTTATGTTCAATCCACCGATCGGGAATACATCTTTGTCACCCTTGCAGATGAGATAGCCAAAGGAAATTCAGCGCTTAAAAGAGCACGAGCTGCAATTGATCGAGTACTTGGTCGAATCGCAGCTCCAAATATTCCAGCCGAAATTTCTCCAGCCCCTTAATTGTTGGAGTAAATCTTTATCTGGCCCTTATAACAAGCAACCCAGGTATTTCCAGTTGGGGCATCGTAGGTAATTCCAATTGGTTCATTACATACCTTGATGTTTTGAGTTACTTTCATATCACTAGTTCTAACCCGAGACATAGTGTCGCTCTTGTAATTTACAACGTACAGAGCAGCTCCATCTGTAGATATAGCAAGACTTCGCGCGGCCTCACCAGTTCTAACAGATTTACCTGGCTTATTTGTTAGTAGATCCCAAGAGGCCACACGGCCAGAAAGATTCATCGTGACATACATTGTTGAGTTATCAGGTGATAAAACAATGGCGCGCGGATTGCTTCCGATGGGAATGTATGAGGTGGAAAAATCTTGCAGATTAATTACATGGATTCGATTGCCGCCCATTTCAGCAATATATGCCTTTGTAGAGTCATTACTGATAGCTATTCCACGTGGATATCGGCCAATTTTTACTGTTTTTATTACTTTGTTCTGTTCAATCGAGATGATTGAAACTGTGTAAGAACACCAATTTGCAACTAGTAGGTACTTGTTATCAGGTGTTATCTCAACAACTTTTGGTACTGATCCAACGGGATAAACAGCATCTATTTGGTAATCGCTTCGATTAATTCTGTATACAAAACTCTTGTCATATCCATCGGAAGGTGAACACGTGTCAGTTCCTTCTTTGTTGTAACCCTTGCCGTACATGGCATAGTTACTAATGTATAAATATTTTCCATCTGGCGAGAAAGTTCCCTCTACGGGAGCACCCTTGTACTTTCCAGAATTTTTAGAGAATCCAAAATCCTTTAATGAAACAGAGTCTGAGATAGTGTGTAAAAGCTCAAATGTCTTTGCGTCATATACGGTGACGGAATGCCGGTACATCATGTTATGTGCGCTGACAACGCCATCACCTGAACTGCGTACAGATTTGGGAGCGATTGAACCGTTGATAGTGTGAATTAACTTCATCGATGGCGATTCAATATCGGCCTGCGCAGGTACGCCAATTAAAGATAAGGCAGCTAGCGCGAAGAAGGGTAAAAACTTAGAACGCATTTGCTAACTGTACTAGTTAGTCGTCATCGCCTTCGTCTTCATCTTCGTCATCATCTTCATGATCATGACCATGATCATCGTCATCATCCTCATCATCTCCACCAGCAGGCAACTTGGAGATCGCTGGATTTGCCAACTTAGTTGTAGCAACAGCACCAACAGCAACCGCTTCCGCAGTTGTTGGAGCGCTCTCAGATTGAATTGTTTGAGTCGCATCGGGCTCTGAGGCTGAGAATGGAGTTATATTTTGGGTTTGAGCGGTGACCGCACCTACACCCAGAATTAGTGCAGCCACTAGCACTGCACTTACAGGTAGTGACTTTGACACTTTACGAAGCTCTGGCTTTTCATCGTTGTCAAAAATCTCAAACCATTCAGGCTTGTTGTTCGCAGTCATTAACTATCCCCTCGTTGAGAGCAAGGTAACTATTATCCCTGTGAGAGGTCTGGGAGGCGCACTCCTAAAGGCTGGGTAATCTTGGCACGTGAGCAGCGCTATGCGGGGATACCTCGATCTGATGAAGTTAAGAGTGGTAGAGCTCTTACTCGTCTCAACATTGCCCGCCATGGTTCTTGCGGCCAAAGGATTACCCGAGTTCAGATTAGCTTTCGCAACTATTTTTGCAGGCACTCTTGCAGCTGGAAGCGCAAATGCCTTCAACATGGTGATCGAAAGTGAGCTTGATAAGTTAATGGCGCGCACCGCAAAGCGTCCAATTGTTACGGGTCAGATTTCAAAGAAGAATGCAACAGTTTTTGCAACTCTGATTGGGCTTCTTGCCTTAATTATTTTTTGGATTTTCACAACACCGTTGGCAACACTTCTTGCACTTATTGCAATAGTTTTCTACGTCGTTGTTTACACCATGGCGCTGAAGCAACGCACCTCACAAAACATTGTTTGGGGTGGCGCTGCTGGTTGTATGCCAGTGTTAATCGGTTGGGCTGCAGTTACTAATTCATTGTCACCAACTGCATGGGCTTTCTTCTTTGTTATTTTCTTTTGGACACCACCACATTTCTGGGCCTTAGCAATTAAGTACAAAGATGATTACGCAGCAGCGGGAACACCAATGCTCCCAGTTGTTGCAACTAAGGGGCGAGTCCTTAAGGAGATGTGGTTTCACACCATCTTGATGGTTGCATCATCTATATGGTTGATTGTCACTGCTGAACTACCTGTGTGGTCTTTGGTTGTGACCATCGCTCTTGGTTTAGTTTTCGCTGTTCAACTTGTTGCACTCAAAGAAGGATCGGAAGATTATTCAAAAGTTGCCGGCAAAATATTTCAATGGTCTATCACCTATTTGAGTTTGCTCTCAGTATTGCTAGTTGTTGCCCAGTTACTTAGCTAAAGCTTGCTGCAAATCCCTTATCAAATCACTTGAGTGTTCTAATCCCACTGACAAGCGCAATACTGAAGGTGTAATTCCCATATCAGCCTGAACTTCTGGCGCTAAACGTCGATGTGTAGTTGATGATGGGTGAGTAATTAATGATTTGCTATCACCCAAATTGTTAGAGATATCAATAACTCGAAGCTTGTTCATAAAGGCAAAAACTTCAGCCTGAGAACCATTGAACTCAATACCAATTGTGGAACCACCACCATTGTTCATTTGTTTCATAGCTAATTCATGACCTGGGTGAGACTTCAAACCTGGGTAACGGACAGATTTGATCGCAGGTTGTTTTTCTAGGAATTCCGCAACAGCTTGTGCATTTGAAACCATACTCTCGACTCGCATGTGCATTGTTTCCAATGATTTAACCAGCACCCATGCATTGAATGCGCTTAAGGCAGGACCTGTGTGACGCACGAAGGGAAGTAACTTCTCTTGAATGTAAGAAGCAGATCCCAACAATGCACCTGCTAGTACTCGACCTTGACCATCAATGTGCTTAGTTGCAGAGTACATAACAACATCAGCACCAAGTGATAAAGGCTTTTGTAATACTGGAGATGCCATGACGTTGTCCACGATAACCGTTGCTCCAACTTTATGTGCCAGTTCGCTCACCATTGCGATATCAACGATTTCAAGTAATGGATTACTTGGTGTTTCTAAGAAGACAGCCTTTGTTGGCTTAGACAGCGCCTTGGCCCAAGCAGCGGGATCATTTCCCTTTACTAATTCAAAGGTAACGCCCCACTTTGGCAAAAACTCTGTAATTACAACGTGACAAGAGGAGAACATGGCAGCTGATGCAACAACATGATCACCTTGTTCTACTAGGCATGCAAGGGATGCGAACATGGCAGACATTCCTGAACCAGTTGCCACACACATCTCGGCACCTTCAATTGCAGCCAAACGCTTTTCAAACATCGCAATAGTTGGATTGTGGAAGCGGCTATAAAGATAGTGATCAGTTTCTTCGGCAAAGGAATCAAATGCCTCTTCTGCGGATGTATAAGTAAAACCACTATTGAGAAATAAAGCTTCAGATGTTTCGCCAAAACCTGTTCTAGCAAGACCGGCACGAACTGAATGAGTTTGTGGATGTAACTCCCAGTCAGGTCCCAGAGTTTCTGGACGAGGTTGATACCCCCAAGGACGTTTGCTCATGGCTCAATTGTGGCAGAGTACGGCTATGACTAATACTGCTATTTCAGTCTCAGATCTATCTAAGAAGTATGAGGATCGCTTAGCGGTCTCGCATATCAACTTTGAAGTACCGCTTGGTACGGTGTGTGGCTTTGTTGGCCCAAATGGCTCAGGCAAGACAACCACGATGCGCATGCTGCTTGGACTCATCACTCCGACAACAGGCCAAGGGCACATTCTTGGCGAGCCAATCGAACACCCTGAAAAGTATTTGAGCCGAGTTGGCGCGATGATTGAAGGCCCAGCTTTCTATCCTGCTTTGTCAGGTCATGAAAACTTGATGGTGCTTGCCCGTCTTGGTGGCTTTCCTATCGAACGAGTTCAAACACTTTTAGAAAAAGTTGGACTTGGGGATCGTGGAAAATCAAAGTACAAGACTTATTCATTAGGTATGAAGCAACGGCTAGGTATTGCAGCAGCGTTACTGCCAGATCCAAAGTTGCTCATGTTAGATGAACCTACAAATGGCCTAGATCCTGAAGGAATTCAAGAGGTGCGCGCATTGCTGCGCGAGCTTGCAAATGAAGGAACAACGGTGTTCGTCTCCTCTCACTTGCTTTCTGAGCTAGAAATCATCAGCGATCACATAGTGATGCTACGTAAAGGTGAAATCGTTTTTGCTGGCCCTATTGGCGATTTAATGACCAAGCAGCAACCAACAATCATTGCTAAATCACTTCAGCATGCCGACCTTGCAAAGATTGTTGCAATCGCCGAAAAGTCAGGACATCAGGCGGTTATTCGCAATGACTCAGTTCACGTTCTAGCACCGATGGAATGGGCGCCAGTTCTTAATAAAGCTGCTTTTGATGCAGGAATAACCCTGGCACAACTTGCTCCTCAGCTACCAAACCTAGAAGAAACATTTTTTGAAATGACGGGGGATAAGTAATGTTAAATGTTGTTAGAGCAGAACTTCGCAAGTTACGTCGCCCAACATTATTTCTAGGCACCATGGGTGCAGTTTTCTTTTTCAGCGCACTCTTTTCAGCGCTACTTTACTTACTAATTGATTCACCTCAAGGTAATGCAGATCGAGGACAAGTAATTAGTCGCGAGGTACTAGCTCTTGCAAGCGGTGGCGTCCAAGGTTTTGCAAGTGTCGGCGGCTTCTTAGGAATCATCGCCTTGTGTGTTTTTGCTGCGCAAACAGCGCAGGAGTACACATATGGAACTCTTCGTAATTTATTGGTTCGTCAGCCAGGTCGTATGAAAATCTTGGTTGGAAAACTGATATCCATGAAGATATTTGCTCTTGTTATGATTATCTTGTCTGCAATTGTAAGTATTGCAACATCTGTGATTTTGGCTCCAACCGTTGATGTCTCAACAGAGCTTTGGTTTTCTAGTGCTGGTATCGAGTTCATCTACACAACTTTTATCAATGTAACCATCTCGGTAGTGGGATTTGGAATTATCGGAATGGTTCTCGGATTATTACTACGCTCACCAATCAGCGCCATCTCATTTGGTGTCTTATGGCTATTAATTGTTGAGAATCTCCTGGTAGCGTTAAAGAGTTCGACACAATCATGGTTGCCCGGATCACAGTTAACGATTATCGCCTCAGGTGGAAGTGCAGATGTCACTTACTCGCATGCCCTCGCTGTTGGAGGCGCATATGTAGCCTTCGGTGCCTTAGTGGCATCAATACTCTTTGTACGCCGTGATGTAGCTAATTAAGGACACTCACACCTAAAAACAGCTTTTTCCAAGGTTGGGCATTTATTCTTTAACCCTTCCCTCCGAAAGGTAAATTGTGAAAAAGAGTTTTAGGGCGATTTCGCTTGCGGTAATTGTCGCTCTGGCGATTCCGTCAGTTCCTGCACTAGCGGCCCCGAAACCAACTTTGGCCGAGATTGAAGCGGCGAAAAAAGTTGAAGCGGCTAAGAAAAAAGCTGCCGATGCCCAAGCTAAAAAGTTAGCAGCGGCAAATCAAAGTTTAAGAACACTAACAGCGAAAGCAAATGCAGCAACCGCCCTCTATCGAAAAGCCCAGGCAGAGTTAGCGGTTGCAACAACTGCGGCAAACATCGCGGCAAAGCATGCAGCTGAAACCGCAGCCGCTGTATCAGAAGCTCACAAAACAATCGGACGCCTTGCTGCCAATGCATACATCATGGGCGGAAGCCTTTCAGATGTTCAACCTCTATTGAGTGCTAATGGACCACAGGATTTAATTGATCAGCTATCAACACTTGGAACTCTTGGTTCACAAAACTCTGTTGCCCTTGATCGATTTAAAGTTGCAGAGGAAGAAGCTCGCAAGGCAAAGAAAATTGCCGATGATGCAAGAGCGGTGCAGCAGATTGCTACACAAAAAGTTGCTGATGCAAAAAAGGTTGCCGATGATGCTAAGGCTGAACAAGCTAAAGAGGTAGCAAAACTTCAAAAGGTTCAAGATGAATTAATGCGTCAACTGATGAGTGCGCGAAAAGTAAGAACCACTCTTGAACAACAAAGACAGTTAGCATTACTTGAAGAAAGCCAAGCAAGCACCGCTACTCAGACAACGGGTCAGAAGAGTGTTTGGCCAGATCGTGGCTTCCAAGGTAGATCAACAATTCGAACCACCCAAGCACAACGTGACAAAGCGGTTGCATTTGCTAAGGCTCAAGTGCTTGCACGTAAGCCATATATTTGGGGATCTGAAGGTCCTAACTCATTCGACTGTTCGGGATTGGTATACGCGGCATATAGAGCAGCAGGATTAGGTTGGCCAAACTGGGATCGCCTTAACTCAGCGCTGTATTCGGGTTATACAAAGCATGTTTCATTGAAGGAACTCGTTCCAGGAGACCTACTCTTCTACTCCTACAAGGGAACAATTTCGACGATTCACCACATCACGATTTACGCTGGAAATGGAATGATGTGGGAGGCCAACTCAAAGGGTAAAGGCTTGCTTTACTCAAACATCTACAGCATCAAGGGTCTGATGCCATTTGGTGGTCGCGTCTAAGTCAGCACTACTCTTGAGCCATGAAGACAGCGGTTCCGGCGGTACGAAACGCTGTTCGCACCTGGCTTGAAAAGTTTGAAGCTGGCGACACAGTTCTAGTTGCTGTATCTGGTGGAGCCGATTCCTTAGCTCTTGCTCATGCACTTTCAGTTGAATCAAAAGAGTTTGTGATTACAGTAATTGGTGTAACTGTTGACCATCAACTACAAGAGAGTTCATCAAAGCAGGCTGAAAGAGTCAAAGAGCAGTTGAAAACCTTTGGTTTAGATTGCATTATTAAAAAAGTAAGTGTTGATCTTAAAGATGGTTTAGAAGCATCTGCTCGCACCGCACGTTATAAAGCTTTACAAGAAGCAGTCAAAGAAAAAAATGCGGTTGCAGTATTTCTAGGACACACACGTGATGATCAAGCCGAAACAGTGTTACTTGGCTTAGCTCGAGGATCAGGGACACGTTCACTTTCAGGAATGGCACATCACAATGGAATCTATGTGCGACCTCTTCTTGAAATTACTCGAGATCAAAATGAAATGTATTGTGATGAGATCAAGGTGCAGCACTGGAATGATCCGCACAATGAGAACCCAGATTTTTCAAGGGTTCGTGTTCGTAGAGAAGCATTACCGATTTTGGAAAAAAGCATCGGTCCCGGAATTGCAGAAGCACTTGCTCGAAGTGCGCACCTGTTAAGAGATGATGCCGATGCCTTAGATCATTGGGCCAAACGAGAAGAGATTCACCTAGATCTGTCAGATCTAGATTGCGCCCACCTAGAAACCTTGCCTCGGGCAATAAGAAGCCGCATCATCAAAGCGGCCATCTATGCAGCCGGCGCCCCCAACGGAATGGTCACGATGGAGCATGTGGGCGCAGTTGAGGCCCTAATCTCAGCGTGGAGCGGCCAAGGTGCGCTCAATTTGCCGGGCGGTGTGAAGGTTGAGCGGATTTCGGGCAGACTTTCGCTCTCACAGCACCGACCTTAGGGAGAACCGTGGACTTAGAAGCAGTCAAGGGCGA
>JACCDG010292152.1_pt1 | contig 15416 bp, 11 predicted proteins | sample 7442471 | NCBI WGS metagenome assembly JACCDG01 (sample SAMN15323444, study PRJNA562643) | freshwater metagenome | isolation source: river surface water | place: USA:Blue River Watershed | collected 2017-08-17
CACCGACGCGGAAATTCAAAACACTTTAAATGGTGGAATGAAAATTTACAATTTTTCTGAAGGGAATATTCAAACCAAACAAGGGACAAAAAACTTAAGGTTATCAACTTGGTCGGTATTAATACCTAGTGTGGTTAAAAATGGTGTTGCTTGTAATCCAAATGATAATACTTTAGCAACTGCCTACACAATTGTCCCTTCTTTCGGTTCACCTGTAAACCAAACTTCTGCAGAGTGTATAATCAACCAAACAACAGATACTTCAACAACGGTTGCAAATCTTACTAATAACCCATCAATGTATAATGGTTCGGTTCGTTTATTTTGGGCGGCACCGAACTATGGATATTTTGATAACCAAACAGTTATCAAACCTTCTCCTGAAAGTTATCTGAAAAAGATTGATAACGATAAGAGTGAACAAACTCCTTTCAAACTTTCGATGACGGACGAATATTCTAAGATTGAGGAAATCTTCTCTGTGTTTGAAAAAAGGATTTTAGATTCTTTTGAGCAGGAGTTTTTGAATTTTTCAAAACCAATGACGGAAATTGATTTACCAGTTAGTACACAAATTGGTGCTTCATCTGTTTCACTTAATGCTGATTTCAGAAATTTCCAATCTTTATTCAAAAGTCTTTTAACTGTAGTGCCAAAAGCCACGGGAACCAATGAAGAGGAGTATTTCACAAACATAATCAACCTCCAATATGAAACAGTTCAAAATACCTTGAGAGGATTCTTAGAGTATGATATTCTATTCAGATACGGTAACCCGTCCAATTATAAAAGAAGAGTTGTTGATTCTTATCTTTCTCACAACGACGCACCTGTTATAGTTGACCCGATAAAGTTCAAACCTTACGTAAACGGAACTCTACCAAGTAGAGGAGGAACAATCTCTGTATCACAATCCAAAGTTCAAAATCCTGCAGCTTGGTTTGCTTTAGAAACAGAAGTAGGGTTCTCAACAATCCCAAACATTGTATATTCATCAACAGGTTCATATATTACTGACTTCTTTATAGATAACAATATTGAATTTACTGCAGATAATGTTGTGTTATTAAGTCAGATTATAAAGATGTATGCTACCTTCAAATTGAAATTACCAAGTGCAAACCCGAGTCAATTTAAAAATCAGATACAGTATTTGATTAACTCTGAAGACGTGTTACAAGGAAATTTCTTAAATGAAGTTTTGAAAGGTCTTAACAAAGAACTCCCAAGTCAATATCAAATTCCACAAGGGACTGTGAATAGTGTAATCACAGGTGAACAAAGTAAAATTGAAAACTGGGAAATATTCAAAGCCCTAAATGATAAGTGGATTGCTGGTGGAGATTATAAAACCAAAACACTTTTTGAGGATATAATGTTCTTGGACAGAGCTTCAAGAAACATTGGACAAACTATTCTGATAGATATCTTTGATTTGAAAAGTATGCTCGGAAAAAGTTCCCTTAACAATGCAATGAGTGTGTTCACACTTATGAGTGGTATATTGATAAAGAATAACTTCACTGTTATGAACCTGCCAGCGTATGTTAACTTCTATAACGTACAAGACGTAGATGGAACTACAATTCCAAAACCTGAAGGTACATTAGATTTTGCTAATAATTTGTGGGGTACTTTCCTAAACGTAGATTATAGGAATGCATCCTCTAAGATGGTTTGTTTCTATGTGGGAAAACCTTCTCAGTATTTGGATTTACCCAAAGGTAACTTCAGATTTAGAGATGATGGATTTGAAATGAGAAGAGCATCTGAAAACCCTTTAATTGAAAACTTAGACAACAAAAAAGACTGGTCTCTTTCTAATAGATGTGTTGGATTCAACGTGGATATTGGTACAAGAAACCAAAACATATTCTATTCATTCCAAGTAGACCAAAGCGCGGGAGTTGCAACATCAGAATCAATTAATACACAATTGAATATGGTGAACCAAGCTTCGGGAAGAAATGTCGCAACACAAAACGTTTCACTATATAACCTATATAAAAATAGAAGTTATAAGTGCACGGTAGTTTGTTTAGGTAATGCACTTTTACAACCAAGTATGTATTTCAATTTGAGACACGTACCAATGTTCAATGGTCCATATCTGATTCAAAGTATACAACATACAATTCAGCCTGGCAACTTCCAAACCTCATTCACAGGTATTAGACAAGGTATATATGACTTACCATCTATTGATTCGTTCTTACAGAGCATGAATCAAAATCTATTAACCAAACTTGAGGAGGTGTTGAAAATCAAGAAAGAAGAAGCACCATCAATAAAAATTACTGAAGAACAAAAGGCAAATCAGACAATACAGAAGGCAGATAATACCCTTGACGCTCAAAATAGTTGTGTAACTAAGGTAGACCTCACCGCTTACCAACAATACACCGTACTTGGTGGAGTGCCTAAAAATGTTTCACCTGAGACCTTCAAGACTGCTCTTGAAACGGTATTACCAGGTCAGTCTAATCAGTTGTTAAGAACTTACATATATTGTATTTCTTACGTAACAAGTTTTGTTAAGAGCTCAAACTCGGGGGCTGGAAACTTTGTAGGATATAATAACAACTTAGGTTTGTTATCCCTTGATAATAATTTCCAACCAAGGGCAAACAAATATTTCAAAAAAGAATTTTGTTGTGTTAATGTAAAGAGTGTCGGAAAAACTCAATCTTTGCCAATCGTATCATTTGCAACCCTTGAAGATTATATCAAATTTATGGGAGATAGCTTGGCTAATAGAGCACCTCAAATTGAAAAAATTGGGCTAGATAAATACTACGCTTGTTATTGGCCAAAAGATAATGTTTCAGAATCTTACTTCGACACAAACCGTGGAGAATTTGAAACACTCATAAAAACTATGGAAGAGGCTATCAAGTCAGCGGTTGCAGTTAAACTTGTAACAGAATCAACTGCAGATGCCTTGGATGAAACAAATAATAGACAAAGTGGAAGAACACCAGGAGTAACACCGACACCTACCCCTTTGGTACCAAATCCTGGCCAAGTATGTCCACCACCATATATAAATTCATTTGCACCTGCTGTCGGGAACACAGGAACGCAGATGGTTATAAATGGAAGAAACTTAGATACTGCAACAAAAGTATTCTTCAAAGAAGGAAACACAGAGTATCAAGTTGAAGAAAGATATGTTACAATTATAAATCCACAAACCATCAGAATTGTTGTTCCAATATTTGGAACAGGTACAGTAGTGAAAACAACAAACGTAAGAGTACAAACTTCTTATGGTACATTCACAACAGTTGCGGCCTTCAAATACGACCCATCAGTACCAGCGAATGCTGCGTCATCACCAGGTTCGTTTGTGAACGGTGCTTCGGGTACAGAAAATCAAAATATGTCTAATACAAATCCAACAGTTCCTGCTCTTGTCGAGACTCAAAGAGTTACCGCAACCAACGGAGGTACCGATTTGATTAAGGTTTCTGTGGCACCTAATGTTGGTATTTGGACAATAAGTTCGACTCAGACGTTAACTTACTCGTATAAAAAAATTACAAGAGGACCAAACAACTCAGAGTTAAAAACCGAACAGAAAACAGGTACCCAATCATTAACGGGATATGTAACAAACAACGGTCAAACATTCCAATTTACGAAAGCAAGTGCGGATGTTTTATTCAACGGATTGATTCCTGAAACTGATAGGACAAATGCAGAAATAAATTGCCAAATTCAGATAACAGCAGTTCCTGCGGATAGAGTGGCAAATCCACAAAATCAAACATTATCATTTAATTTCAATGTTGTTTATCCAAAACAAGTTACTAATGAACAGACACAACCAGGTTCCTTAGTTATTGTTAGTCAAACAAGTAGTGGTGATTTACCAAATTATTCAGGGGATGATATCTATAATATTAAAAAACCTGCTGGTGGTTATATAACATTGAAATTTAGTTGTACTAATTTGATTGAAAAAGGTGCGTTCGGTTTAGTATCGTTACCTGGTTTGGAATACCAAACAATTAGAATAACAAATAACGCGGGAACAAAGTATACCAATTTAATTGAAACTGAAGCGAGGGGAACATTCCAAGCGGAGGTTAAATATAAATCAAACGACCTTACAATTACTTACCCTAATACAAGTACAACTGTGCCAGCAAGCGTTGGAGCGACTAGTCCGATAATCACTTTATAGTAGATTGGTATATTTATATAAAAAGCATTTTTATGAATTTAAAATCAACGTTAGACAATTATCTTGGCAAGTCAGTTAAATTTTCAGAAGAAGATTTAGGTGATGGTACTAAGCAAGTTTGTGATTTGGAAACAGGTGACTGTTATGTAGTGAGAGAAAGAGATGGTCTTATTGAAAGAGCAGGTCACATGCAAACAGCAAACAGAAAAGTAAGAGTTGAAACCGCGAGAGGTATAAAACAATTACTAAACGGATAATATCATGAGTTTGGATAGAAAAATTTTAAGCGAGATTGAGCGTTACAAACAAATCAATCAATATATAACAGAACAAGCGGTTCCACCTCCACCACCGCCAGCAGATGCTGCGGCAGGAGCGGTTCCGCCACCTCCACCAGCTCCAGGAGGAGCAGTACCACCCCCACCAGGAGGTGAGATACCAGGCGCAGAAGGAGGAGTTCCTCAACCTATTGATGTAGAAAACGACCCTGACGTTGAAAAAATCGACGACGAGGGTAAGTCTCAAGAAGAAGGTGGAGGAGAAGAAGGTAAAGAAGAACTTGACGTAACAGAACTTGTTGACTCTCAGAAAAACATTGAGACAAAGCAAGAAGAGTATTTCAACAATTTATTTAGTCAACTTAATAACTTGGAATCTAAATTAAAAGATATGGATTCTTTAATGAACAAGTTGAACTCACTTGAAATGAAAATTGAGAAGTATAGAGAGAAGACTCCACAAGAGAAACTTGAACTCAGAACTTACGATTCATATCCTTTCAATCAAAAGTTATCAGACTTTTTTGAAGACAAGAAAGAAGATATGGAAAAGACAGGAAAAAATGATTATGTTTTAACTTCAGATGATGTAACTAACTTAAATGTTAACGACATCAAAAACTCATTCCAACCAGGAAAGTTAGACAGTTACGACAACGAATTTAAAAGATAAAAATAAAGGGACTTCAAAAGTCCCTTTTTAATTTGACTAATAGGGTAAACCCAATTATATTTAATAAACACTTAAAACTTTAAAAAATGAGTAATGTATTAGACGCCGTATTGGCACAGTATGAAAAAAATCAGCAAGGGGGCGGGGCCCAATCCAAAATGTCGCAAGACGAAAGAATGAAAAAGTATTTTGCTTTAATCCTTGGGGATAAAGAGAAATCAGGTCAGAGAAGAGTAAGAATTCTCCCAACACAAGATGGTTCCTCACCATTCAAAGAGGCCTGGTACCACGAAATCCAAGTAGGTGGTCAGTGGCAGAAATTCTACGACCCAGGAAAGAACGACAACGAACGTTCACCACTTAACGAAGTTTACGAAGAATTGATGAGTACAGGTAAAGAGTCCGACAAGGAACTTGCTAAGCAGTACAAGTCACGTAAGTTTTACATTGTAAAAGTTATCGACCGTGATAACGAGCAGGACGGACCAAAGTTCTGGCGTTTTAAACACAACTATAAGAACGAGGGTATCCTCGACAAAATTATTCCGATTTGGAGAAACAAGGGTGATATCACCGACGCTGAAAATGGTCGTGACCTTATCATCGAACTTGCAAAGTCAAAGACTCCAAAAGGTAAAGAATACACAACAGTATCAGCAATCATGTATGATGACCCAGCTCCTGTGTCTGCAGATAAAGACCAAGCTAAAGAGTGGGTTAACGATGAGTTGACTTGGTTAGATGTTTACAGTAAGAAACCTGTAGAATACCTTGAAGCAATTGCAAGAGGTGAAACACCAAAGTGGGATACCGACAAAGGTGGATATGTTTACGGTGACTCTTCTGTATCCGAGGAATCATATGGTGGAAGTAAAAAATCATCTCCCGCTAAAATGGTTGACCCTCAAGCAGATGCTGACGTTGATGGTGACTTACCATTCTAATTAATAACAAACAAAGGGCGGTTAATAGCCGCCCTTAATTTATTTATATGGCAATCAAAAAGAACGATTTTAGTAATTTAAAAAAGAAGTATTCTACTTCTGCAAAATATAAACCACAGAGGTTTTTGGATTTGGGTCCTGACTTCTTGGATGCGGTAGGTCTTCCTGGTCCTGCAATTGGACATATCAATATGTTCCTTGGACACTCTGATACAGGTAAGACAACTGCAGCAATTAAAGCTGCGGTGGACGCTCAGAAAAAAGAGATTCTACCCGTCTTCATAATTACCGAACAGAAATGGAGTTTTGACCATGCCAAACTTATGGGGTTCCAATGCGATGAAGTTGTAGATAAAGAAACAGGTGAGTTGGATTGGGATGGATTTTTCTTATTCAATAACAATTTCAGTTACATCGAACAAATCACAGACTACATCAACGAACTTTTGGATGCCCAAGAAAAAGGTGAATTGAATTACAGTTTATGTTTCATTTGGGATTCAGTTGGTTCTGTACCATGTAAGATGACCTTCGAAGGTAAAGGTGGTAAACAACACAATGCGTCTGTTCTATCAGATAAGATTGGTATGGGTATCAACCAAAGAATCTCAGGTTCAAGAAAATCAGATAACGAATACGAGAATACACTTATCATTATCAACCAACCTTGGGTTGAACTTCCTGATAATCCATTTGGACAACCAAAGATTAAAGCTAAAGGTGGTGAATCAGTATGGTTAAACTCATCATTGGTATTTTTATTTGGAAACCAAAAAGGTGCTGGTACAACTAAGATTACCGCAACCAAAGACAAGCGTTCTGTTAAGTTCGCAGTTAGAAGTAAGGTATCTGTTATGAAAAACCACATCAATGGACTTGGGTTCGATGATGGAAAGATTATTGTTACACCTCACGGGTTCTTGGCGGGAAAAGATTCTACAGAAGAAAAAGCTTCGATAGAAAAGTATAAGAAAGAATATGCCGATTATTGGAAAGATATAATCGGAGCTGAAGGTGATTTTACACTTACAGAAGAAAAAGAAGATTGATTGTTCACCCTTAAAGAAACTATGTGACGAAGACATTGTTGGTGGATGGGGATAACCTATTCAAAATTGGATTTCACGGGGTTAAAGACCTGTTCAGTGACGGTTCACACATCGGTGGAGTATATCACTTCATTAATACACTCAGACGATTTTTAGAGGAGCACAATCACGATAAGGTGGTTGTATTTTGGGACGGTGATTCAAACTCTTCAATACGCAAATCAATTTACCCACAGTACAAGGGCAACCGTCGTCAAGACATGAACGAGTACAAATACGAATCTTACTTGCAACAAAAGGCAAGAGTTAAGATGTATTTGGAAGAAGTCTTCGTTCGACAAGTAGAGATGGTCAACAACGAAGCTGATGACCTAATTGCTTACTATTGCCAAGTTGCAACCAACGAACAAATTATTATTTTCTCAGGGGACAAAGACCTCACCCAACTAATTTCTGAAAAGGTTACAATATTCTCACCCGTTAGTAAAACTTACTACAAGAATGGGAGTAAAATAACGATTAACAAAGTGGACATACCTCACTACAATGTAACCTTAACAAAGGTTTTTACAGGTGATAAGTCTGATAATATTGACGGTATCGAGGGTTTGGGTGAAAAGACTTTGGCTAAACTTTTTCCTGTTATAACCGAAAAACTTTGTACAATCGAGGAATTGTTGGATTATGCCCATAAAAACTTTTCAAAAAAACCTCCTAAAGCAATTCAAAATATTTTGACTGGACGTACCAAAAATGGTATACTTGGAGAGGAGTTTTATAAAACAAATTCCAAAATTGTTGACCTCACTTCTCCTCTTATCACAGATGAGGGAAAACAATTGGTTGAACAAATCCACACCGATACAATTGACCCTTCTGATAGAGGATACAAAAACTTGATGAGAATGATGATGGAGGATGGACTCTTCAAGTACCTACCAAAAAACGATGAGGCTTGGGTAAATTTCCTCCGACCATTTATGAAGTTAACAAGAAAAGAAAAACGAAACACAAACAAAAATTAAAAACAAACTATGAAAGAGCAAGAAAGCACGAAGATGGAGTTTTTATTAACTCTCAACGACAACATTGTTGTTCAAAGATTTTTCAACGTCAGAGGGTATGTACCCAAAGCAAAGAATTCAATGGAGTTACATTATTTCATTAAAGCTTTAAGTGAAGAACTTCACTACTACTTGAAAATGAAAACCGTTATCTACATGATGGATAACCAAGAAGCGATTAGTCACGACCCAACCATTATGGAAACTTCATTTACTGAAGGTCCTGAAAACTTCAACATCTACGTAAAAGTTGGGGACCAAATCCTTAACCACAGACAGTTTGATGGTAAGTTGTATCCACCTAAAGTACGTTACACAGTGGATGTGAGACCGTTCTTAAAAGAGGTTTTGAGAGAACTTACAGACATCTTCTCAAGCAAAAAATTAACTTACAAATATTTGGAACTTGACCTCGCCTAACAAATATTTAAAATAATACAAGGGGGTTATAGAGCTAAAATATGAACAAGAATTTCGACTACTTAGGTAATACTTTCCAAATCCAATTAATCAATCAAATCGTTGTAGATAAGGATTTCTCATCTTCAATTATTGATGTGTTAGAAAGTTCCTACTTCGACAACAAGTACTTCAAAATCATCATTCAGATGATTAAAGAATACTATGTGAAGTATGAATCGACCCCGAACTTTGAGACTTTGGAACAGATAATCAAATCTGAAGTTTCACAAGAACTTGTTGCTAAAATTGTTTTGGATACTCTAAAACAAATTAAAGAAGCTCCGTTTGAAGGGACACAATTTGTTCAAGAAAAGGCTTTGAAATTCTGTAAACAACAAGAGTTACAGAAAGCTATGAACAAGGCTCAGAAGATAATCACCGAAGGTGATTTTGAGTCGTACGATAAAGTTGAAGGTCTTGTTAGAGAGGCACTTCAAGTGGGTGAGGTTGAAAAAGGTCAATCAGATGTTTTCGCAGATTTGGATACGGTTTTGGAAGAGGATTACAGACATCCGATTCCGATGGGAATTGCGGGTATCGACAAACTTCTTAAAGGTGGTTTGGCTAAAGGTGAGATTGGTGTAATCTTAGCGCCTACAGGTGTTGGTAAAACAACTGTTCTTACCAAGATAGCTAACACCGCTTTTAACATGGGGTATAATGTTCTTCAGATATTTTTTGAGGACAACCCAAAAATCGTACAAAGAAAACACTTCACAATTTGGACAGGTATTGAACCAGATAACTTGGTATTCCATAAGGATAAAGTAATGGAAAAAATTACCGAGATTAAAGAAACGATGCAGAACAGATTGGTTCTCAAGAAACTGGCATCAGATACTATGACCATGAATCAAATCAAAAACCAAGTTAGAAAGATGATTGCTGACGGTACAAAGATTGATATGATTCTTTTGGATTATATTGATTGTGTGTTACCCGAATCAACTGCTAAGGACGAGTGGAAGGCTGAAGGGTCAGTTATGAGAGCATTTGAAGCTATGTGCCATGAATTGGATATTGCTGGTTGGACAGCAACCCAAGGAAATAGAAGTTCAATTTCTTCGGAAGTTGTAACAACGGACCAAATGGGTGGTTCTATCAAGAAAGCTCAAGTTGGTCACGTAATCATAACCGTTGCTAAGACATTACAACAAAAGGAAATGAATCTTGCAACAATTGCCATCACTAAATCCCGTTTAGGAAAAGACGGTGTTGTATTTGAAAACTGTAAGTTCAATAATGAACTATTGGAAATCGATACAGAATCTTCTGTTACCTTCCTTGGTTTTGAAGAACAACAAGAAGAAAGAAAAAGAGATAGAGTTAAGGAGCTCCTCGACAAGAGAAAACAAAGAGAACAAACCCAAAATTAGACTTAATTAAATATCTACTTTTTCTCAAAAAAACTTATTTTTTTTTAATTAAATTTGTGGTCGCATAACACACGACCGCATATTTATCATAAAAATCACGGTTTTTTTGATAAAAAAGTTTTACACAAAAATTTAAAAAAATGGACATTTCGAACAGGATTTTATCGGACATTACAGTGTATATGAAATACGCTAAGTACATGCCAGAATTGAAGAGAAGAGAGACGTGGCAAGAGTTAGTCACAAGAAACATGGAGATGCATATTAAAATGTATCCTAAATTAGAAAAAGAAATCAGAGAGAATTATCAGTACGTTTACAAGAAGCAAGTATTACCTTCAATGAGGTCAATGCAGTTCGCAGGTAAACCAATTGAGATTTCTCCAAACCGTATCTACAACTGTGCTTTCGCACCGATTGATGATTGGAGAGTGTTCTCAGAAATCATGTTCCTCCTATTAGGTGGAACTGGTGTTGGTTACTCGGTTCAGAAACATCACGTAGATGCATTACCTGAAATCAGAAAACCAAATAGAGAAAGAGGTAGAAGATGGTTAGTTGCCGATTCAATCGAAGGTTGGGCTGATGCTGTTAAGGTATTAGTTAAATCATACTTCTTCGGAGGTTCACACATTGAATTTGATTTCAGCGACATCAGACCTAAAGGTGCGAGATTAATTACATCAGGTGGTAAAGCACCTGGTCCTCAACCACTTAAAGAATGTCTGATTAAAGTTGAAGGGATTCTAGATTCAAAACAAGACGGTGATAGACTAAGACCAATTGAAGTTCATGATATTGTTTGCCACATCGCAGATGCGGTATTGGCGGGTGGTATTAGAAGAGCAGCTCTTATCTCATTATTCTCGGCAACTGACGAAGAAATGATTGGATGTAAGAGTGGTTCTTGGTGGGAGACAAACCCACAGAGAGGTAGAGCTAACAACTCTGCAGTTCTTATGAGACACAAAATTACCAAAGAATACTTCATGGACCTTTGGAAAAGAATTGAAGCAAGTGGAGCAGGTGAACCTGGTATCTATTTGAGTAACGACAAAGATTGGGGAACAAACCCTTGTTGTGAAATTGCTCTTAGACCATTCCAGTTCTGTAACCTAACTGAGGTTAACGTATCTAACGTTGTATCACAGGAAGATTATGAAGATAGAGTTAGAGCTGCTTCATTCATCGGAACACTACAAGCGGGATATACGAACTTCCACTACCTCAGACCAATATGGCAAAGAACAACAGAAAAAGATGCTCTAATCGGAATTTCAATGACGGGTATCGGTTCAGGTGCAGTATTAGGGCTGAATATGAAATCTGCAGCTAAAGTTGTTAAAGAAGAAAACAAAAGAGTTGCCGAGTTATTAGGAATCAATGCAGCGGCAAGAACAACAACTGTTAAACCAGCAGGTACAACTTCATTAACTTTAGGAACATCATCAGGTATCCACGCATGGCACAATGATTATTATGTTCGTAGAGTTAGAGTTGGTAAGAACGAAGCAATCTATACTCACTTGAAAGAAAATCATCCTGAGTTAGTTGAAGATGAATATTTCAGACCACATGATACTGCTGTGATTGGAATACCACAAAAAGCACCTGAAGGTTCAATTTTGAGAAATGAATCTCCAATTCAACTCCTTGAAAGAGTTAAGAAGGTTCAACAAGAATGGATTAAACCAGGACACAGAAGTGGTTCAAACGCACACAACGTTTCTGCAACAATTTCAATTAGACCTCACGAATGGCCTGCAGTTGGAGAATGGATGTGGGAAAACAAAGAATCTTATAACGGACTTTCAGTATTACCTTACGATGGTGGAACTTACATTCAAGCACCATTTGAAGATTGTACAAAAGAAAAGTACGAAGAATTAATGAAGACACTCCACGATGTAGATTTATCAAAAATCGTTGAGATGGATGATGATACAGATTTGAGTGGTGAAGTAGCTTGTGCTGGTGGTGCATGTGAAGTAACATTAGTATAACCTATGAAAAATAACCAAAACGGTGGGGTCAAGACTAAAAAACTTGACCCTACTTATTTTTATGAAGAAAACGGTCGAAAAGTAATGACCGAAGCATATCACATTAATCGTGGGTATTGTTGTGGTAATCGATGTAGACATTGTCCTTATGAACCAAAAGCTGAAAAGGGAAATACTACAATAAAAAAATAATCAAAGTATATTTATCACTATATGGCAGACGGGATTACATATGGTATAAATTTTCCTTTCAGAGATTCTAGAAAGGGTGATTATTTAGCACTCACGGAGTTTGAGGCACAGGAAATAAAAGCCGACCTTATACATTTGATTCTTACTCGTAAAGGGTCAAGATATTTTTTACCTGAGTTCGGAACAAGAATTTACGAATTTATATTTGAACCATATGATGGTTTAACATTTGATGCGATTGAATCCGATATCAGGGATGCGGTTTCACAATTCATGCCTGAATTATTATTAAACAATATTACTATTGAACCTGCAAACATCGATGATGAGGTTCCACCAACAACAAGTAGGACTGCTGCTGACCCAAGAATGTACGACATTTATAGAGTACCAGGGAAAGGAACTGCAGAATATACTGCTAAGGTGAGAATAGATTACTCAACTGAAAGGAATGCATTTGGGCAAAGTGATTTTGTTATTATCAATATTTAAGATAGATGGCAAATAGAAAAATATCATACGCAACAAGAGATTATCAGGCAATAAGAACTGAATTACTAAACTATGTAAGAACTTACTATCCTGAGCTCATTCAAGACTTTAATGATGCATCTGTCTTTTCAGTATTCTTAGATTTGAATGCGGCTGTTGCGGATAACCTTAACTATAATATTGATAGAAGTATTCAAGAAACAGTGCTTCAATATGCACAACAAAGGTCATCAGTATATAACATTGCAAGAACATATGGACTGAAAGTACCTGGTCAAAGACCATCGGTTTCTTTAGTTGATTTTTCTATAACCGTTCCTGCTTTCGGTGATAAAGAAGATGAAAGATATCTTGGTGTACTTACAAGAGGTTCCCAAGTTGTTGGAGCAGGTATAGTATTTGAAAACATTCAAGACATTGATTTTGCCTCACCATATAACTCTCAAGGATTTCCAAATAGACTAAAAATACCAAACTTCAATGCAAATAACGTATTGATTAATTACACTATAACTAAGAGAGAATTAGTTGTTAATGGTATTACAAAAGTTTTCAAAAGAGTTATCACACCTAATGACGTAAAACCGTTCTTTGAGTTATTCTTACCTGAAAAAAATGTTCTCGGTATAACAAGTGTGTTATTAAAGAATGGTACTGAGTATACAAACGTACCTTCAGTTGCAGAATTTTTAGGTGCACAAAATAGATGGTATGAAGTAGACACATTAGCAGAAGATAGAATATTTGTTGAAGACCCTACAAAGGTTTCAGACCAACCAGGAATCAAAGTTGGTAGATATATTCAGACCGCGAACCGTTTCATAAGTGAGTTCACTGCGGAAGGATTCAAAAAAATGACTTTCGGTGGTGGTACAAACACAGCCCAAGATGCTTTAAACGAATTTACAACTCTCGGAGTTACTGCGGACATTCAAAGATATTCAAATAACATTTCGTTAGGTTCAACACTTTCTCCAAATTCTACTCTATTCATTCAATATAGAGTTGGTGGTGGATTGGCAACAAACTTAGGTACTAATGTTATTAATCAAATTGGAACTGTTTCATTCTATGTTAATGGTCCTTCAGAATCTACAAACTCGTCTGTGGTTAATTCCCTAAGATGTACTAACGTAACCGCAGCTATCGGAGGTGCTGGTGTACCTTCAGTTGAGGAAGTAAGAAACTACGTCGCTTACAATTTCGCGGCACAAAAAAGAGCGGTAACAATTAGAGATTACGAATCACTAATCAGGACAATGCCATCTGAATATGGTGCACCCGCCAAAGTATCAATCACAGAAAACGATAATAAGATTCTAATCCAATTACTGTCTTACGACACATCAGGTAAGTTAACAAACATGGTTTCCAATACGTTGAGACAAAACGTTGCGACTTATCTATCTAACTATAGAATGATGAATGATTATATATCTATTCTTTCTGCAGAAGTAATTGATTTGAGTTTTGAGTTCTCGATTGTTTTGGATTCAGCACAAAACTCGGGTCAAGTTATATCATCAGTTGTTGATAGAATCGCAGCTTATATGGACCCACAAGTTAGACAACTTGGACAAAACGTTAACTTATCTGAAATTAGTAGTTTGGTTCAAAACGAAAATGGAGTTCTTTCTGTTACAGAGATTAAAGTATTCAATAAAGTTGGTGGTCAATATTCATCAGCTGAAACTTCAATGGAATATTTAGACCCTGAAACAAAACAAATTTTACCTGTAGATAATACAATTTTTGCACAACCATCTCAAGTATACCAAATAAGATACCCTGCAAAGGACATCAAAGTTAGTGTTAAGAATTTCCAATCCACAACATTTTCTTAATTAGTTTATTTAATTCTGATTTGACTTATTTTTTAAGATGTGTAATTGTGTCCTTGGAAAATTACACTTAAACTATTTATTGCATAAAGAATTTGATGGGGCAGTCCTATAGAATTAGAACAGAGTTAGGGGTCAACAAAACTTTAAACGTACAATTAGAACAAGATTTTGAATTTTTAGAAATCTTGTCTTTGACCATACAACAAACAGATGTTTACACAAGAGCATGTGCGGATTATGGTGTGGTTGTTGGTAGGGTAACCGCTAACAATGGACTTGGTTTACCTAACGCAAGAGTTTCTGTTTTCATACCAATACAGCAAGTTGATGAGTCAAACCCTGTAATTACAAGTATCTACCCATATAAATCGCCAAACGATAAGAATGAAGATGGTTATAGATATAATCTATTACCTTATGAAGCTTCTTACACAGGACACGCAGCATCAGGTACTTTACCGACAAGAACAGATGCTTTAACTGGCGCCACAGCCGTAGAAATATACGACAAATACTATAAGTTCACTTCAAAGACTAATGATAGTGGTGACTACATGATTATGGGGGTTCCAACAGGAACACAACAATTAGTTATGGACGTTGACTTATCTGATATTGGTGAGTTCTCTTTGACTCCACAAGACCTTATTAGAGTGGGTAGAGCTACAGAAGGACAAGTTGCAGGTAACAGGTTTAGAACCTCGACTGACTTAAATTCACTTCCTCAAATTGTAAATCTAACAAAAAGTCTTGAGGTATCTCCATTATGGGGAGACCCTGATGTTTGCCAAATTGCAATCAACCGTGTCGATTTTGATTTAAGGGACGATGCAAATATAGATATTCAACC
>JACCDG010616073.1_pt1 | contig 15416 bp, 23 predicted proteins | sample 7442471 | NCBI WGS metagenome assembly JACCDG01 (sample SAMN15323444, study PRJNA562643) | freshwater metagenome | isolation source: river surface water | place: USA:Blue River Watershed | collected 2017-08-17
AACACCTATAATCATCAGGGGCAACATTATCGGCAAGAACACGAAGGACAGAGGCAAATCCATCACGAATTCTTCCTCCGTGAGAAAATACTTCATCAGCAGCATCTATAATTGCTTGTGCTTTGGGAGAAAGGTCAGTCATCAGGTGTCTGTGTGTATGAGAGTATTATACGACAAAGGACACCTGATTTCAAGTGCCCTTGTTCCAGTTCGTCAAGTGTCCTTATGATATTTGTTCAACTTTCACTATATCCTTATATCTATTACGAAGACCTTGATAGAACAATCTTATTCCTTGATGCCTATATCCATTTTGTTCTGCCCAAACTGTTAATCCACGAATAATTATTTCTCTACCATCAGCAAAAGTAAGTTTCCACATTTTACAATTAACATTTTTATCTCCCAATTTTGCTTCTCTCATTTTTTCTTTACTACTTTGTGTATGAGATTTTCCATACCAATAACATTTTTCTCCACTATTCGCATCACTCATTTTATTTCGTGTTTCTTGCGATGGACTTTTTCCATATTGTGGATTATTCTTTCCTAATTTATTTTTTCTCAATTTTTCACGAACTTCTGGTGTGCATTCACGACCATAAGCAGGATGATTTATTCCAGTTTTACCATACATAGGACTTTCTTCACCACACAGAGAACAATAAAACTTTGTAGAAGTTTGATATGCCCTATTAGCAAAATGTGGATTTTCAACTACCTTATAATGTTCTTGCAAAATAATCTCATCAGCATATGCTTCTTCTCTTGTAGCATAGTCGTCCTTGAGAATTATTTTATATTTTGGTTTGAATGTTTTATCTTTTGAGGAACCAAGATAGGTTATGTCTTCTTCTGGAAGACAATAGCACTTTCTTGAACCAAAATATCCTCTACCCCATTCTTCATAAGAATAATAGGTATAGTAATACTCTTTTGGAGTTTCCATAGTTCTACTCTGTAAGTCGCAATACTATTTATACAAGAAAAGGTGCCCAAAAGCACCCTTTCCACCTATAATGCGACTTACAGGTATTGTTATTTAGTATAGTAAGTATCTTCTTCATACTTGACATAATCTGTGCAAATATGACAGAAGAAATCCCCACCACTATCTTCAGGATGCGTCATACAATACACCCACTCACTCAAACATTCACTAATGCACCACCACCACCCAACTTGGATTTTCTCAAAGAAGTTCATAGAACGATTGTAGAGTTTTGTCATTTGTAATCTTCTATGTAAGTTTGATAATCAAAATCTTCCTTATCAAATTGTTTAATCTCCCCATCTAAACAAGCAATAAGTTTTACGATGTGGCAGTATTGTTTATAATGTTCCGAATTATTGAATTCGTCTTCAGCATCTTCTATTGTAAGGTAAATGTGCTGATTGGTCTTGTGTAAATCAGCATAGACCTTACCATCCTGCCTCTTCACCATAATCACATAGAATTCAGTCATTTCAGTTCCTCTTCATCACCCTCCCAATCAATCTCAACGGTTTCAAACTGTTCTACATTAGTGTAAGGCATAGGATTTGCAGGTCCTCCCATCTCATTATGGATTATATCAAACAATTGATTAAGCACTAAACTCTCAAAGTCTTCTTGGTCTGGATAATACTCCCAGTCCTCAAACATTTCAGTTGTGGGAGCAACTGTGAGAGTTCGGGTGTAAGTTACTGTGATTGCTTTGAGTTGGATTTTAGTCATGGTTTCACAGTTTGAATGAGAATTCGTTCTTTGGTAGTGTCTCGTTTCTTTGCAAGTTGTTCAATTGCTTCTTGGTTTCGTTTGGGCAACTGATACCATTCTACTTGCTTTTCAACATAAGGTGATGGAAGAAATTTATCAATCTTATGGCATACTTTATCCAGAGAGTTGGAAATAAACTCTGCCGTTGCTTGTGCAATCGCAAAAGGACCAAGCACAATCAACCGAATTGCAACAAAATGTGGAATGTATTTGAGGTAGGGATAGGTTTTGGTTTCAGTCATTTGCCTGTAAGATAGTTGAGATCATTTACGATGCGTTGTGCTTCTTCTGGTGAGTTACATTCTTCTACAATGTAACTAAAACCGTTAGAGAATGTTCGGCGGATTTTGTTACCCTCAACAGAATAAGATCCATAGCGAACTGGAAACTGATTGAGGATTGCTCTGATCATCGGTTCGTTGTATATGAAATCATTATAGACCAAAAAAGGGTCTCCGTGAAGATCACTTGTGCCAGTTCTTTAAGTGTTTGTTTCTGCCCCAAATGCTTTCTAATTTCTTGGTTCCTCATTTCAGTTCATCAAGTTTTTCATTTACAAAACCAGTAATATCAAGAGTCCTTACATCAATACCAGCATCATTACAATCAAGGATAAACTCCATAAAAGCACCAAGAATTAGACAAGCACGTTTCTTATCGTGTTCAAGAGGTTTTCCTGTATAGTTGGTAATCTCACCAGTGATGGCAGGATAAGGCAGGAAAACGTAGTTAAGAATGTGATCGTAGAGTTGGTCGTAGGTCATTGGTTTGTTGTGTATGAAGTCATTATAGACCAAAAAAGGGTCTCCGTGAAGACCCCTTGTGCCAGTTTCTCAACTGACCCACATACCAGTAATCGTATCAATATCTGCTTGCCTGAACCACCAATAGGAACTTGGTTGATAGTTGTAAGACATCACAGTATCATTTGTAGATTCACCATACCACACATCATTATCATTATCATCAAATGGATGTTCCATTCCAAGAAAGTGACCGAACTCGTGAAGATAGATCCATTTTTTTGACGATATTGGATTTGTTTTTACATAAATGTCCCAGACATTACCAATAGGGGAAACATATGGTACAGCAAGTCCAACATAAGTCGGTTCATTTGCAATTAGTGGAATTTCAAAAAACTTAAGTTCTGCGTTCCTTTGTTTTTTTACTGACTTAAAATCAATACCGATTAGATTTTCTGTAAAAGAAAGTATATCCCGAATGAATGCTTTTGGTTCGCAAGACTTATGAATAAATGTTTTTACTACACCATCACTAAGAATAGGATAGGTAAAACCATAATAAGGTTGTGAAAAGAGTTCGTACATTTTAAAACTAGTTAATTGCTTGAGTTTGCTCTAAATGCTTTCTAATTTCTTGGTTCCTCATTTCATTCTGTTCTAGTTCTTTTTTGAGTTCAAGATGTCTTGTTGGGTGTGCTTCTGGGTGAATGAAGGTATAATAGAAGTCATATACACCACGAGTAAAGTTCAAAGAACTTACAGTAAAGAGAACGAATAGAAAATATTTGATGAATTTAATTTCATTATCAATTCTAATATCAGTTTTAATTCGATTGAGAATACTTTTTTGATGGAGATTAGGAAGTTCTGCTTCGTCTCTTGATTGATAAGTCCAGGTGCTAGATTCAAACTCAAACTCAGCAAGATCAGTGTGGGAATGTTCGTTTAAGATTGGTTGGCAGATATAAGGAACTTCAGGATCGATATGACCAATACTCAAGTCAATAAGAATCGGAATTTTAGTCTTTGTGATACAAACCACATGATTATCAATTTTTTGATTTGTACCAATGGTATTTTCCATAAAACCTTTATATCCAACAAGAACAAGTCCTGGAGGATTTTTCTTCATTACCATCAGGTTACATTCAACCATCTGGGCACTAATACCTTGTTTGTGAAGTAGTTTGAGAACAACATCACTCATACTCAAACAGTATCCAGAACCAAATCTAAGCATCCCAGAATGTATGAGATCTTCAATAATCTGTTTAGTTTTAATGTAGTAGTTTTCGTTCAGTACTGTATTTGAGTCCATGATTTTGAAATGATAATTAATTGTTTAATTGAAAAATTCATCAGGTGGGTTGTGAATAAACATAGACTTTTTCATCTTTCCAATCTTGGTCTTCTCTGTAAATCCTTCTGGAATAGGTCCATCCCACCCATTCTTCCTTGCTTGTCCTACGGATGGAAACAATTCCATTTCTACTGCTAGATGTGCTAATGTCCAATGTGGTTGTATCTCAATGTGGTCATTAGGATCAAATCCCCACCAGTCAAACTCTGGTAAATCAAAGACTCCTGGTTTTACAAAATTGAATTCAAACTTCATCTTTCTCTTGTTCTTCTATATCAAAGATGGCATTTAGAAACTCCAAACCATACTTGCCAACAACCCAAGCATCTTTATCATCAAAGAACCTATCACCAATGGTTCTCATATTATAGCATTCTTTGTCTTTATCAAAGAATGCAATCACATAACAGTTCTCTTGTCCTGAACCATTAGATTGATACCATTTGACGAGTTCATACTTGTTGTTACATTTGCTCCAACGGAACTCGATGTTACGAAATCTCATTTTGAATAAAGACAAGAACTAATACGACCAGGAGTGGAAATAACTTGACCTCCTTTTGATATACACTGTGCTTCTATTTGTGGATTGCGGAAGTGTAGGATTGTAAAGGCAAGTACAACAATAACAATACCTACAACTCCTGCAAATACTGTTGCTTCGATGTTAGTTTGATTGTTCATTTGTTCTTCTCCTTCTCAATCTCCAGTTTCAGTTTGCGAATACCAGTAATGAAGTAAGCGAAGTCACGAGTTTCAGTAATGGGTTTGATTTCCCCACACACACCACACTTAGACTCATAAACGGAGGAGCATCCTACAGAATAAACTCCATACTTCTTCCCACAATCAAAACAGGTATTAGCAGCAGTCTCAAGTTTCTTGAGTAGTGCTTTCATTTCTTTGAGATTCATAGCAGAGTTCAACTCCATACTTGTTTTTGAGGGTATCTGCAAGGTAATCATACAGCAGATGTGCAAATCCATAGTGAGGACGTGTGCCAGTTTCTAAAGCGCCACTGGTTGCCACTGTCCACATAATATCCAGTTCTTTTTTATCAGGTAGTTGTTTCATAATCTTCCTCAGTTTCATTAAGATAGTCCCAATTCCAAGTTCGTTCAATAATTCCAATATCAAATCCGAACTTATATGCCCAGAATATAATACTTAGGACACTTCCACTTCCAGATTTGATTTGAATGTAAGGCCAAGAAGGAAAATCATTCCAACTTACAGAACCTTGAAAGAGTGCCCATCGTTTCGTGAAAAGAACCTGAACATACCATTCGTGCCCAAAATCTTGATGATATGTAAATTTAATTAGGTTCATTAGTCATAATGAAATTGTTTCACACACATACTATAAGACCCCTGACTCAGAAAGTCAAGGGTCAGTGGACAGTTTTTGTATTGGTCAGTCTCTTTGCTTCCAATCTCCTTCATTATCACGACTAAAGAAATCTATAATATCATCAACAGTATCAAATCGCGAACGATGATTTGATGGATCAGGGTCACCAATGTCAAGAGCATTCATTAATCCATCTAAACTATCTTCAGACATATTTGGATTCATCGCTTTTCTACGTGCCTGCCTCAATATTGTTGCTGCACTTCTATTTGCCTTCGCAAGTTTCTCTGCCCAGATAATATCATTTAACTCTACCGATTCACCCTTTACGATTCTGTCACAAATATTTTCCAAACGAAGTCTGTAAGCAGTAGATAACATAAGTGTCACCAGATATAGTGTTATTTATTCCTTTCTTCAAACTCCTTCATGAGTTCTTCCGCAAGTTTCATAGAACGACGATGCATAGAATATCTAACCCAAGGTGTTTTTGGATTATTCATCAACCACCATTTAAATACTAAAAACTTGTTCTTTACAATTTGCATAGTGAACACAACTGCTTTAGCAATAGATTCATCAGTTATAATTAAATAACCAGCACAAGCAAATATAATAAAGTAAATATAGGTCGGACTCATTTTCTTAAAGTTTTGATGTATTGTAGCACATGATCACGAATATACATTAGTTCATGATAGCAATGTTGATTGTGAGCACAATTTCTAAGTTCATGATCTGGTTTCAATACACTTTCTTCAAATAAAGTGAGTCCACGATTCCATTTGTCGTTGGTTGTATCTTCCATTGTTTTCTCAGATGTTACAGTATTTAACATCAATCGTAACTTACAGATTCCAAAAGAACACCAGGCATAATGTAGGTATGGGGTTGCGTGCTCATAGGAACGTTTCCAAGTTTATATTCCCACTTGTACTCATACTTGTTATGGGAATCCCACGTAAGAAACTGTTTTCCATCCCAACGAAGTTTAACAGTCAACCCAAATTTGTTTGAATATACATTCCGTGTTTTTAGAAATCCTTTTTCTTCTCTAGTTTCTACCACAGTGCAGACATCCTCATAATACTTATTATCATTCTCTACATAACAATTTGTTTTGTAAGAGAATGGGGGTGAAGCAATTGCAGAGAACGGAACAAAAATCAAAAGAGCAAGAAGTTTTTTCATAATTACTTTAAGAATTTTTCTAGGTTTGAAGTTTTGTTTTTTACTTTGATGTGTTTTTGAATGTAATCTTTTGCTGTTTGAATTGAATTTGAAACATGCACTTGTTGACCATTATGAATGATCATAAATTTAGTCTTTCCAAAAGGAACAGCCGCCCATTCCCCATTCTTTGTAACATATCCTGGATGAAATGGTTGAACATCAAGTAAAGTTCGGTTTTCTACATTCATTTGTTAATTACAGAAACAGCAGGTTGACCTTTGACAAACACAGTATCGACAATGCTTTCCAAACGACGAGCAGTGGAGATACCAGTATTTGAATAAACTGGAACATGAATCATACCAAACGCTTTAGAATAATTGTCAAGATCACCTGAAACAAGTTGACCAGTTTTGATTCGATCAGAATCATCAGGACTCAGGCGAATCACACGACCAATGGTTTGACACATTTGAATGACATCCATCTGACGCATCATAACACATGCTGTCAACCCAGGGCAATCGATACCCTCAGAAAGAATACTATAGTGTAGAACAACAAACTTTTTGTTAGGATCTTTACCAAACTCCTTCAAAGTCTGAAAGAACACATCACGATCAACCTTTTTGCTATTGATAAATGCACCATACTTTGCAGTAATCCAAAGTACATCATAACCAGATGAATGCATTTCATTCATAAAGTCAGTCTCAGCAAGCATACGAATCATAACTTTAGTATTCGGTGCTGCAATCAACACCTTTTCCATATTATCCTCATTCAAAATAGTATCCAGAAGAGTCATGCAATCACGTTCTGCACCATATTCTTTATCACGACTCATATCAATCGATTGAACATTAATCTTAGGAGAAAGAATATATCCCTTCTCAACAAGTTCAGTTGCAGATACATTCATAATCACACGACCATAAACATCTACATCATTCATACCAGGTTTTGAATTCGTATTGCTATGCTTTGGTGTTGCAGTGAAAAAGTAACAACGATCTGCAAAATAACTAAAATGCTTTGTTGATTCGAAAAATGATTTCTTTACACTGTTATGTGCTTCATCAAAGTAAATCGTATTTACATCAACACATGCATGAACAATCTTCTCCAAAGAATCATAAGTAGTAAAGATCAACTTATGTCCTTGGGTATTCTCAACCCACTTACGAATCTGACCAGGTTGAGTTGTGCTATTATAATGTGTTTTACCACTACGAACATGAAGTACTGATGCATTCGTAACATGTTCCATAAATTCGGAAGTTAGTTGTTCCACAAGAAGAATGCGTGGTGCAACAACTACAATCAGTTGTGAGTTCTTATTAGAAAACTCACGAATTGCATCATAGATCATAGTAATAGTCTTACCAGATCCTGTTGGTTTGATTAGTTGACCTTTATCAAACTCAAGCATTGCTTCAAGAGAACGCTGTTGACTGGAACGAAGTTGAGTCATGGTGGTGTTTTGTTGATACTGATAGTATAGCATTAAAAAAGACCCTTGGTAGGGTCTGAGTGGACAGTTCTTAAAGTGTCTTAGAGATAGCTAAATCCTCATCTTCAAAGGGGACAAACCTAGTCTACTGGTATTCAGATGTCTTGTCAAGCCAGTGCAAATGAAGTTGCACCAACACCAGCAACAGTAAAGATTATTCTTCCGCCAGAAACAGTAATTTCAACTGGGGTTGCTGATGATGCTGGACTTACAAAGTTGCCAATAAATGTCGTTGCTGTTATAATGCCAGTAACCTTAATGGATCCTTGAGCATCCATAACATAATTAACATCAGGTTTATCTGTATTAATTCCAACAAGTGCTGCATTTGTAATGTGAAGTTGAGATAAAGTTGTGATTCCAGAATTTGTGGAAACATTCACATTATTTAAAATTTGACTTGCACCTGATCCAAGAATAAGTTTGTTTGCATTTATTCCAACAGTTAATGATCCCGCTACTTCTAAATTTCCTCCAACATAAGAATTATTTGTTACAGTTGAAGTTCCAACAACATGGAATGTATTAACTGGATTCGCAATTCCAAGGCCCAATCTTCCATCATAAGTTAAGGACATTCTTTCAGAGTTTGATTGCCCATATATCCAGGCAAATCTTCCAGTATTAATTCCAGCACTACCAGAATGCAAATAGAATGATAAATTACCAGTATCATTATTAATAAAATCTAATGATTTTGCCAGACTTCCAAATCTAATGACACCAGTGCTATTACCAACACCAGTAACTTGTCCAATACTTAATCTTGCTTGACCACTTTCACTAACAATTTCTACTAATGAATTTGTATTCTTATAAATTTGCAATTCGGATCCCGGAATTGCTGTTCCAATACCAATTCTTCCATTGTTTAATGCAGTAATTGCAGTTCCACCAATTCCAACGTTTAATTCTGTGGATACTGTATTGATTCCAATAGTTACATCAGTAGAATCAATACTTACTGAATTAATTTTTGTAACTGTAATATTTGGACTTCCAGTCAATCCTCTTGCTGTTGAAGCAATACCAACTAATCCACCAATAAATTTATCAGTTGCAGTTACTGAAGTAAATGATGGATTGGTTGGGAGTTTTGCATTGATAATTGTAGGTAGATAATCGTTTAAGATTGTTCCTGATGTGATATTAGTGGCATTAATATCAGTAATTAATGATCCTACACCAACAAAAGATGTTGCAGTGATGATTCCAGATGCTCTTATATTGCCCGTAGAATCGATTCCAACGCCTGCTGAACCTGAGTTTGGATTTCCACCTACTTGGAACCTAAAACGTGGATCTGAGGTGCTTACACCCACGTTTCCTTGCGCATAGATACTGGTAAATCCAAGACCTACATCAACATCAATCCATTGAGAAGTTGGTAAGTTTGAAAGTGTTGCACCATTGCCATAAAAGGCAGTTGCTGTTATAATTCCAGTAGTCTTCTGTAGTTTGATTCCAGTTCCAATGTTTACATTTCCAAGAGTTGATGTTTCTTGAACATATAATGATTGTGTTGTAGTAACTCCAGTTATTTTTGCAGTTCCATAAACATCTAAAACTTCAGTGGGAATTTGGGTGTTGATTCCCACCAAAGAGTTTCTTACAACTAATGCATCTTCATCAACTTGTACACCATTCCTAAAACTAAAAGACTTATTATAATTTGCCATCTTAGATGTTTTTAATTATTTATTGTCGATTGTTTTCTCAAGAACTTCAACTTTATGTGAAAGATCCTTAATTGCTTCAATCAACAATGGAATAATCTTTTCATAACTAACTCCAAGATATCCATTATCTTTTTCAATTACTGCATCTGGAAGAACTTTTTGAATTTCTTGAGCGATAACTCCAACATCAGTTCCAGTGTGTGTTGAATTTTCATTCCAACTAAATGTATTTCCACTGATTGAAATTACTTTATTCAAAGCATCTGGAATTGGTGTAATATTATCTTTCAGTCTTTCATCAGAACTATAGAATGCTGTGATATCTCCACTTACATTTAAATCATAACTCATGAATGTAGTTGTGGTAATGGAAACATTACCACCAGCAATAGAAGATAATACTAAATTGCCAGATTTTGTATCAATTGTTTGATTATTTGCAACTGCTAATCTAATATTTCCAACAGTAATATTATCAACTTCTGCATTATTAAAGTTAACATCTCCAAGGAAGTTTGCAGTTCCTGAAACTGTAAAATCTCCACCAACATAAAGATTCTTTTCAATACCAGCACCACCTTCAACAATCAATGCTCCAGTATCTTTGCTTGTTGATTGTGTTGTATTGAATACTTTTAATGGTGAAATTGAGAAAATGTTTCCATTAAATTTAACATCATTATTAAATGCAACTGGGCCATCAAATTGTGATAATACTGTTCCAGAGTTTCCTCCTTCAACAACCAATCTTTCTTTTATTGTAACTTCATCAAAAACAACACTCAGTCTAGATGGATCTTCTCCAGTAATTGTTGGAATTGGAATATCAAAAGTTGTTTGCTCACCACTTGATGCAGAATACTTGGTATTACCAATAAAGAAGTCACCATTACTATTTGTACCAGTGTAAATTACACTTCCGCAAGCACTTTCTTGAGATTGTGCTAAGAAATCTTCTTTTTCATTTAATGTTTTAACTTGTAATTGAGGAAGTGCTGTTGAATAGTTGCCTGGGCCATATCCAAGATATTCAAATGTATGACCAGAAGCACGAAGAATTGAAGGTCTACGGAACTCAACTGCAAGTGGTTTAATCTTTTTAATTATTGAGTTTGCTGCATGAGTTTTCTTACGAGTTCCAAGAGCAGCACGAATTACAACAAGTTGATTATTTCCTGGGCCAATAAGTGTACTATTGGCAACTCTCATAATCTCACCATTTACTTGAATATAAGTTCCTAATGGGAATCTCTTTATAATATCAGTACCACTTACTGGACTTGTAACTTGAATTGTAGTATCTGAAGTAAATGATACAGCAGTTAAAATATCATTATCATAGAATGTTATATCTCTTACTCCAAGATTCTCATTATCTTTATCAGATACTGCTTCGTTCGAAGATACTCCATGCTTTAATGCAAATGCTGGAGTTGAAGCAAATGCTCCAGAAACTTCTACATTAAATGTAGTTACGCTTGGAACTTCTCTTACAATATAATTTCCAAGATTTCCTGCACTACTGTTTATAATTTTAACTTGATTTCCAGTAAGTAATCCATGAGCACTTGAACATGTAAATGTAGCAATTCCAGCAGAAACTGCACTTGTAGAATTAATTGTAATTGAATTGCCAGTTATAAATGCATATTGCCCAGAGACAACTGTTGGATATCCAGTGCTTGCTTTTGCAACTCTAATTTGAGTAGTTGAAAGAACATCTGTAATTCTATAGTAATCACTGTCTAATGTTCCATTTCCAGTAATTTGAACTACATTACCAATAGCAGAAACAATATCTGCAGTTGCAATTGTAACATCTCCTCCAGTACCACCAATAACAGCAGTATCCAGATAAAGAGTAGATCCATTGCTATAATTAGATCCAGATTCAGTAACTTCTACTGAAGTAATATTGCCTGATCCATCAATTACTACTTTTGCATATGCGCCATTCCAAGATGAAAGTGGTGCGTTATTGAAAAGTCTTACATTATAGAAAGTTCCTGAAGTATGTCCAGTTCCATTAGAACCAATTGTGCAACTTACAATGCCATTTAATCCATGCTCTCTATCAAATGTTAGGGTAACACTTGTTGAAGTTGAAGATACTGTTTGAATTTTTAATCCAACTCCAAAGTCCTTCAAAAACTTATCAACACTTTCACGTGTAACACTTTTCTTCAGATCATTTGTTAATACATCACCAATTGGGAATCTCTTTGCATATGTTGCAGAAGAATTTGGGTTATCATTTGGATTATCTCTATCATTTTGTGGATAAAGATCAGTAATGTTTTGAGAATATTTTAAATTAGTAAATTCAGTCTCTATAGCATTACCTGCATTTAAGACATAAAGATGGTATACACCATCTTGAACATCTTTAATATATTGAGTGATGGACTCTTTTCTATAAATGTAATAATTAGTTTTTACATCATTCTTTTCAAATCTTGGTAATAAAGTATTTCTTACACTAGTATCATTTGTAAATGTTCCAGGATTTGCATGAACTAATCCATTTACATCTGTTGTAGAGTATGTAAATGTGTAAGCATTGGTAATTCCAGTAACTTTAAATGTTCCATTATAACCAATGTTATCAGTTGCAGTTACATTATTCGAACTCTTTACGTTCTTAATAATTACAATATCATCAACTTTTAAATTATGTGAATGCTCTGATCTTACTGTAACAACGTTTGCAGTCTCACTACAAGTTGCAATCAATCTTAAATTTCTGTTGTATTGATAATCTGAAGTTGTTAATGATGTGAGTGATGTATCATTATCATTTCTAATTCCAGTATTACTTGATTCTTGAATGACAAATGATTCTAAAGGATCTTTTGTATTATCACTCTCTTTTGGAATGAATACTCTTAGTTTATAAATTTTCTCATCAAGTCCTCTATTATCAGTAATTCTTTTTACATAAGAAGAATTTGTTGATGGGGATAAACCAGATACACCCTGTGCAGAGATTAAACTATAAATTGCATTTGATTGATCAGTATGAATATACCAAGCATTGTTTGTAGAATCAAATTGAATCGGTGATCCAATATCTCCAGATTGTTTATCAGATACTGTACTTACAACACTCAGACTTGTACCACCATAAACCGTGATTGGAATGTTTAAAGATGAATTTGATAATGATGATGCTAACTTAAATTGTGAAGATGATAATCCACCATCTACATCACTTGCAATTGCATAATAAACTTTATTATTCTCAAGATTTTCTGGTATATCTCCATTGTCACTGTAAATTCTTACTTTTTCACCAGAAGTTAAATTATGTGCCGTTGTTGTAGTAAAAATATTTGATGCTGGTGATCCAGAAATCGAATAAGATTTTTGAGATTGAATTGTTCCTAAAGAAACATTACCAGAGAATGAATTCACCATATAAATTGGTGCTTCATATGTGGTATTGTTGAAATTCAAATATAACTTATCTGATGCATTTGCACCAATTCTATATCCTTGAGAAATATTTGGTGGTAAATCGTTTGGATTATTATATCCAAATAAGTATAAATGACTTGAAATTCCAACAGATGTTGTTAAACCAACATCAAATGGAACCCAATCAACATTAAACGAAGATCCTGTAATCGATCTTGGAGTAATAATAGAAGTTACGTATGCTTGATCATCTTTTTCAAATGCAGACTTCTTAAATCCATCTGCAGCAAGAGAAAATTGACCAAAGTTTGAGTTTGAGTTGGTGATACTTCCATCAGCACCAGACTCTGCATAGAAATGCTTATTAAAACCAATAGCAAATACGGAAACAATCTGAATGAATGCATCATTCGTCAATTTAATATGAGATTGTTCCCAACCTTGTCTATAAATTGCTTCAGAATCTAAGTGATATGCGGTTTCTGGATTTGTAGATGAAGATTGTGCTGCAAGTGCTGATCCAGTTACGGGAGTAAGGTTAATTTTTCTATAAACTCTTGATGTTGGATCATATTTTGCAAATGCACGATCATCTTTTTGTAGAGAAACACCAGTAAACTGTGCAACAACCATGCTTCTAAAACCTGATGCTTTGCTACCATCAGCAAGCATACCATTCATACCCCAAACAGAACGTAATGATACGTTAAAGATATATGGAGATGCTCCACCAACAGTATCAGTTTCAATCGTAACTGTTGCTGATGCTGCAGAAGGTGCTGCAGGTAAATTATTTCTTACAAAAGGTAAAACATAAGTAAATTGTGTTGAACTCAAGACATTTTGTACTTTTGTAGAAACATTATAATCTACTGCTGAAACTCCATTAATCTTAATTGGAGTTCCAGAACTTAATCCATGTGGAGTTGAAGTTGTTACTGTAACTACGTTGCTTAATGTTAAACCATCACCTGAAACAATCGTTGAAATACTTACTGGATCAGTTGCAAATGCACCAACAATTTCCCATTCAGGTCTTTGCTTTGCAAATCCTAATGATTCTGTTGGATATTTTTCTATAATATCTCTTCCAGATGCTGAATTAAATGCATTTGAAAGTTTACTATAATATATGTCTAAGTCTGTTAAATTATATCCTGGAACTAGATTTACACCATCTGCATATTCAAATGCAGTTAATTTATGGTGACTGAATGTAGGAGTTGATTGATTTACTGTTGAGAAATTAGAATCATCTGTATAAACTAATTCACTTTCATTGCCATCAAAGATTGAAAACTGCCAAAAATAACATGCACCAGTAATTCTAAAAATTGCTGATGAATCTACATTACTATCAGTTGGATTTGGAACATATTTTGGTCTTATTTTTGATTTTCTAAGATCTAAACCTACAATAGAAGTTCCTCTTGGAACAATAACACCACCTTTTATACTATTAAACTTATATAAAATATTATCTTCTTGCGTTAAATCAAAATTTGATGATAATGATAATGAAAATACATCTTGTGCTGCCTTACTATCATCTCCCGATGGTGATACTGCTTTTACTCCACCATCAGTTTTAATCGCAAATCCTGGTCTGTTATCAATTACATGTTCTCCAGGTAATAACAAAATTGTAGTTTTTTCAGTGATATCATTATCAGAACCTCTCAAATATGAGAATCTTGCTGCCTCTAAGAGAGCTCTTTGAATGGTTTTAAATGGTTGTGCTAAAGAATTTCCTTGATTGGTGATATTATCAGTAGCATTTAAATCACTAGGACTGACATATAAAATTCTGCCGTCAGTATTTTTAATAAAATTGTCTAATTTATTTAATGGCAATTTTCCGTACCAAAAACTTCTTCTATGCTTTATTTATTATGTCAAATTTTCCCCATTATATTCGTAATCAGTGTCTTCTGGCATATCCTCTGGATTTTCTAATTCCACTGGAAATAAACAAGGATGTGCTTCCTCATCTATAAGATAGAATGAGGATTTATATAAGTCTTCTGGTTCAAATGTACGATTTTGATCTGCTAATCTGCATAAATCTTGATCGTATAAATGACCATCTGGAAGTTCATCAAATGTAAAAGGTACATGATTAATAAAATACATCTTCACAATCATACTGCCATCATTGTACCAGCAATATGCGTGATCGATACGATAAGACATAGGGTTTTGCCATATCTTATATTTATTTTTAGTGCGAGTAGGGAGACTTGAACTCCCACGGGCAATGCCCAACAGATTTTCTTACCACTATAGTTTTCACTACCCTTTCGGTTTGTGGTCTGGACTATACCTTCACCATACCTTTCGGTTTAGGTGTTCCCCGTCTAGTCTCTACACCTTCATCTTACGATGCTTGGCTCGGTATCGCCATTTTACAGGTTTCAC
>JACCDG010201925.1_pt1 | contig 15414 bp, 32 predicted proteins | sample 7442471 | NCBI WGS metagenome assembly JACCDG01 (sample SAMN15323444, study PRJNA562643) | freshwater metagenome | isolation source: river surface water | place: USA:Blue River Watershed | collected 2017-08-17
AGGCCTTATCGACCGTTCAAGAGCAGCTCTGCCTAGGACCCTAAATTGTTTTGCGCTATGTACTTACACCACTGAACGAACTCGGCCAGCGATAGCGAGCCCTTCATGGTGTTCACTGTGGCATGCACAAGCTGGACGTTGCTCATGTCGTCTTCGCCACCACTCGCCAACGGTATGACGTGATCTAAGGCCACCGTTTCAGTGGTTAGAGTGACACCAGTGATTGCACACTTGTATCCTTGCGATTCGAGCATCTGTTTAAGTTTGCTCGCTGTTACGCTCCCGCTTCGCCACCCTGAATCGCTTGCGCTTGGCGTTGTTGGTCGCGGCGTTGTTGCACCATCTGTCCCACGCTGGCATGGCGTGCCATTTAGCCTTTGACTTAGCCCGTTGAATTGCATGCCTTAAACCCTGCCTCCATGATGTGATTGGCTTCTTATCGCTTTGCGTCCTAATCACGGCTGGCGGACGACGCCTAGCCCCGCTTGCGATGCACTCCAGCTTCTTTGTCCATTCCGACTGGCATAGCCTCTTAACTCTCGCCTTATGCTGATCCAACACTCGGTAGGTCCAGTCTGGTGTGGTCGCCTCCCTATCGCATGACGGGCACTGGGAGTCTGGTATCACTCGCGGTTTTGGCTCTATGTGCTTCTTGCGATTAAACGACAAGTTGCTGAGCTTCTTTCCCCACTTTGATCGCGTTCTGTGCTCGTTGTTTCTACGCTCACGATTAAGTGCCTGCGACCACGTTTTAACTGGCGGCCTATCTCGACCTTTTCGGCGATTCTTCGCTCTGAATAATGCCAGCTTCAGCGCCGCGTCCCATGTCCCCTTTTCCCGCTGCCAGCGCACGGCCCGACGCGTCTGCTTGATTGCATCCGTTAGCGCCCAGTGCCACTTACAGCAGTCGTTCATCTCACATGCCCTGCTTGATCGCCGACCGCAGGTCACGAATGACCTCGGTGTTCTTGTCCAATGCGTCGGTCACCTTCTCAAGCGATTCGTTCTGTTTGGATAGCACTTCTTTGAAGTCGTCTCGGGCTTGCTTGTGTGCCTGCTCTTGCTTCTCTTGCATGGTTTCGAAGTGCTGCATGGCCCACGGTATACCGACGTATGCACCGTACCCCAGCATGGCCGTTATCATGATGAGCATGACCGTGGATGAGCCTTGTACGAATAGCCAGCGTGTGAACTGGTTCTTGAAGGTCATGCCTTCCGTCATTGCTTCGTTATCGGTCACGGCTTCTGCTCCATCCGTTCGGCGTGCTTCAAATGAGCCGCAAAGTTGTCTTGGAACTGTTTCACGACCTGTGGGTCATCCTCTAGCACTAGCTCCTCGCTGTTGCGTTCTTCGGCGCTCTTGGAGTCATTGAACGAACCGAACATCACCTTCTTGGAATCGAAGATGCGGGCTTTGTTATGAGAGATAGCGTGCTTGGCATCGAGGTAGACTGGAATACCAGCCTTGGCACACTTGGCCGCTTGTGAGGATGGCTTGCGGGCTTCGTCGTCGTCGAGCAAGATTCGCACCTTGAGGCCGCGATTGTGGGCACGGACTAAGGCGTCTGAGATCGGTTCACTGGTGAAGTTATACATCCGGTAATCAATCGAGACTTGAGCGGAGTCGATCTCTTTCACGATCGCTTGCGTGCAATTGCCTTTTGGGCTGAACCACACACCCAGCACCTTGCAATAGCCGACACGCACGCCAGCAGCACAAGCGAACATTGCCAGCGCGATAGCCAGCGGGCGGATCATGTTGTGGCGTATGTCGGTCATCGTGCTGGAATATCCACCCAACGAATTTCGCAGCCTTCTGCTACCAGTGGCATCTCTGGACCACTGACCTTCAGGCTGATATGCGTGTCCGCAAACTTCCGCTCGATCTCGATTACTTCATGGCCTGGATAGCCCAGCAGTTCGGCCAGTAGCTTTCCAGACAAGCGAACGATTCCAAGCCGCTTGCAATCGCCCATCGGTTCACATGTTCCGTGCATCACACTTCCCTCAAACTCATCTAAGGCAACCCCGCGCCGGTCTATCCCTAGCACCCACCACTACGGAGCCGCATTCGGGTTTGGAATAAAGCTGGTGGTCGTGCTGTCGCCGGTCGCTTGGCCGCTCACCGTTCCACTCGGGTTCGTGTTCGGGTCGCTACCTGCCTTGCCAGCGCCGGGCCATTGCGAAGCGTCACCGCTATACAACGTCGGGCCACTCGGCCAGCGTTCGGCCAGCAACAGCGCCTTGTTGATCGGCAGATTGCGAATCAGCGACAGGTCGTTGGTCGTGGGCCACCACTGATCGGGCGGGCGTTCTTCCGTCATTTCGACGTTCAGCATCAGCTTCGACGGATCGTACTTGGCGAAGTCCTCATCCTTCAAAGCAAAGTCCGGCTTGTACGCTTCGGCCCGCGCGTAACCGAAGAACTTCATGGACATCTGGGCCAGAATTTCTTGCAGGTACTTGCCGATCTGGCTGGTGAACGTCGGGGTGACGTACCCCACGATGTCATTGTCAGTTTGCTGCATGATTTCACTCAGGCAGAGCATGGCAATCGTGGCGTACTTTTGCACGTCCGCGTTGCGAATCCGGCCACCGAAGTAGGGAACCGGGTAGACCACGAACTGCCGCTTGTTCGGCTTGGCGTGTTGCACGTCCAGCCCGTTGCCGTCGTTCGGCATCCGGGTTAGGTCGGCCAATCGCTTGCGACCGACGACGCACATCTGGTGAAGATCGTAGAGCCACTGTTTGCGCGTGGGCGGGCGCGAAAAGGAAACGATGTCCTCTTGGTGCAACAGCTCAAACATCACGCGACCGAGCGTGGCGTGTAAGTCGAAGATGTCGCCGTTGCTGGTCAGCGTCTTACCCAACGGGTTGGGGATCGCATAACCAGCATCGCCCCAGATTCCGTTCTTGTACCAAAGAACTTCGTCGGTGTTGAACCGGGGCAGGTTCTGGTCAATTAGTGCTGGTTGCGTGGAATCGGCCATTGATGTTTTCCTCCAGTGTGCGAAGTGCGGGAATGACGCCGGCTAGGTTCTGGTTGCGCAAGTCCTCAACTTCTCTGAGGATTGGCACCCAGGCAGGCTTTTGATCCATGAGCGTGGCTACCGCGTCGGCCCACGCCTTATCCTTAAAGTCCGTCTCGACAGGGATGGCGCGATTCTTGCGCACCACCTGCGATTGGATTGGTCGCTGAATGACGTAGGGGTCTGGTCCGCCACCGGCGCTATGGTCAATGGCCGGCGGTTCTTGGCGTGCGGGAGCTTGTGGCTGGCGAATGGTTTCGATCTTGTGTCGCAACTCGCCAAGCTGGCCGAGAATCACTTCACCCAAATCGAACTTGATTGCAGTCTCACCCGCCGCAGGTTTGATCACCCCCTCAACCTTGGCTTTGAGTTTCTTGTTTGCGCGATGCAACAGAAATCCAAGTCCAGCAGCAGCAGCCCAGCCCACTACGCCACCAGTGGATAGCCCAATGGCTTCCATGATCTTGCGCACCGTGAATGACTCCACGGCACTGGCTACGCCGTCCAGCGTGTCTGGCAGCTTGTCTGCGGGCTTCTCAGGAGCCTTGCCGGGTGTTTCGCCGGGGTTCGTGGGCATGAGCTTGTCGCCGATCTTGGATACCTTGGCACGCCACTTATCCCGCGCCCGCTGAATGAATTCGCAGGTCGTCTGATAGCCGGGTCCGATCACTTGCGGGCCAGCTTCGTCGTTGCGCCCGCTGATAACCCCGCATACTTCCCACTGGTTATTCAACACGGGGCCGCCCGAGTCGCCTTGCCGTACCACTCCGCTCAGCGTGTAAAGCCGCTGGCCGTTTGTGGTCTGCCATTCGCCCAGATACTGGCAGTTCCACCAGCCAAGCGAACCGCCGCCATATCCGATCGTGGTAACAGGCTCGGTCACAACGGGCATGATTGCCGACACGGGCAGCGCCGCAATATCTGCTGACAGGTCCACGTCAAAGGCGCACAGATCAGCTTTCGTCCGGTCGGTGTAGACTTCATGCACCGTGCCACGCTGGCCGCTGTAGAACACCACATATCGTTCACCGCGCGGGTTGACGACGTGAGCAGCCGACAGCACAAGCCCACGATTGCCTTGCTTGTCGATCAAAGAGCCAGAGCCCGACCAGTCTCCGCAATGAACGCGCACCACCGATGCATTCACCTGGGATGATGGCGGATTATTTTGGGGGAGCGTGGGGGAGGGCTGTGGCGGTACAGGGACAAGTCTCGGTTCGTACTGGCTCGGCACCGGGCAGCCTTGCGGGCCGCACGGAGACTGAGCGAACGCCACCCCTTGGCAGCAGATCGCAATCAGCAGTAGCCAGCGGATAATCACTTACACGCCTCACACTTCGGGCACTTGCACTCAACAGGCGGTTGCCGGCCGGGCTCTTGGACGCAGCCGGAAAGGCACCACAGCAGCACCAAACCAATGAGCCCAATGGCTAGCTCCGGTATTCCGCTCTCGAAAAAGAATCGTTCGTTGAACTTCACCGGCACGCCCTCCGAAACAATCGTTTCCTCGCGCGCGGCTGCGCCACCGAAGCCGGAACTTTGGCGGGCTTGCTTGCTGATTGGGAGTCACAAGAGTGGGCGAGTTGCCCGAAAGACGGGGGCCCTGGTGACGCAGCCTCGGGCGGGGAGGGTTCGGGTTTGCAGCAGCGTCCGTTGCACGGTTCGTCACACTGGCAAGGCTCGTCGCAAAGACGGCAGCATCGCTTAGCAAATGCAAAGCGCACTTGACCTATCGCCGGCTCGGTTGCGTCTGGGTGCAATTCCTCAAGCTCTACGGTGACATAGGCAATTCCGGCGTCAAAGTGGTCGATTACGCCTCGCTGGTCGTTGTCATAGCACTCGCCATGCGTGCCAATCATCTCGACTTCTTTGGTCCGCTGCTTGTCGCGGTAGCAGCTTACTGACTGAATTCGCCAGTGGCCCACAAGCGGCTCTGCTAGCCATGCATGCCAGTCCCTGGCAATCATTTCCTCTACCACGATGTCGAACCGAACGCCGACATACCGAGTGTTTTTGTCGAGCCATACGCCACGCTCAACATTCGGTGCCAACGGCTTCTCGGGCGTGAGCTTGTCTGCCTTGTGGCCGGGAGTCGGCTTAGGCTTCGCTGGCGTCGGTTCCGGCGTCCCAACTTTGGGACACGCCTTGGCCTGCTGACAATCGCCGCCGTTCCTCGCCTCAAGACAGAAGCCAATGAACACGATCGCAATCGTCAGCACGAAGCAGCCCAGCACGCCTAGCAAGACTTTCGCTTGGTCGCTCATTGCACCAGCCCCTCCCACATCAGCGTGTGGCTAGCGTTCGCCAGGTCGTTCGGCAGACACCACTTGTCGCCAATACGTGGCGCAGGGTCATAACCATCCTTTTTGCCGGCCAGTCGCTCAGCCCAGCACACCGTCTGAGAACAGTGCTTAAGCTCATCCCAACTGCTCAGCGACTCGTCGGTGGTATCCGGCATGTAGCCGAACAGCAGCCGCAGCAGGCTGAACTTCATGACGATGGCACGCCACACCGAGCCCCACCCGTACTCATGGCCCGCCTGTCTTGCGACCAGCAGTGCCGACTTCCGGGCGATTCTTGCGCCGCAGTTCGGTCGCCAGATATCAATCTTGCCGGGGTACTTGTCGATCTGGCTCGATAGCGTCACGATCCGGCCGCCGCGAAACTCGCGTTGCTCGGCAATCATCAAGGTATCTTCATGGCCTTGCTCGCCACGTAGCCAGATGCACTTGCCGATATGGGTGTAGGTGTTCGGGCCGGCTTCGATTTGCTGGGCACCACCGTTGCGGAACATGGCGTTATCACCATCACGCACGAGGCCGCGTATGTGTTGGTAGCGAGTGGTCACGATTGCATCTCGTCGATCTTCGACTGAGCCAACTCACGTATGCCAGGTGATTCAACCATCCGCCGCAACAGGTCCAATCGTCTCGACAAGTTCGGGCTGCATACCGTGCCGTGTGATTCAGCCAACAGCCACACCGCCTTACGCAAATCACCTTGAGCCTGAAACGGATCGAGCATCGGGATAAAGTCGCACATCGCTTCACCCCCATCTGGTTTCCGCAATCTCTCGAACGTAGGGCGATAAGCCGCTGGTACTAATCTCGGGCACTTCGTAAAAGTCGGTCTTGTCTGGTCGGAAGAACTTTTCTCGAATCACAGCCGCTAGTTTCCAAATGGCCTCAGTCGCTTCCCGTTCTTCCGCGTCTGTTCGTGGCTGCTTCGCAATCTTCGCTAGTCGGTCGGATAGTTCAGGTAGGCCGGGGTGCTTTTCTCTTAACGGTCTTTTGTCCGGGTGGATGTTGGCCATGTCGTCACTGGCGCGCCGCCGCAATGGCTTCCCGTTTCTTGCGGAGCGATTCGGCTAAGGCGTCTTTGGCTGCCCAGCGAACTTTGATGTAATGGGCTTCGGACGTGTCCAGCGCCGCCTCTTGCGAGGCCGAATAGCTGGTGACCGGCTTGGGCTTTGGCGGTCGTGGCAGTGGCGGATTAGCTACGAACGTATGCTTGAGCTGGCGAGCTTCACGTAGCGACACGCCAGCCATGCGTGCAACCGTCTCGGGCTTGTATCCCTGACGAATCAGCTTTTTGGCGTAGGCGGTTCCGCTGGCCATGTTCCGCTCCGAAAACGAAAAAACCCCGAGCGTCGATGCACAGCGTGGCTAGCCATGCGTCGGCGCCCGGGGTTCGGGTCACTGGCCCCAATTTGCGGGGACTTTCAAGTTGTCGCCATTAGTTTTAGGCAGATTTCTCCCGCGACGTCAAGCATATCACCTCGGGAGCGTTCGGGCTGCGGTCAAACCACGGCACGCGATTCGGCTCGCCTATGTAGCGCACCATGCCTACAGCCCCCTGCGGAAACGTGACAGCGAACCCACCAGCCAGCACAATCTCGCCCGGCCGAATTACTAATCGCTTAGCGTCCATGTTGCTTTGCCCCAATCCGTTGGAACCCCTGCCAGACGTGAGCACGGGGGGAACCTCAACCCAGCTCTTGCCGAACTTCCTCCAGGGTGTGCCAGCGCCCCATGTCGATGTCCGTTGTGCCGACTGCAACACCCCAGAACATCGCAAGCGTCTGTTGTCGAGTCTCGCAGTCGCCTGGCTGCGCGCCGCTCAAGAGCCAACGCAACGTCCACCACGAAAACATCGCAAGCACCTTGGGGCGATAGCGTACCCAGCGGTAGGCTTTGATCGGCCACGGCTGAAACTGGTAGCGTTCCTCACTCATCGCTCATTCGCTCCGGGGGACGGGGATGACGCCCAATAGCAACGCTTTCCGTTTATCATTCCTCCTCCGATCTGGCCTAGCTGCTTCATGGTCCTCAGAATTCCATAGAAGTATGCGGCATTGCCAATTACGTCTCCGTATCCGGCAGACTTGAGACGCCTTCGCAGTTCTGCGCCATGCATCGCAACGTCAGGAGTAGACTGCCTCAGTGCTTCGATAATCGCCTTTCTCATGTTCAAGCTCCCACCGGAAACGGCGGACTGTTCAGCCATTGAACATCGCCTTGCGTCACCAGCTCGCCGCTGGCCGCTTTGCAGTTCACCGCCAACACCCGTCCGGGTTCCTTCTCCTTGCCGGGCCAGGCCGAGATACCCTCTCGAATGTGGCAGCAGTCCACGCCGTCGAAAGTCTTGGTGTCCAGCACGCAATCGGCCAGGCTCACCGCCGCCCAAGTCGGCCTTCCGATGTTGTCTTTCGCTTCGGTACGGTCGGCCATGCCCAACCATACGGCAGCTTGCATCGTTGTGTTCTTCTTCGGATCGACAGCCGGTGAGGCAATCGCGTTGATCTCGCTTTTCCACACGCGAGTTACCCCGCCGCGAACTAGTAGGCCAATGCAGCACGTCGTCGAGGCTCCGCCCGTGGTCGCAATCTTCGTGTTGCCGGTGATCGTGCAACCGTACAGATCAAGAAAGCACGCCGTAGGCCCGCTGCCAGTGCCGGCACAAGCGCCGATCTTGCCGGCGAACGTCGCCCCCTCGGCCGTGATTCTGCTCCCCTCTGGCGCACCCCACAAGTATAAGCCGTATTCCTTGCCCGTGAATGTTCCGCCGATGATGCGTGCCTGTTGGCCTTTGATCTGAGTCGGCCCGCCGTTCTGCTTCGACCACATGGCTTGGCACATACCAACGGCCATGCCCGGATACGTCAGATCAGGATGGTTGCAAACCACCTTCACGTCGCGTAGGACGCAGCCCTGCGAGAGTTCCAGTACGCATTGAAGTTGGTAGAAAAATTGCGAGTAGATCGTGCCTCCGCGACCGACAAGCGTGGTGTACGGTGGCAGGTGAATGCCCGGCTTGTCGCCTAAGTCTACGTCCTTGGTGCCGTAGTCCAGCACGTCACCTGGTTGCAGCTTCGGCACTGCTGCGCGAAGCATGTCGCCACGCTCAAGGGCGGTTGCCGGTCTGGTATCGTCCAGGGTGATGTTCATTAGGAATCCTTTCGGGTTATCGTTCGCCAGAAATAAACTTGCCGCCGATTTCGTAGGTGTTCCATCGCTCTTGGCTGACCTCGAACCACTCTTCGCGTGCCACGCCGGCCGAGTCTTTGCCGCGCACCTTCACTTGCCATAATTCTGGATGCAATATCGGCGTCGTGATTGGGATAACGATAATCGGGTCAACGCTCACTACAATCGCACTCGTCATCATTTCGGTCCACGCCTCCGCGTGCCCCTTCTCGATAATCGTCCCATGTCGGAACGAATGCCCGCCGCACCCGCTCACCAGCGGGCACCAGAGAGCCAGGAACAGGACAAACGCCCGAAGCGTATATGGCGGGTCGAAGTAGTTCCTACGGCGCTCTGCGCGGCGGCGTTCGGCAGCTTCTCGCGCCGCCTTCATGCACTCGTAGCAACGCGGCATGCCGCCAGACGATGGCTCCGCTGGCGATCCACACACATGGCAGAAGCGTTTGGGCTGATCGTCGGTTCTCATCCGTTTGCATCCTTTCGGGGGTGGGGAGTTAGGTACGAAATTCACGGTCGCGGTATCCAGGCAAGTGCTGGAATTCTCCGCACCATTCGCCTGTCTTGACCTCTGGAAAAACAGTGACAATGCAGCCATCGTAAAACACCGGCACTGGCGGAAGACGTTTGCAATACCCGCGAAGATAAAACGCACAGTTTTCGCAGAGTCTCGGCGTGTAGCTGCTCATCCCTGCTTCTCCTTGTGTGCCATCGCGGCGTCGATGCGGTCGCGCTTGGACCGCAGTCGCTCTTTGCTACGCCGAGCAAATCCAAGCAGAGTTTCCTTTAGATCAATCCCATCATCGCGCGAATGAACCGGAATCTGGCAGCTCATGAGGCTGCCGCATGGCAGTACATGCAAAACACTGATAGTAATCCCACCAGTGTTTGCCAATGCCTGCATAATGCCATTCATATCAGCCATCTCTCCGGTCAGCCTTTCGCGTTCCAATGCCCTCAAATGTGGTTTTTCAGACTTAACAACTTTTAATCGCGTATTGCAGCTTCGGACGTACCTACTGTTCCTCCGGTGGATGACGCTGGCTTGCGGTGTAGCTGTGCTGGCTCGTGAACAATCGCTCATTTCTGACACTCCTCCGGTGGGTTCATAGCAGTGGAAACCTGCCATTTAGCCTTTCTGCTCTGTTAGAGCCGAGTCGATGCGATGACACAAATTCCGCACTTTGTCGGCCACGAAATTTGAATACTCTGCCATTGATGGGGCGCTATACGAAACAAACGCCCTCGCCTCTCTCAGCAGTCCCTCTAGGGTTTCGGTGCGGGCGGCTAGCTTGGCGCGTTGCTCGAATGCCTTCGTTACGAACGCGGTGAACTTCAATCCATCGGCCTCAGAATCGAACGATCCAATTATCTCGCCGTTGCAGTAGATCGTGCCTGCGCCGTTAAAGTGGTAGCAGTCGTCGTCGCGGTCGAATTGCTCCCCCTCCCCTGTCCCTACTGGGCTGGGCTCGGCGGCGTCTCGATTGACTTCATTGGCCCGCGCGGCTTCGGCCTTGTGCGATAGACCTGCGAGTATTTCTCCGGCCTCATCGCTCGTGATTGGCCGCTTCCCCTCTCCCTCTGTGGCGGGCGGGACTGGGGCTGGTTGTTCTCTGGCTTGGCGATTGAATTCTGCGGCGGTATTGTTCGCGCGTTCCATGAAATCTTCGTTGCCGCATATGGCAGCGATATTGCCGGTTGTTCGGTCAACCACTTCGGCGCTGCTGCCGTAACCTTGGCGAACGAAGTAGCGGCTCGCCGTCTCCCCGGCTGGTGGGACTGGGGGAACTTCGATTACGTCGTAGACATTTGCCCACAAACTGGTATGCCAATAGTCGCTTCCGGCAAGTCGCCACTCGCCGTCGTTTCGGCACACCTGACCCTGCTTTGGCGCTATGTTCTCGCCAACCAACCTCAGCACCACGTCCCCTGGCTTAACCTGGACGGCGGATAGCTGCTGGCGGAGTTGGTCGGATTCGTTGCGAAACTTCTCGCGGTCATTTCCGATCTGCTTGAGCCAACTAACCAAAAACTCCAGATACTCGGCATCGGTGTTCGGAATGAATCGCCTGGGTGGCTGGCCCATTTCACTGGCCATGCGGTCCAATGCGTCACGAGCGCTCAGCGGCGTCTCGCCCCCGCTCTCTCCCGCCGCAGACCAGGGACGGTAGATGCGATAGCGTTGGGCAGTGGGGCCTTGAAATATCTGCGTTATGTAACCACCACACTCAACAAACTCTCCGCCCATTGCCGCTCTCGGAATCTCGCCAGTTGGTTCAAACCAGCCACCATAACTGTTGCTGTAAATCGCCCCTTTCGGCAATACGGGGGTGGACTGCTGAAATCCACGAACCGCGTTTTCAATCAACGCCACTAGGTGCACGCTACTCATGTCGGTCGGCTGATCGACTCCTACCAGTTTCGCCACCTCGCACAACCGCGCGTGAATCTTGCGCAGCTCTTCGGTCGGCTGCTGGGCCTTGAGGCGTTCGATTTCCGACTTTAGTTCGGTCAACGCTCGACCCTCGCCAAAGCCGTCCATGTAGGCAGGCATAAGGTCTTTGTCCAGCGGGTCAAGGTCGTGGTCGGATGCGTAGGAACTCCACGCCCGCCAGCCTCTGTCGCCGGCTTCATCGTAGATTTGCCGCAGTTCGTCCGTCTCTTGCTTACTCGACATCGCTTCACCTTGTTGGTTTGAGGATCATCGCAACTAGAACTGCCACGGCTATGAGCATGGCGATGCTTAACAAGATTTTCTCAGCCATCGCTTCACCTGGGGGTTGGGGGATTGGGGTTCGGTCTGGGTGCGCTGCGGACGGACGCGCGGCAATTCCGGCAGTTGATCGGCAACAGCGGCCACCAGTTAGAATTGCATCGCTCGCCGCACTCCGGGCAGTAAACCGCTTCGCTTTCCTCATCGCTCAATCGTTCAGCCATCGTCTTTAGCCATCCTTTCGGGTTGGTGGGCTGGGGTCTATCGCAGCGGATTGGTCATCGAATAGAACGCGGTTTTCACCTTGTCGTCGAACCGCTGAATTCCCAGGGCTGCCAGAAATCGCATTACGCCGTGGAGCTTCGCGTTCGACACAAGCCATATCACGTCGTCCAATGAGTAGTCGCCGCAATGGAGCGGCACCACGCCAATGTCGCACGTTCCCAACGACTCTGGCGTTTCAGGGTCCGCCTCAAAATCGAACAGGATGAAGCACTGGCTATCGAAGCCATCCAAGATCAATCTCTCTGGCCTGCCGCGCATCGGTCGCGCGAACTGCTTCACGTAGTCGATCAGCGACGGATTGCATCGACCAGCGTCATCCACCGGAGGAACAGTAGGTACGTCCGAAGCTGCTTCGTTTCCTTTGGCGTGCATTGCATTTCCCTCGTGAATTGGTGGATCGTTTTCGCCACGTCTCCTAGCTCCCTGTTAGTGCGGGTGGGGTCAGACCTCCAGGCATTCGAGCGTCTTGCCCGCCAATGCGTGCGTGCAATCGCCGTGGTAAGTGATCCGCCCTTCCGTGATCGTGAAGTGGCAGCGCGTCGTCGCTACGCCTTCGCGGTGCTCCGGTCCAGGGCCGTTGACCAGCTCATTCATTGAAGGCGAAAACGTCGGTCGATCCGTGTCGCCGTTGAATGTCCACGACGATCCGTTGCGCAGTCGCTCCTTCGGAAAGTAGTGGTGGCCGCAATGGTGGCAGCCGACTTGCCAGCCATATTCGGTGTCTTTGGCTTTCATTCTCTCCCGCTCCTCCATTTAAGGTGCCTAAGATTTATCAACGGGTGTGCTCGACTGGATCGTCGCTGGTCGGCTTCGCCCACGTGCGCGCCTTATTGATCTCCATCTTTCGCTGCGCCTCCTTGATTAGCTCCAGCGTCGTCATTCCAGCCCGACGTGAGGCGTCAAGAATCAGCAACAGGCAGTCGGCATATTCGGATCGGTCGGTCGGATTTTCAGCCGCTTCGCGGGCCTCCTTTTCCAGATGCCGGAGCGCGCCAATGGGGCCTCTCTCGGCATCAGTGCCGAACGTCGCTTGTGACCACTTCGCTTGATCGTTAGCCAATGACCACAGTTCTGCGCCAAGATCGTTCCATGTTTCCATAATGCTCATGTTTCATCCTCTATTTATGGTGCCTAGTGGGGGGCTATTGCTTGCGGATACTTCTTTCCGCAGATCGGGCAGTAAATGCCGAACACGGTTTTAGCTGGCCCTCTCTTTGACGAGTCGATCTTGCGGGTCGGCAGCGCCAGCGGTGCCATCCGCACTGCGCCGGCCCTGCTGAACAAAAACTCCCGGTGAATGTATGTGTTGTATTTCTCCATCGACTTGTTCACCTGCTCTACGCAATCGCAGCCAGTGTCGGTTTTGTTATTCGGCTGTCGCTTCTTGGTCGTCGTCATGCCTTCATCCTCCGTCTGCGCCCCGATGGGGCTGGGTTAGGGGGTTAGGGGTTCACTTCCGCAAACGCCTTAGCAAAACCGCCAGGCGTCTCTGATCGTTGTCGCTGGTGACTGCTCGACATGAACGCGATGCGCCCTTGTGATCGTCCGTTCGGTGTTCGTCTGGTCGGCGCTGGCTTAACTGGCGCAACCACTGGCGGCTTAACCGCAGTGCCCCAGATATACGTTTGCTTGTCCCACGCATCGCCGTACTCGAATGGCCGGTACTGCCAGGCAGGTGGCCCAAGTTCTTCAATCAGCTTCTGGTGCCGGCCTGGCGGATTCTCTAAAGCCCACCAGCCGGTTGCCGTCTGGCAGATTCGCAGGCAGGCCCTGAATACTTCGATGTCCCTCTGGGTCTCACCACGTTCGTCCTGTCGCTTCCACCAGCGTGCGCCGGGCCGACAGAAGCAGGTGCAAGGCGGGGCAGCCAGGACCGCATAGAACGGACCAGCGTGGTCGAACTCCCGCACGTCGCAACCGACGTGTACTGCGCCATCGTCGGCCAAGTGCGCACCGTGCGGATGCCCGTTGTCCACGCGAATGACCTGATACCCCATCGCCACATACGGCGCAGACCAGACGCCGCTGTAGTCGCATAGGCTCAAGATGATCTTGTCGCTGTTCACTCCCGTTTCTCCCCGTTAGTTGCTTAGTAAGGCTGCGGAGGCAGGCATGATGTCTTTGTCCAGCGGGTCAAGGTCGTGGTCGGATGCGTAGGAACTCCACGCCCGCCAGCCTCTGTCGGCTTCATCGTAGATTTGACGTAGTTCGTCTGTCTCTTGCTCACTCGCCATCGCTTCACCTGGGGGTTGGGGGATTAGTGATACCAAGTTCCGGCGTTTTCGTCGTTGGCCTGCTCGACTGCTCTTTGATAGTCAGAATCAGCGCTCGCTCGTGACCGTTTCCTTGGCTTGTCCGCTGCTCTCCGCTGTTGCAATTCGACGGCCATCGCAACAAGCCAAACGGCACTTATGTGGATTGTTCCATGCGGAGCGTGCGCAGCTATGTGCTGCAATACCTCATCACTCAATCTTTCAGCCATCGCTTCACCTGGGGTTGGGGGATTGGATTCGTTTAGTGGGGGATCGGCGGCTTTTGTCCGCAGCCGCTTGTCCAGCCGCAGCATGGACCGCTCACGCCGTTGAGGCTCCACCAGTCGAACGGGACGACAATCCGCTGATGGCACAGCACGCAATCAACATGCTCCGGGTAGCCAGCCGCCAGCAATTCATCGACGGCAGCCAGCGGCAGCAGCTTGCACGTTTCGCTCGCCCAGTATCGCCACGTCGAGATCGGCAATACTGGCTCACCTTTACACCAGCGGATCAGTTGCGACAGCGCCGTGCATGACGTTCCACCGCCTGGGTACTGCTGCGACCACGTTGGGTAAAAGTCTTGTCCGCCGCGACACTGCCATCGCTTGGTGACAAGCTCGCCGCGAGAATGCCAGCTGACGTACCAACCGCTTGGCAAGTGCGAAATGGTCGCTGGGCTGAAACTCGCTAGCGCACGATTGGCCATCGCAATTACGTATCTTCGATCTGTCGCAATTGTCGCCATACACGTCTCCTAGCTCCCTGTTAGTGCGCGGGTGGGGTCGGGTCAGTCGTCGTCCTCGACAGACTCGGCATCAGCCAACGATTCGATCATTGCCTCGATTCCCTCAGCCAGCGTTTCCAGCCGATGCTTTGTCGTCCCCTGGGAAACACTCCTGTCGCTGAACACCGCTCGAATTGCTGCCTCGGCCATTTCTAGTTTCGTTGCCATATCTCTCCCATCCTCCTGCGGTGCCTAGTGGGGGTTACAACTTTTGAAAATCAACCGACTCGCTGTAGTAGCCGTTGCTCTCGCCGTACCAACGGATAGTCACGTAGCCCTTGACGGTGGCGAAGCGATAGAACGTCCAAGTGAAGCTGTCCTGATATTCCGGCTTCACGCCTTCTGGGTTTTCGTTGCTGGTCGATTCTTCGGCCATCGTGATCGGCGAGCCTACAAGGTCTTTCAGGTCGCCGTTGATGTCCTCGATAGTCACCGACTCGCAACAGTCTTGGTCATGGAACAGCTTGTAAACCGCGTCGGCGGTCTCGAACTCAATCACGTCGTTTCCGAACCGCTCGCATCGCAGCAGCGTCTTTCCCAGTAACTCGCTCACGTTGCAATCACTCATGCCCTTCATCCTCCGTCTGCGCCCCGATGGGGCTGGTGAGTGATTTACGTTTACTTCGCGCAGCCGATCCGCTGGTAGAACTCCTCGCTTGGCACCACCTCTTGCTTGATCGTGTCGCCGATCATTTCTCGGAGCACTGGAAACATAAAGTCTCGAATGAACTCACGACGGGCCTTGCGAGAGGCTGCGTCTACGGCTGCGTATGCGGCTGCGTATGCGTATGCGGCTGCGGCTGCGGCTGCGTCTGCGGCTGCGTCTGCGTATGCGTATGCGTATGCGTATGCGGCTGCGGCTGCG
>JACCDG010998637.1_pt1 | contig 15414 bp, 10 predicted proteins | sample 7442471 | NCBI WGS metagenome assembly JACCDG01 (sample SAMN15323444, study PRJNA562643) | freshwater metagenome | isolation source: river surface water | place: USA:Blue River Watershed | collected 2017-08-17
CCATCTTTAAACAAAATTGCATCAGCAAAGTAAGCGTAAATACGCGATGGCTTGTTTTTGGTGTAAGTGGTTCCGTGTCTAACCTGCATCATGTACCTTGGAATTTGGCCGATTAACTCCTGAAATGTCAAACCTAGGAGGACTTTATTGGCATTGCTGTAAAGCGATCTGATAGGGCCCACATAGTCCTCAATCTCTGCAGGCCCAGTAATTGAAAGTACATTGTCATTGATTTCGATATCCCCAAAAGCAATAACTAGGTTTTTGCCACGGTCCTCGTATGTACTGCCTTGCCGACAAAGCAGATAATCTAAAGCAACAAGACATCCTGTATACGGATCACCACTCTTGCGATAGTTTCCAGTTGGATTATAGATAATTGTCCGCGGTCTATTCGGAAGTAAACTTCCAAAATCAAGATTAGCACCAGCATACTTGGAAAGATGCTGGATCAAAAGAGAAGTGTCTATTTCTTTAGTCGCGGTGATTGGTGACATTTCGGTTTCTGACCTTTGCGTTCCATCCTCGCTAGTTCTCTTTGTGTGCCACTGCGTGGACATCCACTCTCGCTTTTCACGCGCCCAGATTTCTTTGAGGCTTGCATGTCCAATTTCGGATGGGGAAAGTGACTTAGCCAAACGCAGAATTTGATTGACATGAGAAAACAATTCTTGCATCTGTGAATCAGACGAATCAGGCTGGCCTGGGAACATTGGATTACCATCAAGAAGCATTCCTTTGGGACTTGAAGCATGAGTTTTTTCGACTGGTCGACGAGTGCCATTGAACTCAGTCGGGTGAAAGTATAGGAATGCTGGTATATCGTGTACTTTCATTATTTCCTCAAGAGTCTTGAAAATTAATGGGTTGATTACATCCCATGATTCTCCGTTTTCCCTGGAGACTATTGCAGCTTCTGGATAAATGTAGAAGGCTGCGACACCGTTTTCCACAGCCGCTGCAATTCTGCTGAATCGTTGAAAGGAATTATGTCCCGTTCCTGCTTCGCGACTTATTTCAAGGCTGAGGACTGGAATTGAATTAATGGAAATAATTAGGTCTGGTGAATCAAGATAAAGTATCTCCTTTATCTTAGAAGGCATCTGAAAAAAATTCTTTGGGTTGTCCCCATCACTTTTTGGAAGAAGACTTACTTCTAATTTTCCCGTGTCACGGAGAATCTTCAAATCTGTATGTTCAACTAACCAATCAACCAAGGGTTCCGAGCCTGTTGGTTGCCATATGACAATATTCATTATGAAATCCTTAAAGCTTTTGCGATTGATTTTGCGATTTGTTCTGCCAATATCGGAGGCACCGCATTGCCAGTTTGTACTCGAGCCTGTACGAGTCCGCCGCTCACCCAAATATGATCAGGGAAGGTTTGTATTCTGCATCTTTCTCTAATCGTCAATCCTCGCGCCTGTGAAGGGTGGCCAAACTGAAATTGTGCGCGTATGCCACCGGAAACTTGCGTGGGTGAAGGCAAATCCCATGAGAGCCTTATTCGCTGCCTAAATGAATCATAAAGGGGGGCCCCTGGTGCTGTTGCTGAGATGCGATCGATAGTTGCTTGCGGGTGATTTGGCGCTTCATGATTCAACAATATGTCTTGCTTGCCCCTGAGTTTTTTTGCTAGATCCGATGTTGGAGATTTGCTGTATTTGGTTTTTGACTGACCAGAGATTAGCGGCGGGAGGTCTCCAATGGCATCTTTTACCGTTAACACATCCAACTTACCATTCGGACCGTGGGTGGGTTTGGGTGCTTCCCATTTAGAGCCCTTAGGCAAACCAATAAAGAAGAGTCTTTCTCGAGTTTGTGGCACACCAAAGTGAGACGCATTCAGGAAAATTACATGAACCTCAAGCCCTAATTCTGCTTCTATAGCTCTTGAAATATTTCGAACCACATCCCCGCCGGATGCACTTCTCATTCCTGATACATTTTCAATTACAATTGCCTGTGGCTTTTGCACCTTAGCTAACCTTAAAAAATCTCTAAAGAGTTCGTTGCGTTGATCATCGTCGTGTCTCTTTCGATTACTCAAACTAAATCCCTGACAGGGAACGCCTGCCAACATCACCGTAGGATTGAGGCCACCCAAGAACTGCTTTAGCTTTGAGGCCGAAACTTTTTTCAAGTCTCCCAAAATTGTTCCCGCTTTTGGATGATTATGTTGATAGCTCTCTACGCTCGGCTTATGAATGTCAGCACCTGCGACTAATTCAAATCCTGCTTGAATAAAGCCTTGGGAAAAACCACCTAATCCCGAAAAAAGTTCCACAACTGTCGGTTTAGTCGATTTGAAATCTTTACCTTGATTAAAAATAGGATCATCATTCCAATATGAGGGATTTTCCTCTACTGGGACTGAGATATCCCAAACATCATTTTTTTTGGCCACGGCGCGACTATATATTGGACAACTGACATTTATTCAGAATTGGATGGCATTTTAATTGAATATCCACCACATAAATAATATCTGGATTAGCTGTCGCGGGCTCAAGATGTACAGGGGCCAACTGATCCTGCCCAAAGGCTAACGCTGTCACAATATCCTTCAAACCTACCCCCAATAAGTTCTTTATTGCATTCTCGTACTCTGATGATCGGAACTTTTCGAGCTTCTCGGCGTCTGCAGATGAATATTTAGGTTTCGATTCGAGCACGATGTACTTGCCTTCTTGGGTACGGGCAATAATGTCCGGAACAAATGATGGAAGCGAAGGGTTATCAGGGTGAAAAATGACACCGCTTCCATCGCCAGGAAGTGCCAGGGAAACTATTGCATTTCCGAGTTTGCCAAGATGTCTTGCTGTTGCAAGAGATATCTGACTCTCACTTAACAAAAGTATTCTCCCCGGGTATCTTGAAAACCTTGCTGTAAGACTTGCATTTTTCATCGAAGTGTATCAAGCAATTCACGTGATCCTGGTGATGTAGTACATGCGCAGCCACGTTGTTCTCTGGTGCACAGAATTCTCCACCCATAAAGCTGACGTTTTTCACAAAATTCCACTTCATGCAGACTTTTTCAAATCCGTTACCTAGCGCATTAACTTAAGAAGTGTTTCTCGAGCTAGACTGCGTATTAGGTGGTCATGTCTTCTTTGATTACTGTAACTTCGCAAACAGGCATAACACGACGAGTCCTCACGGCAATTGCTGCATTCATTAGCGATTCGTGTTGCAAGTTCTAGAATTTCATTTAAACGCTGACTAATGGAAAGTGTAAGGCCAATTCCACCTGGTGTAGTGTCAAAAATGTTTATATAATTAACGCTGGAATTAAAACTTTGCACAGAAGAATTCAAGTCTGAACTCGATATTCCTAAAGTACGAGCAGCCGCGGAGAGCACAGCAGCAGCAGTTGATTCAAGTGCCCCAAAACAATCAACTTCTCCACACGCACAACTCGAAAGAGAGCCCGAAAACCGAAGTTGAATAACATCAGTCTTAAACTCATGGCCAAGATAGAAAGTTTGCAAGAAGTTCGATTTACAGATTTTGCCATTTCTTGGATCGTCATGTTTAGTTATGCGACCTTGATCGAGCGGCTGAGCAAATCCACAAGTGTCACAGAATAGGAATTCCTTAGTTGAAATCGTTAGCAATTGCGATTCGTGAGACATTGCATAGCTGACTTTTCCTGCGGGCTTCCAATTCTGATCCCCTTCATTTCCAGAAGAGACATAGGAGGTTGCACCTGATGCTTTCTTTGGGCGCGCGTTCATGCCGGCGGAACGGTTATCAACGTAGGCTATAAATCCATATCTGGGTTGGATAAAAAACTTTTTGTTCTCGCGTGAAAGGCCTTGACCACATGATTCGCAATTTGTTTTCTGTCCAGTCGTACTTTTGCGGCCCTCAGGTGCTAACGCGTGCCAAAACCAACCACACGCATCGCATGTATAGGAGACGTAAGTCATTGATCCAAAGGTGGCGTTTGCTGGTCGGCGAATCCCTTTACTAGTTAAGACATGCCCACCTGCTACCACCTGACTGCCCGGTCCGTATTCGGCAATAGCCATAGAGAGATCACGCGACAGTTCAACTTTGCTTGCTTGTTGTGGTGAGGCAAAGCTTGGGATTAATGAGGCGACATCTACCGGAAAACCGTATTTAGGAAGAATTCCACCATTGGCTAGCGGTTCAACTATCTGACGGCGTTGTAGGTCTTCCTTAATTTTAAGCAACCTTGCTCTGCGAGTTGCGTCAGCACTCGTCTCTTTACCAACTGCCAATTCTTCGATTGTCGAAGTAATCCCATCTATGTCCTCTGCATAGAGATTTTCAATATGAACCATCCATGCTCCACGCCCATCTTCATCCACTTCATCAAGAATCTGCACCCATCCCCATGACTCTATTTCTAAACGCTTGGTGACTGAATCAGGAAGCCCTAGGCTAACAATTTCAGACATTAACTCTGTTGGTTTCGAATCCATCCAAGAAAGAAATCTCCGCGCAACAGATGGATTACCATCCGTTGCTTCAAAAAAATCATCTGAACGAGTACCGACAAACCCAATCTCCCTTAAAAAAGTTGAGAGAGCTATTGCAAAAATGTGTCTACGTATCAGGTCTACATTCTCGAGAGATAAGCTCGGTACTGGAATAGCACCTTTGATAAGCATTAATGGGTTTGATACATACTGGATATCATGACTACGGCGTCGCGCAAATGTGACAATTAGTGCCTTGTCTCCTTGGCGGCGCCCTGCACGACCGGCTCTTTGAACATAATTTGCCGGCGAAGGAGGAACATTTCGACAAAGAACCGCAACAATCGATCCAATATCTACACCCATTTCAAATGTAGTTGAGCAGCTCAATACATTTACTTTTCCTGTAATGAATTCCTCTTGTACAATTTCGGCTTCCTCGGCAGTCCACTGAGCTGTATGTTCCTTGCTGTTCAGGGAAGCAATTTCCATTGACTCGAAGAGATTTCGATAATGATTGCTGGGTTCTACTCTGGTGATCTCCAACTTTCCTTCGACACAATTTTTAGTTGGGCACATTCCTTTGGGAAGAGTCCATTGGGAAAAGCGCCTACATTTAATGCATTTATAGAGAGTGCCATCATTTTTCTCTACAACGATTGCGCTATTTGACACAGCCCGGATGCCTTCCTTTGGAGCTAAAAAAATCCCATCGTCAAAGAAAGCTTCCCAGAGTTGGGTAAGAATTTCGGCGGTTGTATCTCTATTGCTCTCAAAGACTCGTGAAATTATATTGGTGCGCTTGTTACCGACAGTAACCTCTGAAATCCATGCCTTCGTGTTTGCTGTTGCACCTATGCGGTTCAAATAGACAGGCTTCTCTTTTGGCGCAAACACCTCGTCGGCAGGATTTACTTCAATGGGAAGCTCCATCGCACCGTCATACAAGGCCGTCTTTACGATTACATTGATGAGCTGAAAAGCTTCGTGTTCATCTAGCCCATGTGATTTGAGAACTTCTAATGACTTCTGCATCTTTGTTTTTGGAATATAGAATCGAACGAGCCCAGAATCTGCGAGTGTAATCCCAATGTCAGTGGTCACTAGTTCACCGCGAATCCATGCCCATGACCAAGATTTTGTGGTGGCATATTCAGGTATGACATCCTCAAAGAACTTCATCGAGGAAGTAATCTGTGACAAGTCATAAGGCGCTTCAGAATATGGGGATTCTTCAAGTTTGTTTAATGCCGCGAGGATGAGTCTGCGTCTTAAGAGATCGAAATACGATGACTTCAAGTATGGGGCAAAATAGGCTGCATCCTGCCGATTATCAGAAAATGCTAGTAGTTTTCGATTTCCAGCCCCAAGTATTCCTTCCTCTGTTGGAAGAGACTGATACATGGCGGTAGTGATAACTGATGTCAGCGCATCAACACCAGACACTGGTCGAAGAATCGGACCAAATGGACTGCGTTCCCCTGGACTTCCACAATTCTCGCACTTTAATTTTCCATTCTTGCCTGGTCTTAGTGCTTCTCCAATTTCAATCCCACTTATCTGGCCACAGCTGCAAGTACAAGAAGCGTTCACTTGTGAACATGTCGAACACCAAAACCTTGATGAGGTGACAAGAGGCAAGTCTTCCTCGTCTTCATCTGTCTCCTCGGCTGCACTCAGGCTCTTGTCGTCATCTGGCCATTCAGCGATATCGGCACTAACTAATCGGAAAAATTGTGCCCCTTCATCTGCTTCATCGGCAATTACAAGTTCGCCTGTGTGTTGCTTTTTGCCTATTAGATATTCAACTCCACACTTACGACATGCGCCAAGCTCAATAAGTCTTGAAGCAAATCCCGCCTTATGGCAGGCATCGCAAGTGCGATTGGATTGAAGTCGAATTCGAGGGTAGTCGATAGGATGAAAACTACTGAGACAAATAAAAGCGCCCCCTGGATTACGGACAAATAGGTGGAACGCACCGAAATCTTCCTTTTGGTACTGCTGCAGCAATTGATGATTGCTGGGAAGCAAAATATCAACAAGCTCGGGTTGATTTGTATTGTCTTCGAATTCAGGTCGGATAAGGTCTGACCGTTCAAATATCTCCCCAAATAGATTGCTTGCATATGTTGCAGCACGTTCTGCATCAATCTCTGAATTCGGATCTCCCAAGGTTGCTGAAGCGGCAATACATTTCACGCCAAGCGCGGAACCAGTTCGCGATTTCAAGCGCCTAATTAGCATTGATATCTCAAGCGCTCTGCTGCCGTCATAACTATGCACTTCATCCATAACTATCCACTTCAAAGTGCCAGTGAAAAGAGATTTCCATTGAGGTAGAAGCAGAAGCCGCTCAAGCATTGCATAGTTTGTGATCAAAATATGGGGAGGTGTCGCCACCATCTCTTCTCTCGAAGCTCGCTCATTAATTGAGAATGGTTTAACTCCTCGAGCTGCTTGCGCTTCTTTGCGCGTTGGCTTAGTTGGACCAACGAAGCGTCCAAACGTGATTTCTGGAAAAAGCTGCAAACCTTTCTCAAGTCTTTCCAGTTGGTCTGTTGCAAGTGCATTCATGGGATAAATAACTATCGCTCTTATTCCATCGTTGAGGGTCCCTGCATCTCGTTCCTTTAATAGTGAATCAATAATCGGGAGAAGAAAAGACTCTGTTTTACCCGAACCTGTACCCGTAGCAATGATTACATTTCTATTGCTACCTGAAACAAGTTCTAAGGCTTTTGACTGATGCGCGTAGAGACCAAAATCGGTGAATTTCCTAAGATCAGGATGAATCACTCCTTGATTAGCCAAATCCTTTAGCGAGGCACCACTTGCAAACTTTCTGCGCACTTCACGAAATAGAGAGCCTCCAATATCCTTGTTATTGCGTCCCTCCGTGATAGCTCCTTCAAAGTCACGTGCGACTGATGCACGGCGTGGGTTAAAGGATGACTTTAGATATCTTTCGACGGAATCGAGGATAGTGAGGCTGGTGTCTATAGGCTCAAAGTTACTCATGGCTAATTGCCTCTCTGTCGCCGCAATAGATTACGTAAATCGAAACTCTGTTTTTGTGTTTCGGCCTGATAAGAATTCCAATCCTCCTCTGAAATGATCTCCTTAGCAATTGCTTCGGCCGCTAGGTTTTTTATGTCAACTGACTTCATTTTCCTAGACTTAGGCTTGATAAATGAAACTAGGGAAACGTCCTGGTAGTTCCACTTCATACCGATAGTGCTCTCTCCATCTGTGAGCACGTCGGACAATAATCTCAAATCGTAGCGAGCATCATTGCCTCGCTTTCTTCCTGTTATCGGAACTTCCCCAGCATTAACAATGGGTACATATTCATTTACTCCATGAAGAATAATCGCACGAACATATTTCCTTGAAGCAACATCCAACTGAAGTGTTGTCGCAACAGTGACAGATTCACGATTTGAAAACTCTACTGACCATGACAGTACGGGCACCTCTAGGCCAATAAAGTGCTCTTGGGCGGCATAATCTTTGACCTTAAGGACCATGATGTCTTGATTGGGTTCAACTTTGAATTGAAAGCTTGCACGGGTTTGATTAATGAATTCATCGGGATAGGAGAATTCCCAATCAGCTGGGAGTTCGACAGAAATCTGAGCAACCGAACCAATTTGTAAGGCATTTTCAATACCTGAAACTGAAAGGTTTGGAATCACCAGCCCCTTAAAGCTTCTTGACTTTCCAAGTCCGGATGAGAGAGTCATATCAATTACCCCACCTGAAGCATCCATTACTGGACCACCATGGTTCACCAGTTCTATTTGAGTGTCTGTCAGGTAGTCAGTGAGCTTTATGTAACCAGTTTCTTCAATCACTGGGTAATTAGAGTAAATACTATTTCCATTAATGTCTTGTAAATTTGACACTTTAAAATCTTTGACCGATACAGTCTTTCTACTTTCAAATCTCTTTGTTGACCCATCCGGAAGCTCGAGGAAGATCTCAGTCCTGTCATGGAAAAAAGTGAAGTTCCAATTAGGCCAAAGTGGCAGGTGGCCATCATCCAGATTTGCAAACTCGGACAGGATTTTTACGTCATCGCGCCACAATAAATATCCTCCGTCAAGGGGCAGCGTACTTCCATAAATTAGATTGCCACTTATATCAAAGAGCAAATAGCCAAGAGTTACATCTAGGAGCTTTACCTTCTCTGAGCCTTCCTTGATTGCAAAAAGATTATTCTCGGTAATTCGTTGGTGATCTATTGGTGATCCGGCGCTATCGACTATGTGCCAAGATTCACCTCCTCGAACTTCTATCGTACCGGCATACTCCAAGAATGAAATCGAAGGAAAAGCGTCCTTCTTTTGTTTTGGTTTGCGTTGAAGATTGCCTCGACTAAGTTTGGACTTCAATCTATCTGGAAGATCAAGTTCATAGCCGTAGGCTAAGTAGTTGAAGGAACGTTCGATTAGGTCGAGGCCGATTTCTTGCCGCGCAGAAAAAAGTCGTCGTACGCCTTTCGAAATTATTGTGTCATCGATCACGTAGTTTAAGATTTGTACTTTAGATTGGTTGTACTTAACAGCTCGATGAATTATTTCAGAATACCGTTGCGCTGCAAAATCAGGGATCAATGCATGAATCCGGGCGAGCTGTACATGTTTCTGAGCACCTAGAAGCTCATCTCCAAAGGTTGCTAGTTCTAATTGCTCAATCGATTTTGTAAACATCAATGCAAGATTCGCCAATTGCCCCGGGGAATATCCAGGAATATCCCAAAGTTTATTTCCATCCTCAGCTAGCTGTGCTTGGCCAACCGACCAAATTGCAAGTGTTGCTGGATATGTCCAATTGGCCATCAGTTCAGAAGTTAGTGAGTTTTTTATTATATTTTTGTTCACTAAGTAGCTGGCGAGATCAAAGAGGGACCAATTAACTCCCGCATAAGAAGTTTCAGAAACTAAATCAAGTTCGCCGATTAATGTGACTTGTCGTGACCTAATCTGATCATCTAAGAACCTCTCAATACTTCTGGGGTTACCCAATTCGCTTGGAGCATTCTCTGGCCACGCCGCAGGAGTCTGTGAATCCATTGACTTAGGTTATTGGTCTCTACTGACAAAACAAGGGCTTGACATCAAATGCGACAAATCTGTTCACCACCTGTTGTTAACAAATGGGTCACCGTAGTAGGGACTCAAGGGTGATTGCTTTAAGATAGCAAGACGTTGCAATTCGAACTGTTCCTTTAACATGTTGTCCACCTCACGCTTAACTCTCGTTTCTTCTGTCTTTTGTGTCAGATTCAGATTAAATTCTGATACAAATTTTTCTGTCAAAGTAATTCTTTCTTCAAAATTTTCAGCCATCTCATTACCAAATTTAATTACTGCACGGCAAGCCTCATAGCTGAAATCGACATCGTTAAATATTCCAAAAACTGCTGCGTAAATCATGCAGTTAGTCTTTTTTGCCTTCCTCGATCCCTGCTCAAACTTATTCCAACGTTTCATAACAACTAATGATTCTAAACTTTCCAGAAATTGGTTATTCATTTGTCGATTGTTCTCTAAATGACTCTCAGAATTCCCTAAATACTTTTGAATAGCTACATATGTCCAAAAGAAATGATGCCGCCCAGCACCCTTAAAGGCATTAGTTCCTAGTTTTTCGGCTTCTCTGAAGATTTCAACTTGTTTTTGGATTTCAGCATACTTTTCACTATTAAAAGTTTTTTGGCTCGTTTGAAGATATTTAATGTGTTTTTCAATTTTTGATGCGATTACAGTTTTTTGCTTTTGCCTAATGTCTTTTTCTAAAGTTTTAACGACAAGATAATATGGTGATGCTAAATCCTTTTGTTTCAGTAAAATGTTGATCAAGATTAGTCGATCTTTTAGGCTGAACACATTTTCACCAAAAACTAGCACTTCCTTTAGTGACTCAACTCTAAGTTTTTGGGTTGACCTTCGATCGAGAATAACTTCACTTAAAGCTGAAATCTTTTCTTTTGCATCTTTGTGGGTATCCGTTTTTGAGTTGGCTCTTGCAAAACCCGATTTTTTACCTTGAAATCCTTTATCCTTATTGGTCATTATTTGAGTCCATCATCTCGGCAAACTCCATGACATCCCATTGAAAGCTATCTGCTTTACCCCAGGGGAAGTCTTTTCCATCAACGCTACTTATGTCTAGGGTCCGCAGGTAATACTTGCCATTTTGTTCGGTCAGATTCGAAAGGGAGATATTCACTGGTGCCGTTACCCGCTTACCTTCTGCGCAGCTAGGTTCGCACAAGTTTTTAGAGTAGATCCCTAGACCAGTAGCACCATCCTTATTCCAAGTACTCCAGCGAATCTTTGCGACAAAGATCCCCCCATCCGCGCAGGTGATTGTGATGCTTTCAGGGTTGTATACGGCTGTTTGACAGTCCCAAGTCAAAATCTGTTCAGGGGTGGGTGCTGAAGTTTTCTGGGCTGAAAACAAACTCACTGCAAGTGCGGCGGATAAGAACACCGCACCTGCAGTGATGGCGACTCTGGATTTACTCACCGTTGATGGTCTCTTCCAGGGTCTTAATTCGGCGACGGATCTCGTCGGCTTCTGCGACTCGACCTTTAGTGGTCAAGATGTTTGCAATCTCTTTCTCAAGCTCAATTGTCAGTTCCCAGTCTGTCTCAATTGAATTGGCATTGATGGAGAGTGCGTTTTGTAAAAGTTCTTCTGCTTCATCGAGCTCAGCAAGTAAAACTTTGGCGCATCCCAGGCGGTACTTGGCCCAGGTTTCTAAACATCTGTTCTGTGCTGTGATTGCAAAGTCCAGACCTTTTTGTGCATGTACTGTTGCTTCAACACCATTTTTAAGTTCTATGTAACAAACTGCTAGATACTCATCGCAGTAGTAAACCTTTTCAGGTTCTTTATCCTTCTTGAAGTACTCACGTGCCTTTGTTAGGTACGGAATTGCTTCTGGATATCTTTCCAATCTCATCAATGCAAATCCGACGTTGTAACTGTCGATTCCCATTGTCCAGTCTGATAGATCTGGATCAACTTCTTGCATTGCTTTCAGGTGGCAATCTAATGACTTCTGAAACTCACCTGCTGTGAAGAAGAATCTGCCTGCTTCTCGCAACATATCTGTCGCATCAACTGGGTTATCCTCTTTGAGAATATCTACTGCGTGGAGTGCGAGCTCTGCAGCCTCTGCTTCTCGGTCGAGCTTTCGAAGTGACCATGTGATTCCCTCGTACACATGGAGTAATGCTTGGGTTCCTACAACTGCTTTGTGAGATTCATAAATCTCTCTGGCACTTTCACAGAGCGCGAGCGCTGATTTGAAATCACCGCGGTCGTAAGCCATGTGACTGAGCTTCACAAAATGTTCGGCGCGATCGACGCCTTCGGAGCGCGGGATACTGGCCCATAGCTCTTTTTCATCTGGATTGTTTTCTGTGCTCACCTTTTCCTTTCTTCCGACAATGGTGCTTCTGACTGGTGGAGAAGTTACTGACCGTCACTGACAAATCTGCTCTTGGGCTTGGGGTCAGCGTTGGGCAGTTTTCGGGGGAAGCGGAGAGTAACATAGAATTCGAACAGGTGTTCGAGTAGCGGCGAGATTGTGGCTTAGGCGGGCTTATGAGACCGCTGTGAGCCTGTTAAATGTCAGACTCTAGACATAGGCTTGCATGAAATTAAGCATTGGAGCGAAATGAAGAAGCCGGCTGAACCCACCCGTACAACGATTCGGCCTTCTGACCTGACCTTCGGGCTGTCCACATGTCATCGATGCCTTTGGCTCTTTTATTGGTTCAAATTAGATATGCCAAAGATTATGCCCTTGGTCTCTCCTCTTTCAGCAATGCAAGAAAAGGCTTTCAGAGGAATGAACTTACAAGATATTGATCCAAGTTTGCCAAGAGGTGTTGTTTCCCGCTTTGGACAAAAAGTTAAGAGTGAAAACTTTATTATTAATGGCGAGGTTACGCGTTGGTGCCTAGCTGGAAAGTATGACTTACTTTCCCAGAATGAGGACGGTACGACATCACTTATTGATTGCAAGGTTTCCAAGAACGAGGAGAGTCAAGGCGAACACTACGCACCACAGCTTGAAGCATATGTATTTGCTCTTGAACGACCATCAACAGGCGAGTCTGAAAAGGTTGCATCGATTGGATTGCTGAAGTGGAATCCTGATCGAGTATTGGGTAGCGATGCTTCAACGTATGGATTTGGAGTCTCACAAGAGTATGAAGCGGTAGAGCGTGATGTTGATGGATTCTATAAATTGATGACGGAGTGTATAGAGATGCTAGAGGGGCCACTTCCGGATTCTGGAGAAAAGTGCAGTACCTGCAAATATCTAAATGACCGAAGTGCAATTGGCTTATAAAAATGCCGCCAAAGATCTACCCGCCAAATCCAATCTTCAAAAACCACGGCGAGCGCAAAGTCTTCGAAACTCTTGTCCCTTTGTTGTCTGACGATGACGCGATAATTGCCAATCTTGAAATGTCAGACCCTGAAGCTGGCGATATAGAAATCGATTTAGTCCTTCTGCTAAAAGATTATGGTTGCATGGTTATTGAAGTTAAGGGCGCGCACATCACCTATGACCATGGATCATGGATCCAAAGTGACCCATCCGGTTCTCACGAAATTGATCCGGCAGGCCAGGCAAAGAGAAATATGTACTCCCTGCGAAATTACCTTACAAGTCGCTGGTCTCAAGGGATCTTGCGGTGCGACTGGATGGTTGCCTTTCCGCATTCAAACATCGTAGATGTTCGGGATCCATTGCTTCCGATAGCAAAAGTCATCCAAAAAGACGGCTTGCCCTACAGCATGCGCCAAATTCAAACTGTTTTAAACACCTTACGAAATCATTCTTTGCCAGCCTTTGATGGCTGGGTAGATATTGCGTTAAAGATTCTCACGCCATTGGCTGCTCAAGATGCAGATCGTGAAGCAGTACTGGGAAATAACTATGAATTCATTCGTGGACTAACGCATGAGCGTGAGTTAATTCTTGATCAACTGGAAGACAACAATCGTTATTACGTGAAGGGTCCAGCTGGCTCTGGGAAAACTTGGTTGGCCTACGAACAAGCGCGTAGATGGACTAGGCAGGGCCTAAAGGTTGGAATTCTTGCCTACAACCGTGGACTTATTTCATACATGATTAATAAGAACTCTGAAGTACCAGAGGAAGAAAAAGTGGCGTGGGTTAGTACATTTCATGATTATGCAATCTCAATAGGTTCAACAGCCGGGTCTCCACAGTTTTATGGGGAAGAGGTTGATAGATACAGGGACGGACTGATTGCAAAAGCGTCTGATCTTAGCGATGCCCTGAAGTTTGATGCGTGGGTAGTCGATGAAGCTCAAGACTTTCTACCTTCTTGGTGGGAAACTCTTGAGATTTCTCTTCGTGATCCCGAGAATGGAAAAATGGCACTTTTTGGTGATGATCAACAACTCGTGTTTGGCTCTCGATCAGAGCCTGAAGGATTTTTTGCTTCTTTACGATTAAAGGAAAATCTCCGAAACTCTCAACAGATCGCGCATGCTGTAGAAAAATTCTTGGACAAACCAACAATCGCCCGTGGTCCGCATGCTTTTGAGATTGAATATGTTGAGGTCCTTGATGGGAATACTTTTGAAGTTGCTGATGATGTTGTTGCAAATCTGACAGATAAGGAATTCTGGCATCCTGGTGAAATTGCGCTTCTAACGACAAAAAGTAGGCATCCTGAACATGAGCGGCAATCAAACCATGACCGAATCGGTCATTGGGATTCACTTTGGACGAATGAGGATGTTTTCTACTGCACGGTTGGTGGATTTAAAGGACTAGAGCGTCCAGTAGTCGTTTTGGCGATTGACGGCTTTCATGACGATTCGGACAAGGATGATGTGCTTTACGTAGGAATGTCACGAGCACGAGATAAGTTAGTCATAGTGGCAGAAAGAAATGTGATTACTCGTTTGCGAGAATTGAATCAAGCAAACTAATAACCGCTCGCTACATCCAGTTTTCAGACCAAGTCCGCTCAAGATATTCGCTTCGGACACCTGGTGCATTCCAATTAATTTCCTTAAACAAGTCTGGATTTTGACTACTAAATGCAACTCCCGGTTTGCAAATTTTTGTGAACTCACGTACTAAATCTTGTGAAGCGTACTCTCTTCCAGGCGGAGAATAAATTATTTCAACAAAATCCCAAGGTATGGGATCGAGTATGACTATCTCAGCTCTTGCGTCAGTTGGTTCATTTAGTGCCAGCCCATATTTCCCACGCAAATCAGTGTTCAGAAAAACACGAGACAAGCCCTCGCCACCAACAAACTCTTCTGGCCAGTTTTGAAACCTTAACTTGATATTTGATTTTCCAAAATTGCCCGGCGATGCAATAAAGACTCGGTTTCTGAGAATTTCAAATGGGTTTTTTAAACTAAGCAATACCAAATTCTTGCCAGAACTTATCTTGTTGAGCATCATATATTGATTGGGTTTAGAGATTGAAAAGCAAATTCCATCCACTATTGGCTCTTCTCGCAGATTGTCTGAAGGGGTAAATGAAATGCCTTTACTTTGCATTTCTTCGCGTCCCAGGAAGCCAAACTCCATCAGGGAGGGCAGATTAGAAATTGACGTGAAATGAAAAAGTTGCTTGATGGAACGTGCATTTAAGAAACGTTCTAATTCGATATCAATGTCAGTTTTTGATTCAGCAGCAATTTCACGAAGCATTTTTGCGAGTTCAAAGTCCATGTGATTCGACCATCATTCCGCTTAAAACTTTCCTGGCATAGTAAAGTCTAGTAGCCCTGCTTCGGGTCAATTATCAATGCTGCTGATTGACTTTCTGTAATCATGAAAAGCTTGGCAATGTCAGGAAATGCCTCGACAAAAGCCGCCTCATCGAAAGACTTTGTGACTTTTTCAACTCGCGACCACTTGCAGATTCCATCTATA
>JACCDG010682422.1_pt1 | contig 15408 bp, 13 predicted proteins | sample 7442471 | NCBI WGS metagenome assembly JACCDG01 (sample SAMN15323444, study PRJNA562643) | freshwater metagenome | isolation source: river surface water | place: USA:Blue River Watershed | collected 2017-08-17
ATGGCGTGGGCGATGTGCTGCATCATCACGGTCTTACCGCTCTTGGGCGGAGCGACAACCAATGCGCGTTGGCCTTTGCCGATGGGCGCAATGATGTCGATGATGCGCCCGGTCACGTTCTCTTCGCTCTTGATGTCGCGCTCGAGCTTCATCTGCTCCTTGGGGAACAGCGGCGTGAGGTTCTCGAACATGACCTAGTGTTTGTTGTTTTCGGGCAGGTCGTCGTTGACCTTGTCCAGTTTGGTCAGCGCAAAGTAACGCTCGCCGTCTTTGGGGATGCGCACTTCGCCTTCGATCATGTCACCGGTGTGCAGGTTAAAGCGGCGCACCTGGCTGGGGCTGATGTAGATGTCATCGGTGCTGGCTGTGTAGCTCGAGTCCGGGCTGCGCAAAAAGCCAAAGCCGTCCGGCAGGATTTCCAGCACGCCATCGGCAAAGACCTGTTCGCCCGCTTTGGCGCGTTTTTTGATGATGGCAAACATCAGCTCCTGTTTGCGCATGCGGCCTGTGTTCTCGATTTCGAGCGCGTCGGCTTGCTTCAGGAGTTCGGACACATGAAGTGCCTTGAGTTCATTCAAATGCATGGAATTTGGCCTGTATATCAACGATCCATCGTGAATCGTTATCAGTAAACCGGGTGGAGGTGTTCAGAACCGGAGGTCGCCCGGGGTCAGGGGCTGAGGCTTCCAGTGATCAAGGCGCTGTTCCCTGTTGAGGGTGCCTTGACGGAAATTATGACAGGTTTTTGAGCAGTCCCGTAAAAAGAAAAACCGGGAACCAAGGCCCCGGTTTTTGAGTGCAGGCCTCTTTGGCAGAGGCTGCAATGTTCATCAAGCCAATTGCTGGTCGATGAAGGCGGTCAGTTGCGATTTGCTCATCGCACCGACTTTGGTGGCGGCCAATTGGCCGTCTTTGAACACCATCAGTGTGGGGATGCCGCGGATGCCAAATTTGGCAGGAATGTCGCGATTTTCGTCCACGTTCATTTTGGTCACTTGCAGTTTGCCTTGGTAAGCACCGGCCACTTCGTCCAAAATGGGCGCAATCATTTTGCAGGGGCCGCACCATTCGGCCCAAAAGTCGACCACCACCGGTTGGCTCGACTGGAGCACGTCGGCTTCAAAAGTGGCGTCGGTAATGTGTTTGATCAAATCGCTGGCCATGGCCTTTTCCTTGTGAACATTGAAGATGCGGCTAAAGTTGCAGCTATTTTGACAGAATCCAGACACGCTCGCCTGTCGCAGGCGTGTTGCGACCATTTCTTTTGATGCCATTTTCCACCGATATCCCTCTTTCGTCTGACCCCCATGTGCTGGCTGTGGAGGTCGCCATCGTCGGGGGAGGGCCTGCCGGTTTGATGGCGGCCGATGTGTTGTCGCAGCAGGGCGTGAACGTGCACTTGTTTGATGCCATGCCGTCTGTTGGACGGAAATTTTTGTTGGCCGGTCGTGGAGGCTTGAACCTCACACACTCAGAGGGCGATGCGCAGTTTCGTGCCCGCTTTGGCGAGCGGCAGTCAGAAGTTGGTCGTTGGCTGGATCGGATGGATGCGCAAGGTGTGCGGGACTGGGCCCATGCGTTGGGCATTGAAACCTTTGTGGGCACCTCGGGCCGCGTCTTTCCGCAGGAGATGAAAGCAGCACCCTTGCTGCGGGCCTGGTTGCACCGATTGCGGCATCCGGTCTCGGGTGTGCCGGTTCAGTTTCACATGCGACACCGCTGTCTGGGTTGGCAAGGTGAGCGCCTGGTGTTTGAGCGTGGCGGTGATGCGCAGCCCCTTCATGTGCAGGCCCAGGCGACCGTGCTGGCGTTGGGGGGAGCCAGCTGGCCGCGATTGGGCTCCGATGGCGCTTGGGTGCCTGTTTTGAGGCAACAAGGCGTCGAGGTGAAGGACTTGAACCCTGCCAATTGCGGTTTTGATGTGATGGGCAGGGAGGGGCAGGGCTGGACCGAGCACTTTCGGACCCGGTTTGCCGGGCACCCACTCAAATCCGTTGCGCTCACGGTGCCTGCTGCTGGTGCGCCCGATGAACAGGACCGATTTGCCCGCAAAGGGGAGTTTGTGGTCACGGAAACCGGAGTGGAGGGCAGCCTGGTTTATGCGGCTTCGGCCTGGCTCCGGGATGATGTTCAGGCGCTGGGGCAGGCGCAGATGTGCATTGATCTGTTGCCGGACAAATCCCTGGACCAGGTGCGTTCGGCGGTGTTATGGCCTCGCGGCAGCCGCAGCTGGTCCAGTCATCTCAAGAGCCGCTTGGGGCTGGACGGCGTCAAGATGGGGCTTTTGCATGAGCTGTGCCCAGCGGAGATATGGGCTGAGCCCGAGGCGTTGTCAGCCCGTATCAAAGGCTTGACGGTGTCACTCAAGCGTCCGAGACCCGTGGCCGAGGCCATCAGCACGGCAGGCGGGGTGGCTTTGGAGGGTTTGACGGAAGGCTTGATGTTGAAAAACAGGCTTGGTATCTACTGCGCAGGCGAGATGCTGGACTGGGAAGCACCCACCGGCGGCTATTTGTTGACCGCTTGCCTGGCCAGTGGCGTTCAGGCGGCTCAGGGTGTTTTGGCAAATTTATTCACAAAATCTAACAGTTGATGTATGCCAATGGGCCACATGCTGCGTTGATGGAAAGTGTGAGTAACTTCATCCAATGAACGAGGTCGACATGACGCCAGAAGCATCCAAGGAATACCAGTGTGCCGTTGAGGAGGCTGCCAATGCCTTCATGAAAGTGATGGCCCTGCGTGGTTTCAGTGTTCGGGATTACCCTCAGAATTTCGTGGCCCAAATGGCCCAGCAGACCCGTTTGGCTTTCGAAGTCAACCGTGCAGGTCCGCATGCCAATGCGGACGTTTGGGTGGCGGATTTGCTGCGTGCAGCACCCCAGGCGCCTCGCTTGGTGAGTTCTGGCAAGGTCAAATCCCTGCCATTTCCGTCTTTGCGCCGTCGCATGGCTTGATGGCCTCAGCGCCTCGCCAGCGCGGCGGGGCGCAGTTTCAAGGGCGCTGTTCTGGCGCCTTTTCTTGTTTCCCTTGCGTTCCAGGCTTCAATGCATGAAGTCGAACTGTCCTTGGCGTATGGACAATGCCTTTGAATTGGCAAACGGAAAATGCATAAGGGAAGTTGACGAGCCTTGACCCCGGCACTGGCTCCACAGTTAGGGCTGCTTGGTTCCCCACCTGACCCGGTTGGCCGCTTCACCATGCGGGAAGGCCCGTCAGTTCCGATTGTAGGCGAGCTTGTGAGACTTTCTGTGCGCGGCTTCGCTTTTTCCTCTTTATTCAATGGGCTTGCCTGTTTGACTGCGCACTGCGCGGGAAGTGCTTTCTAGCCCGATAGAATCGGACGCATGTCTTATCTTGTTCTCGCGCGCAAATACCGCCCCCGCAATTTCACCGAAATGGTGGGGCAGGAACACGTGGTGCAGGCTTTGACCAATGCTTTGGTGCAACAGCGCTTGCACCATGCGTATTTGTTCACTGGCACCCGGGGGGTGGGCAAGACCACCGTGTCCCGGATTTTGGCCAAGTCGCTCAACTGCCAGGGGGCAGACGGGCAGGGCGGTATCACAGCCGAGCCTTGTGGCGTTTGCCAGGCCTGCCGCGACATCGATGCTGGCCGATTTGTGGATTACACAGAGCTCGATGCCGCGTCGAACCGGGGCGTGGACGAGGTGCAGAGCTTGCTGGAGCAAGCGGTTTACAAGCCGGTGCAAGGACGCTTCAAGGTCTTCATGATCGACGAGGTCCATATGCTGACCAACACCGCGTTCAACGCGATGTTGAAAACACTGGAAGAGCCCCCGGAATACCTGAAATTTGTGTTGGCCACGACCGACCCGCAAAAGGTGCCCGTTACGGTGCTTTCGCGTTGTTTGCAGTTTAACTTGCGGCCCATGGCCCCCGAGACGGTGTTTGAACACCTGACGCAGGTGTTGTCGGCTGAGCAATTGAGTGCTGAGCCTCAGGCCTTGCGTTTGTTGGCTCGTGCCGCACGTGGCTCCATGCGTGATGCCCTGAGCCTGACCGATCAGGCCATTGCCTTTGGCAACGGCCAGCTGCAAGAGGCTGGCGTGCGCCAGATGCTGGGCAGTGTGGACCGCAGCCATGTGCTGCAGCTGATCCGTGCGCTGAGCGACGGCGATGGCGCTACTGTGGTGAATCAGGTCGATGCCTTGCGTCTGCAAGGTGTGTCGGCTGCCGCCACGCTGGAGGACATGGCCATGCTGCTGCAGCGCATGGCCGTCATGCAGATGGTGCCCAGCATGGCCCAAGACGGTGATGACCCTGACACCCAGGGCTTGGTCGATCTGGCACAGTCCATGCCCGCCGAAGAAACCCAATTGCTCTACAGCCTGTGCCTGCATGGGCGCACCGAGCTGGGTCTGGCGCCGGACGAGTACGCAGCGCTGACCATGGTGCTTTTGCGTTTGCTGGCCTTCAAACCCCCAACGGGCGTGGCTGAAAAAAAAAGCCCGCGAACCAGTCCGCAGCCTATAACTGAATCGGCAACCACGGCTTCGCCACTGGTTTCCATTGCCCCCCGGACTGAGCCGTCGCCTGCTGTTCGCGCAGCGCAGGACATCCAGCCTGAAAAAGCTGTAGCCTCAGTCAGTCCTTCTTTGCCATCGATGATGCCCGCCGTTCAGCAGGTGAATCGCAGGTTGCCTGCAGCACAAGCGGAGGCGGTGCACGCAGCCCCAATGGCACCTCATGTCGTCAACAAGCCTTCGGCGCGGCTGACCGAGCCTGCACCGTGGGAAGATTTGCCTTCAACGCATGACAACGCCGAAGATGCAGCAGCAGATGCTTTCGTGGCTTCTTTGGTGCATACCGAGTCTGCGGTGGAAACACCCGCATTCCGGTCATTGCCCGTGCGTGAGGCGTCTGACTCGGTGCGGGTGGATGTGCCCAAGGCTGCATCGTCCCCCTTGCAAACCACTGCGGAAGGCGACGTCTGGTTTGCCGCCGTGCAAGGCTTGATGGCGCAAGAAACCATCACGGCCTTGGTGCGCGAATTGGCGTTGCAATCGCAATTGCTGGCGCGAGATGCAGACCAATGGCAGCTGCGCATTGAGCGCGAATCGCTCAACCACCCGGCCAGCCGTGAACGCTTGCAAGCGGCATTGGCCGCTGCAGGCCATGGCCAAGTCCGCTTGCAAATTGAGCTGGGGCCGGTCACCGACTGCCCGGCCAAACGCATGGCGGTGGCTGCTGCCGCGAAAATGGTGGCCGCCCAAGAATTGATTGAAAACGATCCGTTGGTGCAGGCCATGATGCGAGATTTCGGAGCGCGAATTGTGCCCGGCAGTCTCAAAGTGATCTGACGCTTTCTACATTGACACCACTGAAATCAAAGGAATTTCCATGTTCAACAAAGGACAACTCGCTGGCTTGATGAAACAAGCCCAGGCCATGCAGGACAACTTGAAAAAAGCCCAGGACGAACTGGCTTTTGTCGAGGTGGAGGGTCAGTCTGGCTCCGGCATGGTCAAGGTGCTGATGACCTGCAAACACAGCGTGCGCCGTGTGACCATTGACCCCAGTTTGTTGGCCGATGACAAGGACATGCTGGAAGACTTGGTGGCAGCAGCTTTCAATGACGCGGTGCGCCAGGCCGAAGAGGTTTCCCAGCAAAAAATGGGCAAGCTCACCGCCGGTCTGCCGCCAGGCATGAAGCTGCCCTTCTGATTCATTTTGACGCGACATGGCCGATACCCACGCTTTAGCCACTTTGGTGCAAGCCCTCAAAGGTTTGCCGGGGGTGGGCATCAAGTCGGCCCAGCGCATGGCCTTTCAATTGTTGCAAAACGATCGGGCTACGGCCAGACAGTTGGCTGCGGCTTTGCAAAATGCCGCTGAAAAGATTCGCCATTGTGAGAGTTGCCATACCTTCACCGAGGCCGATTTGTGTGATACCTGCCTGGATGCCACGCGTGACCGCTCACAGCTGTGTGTGATTGAAACGCCCGCCGATCAATCGGCGATTGAGCGCACGGGTACCTACCGAGGCTTGTATTTTGTTTTGATGGGCAAGCTCAGCCCCCTGGATGGCATTGGTCCACACGACATTGGCCTGGCCAAGCTGAAAAAGCGCGTGGGTAATGGGGTGGTCAACGAAGTGATTTTGGCCACCAATTTCACGGCAGAGGGGGAGGCCACGGCCCACGTCATCGCTGAAATGATTCGTCAGCAAGGTCTCAAGGTCACGCGCTTGGCGCGTGGTGTGCCTGCTGGCAGCGAGCTGGAATATGTGGACTTGGGCACCATTGCCCATGCTTTGGTCGATCGTCGCTGAGCCTTTCTGGCACGCCTATACAAGCGGTGCGTGCGCTTTGCCACCGCTTTCCAAACTACCTGCAATCCATTACGTGAAAACCCGCTCGGGATCAATCCTGATGCGTTCAAGCGACTTCGTGCATAAGCTCAAGGCATCGGATTTTCGATGTCTTTTCGGAGTCGCGCTTGTTTCCTTGGCTGAGTTCTCGGCGATCTTTTTTGCTGGCCACGGCGGGGGCGCTGACCGAGGCGTCTTGGGCCGCTTCAGAGCCCGCACCGCACCGGGTCAGCATCGCTTTGGCTGCGCGACAAAGCCTGTACCACTTGCCTTTGACTTTGGCGGATCAACTGGGGTTTTTCCGGCAAGCCGGTCTGACCGTTGACTGGCTGCCTCACGAGGCAGGCTCCAAAGCACTGGCCAGCGCCATGCATGGTCAGGCCGATGTGGTGGCCGGTGCTTTTGAGCATTTGTTTGGCTTGCACCAGAAAGGCTTGAGCTACCAAGGCTTTGTTCAGTTGGGGCGCACGCCGCAACTGGCTTTGGGAGTGTCCATGCGCCGCAGTGCAGCCATGCGTTCGGTCATGGAGTTGAAAGGTGCGCGCGTCGGTATTTCAGCCCTGGATTCCGGCACGCATTGGATGGCTTGCCAATGGTTGTTGCACCATGGTCTTTTACCGGAAGACGTGGTGTTCACGGAGGTGGGGACTTCTTTGGGTGTGGTGGATGCCTTGCGCAGCGGATTGATCGATGCTTTGTGCAATCCCGATCCTATGATGCATTGGTTGGAGCAGAAAAACGAGGTTCGCATCCTGGGGGATGCGCGCTCCATGATGGCCACACGCAAGCTGATGGCGGGGGATGTGCCAGGTGCTTGTTTGTTGGCGCGCACGGAATTTTTGCAGCGCCAACCGGCAGTGGCGCAAGCACTCAGTGACGGCGTGATCCATGCGCTCAAGTGGCTTCAAACGGCAGGCTTGACCGATATGTTGAAGACGGTTCCATCGCACCACTGGATGGGAGATCGGGCGATTTATCTCGGGGCTTTTGAGAAATTGCGTGAATCCTATGCCACAGATGGACTGATTCAGGCCGATTCCGTCTTCAATGCGTCACGGGCCTATACACGACTGTCAAGTCAGGCGCCTACACCGCGCGCTGCGCTGGAGCGCATGTACACGAACAACTTTGCGGGCAAATCCAAAGCGCGATTCGCCGCTTGAGCATCAGGTTCAGCGTTTCGCTGTTTTGATTGGAGGCCGGCGGACAGCCTGTGCCGTGGTTGGTGCTTTTTTACGTGCGAGGACTTTGGCGCCAATGCGTGCCGATTGGAACGGCACCAGAACGGCCAGGTTTTGTCCGGCAGACAATGATGCATTGGGCTTGAGTTTGTTCCAGGTCACCATGTTGGCGGCGCTCACGCCGTGACGGGCGGCCAGACTGGCCAGTGTGTCACCTTTGCGGGCTGTGACCATGATGCGTTTGAGCACGATGTCTGGCGCCAAAGCCAATTGCGCGTTGTCAGCGATGAACTCGGTGACATCGTTGTCCAATTCTCCTTTGCGGTGCACCAGCAAAGTTGACCCCACTTTGACCATCATGTTCGGCGGTATGCCATTGGCCGAACGCAGTTGGTCGACCGGCATGTTCACCAGACTGGCCGCTTCGTCGGGCTTCATGGTGCGTGGCGCTTGCCATGCCGTCCAAGTGGCCAGGCGCTGACGTGACTGGTTTTGCAGATTGATCTCGAAGGTGTTCGCGTTGTCCCAGGGCAGCAAGATCTGTGGCGTGCCTGCTGCCAGGATGACTGGGCGGTTCATTGACGGGTTCAGGGCTTTGAAGTCTTCCAGGCTGATGCCGGCCAGTCGTGCGGCGACAGCCACATCGATGTCGCGGTCAATCGGCACACTCTTGAAGAAAGGGTGGTTCTGAATCAGTGGCAATTGGGTATTGAACATCTCAGGTTGTGCCACGATGTTCTTGACCGCTTGCAGCTTGGGCACGTAGTAACGTGTCTCGTTGGGCATGTTCAAGTCGCTGTAGGTCAAGGGCTTGCCTTGCGCTTTGTTGCGGGCCAAGGCACGACCGACGCTGCCTTCTCCCCAGTTGTAGGCGGCCAACGCCAGGTGCCAGTCGCCGAACATGCCGTAGAGTTTTTGCAAATAATCCAGCGCAGCGCGTGTGGACTCCAGCACATCGCGCCGCTCATCGCGAAACAGGTTTTGCTTCAGATCGAAGTACTTGCCGGTTGCAGGCATGAATTGCCACATGCCGGCGGCTTTGGCGCTGGAAACGGCATTGGGGTTGAAGGCCGATTCAATGAAAGGCAGCAAGGCCAATTCGGTCGGCATGTTGCGGCGTTCGAGCTCTTCGACAATGTGAAAGAGGTAAGGCCGGGACCGCTCGGTCATGCGCAAGATGTAATCGGGGCGGCTGGCATACCACTGCTCGCGGTTGCGCACGAAATCATCGTCCAGATCCGGCATGGCAAAACCACGGCGAATCCGCTCCCAGATATCGGTTGGGGGGGTCAGCCCTAAATTGCCACGAGGTTTGAGCGATACCGTGAGATCGGTGGCTTCAGCGCGTTGGATTGGCGATGGGGCTTGAACAGGTTTGGCTGGGATGGCTGAAACCTGGGGGGGCGTGCTGGGCACAGGCGTGGCACAACCTGCCAGCAGCAGACTCAAGCCCAAACACATGGCCGCCACTTTGGGGCGGCATGAAAAGCGTAACTTCGTAAAAAGCAAGTTCATTTGAATTCATTTTTCCATGCACGCAGCGCTGCGAAGGTGGTGACATCGTCTACCGCCAGTGCATCGCGCTGCTTGACCGCAGCAGACACGGCAGGGCTGCGGCTTCGCAAAAAGGGATTGATGGCCTGCTCGGTCAACAGACTCACGGGCAGGGTGGGCTGGCCTTGTTGGCGCAGCTGTGTGCAAACGCAATGATAGGCGGTGAGCGCCGCATTCTCCGGATCTACAGTCAAGGCAAATTTCAAATTCGACAAGGTGTATTCATGTGCAGGGCAGGCACGTGTGTCTCCTGGCAATGCGGCCAGGCGGTCCAGCGAATCCAGCATTTGTGCAGGGGAGCCCTCAAACAACCTGCCACAGCCGCCAGAAAACAAAGTGTCCCCACAAAACAGGATGGGTGTCTGGTCGGGAATTGGGGCCCAGAACGCGATGTGGCCTGCCGTATGGCCAGGCACATTGATCACTTCCCAGCTCAGACCATGCCAGTGCACATGATCGCCTTGTTCCAGACCGATGTGTGCAACGGGCAAGATTTCCATGGCCGGTCCATAGATTTGCGCACCAGTGTTCGCCAATAAATCGGCCAAGCCACCCGTGTGATCGGCGTGGTGGTGCGTGACTAGAATGGTGTCCAGTTGTACGTCAGGATTTTGTGTCAGCCAAGCCTGCACCACGGCGCCATCGCCCGGGTCGACCACCAGGGCATGGTGGTCATCGTGCAACAACCAAATGTAGTTGTCTGTGAATGCGGGCAGCGGGATGAGTTTCATGGAGTCCCAGATTATAGAAAGTAAGTATTCAGCGACAGACTGGTTGGGCCTTTTGGGACAGCCTGTTGCGCAGCGCTTGCTGGCGTGGGAGCAAGCGCAGGCAGACGCTTTGTTGGCTGATGTCTTTGGTTATCACGCCTTGCAGTTGGGGTGCCCGCAGTTGCACGCTTTGCGTGCTAACCGCATGCCGCACCGATGGCTGGCGCAAACAGAATTTGAGTCCTGGCCATTATCTGCAGAAGTCACCGCTCAGGGTGACTGCAAGCCTGCTGATTTGAGTTTGGATAGCCGAGCCTGGCCTTGGGGCGCCGACAGCCTGGATCTGGTGGTGTTGCCGCATGCGTTGGAACGATCGGCCGATCCTCATGCATGTTTGCGTGAAGTTGAGCGTGTCTTGATTCCGGAAGGCCATCTGTTGATCACAGGCTTGAACCCAATGAGTCTGTGGGGTTGGCGTCATGCCCAGGTCCAACGTAAAACCACATCTGAACCACAGTTTTCTACTTCCTTGATTGGTTATCGGCGCTTGCGTGATTGGCTGCGTTTGCTTGGTTTTGAAGTGCAGGTCAGCCGCTTTGGGGGCTGGACCCCTGCATTGTCCAGCGAGTCCTGGATGCGCCGATTTGAAGGTTTGGAGTCTTGCGGGCAGCGCTGGTGGCCCATTTTGGGTGGCGTGTATTTGATCGTGGCCACCAAAAGGGTGCCCGGCGGGCGTTGGCTCGATGGACGACCATGGCGCGCGGTACGATCGCCCGCTGCAACGACCGTGCCTGTGGCCCGCTCGGATACCTCCATCAGCCGTCAAGCGGCTTCGAAAGACCATTGTTGAATCACGTTGAAATTTATACCGATGGCGCCTGCAAAGGCAATCCCGGCCCCGGGGGCTGGGGCGTGCGTCTGCAATCGGGCCAGCACGTTCATGAGCTTTTTGGCGGCGAGTTGGGCACCACCAACAACCGCATGGAGTTGACTGCTGTGATCGAGGGCCTGAAGGCCCTCAAGCGGCCATGCAAGGTGACTTTGTACCTGGACAGCGAATACGTTCGCAAAGGCATCACCGAGTGGATCCATGGCTGGAAGGCCAAAGGCTGGCGTACCGCCTCCAAGCAGCCCGTCAAGAATGTCGAGCTGTGGCAGGCGCTGGACCATGTGGTGTCGACGGCGGGACACCAGATTGAATGGCGCTGGGTCAAAGGCCATGCAGGAGACCCCGGCAATGAACGGGCCGATGCCTTGGCCAATCAAGGCGTGGACAAGGTCCTCAAGCGTTGAGCTTCGGGCTTGTAAACGTCATGTAAAGACCCGAAAACACCGTTGTTTGGCTGCCAAGCCTGTCGTTTTCCCTCGCAGAAATCGAACACAAGACTGTTACATTCGGAAACTGTTTGCGTCTTCAATGTAGCGGGATTTCTGCAATGGCTTATCAAAAAAAATATGCGCTGATCGCTGTGATTGGTGTGTGTGTGGCGTCCGGTGTGGCTTGGTGGGCTCAGCGCCCATCTTCGGGTGATCAGATGCCCGGCACGTCTGCCGCGCCTGGCCCAGCCAAGGCACCTGCGGTGGAGGTGGCCAAAGTCACATCGATCACCTTGGTCGATGAGACCCAGTCAGTGGGCAGTTTGCGGTCCCGTCAAGGCGTCATGCTTCGCCCTGAAGTGGCCGGGCGCGTGGCCAAAATCCTGTTCAACGATGGACAGCGCGTGAGCAAGGGGCAACTGCTGGTGCAATTTGATGATCAGCTGCAGACCGCTCAGGTCTCGCAAGCCAAAGCTGAAATGTCGATCGCCGCGGCCAACCACAAGCGCAATCAGGAGTTGGTGGCCCAGAATTTCATCAGCAAACGCTCACTCGACGAAAGTGCTGCTGCACTGGAAGTGGCTCAGGCCAAATTGGATTTGGCGCAGGCGACCTTGCAGCGTCTGAAGATCGTGGCCCCATTCAATGGCGTCACGGGTCTGCGCCAGATCAACGTGGGGGATTACCTCAAGGACGGCACCGATGTGGTCAACATCGAAGACATCGATGCGGTGCTGGTCGACTTCCGTTTGCCCGAGCGTTTCCAGGCCAAAGTGCGCCCAGGTCAGACAGCGCAGCTGACGGTCGATGCCTTGCCGGGTCGCCCGTTCACGGCGGTGGTGCAAGCCGTGGACCCCTTGATCGATGCCAATGGCCGGTCCGTGGGGGTGCGTGGTTGCATTGACAACCGTCAGCAGCAATTGCGTCCGGGCATGTTTGCCCGTGTCAATGCTGTCTTCGGTTCGCGCCCCAGCGCTTTGGTGATTCCCGAAGAGGCCATCGTGCCGCAAGGTGGCCGCACATTCGTGGTCAAAGTGGTGCCGGGTGACAAGCCCGATACCCTGGTGTCGCAGCGCATCGCCGTCAAGGTCGGTTTGCGCCAGCCAGGCAAGGTGGAAATTCTCGAAGGTCTGGAACTGGATGACACCGTGGTCATCGCCGGACATCAGCGTTTGCAAAAAGACGGCATGCCTGTGCGTGTGGTGGACATGTCGCGTCCCAATGGTGGCAAACCAGCCGCAGGGCCTGCGGGGGCTGCCTCTGCACCTGCTGCAGCTTCTGCCCCCGTTGTTGCCCATGCCACACCGGCCACGCCAACGCCTGCCGTGTCACCCGCACCGGCACCGGTAGCCAAACCCGTATTGAGCGGCCCCAACCCTTGCCTGCGAGGTCCCGATGCAACTCGCTGAGACCTCCATCCGACGGCCGGTTCTGGCTGTCGTCATGTCCTTGCTGATCTTGCTGATCGGCGCTGTCAGTTTCAACCGCTTGTCGGTGCGCGAGTACCCCAAGATTGACGAGCCGACTGTCACCGTCAGCGTTAAGTATCCCGGCGCTTCGGCTGAAGTGATCGAGTCGCAAGTCTCCAAGCCGCTGGAAGATTCCATAGCGGGCATCGATGCGGTGGATGTGATCACCTCGATCAGCCGTGCCGAGCAGTCGCAGATCACGGTGCGTGTTCGCCTCGAAAAAGATGCCGACACGGCGGCCGCCGAAGTGCGCGACCGCACTTCGCGTGTGCGCAACCGTTTGCCTCAAGCGATTGAAGAGCCGGTGATCGCCAAGGTGGAGGCCGATGCCTTCCCTGTGATCTGGCTGGCGTTTTCGAGTGACACTCTCAACCCTTTGCAGATCAACGACATGATCAACCGGGTGGTCAAACCCCGTTTGCAAACGGTGACCGGCGTGGCCGATGTGCGCATTTATGGTTAACGTAAATACGCGATGCGCGTTTGGCTGGAGCCTGAGCGTCTGGCCGGCTTCAAACTCACGCCCCAAGATGTGGAAGATGCGATCCGCCGAAGCAACCTGGAGTTGCCGGCAGGGCGAATTGAGTCAAGCAACCGTGAATTCACCGTGACCTCGCAAACCGACCTCACCCGTGCGGGCCAGTTTGCCGACATCGTGATCAAGACGGTCAATGGTTTTCCGGTCAAACTGCGCGATGTGGCCAAGGTCGAAGAAGGCGCTGCCGATGAACGCAGCACCGTGCGCTTGGGGGGGCGTCACGCCATCTCGGCAGGTGTGATCCGTCAAGCCACGGCCAATCCGCTGGAGTTGTCCAAAGGTGTGCGCGACATGATGCCGCGCCTGGAGGCTGACTTGCCGCCGGGCATCACCATCACCGTGGCCAACGACAACTCCGTGTTCATTGACCGCTCGATCAAGAGCGTGTTCCAGACCATTGTGGAAGCCGTGATTTTGGTGGCGCTGGTGATCTTTGTTTTCCTGCGCACCGTTCGCGCGTCGATCATCCCCATCATCACCATCCCGGTCAGTCTGATCGGTACCTTTGCCATGATGGCGCTGGCGGGTTTCACCATCAACACACTGACTTTGCTGGCGCTGGTGTTGGCCATTGGTCTGGTGGTGGACGATGCGATTGTGGTTCTGGAAAACATTTACCGTCACATCGAAGAAGGGCTGGACCCGTTTTCGGCCGCCATCAAAGGCTCGCGTGAAATTGGTTTTGCCGTGGTTGCGATGACCATGACTTTGGCGGCGGTGTTCGCGCCATTGGCCTTCACGCCCGGACGAACCGGCAAGCTTTTCACCGAGTTTGCCCTGGCTTTGGCCGGCTCGGTCATCGTGTCGGGCTTTGTGGCCTTGACCTTGTCGCCCATGATGAGTTCTCAGCTGCTCAAGCACAACCCCAACCCGGGCTGGTTTGACCGGAATATGGAGCGCTGGTTGACGGCTTTGTCCGATGCTTATGAACGCTTGTTGAGCTGGGTCTTGCGCAAGGCTCGCTGGCTGGTGCTGCTGATCATGGTGGGCAGCGGTGTGGCGATTGCGCTGATCTACCCCGGCATGAAGCAAGAGCTGGCCCCCATGGAAGACCGAGGCACTTTGCTGGCCACTGTCACTGCGCCCGATGGCTCGACCTTGGCCTACACCGACCGCTATGCCAAAGTGCTGGAGCGCATGGGTGAAGCCTATCCCGAATTTGACCGCATCTTTGCCAACATTGGCAACCCGACGGTGGCTCAGGGCTCGGTCATTTACCGTGCAGTCGATTGGGAAAATCGCCAGCGCACCACGCTGGAAATAGCCCGCGAGCTGGGCCCCAAATTCAATGGCTTGCCCGGCGTGAACGCGTTTGCCATCACGCCACCATCTTTGGGTCAAGGTTTTCGCGAGCGCCCCGTCAATTTTGTGATCCAGACCTCCGACAGTTACCAGAACCTCAATGCGGTGACGCGTGAGATCATGGATGAAATCGCCAAGAACCCCGGCATCGTGGCGCCCGATGTGGATTTGCGTTTGAACAAACCCGAGTTGCGCATCGAGGTGGATCGGGCCAAGAGCGCCGAGTTGGGGGTCGGTGTGGATGCTGTGGCCAAAGCACTGGAGACCATGCTGGGTGGTCGCGTGGTGACCCGCTACAAACGGGATGCCGAGCAATACGACGTGATCGTGCAAACCCAGGCCACAGGCCGCAACACACCTGATGACGTTGAAAAAATTTACGTTCGAGGGCGCAACGACGCCATGATCCCGCTGTCAGCGCTTGTCAAGATCCGTGAAAGCGTGTCACCGCGCGAACTGAACCACTTTGGACAGCGTCGCTCGGTCTCGATCACGGCCAACCTCTCCCCCGATTACTCCTTGGGTGAGGCTTTGACTTTTCTGAATGCCACTGCGGCCAAGGTGCTCAAGCCCGGTTACACCACCGAGCTCAATGGCACCTCGCGGGAATTCCGCAATTCGCAAGGTGCCTTGGTGATCGTTTTTGTACTGGCGCTGTTCTTCATCTTTTTGGTGTTGGCCGCGCAGTTCGAGAGCTTCATCGATCCTTTCATCATCATGCTGTCGGTGCCACTGTCCATGATTGGTGCCTTGATGGCACTCAAATGGACGGGGGGCTCACTCAATGTGTATTCGCAAATCGGCTTGATCACTCTGGTGGGCTTGATCACCAAGCACGGAATTTTGATTGTCGAGTTCACCAATCAATTGCGCGAACAAGGTGTGGAGACCATGGAGGCCTTGGTGAAAGCCAGTGGCCAACGCCTGCGTCCGATCTTGATGACCACCGGCGCCATGGTTTTGGGTGCCGTGCCGTTGGCGCTGGCCAAAGGTGCTGGCGCTG
>JACCDG010574937.1_pt1 | contig 15407 bp, 14 predicted proteins | sample 7442471 | NCBI WGS metagenome assembly JACCDG01 (sample SAMN15323444, study PRJNA562643) | freshwater metagenome | isolation source: river surface water | place: USA:Blue River Watershed | collected 2017-08-17
AAGGGCAGCTTCCTCATACTGGAGTACCAGAAATCGTCAGCTGCCCTTAGCCTTGCTACTCAACTTTGGGTGCGCGTGAGGTTTCCAACGACCAACTCTACTGTTCGCAGCTGGGTGAGGGTGTGGTGGGTGGGTGACGATTTCTGGTACTCCAGTATGAGGAACCCACCCACAACACCCTCGCCCAGCGAGCTCAGCCATAATCCAACCCAACCCAACCCCCACCAGTTAAACCCCAAAGATGAAAAAGAAAGTAGCCCTACCGCTATTGGCGATCGTCTTGGTAGGCGTCATCGCTTCACACATCAGCATCAAAGCCGCCGACCACAGCTATTTGATGGTGGTTGACGGCATCGAAATCGACGTTCTAGGAAAAATTCAAAACCAATGGGTTGCGCACACTCAAAATTGCAAAGATGTGACTGAACCCAAAGAAAGCGAAGCCAACTTTCAAGCCATTCACAAGGCCATTCAAGCCTACAGTCCACCGCAATCTCAATCTGCGCAAATTGCAGGCATTTGGACACTTGGAACATGGAGCTTGGCAGAAGTAGAGTTTGAGACACTTATGCCTGCTGTTGTCACACTTCAAATGAACGACAGTGATCCGCAAATTGTGTCTCGCGGTATTTGGAGTGGTCACACCAAACCTTGGATGGCTGCGCCCTTGATTCGAACTTATCTCAAAGCACAAGTGCCTGAGATTCCAAAGCAGCTGATTCAATGTTTTGATCCACGCTCAAAATCTTTCAACTGAATTAGTCACGATCCAACTTCGATAGATCGCATCTGAGCTATTGGGCTTTTGAACGGCATGGCAATTCACCGAATTGTCACAATTGAAATGCACGATCAATTCAAATTTTTCAAAAGTTAGACTATAAATTTGATGAGTATTCGTGTCAAAAGATTTATCCTGGGTGTGAGTCTTTGCCTAATCTCCATGATTACTGCATGCGGGGGTTCAGGAGCTGGGACAGATAGCGTATTGACTGTCCCCAGTACTGGCGCGGTTGTCTTGAAGCCTCCCAAGCTTTCTTTCACAGACACCGGAGTGAGTGTGAGCGATGGCGTCACTCGAAATGGATTGTGGGCTGTAGAGAGCGATGTTTCTTGGGAGTACTCGCTAGACCAAGGTGTGACTTGGATATCGGGCACCGGTGGTTCGTTTGAAGTGAAAGGGGATGGACCCAAATTGATTTGGGTTCGTGCACGCGACAACGAAGGCAATAAATCTGAGATCGTTGTGGTGACATGCGTCCTAGACACCATGGCACCCGCGCCCGTGTCTGTCACGGCAAGCGTTGATGGTTTCACGCGCACACTTGAGGTGGCGGGACTTGAGGCCAACGCGAAATGGGAGTATTCGCTGGACAACAAGATGAATTGGAATCCGGGCAGTGGCTCGGGTTTGGGTACTTTAGGCAATGGGCTCAACATGATTTGGCTTCGCCAAGTTGATGTGGCTGGCAACGCATCTGAAGCCCAAGCCTTTGATCTTTTAGCAGCAGGCTCTGGCATGAGCCATGAAGCCTCTACCAATCCGCTGCAACCTAGCACCATGGCCAAAGGCTTGCTCACCATGCTCATTCACGGCGTGGTGGTTCGAGGCGATGCCGACTATGTCCGGTATGACATTCCTAAGAATCACCGACTGAAGTCTGTCAAATTGGTTCGCTATGTGTCGGAAGATGCCATTGCGTTTTATGCCATCCAATCTAGCAGTGTTTTTGATGCGGGCGTGGACGTTGGCCTTATGCTTGTGTATGGTCACATGGGACCTGCAGACTTGAATCGCAATGTCGTTGCCAACATCGCTCCAGAGAAACTCGGCGAAGGCCCGATGACCATTTGGTTTCAACAGACAGGCATTCTGCCCACGGAGTACGCCATCGAAATCAGTTTGCAAGCTGTGAATTGATTTTTCCCAACAACCAACTCTCGCCATGCTTCAGCACAAAGAAGTTCAAAGGTACAGCGGACTCTTTCTTGGCAATTTCTAAGTCCTTCGGCGCTTGGTCCAAAGGCTCATCACTCATGCCGTCAAAAGTGCCCCAGTGAATACCCAGAGCTGCTTTGGCTTTGACATCTCTCATGGCCTGCAGAGCCTCATTTGGATTGACATGCGAGTCCTTCATGAACCACCGCGGTTCATATGCGCCAATTGCAATGGCCGCCAGGTCAAAGCCACCCATTCGCTCTCCGATGTCTTTGGTATCACGCGAGTAGGCCAGGTCGCCAGAAAACCAGAATCGAAAATCTGGATGCATGAAGGCCCAACTGCCCCAAAGTGTTTCGTAGCGATCGCCAATTGACCGTGCACTCCAGTGCTGAACCGCCAGAAAGTGCAACTCGAGGTTTTTTGTTTTGCCCTTGATGCTAGCGTGCTGATCCCAATCGAGCGCAATGACGTTGCGCGCGGGGCCTTCCAAAACGGTGCCTTTGATTTCTTTCTTGAACCAATGTTGAATGCCAAGCGGCACAAAGAAACGAATGCCTGAATGACGAGTCATGAGGGCCTGAACGGTTTCTTGGTCTAAATGGTCCCAGTGGTTGTGAGAGATCACCACTGCATCGATTTTTGGCAGTTTGTCAAAGGGAATGCCAGGCGCCTGATGCCGTTTGGGGCCTGCAAAACTGAATGGTGAAGCACGTTGGCCCCAGTGCGGATCTGTCAGCAGGTTTAGGCCATCGATTTGAACCAGCAAGGTTGAATGTCCAACCCATGTCACTCTGGGCTGGCTGCTGTCGCTGTTGATCAATTCAAGGTTTGGCTCGATGCCCATGATGGGCTTGGCTGGCGGTTTAGGCAAGCTGTCTCGCAGGCGTTCCCATTGCCAACGCAGCAAGCCTGGTTTGTCGGATCGTTCTGAGTAACGATTAGAAAATCCGTCGGGGCGATGGTGTGGTTTGCTCGCGTCGAAGTCGGGGTTGGCACGAGGTGCCATGCTGACGCAGGCTGCTAGCAGTGCGCAAGCCAATGCGGTGGTTGCAACCATTGCGAAAGCATTGCGGAATTTCAACATGGGTTAATTCTAATGAAGAAGTGTTTGATTCAGAGCGTTTTGCAGAAAGGCTGAGGGCAGGTTCCTCCTGCTGGTGCGTTGAGCAGCAAGGCTAAGGGCAGGTTCCTCCTGCTGGTGCGTTGAGCAGCAAGGCTAAGGGCAGCTTCCTCATACTGGAGTACCAGAAATCGTCAGCTGCCCTTAGCCTTGCTACTCAACTTTGGGCAAGCGTGAAATTTCTAACGACCAACACTTCTGTTCGCAGTCTGGGTGAGGGTGTGGTGGGTGGGTGACGATTTCTGGTACTCCAGTATGAGGAACCCACCCACCACACCCTCACCTAGCGAGCTCAGCAAAGCAATGCAAAGCAAAGAAAGCTAGCCCAACAAAAAAAATAGCCCCTCTATTTAGCGAGGCTATTGACTTGGCGGAGAAGGTGGGATTCGAACCCACGGTGATGTTGCCACCACGCCTGATTTCGAGTCAGGTACATTCGACCACTCTGCCACTTCTCCTGCATTCACATTTGCGGCTGGTCACTGCCGCAAATTCTAACAGCGCGCTTAGCGCACAAACTCAAGCACGCAGCTCAGTGATGCCGCCCATGTAAGGACGCAGAACCTCAGGCACTGTGACTGAACCGTCTGCATTCTGATAGTTCTCAAGCACGGCAACGAGCGCACGGCCCACAGCCAAACCAGAACCATTCAAGGTGTGCACCAACTCGTTTTTGCCTTGCGCATTTTTAAAACGTGCTTGCAAACGGCGCGCTTGGAAGGCTTCGCAGTTAGAGCATGAACTGATTTCACGGTAGGTGCCTTGCGCAGGCACCCACACTTCCAGGTCATACGTTTTGGTGGCGCCAAAACCCATGTCACCCGAGCACAACAACATGACACGGTAAGGCAAACCCAGCTTCTGCAAAATAACTTCTGCATGGCCGGTCATTTCTTCCAGTGCTTCGTAGCTTTTCTCTGGATGAACAATTTGCACCATCTCTACTTTGTCGAATTGGTGCTGGCGAATGAGGCCGCGGGTATCACGCCCTGCACTGCCCGCTTCTGAGCGGAAGCAGGGGGTGTGGGCTGTGAGCTTCATGGGCAAAGCGGATTCGGCCAAAATTTCATCGCGTACCACGTTGGTCAAGGTCACTTCCGAGGTGGGAATCAAATAAAGCGCTTGGGTGTCTGCTCCTTCTTCTGACTCTTGTCCGCCTTTTTTGGCGGCAAACAAGTCGCCTTCAAATTTGGGCAATTGGCCCGTGCCGCGCAAAGTGTCTGCATTGACAATGTAGGGCGTGTAGCACTCGGTGTAGCCATGTTGCTGTGTTTGCGTGTCCAACATGAACTGCGCCAGCGCACGGTGCATGCGAGCTATTTGGCCGCGCATGAAGGTGAAACGTGCACCAGACAATTTGATGCCAATGTCAAAGTCGAGGCCGAGTTTTTCGCCAATGTCGACATGGTCGCGCACTTCAAAGTCAAAGGTCTTGGGGCCTTTTCCGTCCACGCTCCACTTGCGCACTTCGACGTTGCCATGCTCATCGGCGCCTACAGGCACGCTTTCGTGGGGTAAGTTGGGCACTGCCAACAGCATGTCTTGCAGTTCAGCTTGCAGGGCTTCTAAGCGCACTGCAGATGCATCGAGTTCGGTTTTGATGCTGGCCACATCGGCCATGACTTGGTCGGTGCTTTCGCCCTTGGCTTTAAGCATGCCAATTTGCTTGGACAAACTGTTGCGCTGGCTTTGCAGTTCTTCGGTGCGCGTTTGCAAAGTTTTGCGCTCGGTTTCTAAAGCGCGAAACTTTTCAACGTTCAAGAAAGCTTGTGGTTTTTTGCGAGTTTCCAAACGCGCCACAGCAGCGTCTAGGTCTTTTCGGAGCAGGAGAATGTCTAGCATGTTGGTAAGAATGAAACGGCCAAGTAATCAATGGCCATCGTTTAATTTGAGGCCCTTGGGCAAAGGGAATTTGATGGTTTCTGTCACGCCATCCAATTTGCGAATAGATGTGGCACCCAAGGCGCGCAAGCGGTGTATCACATCTTGTACCAAGATTTCGGGGGCTGAAGCACCTGCGGTGAGGCCCACACGGTGTTTGCCAATGAACCACTCATTTTGCAATTCTTCAGCGCTGTCAATCATGTAGCTGTCGGCACCCATTCGGCTGCCCAACTCACGCAGACGGTTGCTGTTGGAACTGGTGGGGCTGCCCACCACCACCAACACATCAATTTGCGGCGCCATGAGTTTGACGGCATCTTGTCTGTTTTGAGTGGCGTAGCAAATGTCTTGTTGCTTGGGTTCACGTACTTTGGGAAAGCGCAGCTTCACAGCTTGCAAAATTTCGGCCGCATCGTCCACACTCAAAGTGGTTTGGGTGACCACCGCCAAAAGTTCGGTTTGTTTGGGATGGGCGTTGGCCACATCGTGCACATCTTCCACCAAGTGAATGCCGTCGGGCAATTGGCCCATGGTGCCTTCGACTTCTGGATGGCCTTTGTGCCCAATCATGATGAACTCATAGCCTTCTTTGTGCAGCTTGGCCACTTCCACGTGTACTTTGGAGACCAAGGGGCATGTGGCATCAAAAATATTGAAGCCGCGCGCTTCTGCTTCAGCCTGCACGGCCTTGCTCACACCATGCGCGCTGAACACCAGTGTGGCCCCGGGCGGCACATCACTGAGTTCTTCGATAAAGATAGCGCCTTTGGTTTTGAGGTCGTTGACCACGTAGGTGTTGTGCACAATTTCATGGCGCACATAAATAGGCCGGCCAAATTTGGCAATGGCTGCTTCCACAATGTCGATAGCTCGGTCGACGCCTGCACAAAAGCCGCGAGGTTCAGCCAACAATATTTCTTGTACGCCCATAGTCTCTTTCGTCTTTCTCATTTGGATTTACAAAATACCAATCACATGCACTTCAAAAGTGACAGGATGACCCGCCAAGGGATGGTTAAAGTCGAACAGCACAGCGCCATCTTCGGCCACTTGCACCACAGCGCCTGCATAGGTGCCATGACCGTCGGGTGTGGGAAATTGCACCACATCGCCAGGCACATAATGTTCTTGGGCGGCGCCCAACTGAGCCAACAACTTGCGCGCCACCCACTGTTGCATCTCGGGGTTGCGATCGCCAAACGCCACGCCTGAAGCCAATTCGAAGGTGGTGCGAACACCCTCCTCCAAACCGATCAAGGCGGCCTCCATGCCTGGCGACAATTCGCCAGAGCCCAGCGACAGCGTGGCGGGCTTGTCTTCAAACGTGTTGATGAGCGTGCCCTGAGGTCCGGCCAAACGGTAATGCAAGGTTAAGAAAGATCCGGCTTGGACTGTGGTCATAAAAAATTTTTGAAAATGAGACTTCAAAGGCTCACGAAACGCAATTCAATGCAGGCCAATGAAAATCCAAACCACCCCATGGGCAGGGGTTTGGGTTCAGACTCCATCAGTCCAATGCGCCATTGTAAAAAGCTTCTAAGGCTTTCGCCTCAAAAAGTCTGAATCTGGGGCATTTATCTGAACAGAATGTCCATGAAGCTCCAAGAATTACCCCCAGACACCCGTCCCCGCGAAAAAATACTCACCCGCGGACCCGGCGCTTTAAGCGATACCGAATTGTTGGCGCTGCTGCTCCGAACGGGGGGAGCGGGCCGAAATGTGCTTCAATTGGCGCAAGACATGCTGCTGGCCAGCGGTGGGTTGGCCAATCTACTGCTCACACCACCTGCATACCAGCAGTCCATCAAAGGCTTAGGGCCCGCCAAACAATCGGAGCTGATGGCTGTCATGGAATTGGCCAAGCGGGCCATGGCTCAGCAGCTTTCAAGGCGTGAAGTGATGCAAAGCGCTGCCAGTGTTCAGTTTTACTTGCAACTCAATTTGGCACACAAAACCCACGAGGTGTTTGCCATGTTGTTTTTAGATGCTCAGCACAAGCTCTTGTGCATGGAAATTTTGTTTCGGGGCACCTTGAGTCAAACCAGTGTGTACCCGCGAGAGGTGGTGCTGCGGGCTTTGCATCACCACAGCGCTGCGGTGGTGTTGGCGCACAACCATCCCAGTGGCTCGGTGCACCCTAGCCCTGCCGATTTGCACCTTACCCAGAATTTGAAGGCGGCCTTGGCCTTGGTCGATGTCAGGGTGCTAGACCATGTGATCGTTGGGCCGGGGCAGGCTTTTTCAATGGCTGAGCAAGGTGTTTTGTAGCACCAAGTGCCAAACACACACAGCTTGTGGCAACATGCGTGGGTGAAAATTCAATCGCTTCAAGACCTCAAACAAGTTCAAAAGCAAATTGCGGCGGCGCAGGCCCAAGCAGCTGCTGAAGAGGCTGCGCGCGTCGCAGCCCTTCGCAAGGCCGAAGCAGAGAAAAATCTCTTTACGCGCGCTATTGGCAAGGTGGCGCCATTGCCAGCCCACAACAAAGCGCATCTGCCCCACCCACCCCGCCAGCCTGTTGCCACGCAGCGCCAAAAAGACGAAGCCCAAGTCATTCAAGATTCACTGAGCGATGAATTCGATGTGAGCACCTTGCTCGACACCGACGAAGCCCTGAGCTTTCGGCGTCCCAGTGTGGGCCCAGAGGTCACGCGCAAACTGCGAAAAGGTAACTGGGCCATTCAGCGTGAAATTGATTTGCATGGTCTGCGCAGCGATGAAGCGCGCTTGGCCCTCACCACTTTCATTCGCGATGCACACAAGCACGGCATCCGGTGTGTGCGGGTGGTGCATGGCAAAGGCTTGGGTTCACCCGGCAAAACGCCAGTGCTCAAATCCAAAGTACACAGCTGGCTGGTTCAAAAAAATCAGGTAATGGCGTTTGTGCAGGCCAAACCTGCTGAAGGTGGCGCGGGTGCATTGGTGGTGTTACTCACACCGTCTTGATTTACTCAGACGCCTGACGCAAAGTTTGCGACACAGGCTGCCTCAGCACTTCGGCCAGGCCCCACCAGCCTGCAATCCAAGCCAGCAATGCGCCTGTGAGTGCCCCCGCAACGGGTACCCAAAGCGATGCCGTCCATTCAAATTCAAACACAAAGCGGGCCAAGCCCCAACCCACCAACTCGGCCACCAAGCTGGCCAAGAAACCTGCCATCAAACCAACACCCATCAGCTCGGCTGTTTGCACTTGACTGAGCAAGCGGCCCGTCGCACCCAAGGCGCGCATGATGGCAAATTCGCGTTTGCGCTCTTCACGGGTAGAAGTCACCGCCGCTGTGAGCACCAACAAGCCTGCCATGAGCGTGAAGGCAAACAAGAATTCCACTGCGCGAATAACCTGATCTAAAACTTTTTGCACTTGCATCAGGGAGGCCCGCAAGTCCACACTGGTGACGTTGGGGAACTGCTGCAACAAATTGCGCTCAAAGGCTGGCACATCCGGTGTTTTGAAAGCAGCCATGTAGCTCAATGGTACATCGGGCAAATTGTCGACAGGGTAAATCACAAAGAAGTTGGCACGCATAGAGCCCCAATCGACTTTGCGCAGGGAGCTAATGCGTCCTTCTGAAATCACACCCCCCACATCAAATCGCAAGCGATCGCCCATGTTCAAGCCCAGGGTTTTGGCAATGCCAACTTCAACGCTCACAGCGTCTTTTTCGCCCTCTTGCCATTGCCCCTTCACCACCGCATTGTGCTCAGGCTGGGTGGCACGGGCCGACAAGTTGAATTCGCGGTCGACCAAACGTTTGGCGCGCTCATCGGTGTAATCTTGCGGACTGACTTCACGGCCGTTGACTGCCACCAAGCGGCCTCGAATCATGGGATACCAATCGTAATCTTTCACCCCCACTTGGCTCAATTTGTCTTGAAACGCTTGCGTTTGATCGGGCTGAACATTGATCACAAATCGATCGGGGGCATTGACTGGCGTGGCCTTGCGCCAACTGCTGATCAAATCGGTTCTGAGCAACACCAACAAGACCAAGGCCAACAAGCCTACCGACAAAGCACTGACCTGCACCACGGCATACACCGGCCGCGCCATGACCTGCCGCGTGGCCAACAGCAGCCAACGCGGCGTGGTGTCACTGGGTACCCACTTGCGCAGCACCTTCAAAGCCAACCAAGTGGCACCTGCAAACAAGACAGTGGCCACTGCAAAACCACCCACCGTCATCAAACCCAATTTGACATCGCGGCTGGCCCACATCAAGGCACCCGCAAAGCCCAGCAAACCAGTGAGCAAAACACCCACCGACGCCGCTTGCAAGCCACCCATGTCGCGGCGAATGACGCGCATTGCAGGCACTTTGGCCAATTGCAAAACAGGCGGCAAACCAAAGGCCAACAACAAAGTGAGGCCCATACCCATTCCCAACAGGGCGGGTTCGCCAGAGCTCGGCGGCAATTGAACATCGACCAAGCCAGCCAACAACCAAATGAATGCATGGTGAATGCCATATCCCATGATCACGCCCAGCAAACTGGCCATCCAACCTGCTGTGATGAATTCAAAGGCATAGGCCACAGACAGTGTTTTTTGACTCTGCCCCAGCACTCTTAACAAGGCACAGCCATCGAGGTGTTTGCTGGCAAAGGTTCTGGCTGCCAATGCCACGGCCACAGCGCACAAAAGCGCGGCAAGCAAAGCCACCAAATTCAAAAACTTTTCGGCACGGTCTAAGGTTTGGCGCATTTCAGGGCGACCACTCTCCATCGACTCAACTTGAATACCCCGCACCTCAGGCTTGGCCACTTCATCGCGGGCCCATTTTAAAAACTGTTGCACATTGGCTTGCGATGCTTCGCCCGCCACTGCCATGCGATAAGACAAGCGACTGGCTGGCTGAATCAAGCCCGTAGCCATCACATCAGATTGGTGAATCATGACCCTGGGTGCAAAGTTCATGAAGCCCGCACCGCGGTCTGGTTCTCGGTCAATGAGAGCGGCAATTTGAAACGACTTGTCGCCTAGCCAGAGCGCATCACCCATTTGCAAATTCAGCACCTCAAGCAGCGCAGGATCTACCCAGGCTTGGCCAGGTTGCGGTACTTCGCGGGTGGGCTTGGCGGGATAGCTTTTAGACAAATCTGGCTTGATGGCGTCACTGCCTTGCAGATTCAGCAGGCTCATTTGGCCGCGCAAGGGATACCCTTCGGACACCGCTTTCAAGGCGACCAATTTGGTTTCGCCGCCCTTGGTATCGTCTGCGCGCGCCATGCTGGGAAAACTCAGAGTGGCATTGGTTGTGAGGCCCAGTGCTTGGGCCTTTTGCTGGAAGTTGGCGGGAGTGGGTTTGTCGCTCACCACCACGGCATCGCCACCCAAGAGCTGGCGAGCATCACGCCACAAACCGGCTTGCAACCTGTCTGAGAAAAACCCAACCGCCGTGAGTGCAGCCACTGCCAGCACCACTGAAATGATGAGAAGGTTTAATTCGCCCGAGCGAAAATCTCGCCAGAGGTTGCGCCAGCCTAATTGAAATGAGCGTTGCCAAGAATGTTGAGTCAACATTGGCACAGAAGGACTGCTGGGCACTTGCGTCCCTTCAGCTTGCATCATGCAACGCTGGCTTTGCCGACACTTCAGCCAACTCCGTTTGCCACTTCAATCTTTGGGGTGCGCTGAAACACAAGAAGCGTTTGTTGGTAGCTCGGCCAATGGCGCAAAGCTGAACGCGCTCGGCCACTTCCAAACCCATTTGGGTAATGCCACTGCGCGACACGGCAATGGGAACACCCATTTGCGCCGACTTGATCACCATCTCGCTGGTGAGTCTGCCAGTGGTGTAAAAAACTTTGTCGTGACCGCTCACATCGTTCATGACCATCCAGCCGGCAATGGTGTCTACCGCATTGTGGCGACCCACATCCTCTACAAACATGAGCATCTCTGCGCCTTTGAACAAAGCGCAACCGTGCACTGAGCCGGAAGATTTGTAGGTGGTTTCTTGAAGGCGAATGGCGTTGACCAAGGCGTACAAAGTGGCTTGTGAGAGGTGTGCATCGGCAGGCAATTGAATGGCATCGATGTCGTTCACCAAATCGCCAAAAACACTGCCTTGACCACACCCCGTGGTCACCACGCGCGCTGCAGTTTTGGGGCCAGCTTGGCTCAGGCCATCGCGTGTTTTGATGGCCGCCACACCAGGTTGGCCCATCTCACCTTCACCCAAGGACCAATCGACCGTGACCGATTCAATTTCACTCACCGATTGAATCAAGCGTTGGTTCAACAAGAAGCCCAACACCAAGTACTCAGGGCTGGCACCCAAGGTCATGAGGGTGACCAATTCTTTTTTATCCAAGTAAACAGTGAGCGCACGCTCTGCAGGAATGTGCACTTGGGATGTTTCACCAAACTCATTGACCACACTGATTTGACGCGTCAATTCTGCGCGGGCCTGCGTCAGTCTGGGTTTAAGGGAGGTAGCTTGCAACATGGGGCATTCAAAGATTCAGGCCTAGCCTAACGCAAAAAGTCCCACGCTTATGCAGCGAGGGACTTTCAACCTGAAGAATTCAGGGAAAAATCAGGATTTTTTGGCTGGGGCAGCAGCTGGAGCAGGCGCTGGTGCAGGTGCTGCAGGCTTAGCACCTGCCGCTGGCGCTGCGGCCACCGCTGCAGGTGCGGCAGGGGCTGCTGCCACAAAGGCACCTGGGTCAACGCATGGGGGCGTTGCCACGGGTGGATTAGTGGGCTTGCCACTGGCCTTGGCTGTTTTGTAATAGTGAGCCGCCACTTTTTCGCGCGATTTGCACAACTGAAAATCGGCTACTTTGTTGCCGTGGGCTGTTTTGGCTGCAGCTTCTGCCGCCTTGGCTTTGGCTTCGTCGCTCAGGGGTGGCAACTTGGCCATGGCAGAAACGCTGAACGAAGAGGCCAACACCAAAGTGGCCATGCTGATGAATGTTTTTTTCATGGTTTGAATCCTCAAACTTCAAGCAGATGCTGACGTGGAAGCCGGGCCACCATGGGCCACTGCTTCGGGAGATCTTTGGGCAGGAATTTTGCCTGCCTTGATGTCGTTGTACCAAAGTTCATGGTGCTCTTTGGCCCAGGTTTCATCAACGTATCCAGTGCGCATGGCACTGTAAGCGCCTTGCATGCCAATGGTGCCCATGTAAATGTGGCCCAAGAACATGGCCATCATGAGGATCGTGGCCACGCCATGGATCATGTTGGCAATTTGCATGGTGCTGCGCTCGTAAATGAGACCAGGAATGAGCTTGTCAAGCACCAGGCCGGAAGCCACCACAATGACGCCCAAGCCCAACACACCCAACCAGAACACCACTTTTTCACCGGCATTGAAGCGGTGTGAAGCGACTTCCTGACCTGAGAACATGCCACCACCCTTTAACAACCAGGTGATGTCTTCTTTGCTGGGCCAGTTGTCTTTGAGGAAAGTGAAAAACACAATGATGAGCGACACCGCAAACAAGGGGCCGGCAAAGTTGTGAACGTTTTTCAGGAAATAGGTGAGCCAACCAAACAAGGCTGAGCCGACAATGGGCAAGATGAAATACTTGCCAAAGGCGATGACCACACCCGACACCGCCAACAAAACAAATGTAATGGCGTTGGTCCAATGGGCTGCGCGTTCGAGCGGCGTGAAGCGCTCAATCTTGCGGCCTGTTTCTGCGCCATGCAACTTCATGGTGCCTTTGCCGTAGTAGAACAACGCAATGGCCAAAACAACGATCAGTAGCAAAGAACCGCCGTAGGGAATGATCCAGTTGTTGCGCACTTGGCGCCATGCCTCACCTGCTGTGGTGAGCTTGGAGCCAGGGTATTGCACAAATGGCTGAATGAGGTTGCCAGCTTCTGGTGCTTCCGATGCAGGCAAGCTGCTGTAGCCATTGACGCCCGCACCCACTTGTCGCCACATGGGCGCATTGTTGCCAGGTTGAACCTTGCCGCGCTCTCCATTATTTTGGTCTGCGTATTTGGGATCGGTGTTGGCATCGGGTGCGATGGAGAAGATGTTGGCACTTTGCACGCCCATGGCGCCTGCTTTGGACGCATCAGGCGCAGCTGCTTTGGCCTCAGCCGCTGCTGGCTTTGCAGGTGTGGCAGGAGATGCAGGGGCTGCAGGGGTTTGGGCCGACACACTCAAGGCCGCGCCGAAGATCACAGCGCCCATGACAACATGGGTCTTGATCTGTTTCAGTACCGAAAATCGGTTCATGCTGGCACTCCCACCTTCAGTTGGATCGCGAGTGATCATTTTGCCCATACTGGGCGCGAGTTTTGAGTTGCTGGGCCCAGCTGTTCTTGTCGCCCGCTTTCCAGTCAGACTCCGTGAACACTTTCACGCCGGTGCCTGTGTAGGGCGCGGCATCAAACTTGGGCTGGCCGGCCAGTTCTTGCGCTTTGTCGCCGCAGGCAGAAAGACCTGCTGCCAGCAACAACGCGCCGGCAAGACCTGTTAAACGTTGAATGCTGCTCATGATTTGGCGCCTTTCGCATCGGTTTTGCTGCCGTAAGCAGTGCCCCAGCCCCAAACTTCTGCACCTTTGCCGCGTTGCACCACGCGGTTGCGGAAAATATCGGCCACGACATCGCCATCGCCTGCGAGCAGCGCTTTGGTAGAGCACATTTCGGCGCAAGCAGGCAACTTGCCTTCGGCCAAACGGTTGCGACCATATTTTTCAAACTCGGCTTGGCTGCCATTGGCTTCTGGGCCACCAGCACAGAAGGTGCACTTGTCCATCTTGCCGCGAACACCAAAGGTGCCGGCGCTTGGGAACTGAGGCGCACCAAAGGGGCAGGCATAAGAGCAGTAGCCACATCCAATGCACACGTCTTTGTCGTGCAACACCACACCTTCTTCGGTGCGATAGAAACAGTTGACGGGGCAAACTGCCATGCAAGGCGCATCTGAGCAGTGCATGCACGCCACAGAGATTGATCTCTCGCCAGGCACACCATCGTTCAATGTGACCACGCGGCGGCGATTGACGCCCCAAGGCACTTCGTGTTCGTTTTTACAAGCCGTGACGCAACCATTGCATTCGATGCAGCGCTCTGCGTCACAGATAAATTTCATTCTTGCCATGTTTTACTCCTGTGTGTGTTGAAGGCCTTAGGCCTTCTCGACATCGCAAACGGTGGTTTTTGATTCTTGCATCATGGTGACGCTGTCGTAACCATACGTGGTGGCCGTGTTAACAGCTTCACCGCGCACGATGGGCGCTGCGCCATTGGGGTAATGCGCCAGCATGTCAGCACCTTGCCAACGTCCTGAGAAGTGGAAAGGCAAGAACACCGTGTCGGGGGCTACACGCTCGGTGACCAGCGCTTGCACATTGATACGTGCACCAGTGGGTGATTTGACCCAAGCCCGATCGCCATTGCGAATGCCGCGCTTGGAAGCTGTTTGCGGATTGATTTCGACAAACATTTCTTGCTGCAATTCGGCCAGCCATGGGTTGGAACGGGTTTCTTCGCCGCCACCTTCGTATTCGACCAAACGTCCAGAGGTCATGATGAGAGGGAACTTCTCATGCACCTTGTCGGCAATGTTTTTGTCTTGAATGGTTTTGTACAAAGTGGGCAAACGCCAGAATGCTTTTCTGTCGTCGTGCGTGGGGTACTTGGCCATCATGTCGGGACGGGTGCCGTACAGTGGCTCGCGGTGCTGCGGAATAGGATCGGGGAAGTTCCAGACCACAGCACGGGCTTTGGCATTGCCGAATGGATGGCAACCGTGGTTCTTCATAAACACCCGAATCATGCCGCCAGAAGAGTCGGTCTTCCAATTTTTACCTTCTGCTGCCTTGGCTTCGGCTTCTGTGAGCTCACCCCACCAGCCCAGTTTCTTGAGCAACACATGGTCAAGCTCGGGGTAGCCGGTGGTGATGTCGGCACCTTTGGAGTGCGAGCCATCTTCAGCCAACAAAGATTTGCCTTCACGCTCAATGCCAAAGTTGGCGCGGAAATTACCGCCGCCTTCCATGACGTGCTTGGAGGTGTCATACAAATTGGGCGAACCGGGGTGCTTGAGTTCGGGCGTGCCATAGCAAGGCCAAGGCAAGCCGAAGTAATCGTCGCCGAAGTCGTAACCTGTTTCTTTGTCTTTGCCGCCCTTGGATTTGAGCGTTTTGACATCGAACACGTGCATGTTGCGCATGTGGGCTTTGAGGCGCTCTGGACTCTGACCAGTGTAGCCAATGGTCCAAACGCTCTTGTTAATTTCACGCAAGATGTCCTCGGGCACGGGTTCGTCCATGCCTTTGACTTTTTGCATTTTGTAGTTCTTGACCAACTCTTTGGCAAAGCCCAATTTCTCAGCCAACTGAAGCATGATCATGTGATCAGAGCGGCTTTCCCATAAAGGCTCAATGACCTTTTCGCGCCATTGAATGGAGCGATTGGAAGCAGTGCATGAGCCGCTGGTTTCAAACTGGGTAGCAGCAGGCAACAAGTACACCGCACGGTTGGGGTTCACG
>JACCDG011569553.1_pt1 | contig 15406 bp, 12 predicted proteins | sample 7442471 | NCBI WGS metagenome assembly JACCDG01 (sample SAMN15323444, study PRJNA562643) | freshwater metagenome | isolation source: river surface water | place: USA:Blue River Watershed | collected 2017-08-17
GCGGACGCTTAATCCTCGATCTATTTCACTCAAACCTACTTATGTACAAAAATAGTACAAATGAAAATCTACGGATCCTCTTTGCACTTCAGGATTTAGTCACTTTTAATAGATTAACCGAAGGAAAACATAAGAAAAAGGTCGGGACATTGATTTTTCGAGAATTACTCTTAAGAAATTTGAGACTGCTATCGCCATTACTCTATGTTTTGTTTATAAGAAACAAAAGAAAAAAGATCTACCTTAAATAGTTTTCCATTTGTCAGGAAAAAAATCTTCGTCATGACGCTCATTTTTCATCCATCGTTTTGGTGAGACAACAAGTGACTGACCACTACTAATCATCGCGGCCCAATATGAAAATGTTGAGTTAGCGGTAATTATCCCAGAGGCTTTAGACATTATTATCATGATTTCAGCAGCTGACAGCAAGTCGTCATTAACAAAAGCTAAATTAGTAATACCCGAAAGAACTTCCTTGGCAGCAGGAACATCATCAGTAAAGACTAACTTTGGCAAGTTAGGATTTAGTTCAAATGACAACCCGAGAGCCATCTCATAGTAATCACCATTCAACGCCAGATAGGGAGAACCTTTTTTGCGATAGTCGCCTCCCCTCACGTGGATCGCAATAAACCCATTTCTTGGCAATTCGAAGCACATTTGATTGAATGCTAATGATGGATTAACTAGCTCAAAACAATTACTCTCCAAGACCCCAGACTTCAAGAGTTCGGCAAAATATCTAGGCGTTTGGTAGTAGCCGCGTAATTGATATTCTGACTGAATGTTTCTTAAATCCACATATCCCAAAATCTTGGGAGAGTGAATTCTGCTATAGGCCGCAAACGAAGAACTTTTTTGGGCTGCAATTGTCTTGAATCGATCCAAATAAAGTTGAGAAACGCTTGTGTGAGCTGTTCCAAATTCCAATTCTGGGGCATAGAGCCTGAATGAAGAAACATTTGAGTTTAAATGCGTATATCCATCCTTCAACCAAGTCGTATCAACAGCCAATTTCCAATTATTCTTTTCAGCCAACCATTTGGCAGCCATGTATTGGAAAATTTGATTTCCTAATCCCCCGAACAACCGAACTGAAATTGAGCCTGTTTTCAAGGTAATGACGTTTCGATCATGTCTCGTAAATCAAAGTTGGCCTTAAAACCAATTTTTTTATTGGCTTCATCGCAATTGGCAACAATTTCTGCAACATCACCCGATCTAGGACCCTTAACAAGAACAGTCACTTCAGATTTCATAACTTCCTTAGTCAGCTCAATTACCTCCTTTACTGAAGCTCCTATGCCTGTGCCTAGATTTAAAATTAAAGGTTTAGAGCCTAGCCAAAAATTCTGAATTGCATTCACATGTGCTTTAGCAATATCTCTAACATCTACAAAGTCACGAATAGGTGTTCCGTCGGGTGTATTGTATGTATCTCCAAATATTTCAGGTTGAATCTGTAATCGAATTTTTTGGATAGTTATTGGAATCAAATTCTGAGTTGAAGTGTCGCGCAGTTTTTTGTTGAGTGAGCCTGCAACATTAAAGTATCTAAAGATAATGGCCTTGATCTTGCCATCACTGACAAATTGGGATATTAGCTCTTCTGAATCCACCTTTGTTTGGCCATAGAAAGAGACCGGTCCTAGCACCGAGTTTTCCTTGATCTGAGAGTTACTTTGGACGGATCCATAGACGGCCGCAGAGCTTGAAAAAATCATTTTTTTGACATCAAACTCGTTCATGACTTCTAATATATTCTTAGTGCCCAAAACATTTGTTTCATAATACTGATTTTTCATTGTTTGGGAATCTTCTACAGACTTAAGTGCAGCCAAATGGATAACACCTTCTACGTCGAATTTTTCGAAGACTTTCCTAAGGGATTCTTTATCTCGAATGTCACAATATTCTATTCTCAGACTTTGGGAAAACTTCGCCTCAGCTGACGCAAGATCAATATCCAAAACCACCCATGGTATTTTTGCGTCCTGTAAAAAAGAGAGTACGTGCCCCCCGATGTAGCCTGACCCGCCCGTTACAAGCCAGACTTTGCTGGATTTACTATGATCATTTCTATTTACGGCCATAGGTGGATCTTAATCCATTTCCCAGGTCTAATTCTTTGGAGCAAAGTAAAGGCGACTATAAGATCGAGACATGACCTCCTTACCGAAAGTCACATTTGGGCCAGAGATTTGGGGCCTTCAGAATGATGGGGGTATCTCTCGCTATTTTAAGGAACTGATTACTGGGCTTTCAGAAATTGCTGCTGGCGGCACACTTCTGACTCAAGAAAACAAAAATTCTAGGCTTTCAGAAATTGCAACAGACCGATTTCGAATTCAACGGCTTGGAGATTCAAGAGATACTCATCATGAGATAGCTCGTATTTTAATGCACGAATTCAGTCCGAATATTTATCACCCAACTTATTACACTCGCCACTTAGGACGAATCCGGCTCCCAAAAACCAAAATTATTCTTACCGTTCATGACATGATAAGTGAACTCTTTCCAGAAAAGAAGAAACGTTTTGCTAGGCGAAATGATGAAAAAAAACTTTCTGTGGAGGTCGCAGATCACATCATTTGTGTTTCAAATACAACAAAGAGTGACCTAGTCAATCTCTACAATGTGTCACAAGATAAGATTTCGGTTGTTTATTTAGGTTCAAATCTAGGTTCTATCGGTATATCCGAGAGATTTTCAACGCCAAAAAGAGATTACTTGCTTTACGTTGGTAAGCGGGACGGGTATAAAAACTTCTGGAATTTTGTCACTGCATACGCTAGATCAAAATGTTTAACTTCGAGCTATACGGTTGTGGCTTTCGGCGGTGGTGCCTTTAGCAATGAAGAAATTTCGAAGTTGAGGATTTTGGGAATAGTTGATGACGTTACTCAGATTAGTGGGAACGATGAACAGCTGGCGATGTACTATCGAAATGCCTCTTGTTTGGTTTATCCCTCCCTATATGAAGGTTTTGGATTGCCTCCCGTTGAGGCTATGTCCTTAAATTGCCCAGTCATAGCAAGTTATGGCGGTAGTATCCGAGAAATTTGTAAAGAAGCAGCGGCCTACTTCGATCCAACCAGGATAGATGCAATACAACATGCGTTACATGAAACGTTAGGTGACCAAGATAGGTTGGTCGAGATGAGAGCTCTAGGGCTTAAGCATGTTGAAACTTTAACTTGGGGAAAAACCGCAAGCGAGACTCTTTCAATTTATAGGCAGGTTCTAGGGAGTTAATTGAAGGTTGAATTGTCAATAAGTCGCATTCAGGCAAATCCGATTTAATCTTGGTTGCCATCTATGTGGCCATAGATGGCAACTTTATCTAGAATTTTCACAGGATGTATATGGCAACTTTCCTAATTATCATCGATGGCTCTTTCTTCAAACCACAGGATTTAAGTTCTGCAATGCTTGCAATTGGTACCGCATACATAACTTCTGGGTTTAACCGATTGCTACATAATTCACGAAATGTTGAATCTTCAATTCGTCTCATTTCCAGGTAATTTGGACGACTTGTATAGACACCATTTGTGTTTAGACCGTTTTTAGCTGCGAGCAGGGAGACATAGTCCCAACCTGTAGGAGCATTTGTTTGTGGCCAAAAATTCACACTTGATTTATCTTTGGACAAACCTCGAAATTGCGAAGAATCAATTGGCTTGACAACAGAACCTGATGATTCGAAGTTTTCGACGAAATTTTGTCTCTGCTGAAGTGGTCCTGCGAGTTCAATCAATTGGATTAACGCAAGAAGGGAAATTGTGATCTTTAACTTATTGGGACTAAGGTGCTTAACTAAAAGTAGCAGGGACAGCACTAAAACCGCATAAGCCAAAATCCACATGAAACGCCCGGAGCTTCGAAATAGAGACAGCGCGTATTTCGCTATTAAAGGAAAGGGGAACTCTTTTTCAAAAGCACCAAATCCCACACGGAAAGATATTGCAAAAAGAAAAGTGACAAATCCCGCAAGTGCGTATGGCCAATACTTGTTAAGCCTTCGATAGCCTTTGTAAGCCTTGAGAAAAAAATATGTACCAAATACAAAAAGCAATAGCCCGCCTAGCCCCAGATAGGCATATCCTTCGTAGTCACCCTTGATGTGTCCAAATCCAGGAACTATATTGGAATACGACTTAGGGTAGTCTCCCCAGTTTCCATACATGGAATCTCCGGTATTGCTTTGGAAAAAAGCGAGAATGTTCCCGGGGTGTGCGCCATAGCTCGGCGTCAGTAAAGATCTTGCTGATTCATAGGGAGAAGTAACAAGAAATCTTCCATCAACAAGAATGAGGCATGCGACAAATGACCCGCTAATCACCGCAAAAATTCTAGATAAAGTTTGTAGCGCGATTTTGTCAATAAACTTTGCATACACGAGCCAGGCTGTTAAAAGTATAAGCACCATCATGAGCAAATACGTGTTAACTAAGTAGGAGAAAACTATAAGTAGACTTAGGTTTCCTAACTTGATAATTTTTGTTTGATGGTAACGAATTAATACAAGAATTGCCCAGAGTAAAAGAAAGTGTGAGATTAGCCAAAAGTGCCACTGAATTCGCATAAGAAGAAACGGTGATAACATGAGAATGCCAAAGCTATATGCCGTAATTCTGCTATCTGTGAATTTTAGTGCAATTCTGATTCCTAGGAGTACCTGAAGATACACATTGAGTAAAATCCAAAATCCAAATAGTTGGATCCCGGGATCAAGATTGAAAATTTTTTGGGGAAGTAGAAAAATTGTGCTGGGTCCCGTATAAGTCAGCGAAGTAGAATTCCCGAGTCCATAGCCTGGATTTGCGGCTAATGGAAATCGCCAAGTATCAGACAAATAATAAATCTGTGCAAGATACCCAGTGAAGTTATCGCTTCCAAGCCATGCAATATTTCTGGGATTTAATGCTTTAAGTCCTACAATGAAGTGAGCGGAAAAGAAAACAGGAATCAGCGGAAATAGAAAATCTATTGAGTTTCGGAACATCTTATGCTCTGTACCAATTTGGGATTGACCTTTATGTAGAGAGCCACTGAGTGTAAAATTCATTCAGTGAAGCCTCCTCGAAGTCTACTTTCCACGAGCTTACTTGTAGCTGACAAGAGTGTAGTGTTAATTTCCCCCGAAGGACGTTAGAAACCTGATAAGAAAACCCAAAGAAATCATTAGTTCGCTTTGGTCAAGAATTTTGAATAAATCAGGATGTCAGTAGGGAGGGAGTCAACTATGCATTCACTAACCAAGCGAGCTTCAAACTGCATTCCTGAAGACTCCATTAACCTAAGCATGGGGATATTTCCATCGGCAGTTCCCGCACTGACTTTTCGTACATCATATTCAAGAGCAATTTCGCCCGTCAGTAGCTCCCAAGCCATTTTCCCATAACCCCTCCCTGCAAATTCGGGGCCAATGAGTATGCCAATTGATGCAGTCCCATAACTCGAATTTAAGTACATGGTTGCCGTTCCAACCAAAGTATCCTTTACACTTATCGCTAGAAACAAATTATTTCTATTGTCAAAGCTTTCTAGGTAGGCTACCGAACTTGCTTGGCTGTGAAGGCCCGAATTTTGAGCGCTATATTTCATGTGTTCCTGATTGTTTAGCCACGAAAGATAGGTCCGCGAAATGAATTCCTCTCGAAAACTTGAGATTTTTACCTCTTGATTGAAAAATTCCATAATATGATTAAAGCACATTTGTTATCCGATCATTGTTACCTTAAGCATTTGATCCCACAGTTTCACTGGATACCTCAACAAGTTATCGGGAGGTAGGAGCGCGATGAATAAAACTTTCCGAAGATTTTTAGAATATCTCGACAGTCTAATCGATGCTTATTCACTTGATCAGGCAAGTCTTCGATTTAGAAAATTTGTAAAAACTTTGTCAAGAAATCACAATGGGGAATTTAAGGTTCTAGTTGAGGCTGGACAACCAAAGAGCAACCAGTTGGCCTTAAGTCTTTTTTTGCCTCCAATAATGAAGAGATTAAACGCTACGCCTGTCTTCTACACCACTGGCAATCATGGAGTGACAACAAAGTTTAAGGCGATACTAAGGCATTATTTTTCAGTAATTAATACTTTAGGGGTACTACCACTTCTTTATATTACAACTGAAAAAAATCCACTAAATGGGTTTGATGAATCTCGTAAGAATGACTTAATTTTTGGAATTCAATCGCCCGATCAACTGGAAGAATTCACATACCGTGGCGTTTTGATTGGTGATTTGATTTATGACACATACCTCAGAGAAACAAATGTTCCAACTATAAATTTCAATGACGTTAGATGGAAAGAGATAACCCATAAAGCCATGGGGTTAGTAGACTTTTGGATGGAATATCTACAAGAAGAAAAAGTGGCAGCAATTTGTGTAAGTCATACTGTTTATTTGCATGCCATTCCAGCGCGCATTGGAGTCTTGCTCGAAAGAGAAGTATTTCAAGTTAATCTCGATGCAATATACCGAGTCACGAGAGAATTTCCTTTTGCATATTCAGACTTTAGAGAATACAAGCGCCAATTCAAGGAAATCCCACAGGAAACCCAGATTGCTGGATTGGCAAGCTCAAAGGTTCGATTACAGAAGAGATTTAAAGGTGAGATCGGCGTAGATATGTCATATTCAAGCAAATCTGCATTCTCCTTAAGTGACTTCCCCAAAGATACTGGCGTTAAAGACACCCAGAAGATTAAAATATTAGTGGCAGTTCATGATTTCTTTGATAGCCCTCATTCATTCGGCAATAATTTCTATCCGGATTTTTACCTGTGGATTCAAAGGCTGAGTGAACTTGCTTTATGTACTAATTACGATTGGTACATAAAAACCCACCCTGATGTTAATGGTGCGGGGATTGCGGCAATTGAGGACATCGTTTCTAGTTCGGATTGCTTTACAGTAATTAACGCAGATACTAGCCATCACGATTTGATCCGCGATGGAATAAATTTAGTCTTGACGGTTTACGGAACAGTGGCAATGGAATACCCAGCGCTTGGTGTTCCAGCTCTTAATGCAAGTCTAAACAACCCCCATGCTGCTTATAGTTTCTCGATAACTCCAAAGTCACGGGAGGAATATGAGACGGTAATACTTAACTTAGAACAATGGATAAATTATTCATTCAACCGTAATGAAATTTATGAGTATTACTTCATGCATCATGTCTACAATTTGAAAGATTGGATCTTTATTGATCATGAAGAAATGTTGATGGAGGTTGGGGGCTATCAAGCTTCAAACAGTTCAAAGATATTCAAATATTTCCTAGATAGTGAGAACAAGCGAGCACTAGATGAGTATGAAACCGCAATTAATGCATATTTGATCTCAAATGACACGAGAATCCGGAGAGAACATTTTGGTTGTCGGTAACCTCGCTTTAGATACAATCATTCAGGTAGCGTGCAAGAAGGGGATGGGGTAATAGTTTCTTGAGAAAATTATTTAACAATTATTTATACGTGGCTGAAATTTTCAAACTGCTTAGTAGAAATGACATTTGGAAAATTTTATGGCTTGCAGTTATTCAATTTGGCGTATCTGTATTGGATCTGCTTGGTCTTCTAGTTATTGGCGTAGTCACGTCCTTGGGTATATCGGCGATTTCTTCCACCCCCACTCCTGCGGCAATTAGTTTTGTTTACGAATTGCCCTTTCTTGGTCAACTCCCCCTTGAGTCAATGATTGTCTGGCTATCTCTCTTTAGTGGAATACTCTTGCTATGCAAGACTTTTATAAGCGCCAAGATTACGAAGAGAATTCTTGGTTTCTTGTCACTCAGGGAAGCCTTGATTTCCGCCAAATATATACAAAAGGTTGCAAAGAATTCCCCTAACTGGCAACTAAACAAGTCGCCTCAATACATTTCAGGTGTTGCAATAGAAGGCGCAAATAGTGCAATCACTTTGACATTAGGGCAAATCGTAGGAATTGGGGTGGAGATCTTTTCAATTGTGCTTTTGTTTGTCGGAATTTCAGCTTTTGATTTTACAATCACCTTGCCTAGTCTTCTAATTTTTATCTTGGCAGGGTGGTTTTCCCTCAAACTGCTTTCACGTAGAGCACGGCAAGCGGGAAAGGAAGAATACTTCCTTGGAATGTCCAGCCGCGACCTCATAAAAAACATGGTGCTCACCTCAAGGGAACTGAATCTATCCAACAAAAGAGAATTGATGGTAAACCGTTTTGAGCATCAAAGATTGAGGAATTTTGAGGCTGTTCGAACTAAATCGCTAGCACCTTTAACTGCAAAGTATGTTTCGGAAATCACGATGGTCGTCGCTGGATTCATTATTTGTGGTTTTCAATTTGTAATCAAGGATGCAAAGGGTGCTATAACTGCGATTGTAATCTTTGTTGGGTTGAGCTCCAGAGTCATTCCTTCCTTGCTGAGATTACAAAGCGCTTGGCTCCAGATTCAAGGAAGTAAAGAAGCAAGTTTAAACTTTCTATTTGAATTTAACTCAGCTAATGAGTATGAGAACCAATCTAGTTCCAAAGCAAGCAACCAAATTGATAAGAGGTTTGTCTTCACCTCTTCAATAGAATTGAAAGGTGTTTCTGCTAGACATTCAGCAGATTCCAACTTTCAGTTAACAGATATAACCTTTCGGATCGAACCCGGAGAATTCGTAGCGATTATCGGTAGTTCAGGTTCAGGTAAATCCACTCTAGCTGAATTGATGTTGGGATTCATAGAACCGAAAATGGGTGCAGTCTTGGTGTCTGGAGTCACACCTTTCGAAGCAATTCGAAATTTACCTAGCGCAATTCGCTATGTTCCTCAAGAAGTGTATCTCTTGCCTGGATCAATTCTTGAAAATATTATCTGGCCAGATGTAGAAACTAATTTGGATCAATTTGAAATTGAAAGACTTTTTAAAGTTGTTGAGTTAACGGAGTGGTTAAGTACTCTAGAAAATGGTTGGAATACCCAGATAAATTATCTTGCGACAAATTTGAGTGGTGGTCAAAAACAAAGAATAGGAATCGCAAGAGCTTTGTATTCGAATCCACGAATCCTAGTTTTAGATGAGTCAACCTCCGCTCTAGATGAAACCACTGAGGATGCAATCATCAAAAACATAATTTTGAGGTTACATGATGTAACACGTGTAATGATTACCCACCGAGTGAATACTGTGAGAGAAGCCGACAAGATTATTCATATGGAGGATGGAAGAGTCAAAGAGGTTAAGCACCGCGAGTAGATTTTGGTTCACTGACTACAGAAACTGGTGCCATGAGTATTTGAGTGAATTCAATATCCATAAGAATTTATTTAGGATAAAAGCTAGAATTCTTTACTTAGCTCCAATTTTTGCGACGCAAGTAAGGAAGCCTTAGTGCCCATCGGCTGCGTTCAGATATGGGAAGATTCCTCAAGGCTGATTTATAATTAGTTATTATTGCTTGTGTGTATGTTGATTGAGATTGATTCGTATCTGGTTGTTTGGACTTTGGATAATCTCTCACGATTAGCGCATCTAGCTTCTTCATACACTCTTTAAAACTATACTTACTCGCAGTTTTTTGAGCATTAAGTTTCAAACACACCCTATCTTGACTATCCAGCCCTATGAAAAACTCAAGTGCATTTACAATAGAGGTGCTTTCAGGTTCAATACTTATGAAGTCATGCGAATTTTTAAGATTTGCTGTGGATCCAATTCCACTGGTCGCTAATGGTATGCAACCTTGTGACATCGCTTCAATTACCACATACCCAAAAGCCTCTTCCTTCCACGTTGGGAAAACTAAGGCATCGTATTCCCCAAACACTTCAATCATCTTCTCCTTTGCTAATGAACCCTTATAACTTACCCATGGCTCTAATTTGAGATTCTTAATCATTATTTGAAGTTTTTTTACTTCTCCGTCTCCGTAAAAATCAAGTGAGCCCATAAAGCCTGGTTGTCTGTCTAGAAATCTTCTAAAACTTTTCAACAATAAAAAAGCACCTTTGTGTTCACTTATTCGTGATGAGAAAACGAATTTGGATTCTAATGATGGAGAAGTTTTTCGATTCCCATCAATGCCAACACCTTCTGGAATCCAACCAGGAATCTCAACTACATTTTCTTTAGGGTGCCCGAAATATGGTCGAATTTGGTCTAGTAATTGTTGTGACATGACAACAATCTGTTGGTTTCTAACTGAATCAGTTGTTAAAGAGCTCAGTTCAGAGGCTTCATCCAATAAACACGCTTTACCTCTATATATGTTATCCATTAGGTAGACGATCCCTGGTAGGTCCAGATACTGAATTAACGTGTAGATTCCGAAGATGCCCAGTCCTCTGGTGTTAAACTGCAAGACAAATTCTATTTTCTTTTCCTTAATTACTAGCTCTATCGCTTCTAAGTTTTTCTTCTGAAACAAATAACTATCAATCCAGTAGTAGCCTTTCCTGAAACCACCAGACTCAGAGTTTTCTAGAATTCTCAGTACCACATAATCGCGGGGTGGCGAAAATTCCATTTGTTGGGAATTTGAAGTTAATACAGTAATTTCGTGACCAACTGAGTGCAAGTAATCAGCAATTTCTAGCGTTCCTAATTCATACCCGCCGATGTATGACGGAGGGAAGTGGTTCGTCAGAATCAATAACTTCACGAGACATCCTTTTGTGCTTGGGGATTTTAAATATCATATAAGGAAATATACTAGTTTTCTCAATAAGAGACACCTCAATTTTAGTTCAATGGGTGAGCACATTAAAAACTTGTCTTGTGCGAGTGCTTCGTGCTTGCGAACATCAAAAGTTATCCACCTTGTTTGATTCCTACAGTTCTGGAGCTTTACCTCGATTAATATGCTTACCCTGGCATCGCTGATTTTTATAAGACTTATGTATTTCATTATCGAATTTAGTTTTTCTGGTATGCTCCACTTGGGGATGATTTGGTAACCAAAACAGGGCTAAGTTTCGCTCTGAGATCTAAAAAAGTGAATTTCTCAGTGATTTTCTCGACTCCAGAAGGCATTACAAGTTGAATTCATTGAATTTAACAACCTCAGATCAACTTGTTTGGTCTGACGCACTTTTTGTGAGTAAGGCCGCGGACAAGGAGAATTACCTTTAGATTTCTGCCGTGTCTTTAGTCTAGCTGAATATTCAATGGCAAGTTATTACCTTGACCTTGCTAATGAAATCTAAGGAGTTTTCCGGTCCAAGTTGATTTCGTACAATTCCAGCTTTACACCTCCAGAAATCGTGTGGTGTCACTTGGAAGGGATTTCCGTAAGCTGCAAGGTATAGTAGATATATGTCGAGTTTAAGCAGATGATAAGACAATTAAAGACTCTAGTTAAGGGAACTCCCCTTGGGAGTGTGTTTTGGAAGATTTTGGACTTCAAACGTTTACACCGATCTTTTTGCCTCACATCAGATGGATTTTACTTTAAAGGCAATAAAGACATGATCAATGGAACCTATGAGCCGTTTCTTAGGGAATTAATAGTGGGAAATAAAGAAAACTTTAGCACTCTCGTAAACATAGGCGCTAACACTGGATACTTTCCATGCTTAGCTTTAGCGAATAATTTCCAAAATGTAATCGCCGTAGAGCCAGATAAGATAAACTTCAAAATTTTAGAATTGAACATGAAGATAAACGGATTCACTAAAGTGACTTTAGTCAACGCTGCCTGTTCGTCCTACCATGGTACGGCTAGTCTCTATGGGAGAAATACCGGTGCATCTCTCTTAAAAGCATGGGAAGGCAATACCTTAAGCGATGGTGAACAAGTTAATACAATTACACTTGATCAGTTGATTACTTTCCAAAACCGCAGTGAAAAGATGTTAATTATCGTTGATGTTGAGGGCTTTGAATTTGAAGTTCTAAAGGGCTCTTTGGAAACATTAGGGGGTGCTAAAAGCACTCATTGGGTAGTAGAAGTTTCACTATGGCGAACAATCAACGAAAACAAAGTATTGACTCCATTTCTGAGTGACTTATTCTCTCTTTTCCAAAGTGAGGATTATCGTGCCTATATTTGGAAAGAAGAAGATTGGCGAATCTTATCTATGTCCGAGATTGAAGAAATTTGCCAGGGTGCCGTGTTTTGGCCGGCACTTCCTTTCCTATTCAAAAGGTAAAGCTACAGCTTCTTTGGCCATGAAGTGTGGGCCCAGACGGGCTCGAACCGTCGACCCACGGATTAAAAGTCCGTTGCTCTACCGACTGAGCTATAGGCCCCACTACGGCATGGCCGCAAGGCCTAATGATACTGGAGAAATTAGAATTGAATTAACGGACGTTTGCTGCGCGGATAAGGCGATCCCGAATAGCTATGGCTATCCCATTTCCCTGAGGTTGTATGACAACTACTTTTTGTAATCCCTTTTCATCAGCAGCCCGAAGTGAGGCATATAAAATGTAAGCAAACTCTTCATTACTCTTCGGAGTGGCCAATCGAATGACACCTTCAGGTGTTGGGAATTCTGCTAGGGCAATAAATCCTTGACCTGCGATGGGAGCTTGATCCAAAAGTACCGTTGCTAAGGGCGAGTAATGACTCTCTAAAGATCCGCTGACGCGGATTTCTGGATTTTCATTCTTATATGTTTGAGAGACCAGCGGTGTACCGGTGGCTTCGACAATCATCTCTTGGGTAATCGCGCCTGGTCGTAGAATGCGAGGTCCCTCCCCGGTGCAATCGATGATGGTTGACTCAACTCCGATGACGCATGCATCACCATCAAGGATAAGGTCATCTTCCATTAGGTAAGGGCTTAACTCTGCGTAGACAGCTTTTGATGTAGTTGGCGAAACGTGTCCAAAACGATTAGCACTGGGTGCCGCAATTGCTGAATCTGAAATCTTCTCGAACTCTGAAAGTAGGGCTAAAGCTATTGGGTCACTTGGGATACGCAATCCGACAGTTTCTTGTCCACCTGTGATGAAATCTTGTGCGATCGCACTTCGCTTCAATATTAGTGTCATGGGCCCTGGCCAAAAGTTTCTAGCTAGAGCGATTGCGTAATCAGGAATCTCAGATGCCCACTTTTCAAGTTGATTGATTGAGGAGATGTGAACAATTAATGGATGATCGGTTGGACGTCCCTTTACGTCGTAGATGCGCTTGACGGCATCAGGATTTCTTGCATCTGCACCTAACCCATAAACAGTCTCGGTCGGAAAGGCAACTAAGTGGCCAGCCTTTAAAGCTGCGGCAGCATTACGAATGGTGTCAGCAGTGCAATTCGACAGAAATGGCGAGTTAATCATCAGGTGAGCAATTATCCACTGTTTTGCGAGAAGATGTAGCCATGGAATCAGCCAAGCCGGTAAAGGTAATGCAGATTATTGCCCGTATGAATGTAGGTGGTCCGGCTGTATTAGTAGCTGATTTAGTAAGAAAGCTTGATATTCAACGTTTTTCAACTGTATTGGTCACAGGGTACTGCGATGGGAATGAGTCGGATTATTTGGACGAGGTTGCACAGGATCTGTTTGCGATTCGGATCCCTGGTCTGGGTAGATCGATATCTCCACTTAAGGATTTAGCTTCCTTCTTTCTCTTGATCAGGGAGATTAGAAGATTCAAGCCTGATGTCATTCATACCCATACTGCAAAGGCTGGGGTTCTAGGTAGGCTAGCGGGGTTAATTGCACGACCCCAGGCCAAAAGGGTTCATACATTTCATGGACATTTGCTGCATGGGTACTTTAGCCCGAGCAAAACTCAGCTAGTTATTCTTTTGGAAAAAGTACTTGGATTAATCACACATAGGTTTATTGCAATCGGCAATACTGTAAAAAATGACTTAGTACGCGCTGGTATAGGTCGAGATTCTAAGTTTGAGGTGATCTTTCCTGGTTTGCAGGAGCTTGATAGTTACCCAAAGTTAGATGCTCGATCTACTTTGGGTTTGGATCCAAGCAAAAAGTATTTGGTCTTTGTTGGTCGCCTAACGAGCATTAAACGTCCTGAGCGACTGATAAATATCGCGCAATTCTTAAAGGATAAGTATCCTGAATCCTGGTTATTGATCGCAGGTGCAGGCGAGTTATTGGATGAATTGAGAACTCAAGCCCGAAGAGACGGTCTTCCTATGACTTTTCTTGGCTGGCGAAAAGACATAGGGGCAATACTTTCTGCTTCAGATATAGCTGTTCTATGTAGCGACAATGAGGGTATCCCGCTGACTTTGATTCAAGCGTCACAAGCTGGACTACCAATAGTAAGCACCGACGTTGGTTCAGTGGGCGATATCGTGATTAGTGGCACCACAGGCTTGTTAACTGAAGTCTCTTCAAAAGGCTTGGTTGAAGGTGTTTCCACGCTTCTAGATGATCCAGCACTGTGTGAGCGTTTTGGAAATGCTGGACAAGAAAGAGCACGAGAGTTTTTCTCTTCACGCGCAATGATTGAGCATCATCAGAGATTGTATTCACAATCCCTTTAAGTGGCTTTCTTGGTCAATTCTCAGTCAATAGTAGATACTTGATACATGAAACTTACAAAACTTCGCACAGTACTAACCGCAATAACAGTCACCGCCGTTGCAGGAGTAGTCGCCCTAGCGATCCCAGCAAATGGCGCGGGCACGGCAGATCACCGCTTCATCACCGTCACAGGTGTTGGCACGATCTCTGTTGTCCCAGATGCGGTTCGCTTCAACGCAACTGTTTCAACTGTTGGATCAACTAGCGCAGGAGCGCTATCTACAGCTAGCAAATCAGCTGCAGCAGTTCGGGCAACTCTGCTGAAAGCTGGAATTGCAACAAAGGATATTCGTTCAGCAAATATCAGCGTCTACCCTGAATACAACTGGACACAGGAAACCGGAACAAAGATCACCGGCTACCGCGCATCACAATCATTTGATGTTCTAGTTCGCACAGCTTCAAAGGCAGGAACAATTATTGAAGCGGTTGTCACTGCAGGAGGCGATGCCGTACAACTAGGCGGAGTAATGCCATCAACTCTTAATCCAGCAAGTGCAACAGAGGATGCGCGCGCGGCAGCTGTAGCGAATGCCAAGTCAAAGGCTACTTCATACGCAAAGCTTCTTGGAACTTCAATCGGCAAAGTACTTTCGCTTGAAGAGCAATCTTCACCTGTGTACTCATCACCATTTCCAATGGCAAAGGCAGAAGCTGCAGACTCAGCAGTACAGATTGATCTTGGCGAACAGGACGTAACAGTGACAATCACTGTTCGTTGGGCTCTTAATTAAGCAGCAATAGTCTTCATCCCGAAGAGCCACTGGCTGTGCGCAAGCCCGCCAGTGGCTTTTTTGTGCCTATAAATGCCATTTGGTCGCACACCTTTTCACGGGTAAGATTGCCAAGCCTTAGAACGTCCCCATCGTCTAGGGGCCTAGGACATCGCCCTTTCACGGCGGTAACA
>JACCDG010189032.1_pt1 | contig 15401 bp, 15 predicted proteins | sample 7442471 | NCBI WGS metagenome assembly JACCDG01 (sample SAMN15323444, study PRJNA562643) | freshwater metagenome | isolation source: river surface water | place: USA:Blue River Watershed | collected 2017-08-17
CCGCGCAGCGCGAGATGTACGCGCAGCAGGCCAAGGAGTGCGACATCATCATCACCACCGCGCTGATCCCCGGCAAGCCCGCGCCCAAGCTGATCACCGCTGCGATGGTGCAAAGCATGAAGCCCGGCAGCGTGATCGTGGACATGGCCGCCGAGCAAGGCGGCAACTGCGAACTGACCGAACCGGGCAAGGCCGTGGTCAAGCACGGCGTCACCATCGTCGGCTACACCGACCTGGCGTCGCGCATGGCGCGCCAGTCGTCCACACTCTACGGCACCAACCTGTTCCGCCTGACGGAAGAGCTGTGCAAGACCAAGGACGGCGTGATCAACGTCAACATGGAAGACGATGCGATCCGGGGCCTCACCGTCATCAAAGACGGCGAGATCACCTGGCCTGCCCCGCCATTGGCTGCGCCTGCACCCAAACCGGCGGCCAAGCCTGTAGCTGCGGTGGCCGAGAAAAAAGGCGGCCATGGCCATGGCAGCAGCGGTCCCATGTCAGTCAAGACGCTGGCAGTGGTGTTCGGATTGGGCGCCTTGTTGTTCTGGGCCATGGGCGTGTTTGCACCGGCAGCCTTCCTGGGGCACTTTACGGTGTTCGTACTAGCTTGCTTCATCGGCTACATGGTGGTGTGGAACGTGACGCCCGCGCTGCACACGCCGCTGATGAGCGTGACCAACGCCATCTCCAGCATCATCGTGATTGGTGCTCTGGTGCAGATCCTGCCGCCTGAGGCAGGTACCAATGGCCGGCCCGATGGCTTGATCCAGTGGCTGGCCTTTGCCGGTATTGTGCTCACGGCCATCAATATGTTTGGCGGCTTTGCAGTGACCCGCCGCATGCTGGACATGTTCCGTAAATAAACGACTTCAGGGACAGATCTTTAGCTCTGTCCCCGACTGATTAGGACGAGGGGACGGATTTTTAGCGCTGTCCCCGACTGATCAAGACAAGAACAAAGAAAGACAACCATGTCACAAAGTCTCATTTCTTCAAGCTTGGCCACCGTTGCGTACGTTGGTGCCGCCATTCTGTTCATCCTCAGCCTGGGCGGCCTGTCCAATCCGGAAACCTCACGGCGAGGCAACCTTTACGGCATGGTCGGTATGGCTTTGGCTGTGCTGGCCACCATTGCTGGTCCTCGGGTGGCCGCCGCTGGCGTACCCTGGATCATTGCCGCTTTGACCATTGGTGGTGGTGTGGGTGTGTATGCTGCCAAAACCGTCAAGATGACCCAGATGCCCGAGCTGGTAGCCCTGATGCACAGCCTGGTCGGTCTGGCTGCCTGCCTGGTGGGTTTTGCCAGTTATGTGGACACGTCGGTGCAGTTCACCGGCGCTGAAAAAGTCATCCACGAGGTCGAGATCTACGTGGGCATCCTGATTGGCGCGGTCACCTTCTCGGGTTCGCTGATCGCGTTTGGCAAGCTCAACGGCAAGATTGGCGGCAAGCCGCTGTTGCTGCCTGCTCGACACTGGCTCAACCTGGCGGCCTTGCTGGTCGTCATTTATTTTGGCCGCGAATTCGTGAATGCGCACGATGTGCAAAGCGGCATGCCCGCCTTGCTGGTCATGACCGTGATTGCCCTCTTGTTCGGCATCCACATGGTGATGGCCATTGGCGGTGCAGACATGCCGGTGGTGGTGTCCATGCTCAATAGCTACTCTGGTTGGGCCGCTGCCGCGACTGGCTTCATGCTGAGCAATGACTTGTTGATCGTGACCGGTGCGCTGGTGGGCTCTTCCGGCGCCATCCTGAGCTACATCATGTGCAACGCGATGAACCGCAACTTCATCAGCGTGATCGCCGGTGGTTTTGGTGGCGGCGCACCCGCCGCACCCAAGGCCGATGGGGCTGCCGCTGAGCCGCAGGGCGAGGTGGTGCCTGTGAGCGCCGCCGAGACTGCCGAGCTGCTGCGCGACGCCAAGAGCGTGATCATCGTGCCGGGTTACGGCATGGCCGTGGCCCAGGCCCAGCACACCGTCAACGAGATCGTCAAAACCCTGCGCGACAAAGGCGTGACCGTGCGCTTTGGCATCCACCCGGTGGCTGGCCGCATGCCGGGCCACATGAACGTGCTGCTGGCTGAAGCCAAGGTGCCTTACGACATCGTGCTGGAGATGGACGAGATCAACGACGATTTTGGCGACACCGACGTGGCCATGGTGATCGGCGCCAACGACATCGTGAACCCGGCCGCCCAGGACGACCCCACCAGCCCGATCGCCGGCATGCCGGTGCTTGAAGTCTGGAAGGCCCGCACCAGCATCGTCATGAAGCGCTCCATGGCCAGCGGCTACGCCGGTGTGGACAACCCGCTGTTCTACAAGGACAACAACCGCATGCTGTTTGGCGACGCCAAGAAGATGCTCGACGAGGTGTTGGTGGCAATCAAGGGCTGATACCGTATTTTTTGTAATCACCACAAGGGGCCTTTAGGCCCCTTTCTTGTTGGTGCTGGTTTCATCCTGAAGTTATTTACCAGGTGCCCTGTGTTGCTGGATGGCCAATAAACCGACGTATAACATTTCAATGCGAAAAAGTTGTGACGTTGCAATGAGCCAACGTCATAGAAACTTCATTTGGACACAGCCTCAGTGTCACATTGACTTTCAAGAATGGAGCCAGTTGCAAATGCAGCAGCTGTCTTCAATCTACAGGAGTAATTCATGAAGAAGTCAATGAGCGTGATCGCTTTGCCGTGTTGGCCGCTACCGCACAAGCGGGTGAACTGAGCGCTGGCAAGGACACCAAATTCGAAGTCAACGTTGAGCTGGGTGCTTACCATCTGAGCAAAAAAGACAGCTCGGGCGTGGCCGGTAAAGACTTTCTGGGCAAGGGCATGAACCAGGTCGAGATCAAGGCCTCGCACAAGCTCAACAGCGATGTCACCGTGTTTGGTGAAATCGAAGTGGACTACGACCCGATCGTGGACAACAACGCCGTCAAGACCGATGACGTCAAGCTGGGTTTTGCGCACAAAGACTTGGGCACCTTCATGGTGGGCCAGTTCGACAGCTTCTATGAAGACAATGTGGTGGAAGCACTGGGCATTGGCCACGGTGACACCGGTGGTTTTATGACTGAGCCTGCCTCGTCTAACGATGGCAAGCATGTGCAGTATCTGAAGAAGATTGGCAACCTGACCTTGGCTGTCGACGGTACGTTCTCCAAATCCGGTGCCAATACCGACACGGGTATGGCTATTGCTGCGATGTACAAACTGTCTGACCAGCTGTCCCTGACGGCTGGTTACAGCGATATTGCCAAATACAAGACCGACGACATCAGTGTTGGTAACAACGCGGACAAGAAGTCCCTGGGTATGGCTGTGGTGTACAAGTTTGGTGACTCCAAGTTGACAGGCATGCACGCCCAGACCACCAGCACTTCTGATGTCAAAACCAAGTACACCGGTGTGGCGTTCACCCACAAAATGGGGGCCTTCGATGTGGGCGTGTCTGCCCAGCAAGTCAAGGAAGGCACTGCCGCCAGCCGCAACGAGTTTGGCCTGGGCTTTGGCTATGAGGTCTACAAGAACATGACCGCTTATATGGATATCAGCCGATTGGACAAGACCAACAAAAAGGACGACGCTGTTGAAATCGGCGTGAAGTACGCTTTCTAAGCATCTCCCCTGTATTTCCCAAAGAGTTTTGGCCCGGCGCGATGCCGGGCCTTTTTTATTCAAGTACAGGTGTGCGTCTGGCGTAAACCCTGATGATTTTGACGTCAGAAATCTGTCAGTCTTGGGATAGACTGACAAGTATGGAGGCACTGTTATGACCCAAGACCGCATCTGGCTCAAGAATTACCCAGAAGGCGTTCCCGCCGATATCGATCCGGACCAGTACCGTTCGTTGGTGGGCTTGATGGAAGAGAGTTTCAACCGTTACGCAAATCGAACAGCCTATAGCTTTATGGGCAAATCGGTCACCTACGCGCAGACGGATCATGAGAGTCAGGCCATGGCTGCATACCTGCAGTCGCTGGGCTTGCAGCGTGGCGACAGGGTGGCCGTGATGATGCCCAATGTGCCGCAATACCCGGTGGCCGTGGCGGCCATCTTGCGCGCAGGCATGGTGGTGGTCAACGTCAATCCGCTATACACCGCACGCGAGCTGGAGCATCAGCTCAAGGATTCGGGTGCGCGCGCCATCATCATCATCGAGAACTTTGCTGCCACGCTCCAAAAGTGCATTGCGCAAACATCGGTGGAGCACGTGGTCCTGGCGGCCATGGGTGACCGTTTGGGCATGCTCAAAGGAGCCTTGGTCAACCATGTGGTGCGCAAGGTCAAGGCCCTGGTGCCCCCGTTTGAATTGCCTGGTGCGGTGCGTTACAACGATGCGCTGGCGCAGGGCTCCAAACTCCAGCTGTCTGCCCCGGACATCGGGCCGGACGACATCGCGGTGTTGCAGTACACCGGGGGCACCACCGGTGTTTCCAAAGGCGCAGTGCTGTTGCATCGCAATGTGATTGCCAATGTGTTGCAGTCCGAGGCCTGGAACGACCCGGTCATGAAAAAGGTGCCGGCCAACGAGCAGCCCACAGCCGTGTGTGTCTTGCCGCTGTACCACATCTTTGGCTTCACCGTGAACATCATGCTGTTCATGCGCGTGGGTGGCAAGAACATCCTGATTCCGAATCCGCGTGATTTCCCGGCAGTGCTCAAGGAGTTGTCCAAGCACACCTTCCACAGTTTCCCGGCCGTGAACACGCTGTTCAACGGCTTGGCCAACCACCCTGATTTCAACAAGGTCAATTGGTCCAACCTGAAAATTTCGCTCGGCGGCGGCATGGCCGTGACGCAAAGTGTGGCCAAGCTGTGGCTGGAGAAGACGGGTTGCCCGATCACCGAGGGTTATGGTTTGTCGGAAACCAGCCCCTCGGCGTGCTGCAATGTGCCGACCAACAAGTCCTTCACGGGCACGATTGGTGTGCCGATTCCCAGCACCTGGATGAAGCTGATCGATGATTCGGGGCAGGATGTGACAGAGCCTGGGCAAGCGGGTGAGATTGTCATCAAGGGCCCGCAGGTGATGGCCGGTTACTGGCAGCGCCCGGACGAAACGGCCAGGGTGATGACGCCCGATGGCTATTTCAAATCGGGTGACGTTGGCACTGTGGATGCAAACGGCTACTTCAAGATTGTCGATCGCAAGAAAGACATGATCCTTGTCAGCGGCTTCAATGTCTACCCCAACGAAGTCGAAGATGTGGCCTCGTCCTGTCCGGGTGTGCTCGAATGCGCGGCCGTCGGTGTGCCCGATGAAAGCATGGGCGAAGCGGTCAAACTGGTGGTGGTGCGTAAGGAACCCGGCTTGACCGAGGAAGCCATTTTGGCGCACTGCCGGCAGAACCTGACGGCTTACAAAATACCGCGCATCATCGAGTTTCGTGCCGAGTTGCCCAAGACGCCCGTGGGCAAGATCCTGCGTCGTGAGTTGCGCAGCACCAATTGACCTGGGGCTGTTCTACACTTGCAAAGGCGACCTGAGGGTCGCCTTTGTTTTGGAATCAGGAGAGCGCAATGGCGATTGGCATCATGGGTGCGCTGCACGAAGAGTTGGCAGGCATGCTTGAAGCCATGCCTGACGAACAGCGGCAGCAGGTGGCTGGGCGTTCTTTTTGGTGCGGACACTGGCAGGGACAAGAGGTCGTCCTTGTGCTCTCGCGTGTGGGCAAAGTGGCTGCTGCGACCACAGCCACGGCTTTGATCGAACGCTTCGGTGTCAGCCAAATCGTGTTCACTGGGGTGGCCGGTGGTATCGGGCCTGACGTGCGTGTGGGTGACGTGGTGGTGGCGAGTGGCTTGATGCAGCATGACATGGATGCTTCGCCTTTGTTTCCCAGACACGAAGTGCCGCTGTATGGTCGCACGGTGTTCGAGACCGATGTCTCCATCTCCCGCCAGCTCGCGCAAGCAGCCGGTGACGTGTTGGCGGATATGGGGCAGTACGTGGATGCACGCAGCGTGCAAACTTTTGCGCTTCATCACGCCAAATGCCACGAGGGTTTAGTGGTCACGGGCGACCGATTCGTCAGCGGTGCGGCGGAGTGCCGTGAGCTGCAGCAGACATTGCCCAATGCCTTGGCGGTAGAGATGGAGGGGGCGGCGGTGGCCCAAGTCTGTTTTGACTATGGCGTGCCGTTTTCGGCGCTGCGCACCATATCGGACCGCGCCGATGATGATGCCCACACGGATTTTGGACGCTTTGTGAGCGAGGTGGCCAGTCACTACAGTGTGGCCATACTCGCCCGGTGGCTGCGTCAGATCACTTGAGCCAGCCGCGGCGGCGGAAATACCACATCGGGCCCAGCGCGCTGGCCAGCATCAGCCCCAGTGCGTAGGGGTAGCCCAGGCTCCAGTCCAGCTCAGGCATGAACTTGAAGTTCATGCCGTAGATACTCGCGATCAAGGTCGGAGGCAACAAGGCCACGCTGGCCACCGAGAAGATCTTGATGATCTTGTTCTGGTTGATGTTGATGAAGCCGACGGTGGCATCCATCAGGAAGTTGATCTTGTCGAACAGGAAGGCTGTGTGCGAGTCCAGAGAGTCGATGTCGCGCAGGATCTGGCGGGCTTCTTCAAATTGCTCAGCATTGAGCATTTTGCTTCGCATCATGAAGCTGACCGCGCGGCGCGTGTCCATGGCGTTGCGGCGGATGCGACCGTTCAAGTCTTCCTGGCGGGCAATGGCGCCGAGCACCTCGCCTGCCAGCGCGTCTGTCACATCACCGGAGAGTACTTGTTTGCCTGCTTTTTCGAGGTGGTCGTAAATACCCTCGAGCGTGTCGGCCGAGTATTCAGCGTCTGCATCAAAAAGCTTGAGCAGCACTTCTTTGGCGTCTTCAATCAGACCCGGGGCGCGGCGTGCGCGCATGCGCAGCAGGCGGAAGACCGGAATGTCTTCGTCGTGAATGGAGAACAACACCCCTTGGCTGCGCAGGTTGGTGTTGTGCTGATTCAGGATGAAGGCGCAGCGGACGGTGGTAGGTTCGAATTCATCGGCAATCAAAAAGTCCGAACGAATGTGCAGCTCGCCGTTGTCTTCTTCGTAAAAGCGCGCGGATTCCTCGATGTCCTCGTCCATCGCATCTTCAGGGATGGACAGACCGTAATACTGCTTGATCCAGCGCTTTTCTTCGACTGTGGGGGACTCCAGGTCCACCCAGATTGGCTGGAAGCGCGACAGCTCTTCCAGGGATTCGATTTCTTCCTGAAAGAGGCGTCCGTTGACGAGGGTAAAGATATTGAGCATGGCGTCTCCTGCGCAGGCCAGTTGCCGAAGGTCTAAAAGGGGCTGGGTGGGGCGTAGCTTTCAGACGATGGGCAGATGCTCAGTTCATCCGAAAGCTACCGACTAGGGTAGCTGTCCATGACGAAAATCTCCAAATAGGGAAGTGCCCGGATTATGGCACTTTGCCTGGGGGAGGGGGAAGATATCAGCCGGGTCGGTCGGCGGATTTTTGCGCAAGCTGTTAGATTCAGCGGCAAAGAAGGAATTTTCATGTCTCATGCACTAACGCCCAGCCGCGAGCGCTGGGTGCTGCTGACGCTGGCCGGCGTCCAGTTCACCCACATTCTGGATTTCATGATCATGATGCCGCTGGGGCCGCAGTTCACGCAGCTGCTGGGCATCAGCAATGCACAGTTCGGCTTGCTGGTATCGGCCTACACCTTGTCGGCTGGTGCATCCGGGCTGCTGGCGACCATGTATGTCGATCAATTCGACCGTAAGCGCTTGTTGCTGAGCATGTACACCTTGTTTGGCCTGGCCACACTGGCCTGTGGTCTGGCGCCTACTTACGGCTGGCTCATGCTGGCGCGGGTTGCTGCGGGTGTGTTTGGCGGGGTGTTGTCGGCCTTGTCGCAGACCATTGTGGCGGATCTGGTGCCGTTTGAACGACGCGGTCGCGCCATGGCCGTGGTCATGACCTCGTTTTCTGTTTCCACTGTGGCGGGTGTTCCTTTGGGGCTGTTCCTGGCCGCGCACTGGAGTTGGCATGTGCCGTTCTTTGCAATTGCAGCGCTGGTGCTGCTGCTGGCGGTGGTGGCGCGACAGACCTTGCCTGTGATCGATGGACATCTGCGCCATCCGCACCGTACTTCTGCTTGGGTCGGATTAGGTCGGGTGCTGGCCGATCCCAACCATCTCAAGGCGTTTGCCTTGTCTGGCCTGATGATGTTTGCCGGTTTTACCGTCATTCCTTACATCACCATTTATCTGCAGTCCAACGCGGGCATGCATGCAGAGCAAATCCCCTGGATTTATCTGGCCGGTGGCGCAGGCACCCTGGTTTCTGCGCGCTATTTCGGCCATTTGACAGACCGGCTTGGCAAGGCGCAGACCTTCAAGCGCCTTGCCGCAGTCGTGTGCGTGCCCTTGCTGTTGACCACGGTATCTGCCGGTTTGCCGGTGTGGGCCTTGGTATTGATTTCCACCAGTTTTTTCATGGCGATGAGCGGGCGCATGATTCCGGGCATGGCCTTGATCAGCTCGGCCTCGGTCCCGCAATTGCGAGGCACATTCATGACCCTCAATGCCTCCGTGCAGTCTGCGGCCATGGGCTTGGCGGCCATCACCGGTGGCTTGATCATCGGGCGTGATGCGCAAGGGCATCTGACCCATTATTGGGTGGCTGGCGTGCTGGGCGTGTTGGTGAGCTTGTCCACCATCTGGATGGTAGCCAAGGTGCATATGCATGAAGCTGTTCAGCGACCTGCAACCATCTGAAGTTAGCATGGCTTTGGGCTGGCGAAGCGCATTGGGCTTGACCCGTCGGGGTTTTCCTTGAGCTGCCTTGCTTTTCGATGAGGCTGGGCGCATAGTGGATTCAACGCGATGCGTTAAGCGCCCACACCGGGCATCCATTTCCTTGCATTACAGGAGGCTAGCCTTATGAACCTGACGATCAGTGGACACCATCTTGAGGTCACCGATGCACTGCGCAGTTACGTCACGGGCAAACTCGATCGTATCACCCGTCACTTTGACCAGGTGGTGGACGTCAAAGTGCTGTTGAGTGTCGAAAAACAAAAGGAGAAAGAAAAGCGCCAGAAAGCCGAGTGCAATATTCACGTCAAAGGCAATGACCTGTTTGCCGAGAGCGCGCACGAAGACTTGTATGCTGCGGTGGATGAGCTGATGGACAAGCTCGATCGCCAAGTGGTCAAACACAAGAACAAATTGACCGACCACCATCACGACGCGCCCAAGCGCATGATGTAAAAGGATCTTTAAGTCTGAATAACCGCCTTCGGGCGGTTTTTTGTTGGCTTGTTGAGCTAAAAGGTATTATTTATTTCATTCTGGGATGCATAAGGGTTTCCCGGGTGCATAATGCGCCCGATCATGAATCGTCTTGCATCCATCTTGCCTGTCGACCAAGTTCTGGTGTCTGTAGAGGTCACCAGCAAGAAACGCGCGTTTGAAGAGGCGGGCCTGCTTTTCGAGAGCCTGCACGGCTTGTCTCGTGCGCTGGTCACGGACAGCCTGTTTGCGCGTGAACGATTGGGCTCCACAGGCTTGGGCCATGGTGTGGCGATTCCACATGGCCGCATCAAAGGCTTGAAGGCGCCCATGGCAGCCGTCTTCCGTCTCTCGCAGCCCATTGGCTTTGATGCGCCCGACGAGCAACCAGTCCAGTTGCTGATTTTCCTGTTGGTGCCCGAGGCCGCGACCCAGAAGCATCTGGAAATCCTGTCCGAAATAGCTGAATTGCTCAGCGATGGTGGTTTGCGCGATCGCATCAAGAACAGCGATAACCGTGACGCACTTCATGGCCTGATCTCGGGTTGGCAATCGACACAGGCGGCTTGACGTCATGAAGCCCTCGGTCATCAGTGCAGACCTCCTGTTTGAGGACCACCGTGGCAGCCTGAAGTGGCAGTGGATCGCCGGGCAAGGCGCCTCCGAAAGACGTTTTGATGAAGTGGCCATCCGCATGGCTCGCTCGGGCGCCGACCTGGTGGGGTACCTGAACTACATCCACCCTTACAGGGTGCAGATTTTGGGTGAGCGTGAGGTGGCCTATCTCACGAATGCCAGCGCAGAAGACTGCGCGCGACGCATTGCCCGCATTGTGACCCTGGAGCCCCCCGTGCTCGTGCTGGCCGATGGCCAGGCCGCCCCCGACGCCCTGTTGTCCATGTGCGAGCGGGCGCAGATCCCGATGTTTGCCACGCACGATTCATCGGCTTTTGTGATCGATGTGTTGCGTGCGTACTTGTCCAAACACTTTGCTGACCGCACGACCATGCACGGCGTGTTCATGGACATCCTCGGCATGGGCGTTCTCATCACCGGTGAGTCTGGCTTGGGCAAGAGCGAGTTGGGTCTTGAACTGATCTCCCGGGGCAACGGCCTTGTGGCTGACGATGCGGTGGATTTGTACCGCATCAACCAGACCACCATCGAGGGGCGCTGCCCCGATCTGCTCCAGAACCTGCTGGAAGTGCGTGGCATTGGTTTGCTGGATATTCGGGCGATTTTTGGCGAGACAGCAGTGCGCCGCAAAATGCGCCTGAAACTGATCGTGCATCTGGTGCGCAAAGAAACGCTTGAGCGCGACTACGAGCGCTTGCCCAGCGCGCCGTTGACGCAAGAAGTGTTGGGTATCCCGGTGCGCAAGGTGGTGATTCAGGTGGTGGCCGGGCGCAACATTGCCGTGCTGGTGGAAGCCGCTGTGCGCAACACCATTTTGCAGATGCGTGGTATCGACACTTACCAGGAATTCATCGAGCGCCAGCGCCGCGCCATGGAGTGACGGCCTTAGCGCCTGTTGGTGCAGTTTTTGCGCGTGCAGTGCGCGTAAATGCTCAGGGCGTGGTCGGCAATCTCGAAGCCTTTGAGTTTGGCCACAGCGTGCTGGCGTTTTTCGATCTCGGCATCAAAAAACTCTTCGACTTGGCCACAGTCCAGACACACCAGATGGTCGTGGTGCTGTCCCTCGTTGAGTTCGTAAACCGCTTTGCCGCCTTCAAAATGGTTGCGACTGAGCAGTCCGGCTTGCTCAAACTGCGTCAGGACGCGGTAAACCGTGGCCAGACCAATGTCGGTGTTGTCCTGCATGAGCTGGCGAAACACGTCTTCCGCCGTCATGTGCCGTTGGGGGCCGTGCTGGAACACCTCCAGGATTTTCAGCCGGGGGCCAGTGGCCTTGAGGCCAGAGCTTTTGAGGTCGTCGATCTGGGGCATGGGCAACAAAGGGTCACAAATGAACGGCCCAGTGCAAAACGCCGTGCCGCTACAATGCCTCGATCATAAAGGTCTCTGTACAGCCATGACAAATTCAATGACTTTCCGTCCGGTTTGGGGCAGGCTGGCCATGCTGGCGTTGTGTGCATCGTTGGGCGCGTGCAGCAGTGTTCAAAGCTGGGTGGGGCGTGACACCTTCAAGACCTATGTGCCTGAAGTGGTGCAAGGCAATTTTGTATCCAAAGAGCAGCGCCAGGCCTTGCGCCCGGGCATGCCCAAGGCGCAAGTGCGTGACATTTTGGGAACGCCCCTGATCACCAGCCTGTTCCGGGGCGAACGCTGGGATTACGCCTTCAGCATCCGCCGCCAGAATGTGCCGCCGCAGCAGTTCAAGCTGACGGTCTGGTTCCAGGGGGACGTGCTCGACAAGGTCGAATCGGATGATTTGCCCAGCGAGCAAGAGTTCGTGCAACGCCTGGAAGGCGAGCGCAAACCTGTCAAGGTGCCTTCGCTGCAGGCCACACCGGAACAGCTCAAAGCGTATGCCGTGCCAGACAAGGCGCAGGCTTCGCCCGCCCTGCCGCCTCTGCCTGCCCAATACCCGCCGCTGGAAGCGGCTGGCCGCTGAACCTTCTTTTTGTTTTTTCTGAAGCCCTCGCATGAACTCCGATTCAAACAACCCCGCTCGTCACGCTATTGCCGTTGCCGGCGCCTCTGGACGCATGGGGCATATGCTGATTGAGGCGATCACCGAGGCTGACGATTGCCGCCTGGCGGGCGCACTGGATTTGCCGACCAGTCTGACAGTGGGTCAGGATGCTTCGGCCTGGTTGGGCCAAGCCTCTGGTGTCAAGGTGCAAGGTGATTTGCGAGAGGGCCTCAAGGATTCGAAATTTCTGATTGACTTCACTCGACCTGAGGGAACCCTGGCGCATCTGCGGGTGTGTCGCGAGTTGGGTGTCAAGGCCGTCATTGGCACCACAGGCTTTACGGATGCCCAAAAAGCAGAGATTGCCGAAATTTCCAAGGACATCGCCATTGTGATGGCGCCCAATATGAGTGTGGGCGTGAACGTCACGCTCAAGTTGCTGCAAATGGCGGCCAAGGCGCTGGCCACGGGCTACGACATTGAAATCATCGAGGCTCACCATCGTCACAAGGTGGATGCCCCCAGTGGCACGGCTTTGAAAATGGGCGAGGTGATCGCTGATGCCATTGGCCGTGACCTGAAAGATTGCGCGGTCTACGAACGCTATGGCCACACCGGCGAGCGTGACCCCTCCACCATCGGGTTCTCGACCATCCGTGGCGGCGATATTGTGGGCGACCACACCGTGCTGTTTGCCGGTACGGGCGAGCGCATCGAAGTGACCCACAAATCCTCCAGCCGTGCCACGTACGCACAAGGCAGCTTGCGCGCGGTGCGTTTCCTGGCGGGACAGGAACGTGGCCTGTTCGATATGTTCGACGTGCTGGGTCTGAACTGAAGCCCGGGGCATGTGGCATTTCTGGCTGACTGCAGACCTGCTGAGCCGGATCCTGGCAGCGGTCTTGCTCGCCATGTCGATGGCGACCTGGGTGGTGATTTTGTGGAAGGCTTGGGTGCTGGCGCAGGCAGGCAGCTCGGTGCGCAAGGCGGTGACAGCCTTTTGGCAATCGAGTGAGTTTGAGGCCGGCTGTGCCCAGGCTGCCCATTGGGACAAGGATGTGGGTTTGCTGCTTCAAGCCTCTGTGTTGCCGGTCAGTGGCACCTTGGCTGTGGCAGGGAGCGTGCGTGCGCGCTTGACGCGTGCTTTGCGCGAAGCGCTTGCCGTAAGTAGCCGCCGTTTGCAATGGGGGCAGACCTTGCTGGCCTCTGTGGGTGCAACAGCACCTTTTGTGGGTTTGCTGGGCACGGTTTGGGGCATCTACCATGCCCTGACGGGGCTCGGGCAGGCCACCGACCTGACGCTCGATCAGGTCGCAGGCCCGGTGGGGGAGGCGCTGGTCATGACGGCCATGGGCTTGGCGGTCGCTTTGCCGGCTGTGCTCGCCTACAACTTTCTGGGCCGTCGGGCCTCCGCAATCGAGGCCGAACTGGAAGGTTTTGCCCATGATGTGCTGGAGCTGCTGGCTTGCCGGGAGGCTTGAATGGCTTTTGGACGGTTGACAAGCAAGGCGGCGCCCGCACCCATGAGCGAGATCAATGTCACGCCCATGGTGGACGTCATGCTGGTGTTGCTGGTGATTTTCATGGTCACAGCGCCCTGGCTGGGGCGGGCTTTGCATCTGGAGTTGCCTCGTGCACAAGCGTCCAGCCCAGCGCAAAACGGACGTGCGTTGACGATCGCTCTCAAGGCGGATGGAACCTTGTGGCTCAATCAGGAGCCTGTGGACTGGGCTGACCTGCCCAAGCGCCTGCAAAACCGGGTCGATGCATCGCCGCACCAGCCTCCGGCTGTGGAGCTGGCGGCCGATGCGAACGTGAAGTACGAGCAGATCGTGCGGGTAATGGATGTGTTGCAGCAAAACGGACTGACGCAGATCGGTTTCCTGACCAGCCCTTCGCAAAAGCCCTGAAAAGGCAGTCGGCAGGCTCGCCCACCTTCTACAATCGGGGGCATCATGCAAGACAAGTACACTCATCTCGACGTCGAAGCCGCCGCACAGGCCCGCTGGACGGCCCGTGACGCCTACCGCGTCACCGAAGACCAGAGCAAAAAGAAGTTCTACGCCTGCTCCATGCTGCCGTATCCCAGCGGCAAGCTGCACATGGGCCACGTGCGCAACTACACCATCAACGACATGCTCACGCGCCAGCTGCGCATGAAAGGCATGAACGTGCTCATGCCCATGGGCTGGGACGCCTTTGGTCTGCCCGCTGAAAACGCCGCGCTCAAGAACAAGGTGCCGCCTGCCAAGTGGACCTACGAGAACATCGCCTACATGAAAAAGCAGATGCAGGCGATGGGCTTGGCCATCGACTGGTCGCGCGAAGTGGCCACCTGCGACCCTGAGTACTACAAGTGGAACCAGTGGCTGTTCCTCAAGATGCTCGACAAAGGCATCGCTTACCGCAAGACCCAGATCGTCAACTGGGACCCGGTGGACCAGACCGTGCTGGCCAACGAGCAGGTCATTGACGGCAAAGGCTGGCGCACCGGCGCGCCGGTGGAAAAGCGCGAGATCCCCGGCTACTACCTGAACATCACCGCGTATGCGCAGGAGTTGCTCGACCATGTGCAGATCGGCAACGACAAGGCCACGCTGGACGGCTGGCCCGACAAGGTCCGCCTGATGCAGGAGAACTGGATCGGCAAGAGCGAGGGCGTGCGTTTTGCATTCCCGCACACCGTCGAGGGGGCCGACGGCGCGCTGATTGGCGAGGGCAAGCTGTATGTCTTCACCACCCGCGCCGACACCATCATGGGCGTGACCTTCTGCGCCGTGGCGGCCGAGCACCCGCTGGCGCTGCATGCGGCGGCCAGCAACCCGGCCTTGGCCGCCTTCCTCGAAGAATGCAAGACCGGTGGCACCACCGAAGCCGAACTGGCCACGCAAGAGAAGAAGGGCATGCCCACCGGCCTGTTCGTGACGCACCCCCTCACCGGGGCGCAGGTCGAGGTCTGGGTGGGCAACTACGTGCTCATGGGCTATGGCGACGGCGCCGTGATGGGTGTGCCGGCGCACGACGAGCGCGACTTTGCGTTTGCCCTCAAGTACCAGTTGCCTATCAAACAGGTTGTAGGTGCGTCGGCAGGGGCCGTCACCGGCTCGTCCGTCGCGCGCTCCGATTCCTCACCGAAGGCAGGCCCCGATGCAGCCTCCCGGGTGTTCGATGCGACGGCTTGGGCCGAGTGGTATGCGACCAAGGATGGCGTGTGCGTCAACTCCGGTGAACTTGACGGGCTGGGCTACAAGGCGGCCGTCAACAAGGTCGCTGAACTGCTCGCCGCCAAAGGCCTGGGCGAGAAGAAAACCACCTGGCGTCTGCGCGACTGGGGCATCAGCCGCCAGCGTTACTGGGGCACGCCGATCCCGATCATCCATTGCGAGGAGCACGGCGCCGTGCCGGTGCCCGAGAAAGACCTGCCGGTGGTGCTGCCGCAGGACTGCATCCCGGATGGCTCGGGCAACCCGCTGCACAAGCACGAAGGCTTCCACGCGGGCGTGACCTGCCCGGTGTGAGGCAAGCCGGCCCGCCGCGAGACCGAC
>JACCDG011161256.1_pt1 | contig 15401 bp, 12 predicted proteins | sample 7442471 | NCBI WGS metagenome assembly JACCDG01 (sample SAMN15323444, study PRJNA562643) | freshwater metagenome | isolation source: river surface water | place: USA:Blue River Watershed | collected 2017-08-17
GAAGGAACGGATACGCAAGCGCATCTACAAAACCCGAGACCTAGCTCGTGCCGATGTGTTTGATTACATCGAAGCTTTTTACAATCGAACAAGACGTCACAGTCATCTGGGTGGCGTCAGTCCCGAGGCATTTGAACGTGCCTCAATTTGAGGTTCGAGTTTGTCTACTGCACCGTGGGAAGTCCATTCAGCGAAGAACAAATTATTGGTTTTTTGAGGCAGGCCGAGGCCGGCATGCCGATCAAGGAGCTTGGGCGCAAACACGGTTTCAGTGATGCGTCGTTTTACAAATGGCGCTCTAGGTTTGGTGGCATGGACGCGAGCGAGGCCAAGCGACTACGTGAGCTGGAGTTGGAGAACGGCAAACTCAAACGATTGCTGGCTGAGGCGCACTTAGACATTCATGCCCTCAAAAGCGTCTTTGGCACAAAGCGCTAGCCCCACAAGTCAAACGCGAGGCGATTGGACGAATGGTGAACGAACACCGTCTGTCTGAACGTCACGCATGTGCCCTTGTGGCGCTAAGCCGAGATGCCTACCGCCATGTGGGCCAAGCTAGCGCGCTCAATGTTGAGCTGCGGGCCCAAATCATTGAGACCGCGCACAAGCGCAGACGTTGGGGCTACCGCATGATCCACGATGCGCTGCGTCCGCAGTACCCCAACATCAACCACAAGCGGGTGTATCGGATCTACACCGCCGAGGGGTTGTCGATTAGGAAATGCAAGAAGAAAAAGCGCGTTGGTGTGCGTGTGCCGCTGGTGGCGGCCATGGCCCCCACCAGACTTGGAGCATGGACTTTGTGAGCGATGCAATAGCCAGACCTGGGGCCGTGTCAGGACGCATAAAGTGCCTCACGGTGGCCGATGACTTCAGCCACCAGTGTGTGGACATCACGGTGGACTTCGGTATTGGCGGTGCTTACGTCACGCGGTTGCTGGATAGGGCCGCCACGTTTCGGGGCTACCCCAAGGAGGTGCGGACCGACAACGGAGCGGAATTTACCTGCCGTGCGTTCATGACGTGGGCACAAAAGCACGGGATCAAACACATCCTGATCGAGCCTGGTAGCCCAACGCAGAACGCATACATCGAGAGCTTCAACGGCACCTTCCGTGATGAATGCTTGGACGAAAATTGGTTTGAGTCACTGGAGGAGGCAAGGCAGGTCATTGCCACATGGAGGATTAACTACAACGAGACCAGACCACACAGCAGTTGTGGGCGCGTACCGCCTGCAACGTTCGCAGCATTGAATCGACAGCTCACCCGCGATTCAGTGCATAACAGCAAGGAAGAAACTGGAATCAGCTAACCTTGCAAACTTCGGACTTCTGGAATTTAGATTGGTACGGGAATTGGCGGCAGGTCACACTAACACCATCTACCAACGCATCCGCACGCGCATGGCCCAAGCGGCTCAATCGCCATTTCAAGGCGATCTTGACGCCGACGAGTCCTACTTCGGCCCCAAACGCATTCGGGGCAAACGAGGACATGGCGCAGGTGGCAAAACTATTGTCTTTGGCCTTCTCAAACGGGGTAACTAGCGTCTACACCGAGATCGTTCCCAATGCCTCCAAAGCTACGCTGCAAGCCATTATTCGCGGCAAAGTTGACCCCAACAGTGTGATCCATACGGATGGATGGCGCGGCTACGATGGGCTTGTGGACATCGGCATTGATAGACATTTCAGGGTGAGTCACGGTAACAATGAATTCGTCGGAGGTTCTAAACACATCAACGGGACTGAGTCTTTTTGGAGTTATGCCAAGCATCGACTGGCTCAATTCCACGGGGTCGCGAAGCACACCTTTGCTATGCACCTCAAAGAGACTGAGTTCCGATTCAATCATCGCCATCACAACCTCTACTTGGCTTTGTTAAAGTTACTTAGAAACAAACCGCTTTAATCGAGTTTGCTTACTAAGCCCCTTAACTTAAACCAACTGGCCTCCTCGAAATGCTGAGCGATTCAGTACTTGGCACACCATTTGTAAAACGTCGCTGTACTGATGCCCAACTCACGACAAATGCTTGAAAGCGTTAACGTGCTTTAGATTAACCTACGCCGTACCTGTGTGACAAACACTTCAGCAATCACCACGACTGTAAAAACCGTCACCAATACGGCGGCCACACGATCCCACTGAAAGAGGTTGAGCGCGGTATCGAGTGCCACGCCTATACCCCCTGCACCCACGAGGCCCAAGACGCCCGACTCGCGGATGTTGATGTCCCACCGCAATAACAGCACCGAGGCAAAGGTGGGCCGAATATGCGGCCAATAGCCATACCAAAGTTGGGCCGACCAAGAGGCACCCGCCGCTTGCAGCGCCTCTATCGGGCCACGTGGTGCTTGTTCCAAGGCTTCAGCCATGAGCTTACCCACAAAACCAACCGAGCGCAGGGCAATGGCCAACATCCCAGCCAGTGGACCAGGCCCAAAAATGGCAACAAACAACAGGGCCCAGACCAGCGAGTTGACAGATCGGCTAGATACCAGAACCAAGCGAGACAAGAAATTGGCCAACCGACTAGGGATAACGTTGGAAGCCCCCATCAGTCCAAACGGAACTGCCAGCACCAAAGATAGTACCGTCCCTAAGGTAGCCATATGCAGGGTTTCCATCAGCGCCGCATGGATCGCTTGAGGGTAGTGTGCCCAGTCAATCGGCCACATGCGTGACAGCATGTCGCCCATTTGTTCAGGGGCATCGTATAAAAACTCTGGGATCACCTGCACGGAGCGCAACGATTGCACGATGGCCGCAACCACCACCACAAAAACGCCATACCGCAACGCTTGCTGTACAGGGGTGAAGCGACGCCAAGCTTGGTCATCTTTTGACCCAAGGATGAGATCAGACATGGAGCGCCTTTCTGACTGCCGTCACCACAATCTCGCCCAACACAATGATGCAAACAATGGTGGCCAATATGGTGAAGACGAAGTCGTAGTCAAACCGTTGGAAGGCTGAGAACAGCGTGCCGCCAATGCCCCCCGCACCAACGATGCCGACCATGGTTGAGTTACGTAAGTTCGAGTCCAGTTGATAGGTAGAAAACCCCACAAAGCGACTCATCACCTGCGGTAGCACGCCAAAAATAACCACGTTCATGTACGACGCGCCCGTGGCACGCACAGCCTCTACCTGTTTGGGTGAGATCTCCTCAATCGCATCAGCAAATAATTTGCCCACAAAACCAATGCTGCCTAACACCAAAGCCAAGATGCCCGCCAGAGGGCCAAACCCCACGGCTTTGACAAACAAGATGGCTTTCACCACCGGATGCAACGAGCGACAAAACGCAACAAAAGCACGCGCAGGCATGCGCACCAGCGCGGGCGACAGATTGCGCGCGGCCATCAGGCCAATGGGCAGGCTCAGCGCAACCCCTACTGCGGTAGCAAGCACGGCAATTTGCAGACTCTCGCGAATGCCTGTCCAGAGCACATCCATGCGGCTCACATCTGGCGGAAACATGCGCGACAGAAACCGCGCACCTTGCTTCATGCCATACGCCAGTCGTTCCGCACTGATATCTATCTGCGCGAGCACATAAAAGCTGTAGACAGCCAAGCCTAGGAACGCCAGCTGTGCACCTCGACTCCAAACAAAAGGCGGTGTGTCGATTGCTGTCGTTCTAGGGTACGAAGTTACTGCAACCATTCGGTACCTCCATAGATCTGACGCAAAATCTGTGTGTCTAATCCCTCAGGGCTGCCGTCATACACCACATGCCCACCATTCATACCAATCACGCGATCCGCAAAGCGCTTGGCCAGCTCCACGTCATGGATATTGACCAACACCGGAATACCACTCTCTCGCCCTTGATCGCGTAAGAGTTGCAAAATTTCAACGGAGCTTTTTGGGTCCAGAGACGATGTGGGCTCATCTGCAAGCAGCAAGCTCGGTTGCTGCATTAAGGCGCGGGCAATGCCCACACGCTGGCGCTGTCCTCCGCTGAGGGCATCTGCACGGACGTTGGTAAAACTGCCTAGACCCACTGTTTCCAGCAGAGCATGCGCGCGCGCAATGTCTTGTGCAGAAAAATTGCGACGCCAAGCGTTCCAAGCAGACACATAGCCAAGCCGCCCCGTGAGTAGGTTCTCCATCACCGTCAAGCGCTCGACCAGGTTGTACTCTTGAAACACCATACCAATGTGACGGCGGCTGCGACGCAGCGCAGCGCCCCGCAATTGCGCCATGTCCACGCGCTGACCCGCCATATTGAGCCAAATTTCGCCCGCCGTCGGATTGACCAGTCGGTTAATGCAGCGGATCAGTGTCGATTTTCCCGTCCCCGAGGGACCGATGATGGCGGTCATGCCTGAGGCCTCAAAACTCAAGCTCACCGAGTCAAGCACACGCTTGCCTGGCACGTAGGCCATGACCAAATTGTGAATGGTCAAGTTGGCACCTGTTGGTTGGTTGGTTGTCATCGTGATCGCCTTATTTTTTGGACTTGGAGGCCTGTTTGTCGTAAGCGTCACGACTGAACTTCTCGCCACTCGCCTCGGCGACTTCACGCACAACGGCATAGTCTTTTTTATAGGTAGCAGGTGCAAAGTGGGTGTCCCCTTCAAAAGCTTTGGTCATCTCTGGGGTGAAGCGGTAATTCATAAAGCACGACTCAATCTTGTCGCGCACGGCAGGTGCCAAATCGTGGGCCATTGCGAACGACGCTGTTGGAAAGTTCACACTGTGCCAAAGGACGCGAAAGTCACTGGCCTTGATGACGCCGCGCGTCACCATGCGATCAAATACATCGGAGGCTACCGTGGCCGCTTCATAATCTCCGCTCGCCACGCCCATGATGGACTGGTCGTGCTTGCCAGAAAACAATATCTTGTAATCCTTGCCTGGCGTAACCCCTTGCTTGGGGAGCAAGGCCATGGGTGCCATATGGCCCGAATTTGAGGAGGGAGACACATGGGCCACTTTCCGCCCCTTCAAGTCCGCAGGCGTGCGAATCGTACTGTCGCTGCGTGCAATCACAATCAATTGGTAGCTGCGTGGGCCTTTCTCAGTGGCCTTCACGGCAAATGGCACAGCGCCTGCGACGTTCACCGCAAAGCCGGTTGCACCCGTCGAAAAACCAGCAATATGCAAACGCCCAGCACGCATGGCCTCAATCTGTGCCGCGTTGCTCTGTACTTGGAAGAAAACCACTTTTTTACCCGTGCATTGCGACAAGTGCTGGGTAAACGGATCAAACAATTTTTCGTAAACCGCAGGATCTTCAATCGGTGTAAAGGTAAAGACCAGTGTACCTGGGTTGCGCAGCCGCTGTGGGTCAGTGGGGGGATCCGCCACGAAGTCTTTGTTGGCATCGCAGTAGGCGGCATCGAGATCGCCACGATAAAGGCAAGCATCTTGTGCGTGTGCGGCGACACCGCAAGCAACGGGCAAGACAAAGAACAAAGCGCGAAGATAATTGAAGTTCATGGTGTCCTCATACATCGTTTGAATAAAACTTTACTGTAGATATATTTGCCATCTGCGCAAAGCCGTTCATTTCAGCTTTGTTCTAGATTCATTTCTGGTTGATTACAAAATCCCTCCGGACTTACCCGAGGATGTATTGGTGATTTGTGTTTCCGCGCGTTGGCACTTTGCATGAAAATCAGCTCTTATGAAACTTCTGTTTGTTGAGGACGATTTCGATTTAAGTGGTGCACTCACGCGTCTACTAACTAAGCGCGGGTTCGATGTCACGCATTGCGGCGACGGTACGCAAGCACTGGAGCTGTTGCGCGCCGATATGTTTGACGCGCTAGTGCTTGACTTGGGCATTCCGGGGATAGACGGGTTGCAAGTGCTTCAACGCTTGCGCGCCCGCGGCTCAACCATCCCCGTGTTGGTGCTCACTGCCAGAAGCTCAGTTGGCGAACGCGTGATGGGGCTTAACGCTGGAGCCGATGACTACCTAGCCAAACCCTTTGTTTTAGACGAGCTAGAGGCACGCCTTCGGGCTTTGTTACGACGCTCACGCGGACTTGATGATCCCTGTTGTGGTCAGTTGCGCTATGAGCGCAGCACGGGTGCCTTTTACTTTCAAGCGCAGGTACTGGAACTCACCCCAAAAGAGCGCACCTTATTAGCCGCATTGATGGCCCAACCTGGTCACGCTGTGACAAGAGAGCAACTGGTGCTGCAAACTTTTAACGACGAATCGATGCTCGGTGAAGGACTCGAGGTACTGGTACATCGCTTACGCAAAAAGTTGCTGCACACGGGCGCTCAAGTTACCACGCTTCGGGGCTTGGGGTACTTGATTCAGGAGGAAGGAAATCGTGTCGCTTGAGGCGCGTGTGCGCATGGGGTTGTGCTTGCTAAGAAACTGCACAATTACACATTCCATTCGCGTTCGTTTGCTTGTGTGGCTCATTGCGACACTTGCTATTTTTCTGGGATTCGCGGCATGGATGAACTATTTAACCACCCTACAAGCGACGCAACTGGCTTACGATCGATTGCTGGTGACATCCGCCCATGCTTTGGCTGACCTGATCCGCTTGGAGCGTGGTCAACTCATCATCACGCTTCCACACGCAGCGCTAGAAATTTACGATCACAACGAAGCAATCAAAAATGTGTCGGGAGCCCACGGCCGAATGTTGTACAGGGTTAGTTTTATCGATGGTCGCTATATTGCGGGTGATCAGGAGTTAACGCCCCACGTATGGGACCCGACGACACATTCTCTCTTTAAATCAATGATTGATTTGTATGATTTACGTGATGGGCCAGAACCCATGCGTATCGCTGCCTTATTGCAACCGATTGAATCCTTCGATGGAAGTCATTTGGTGGTCGTGCAAGTGGCGGAGTCTAGTGCTTATCGCGATGCATTAAAGCAGCAGATTTTCTTTGAAACGCTGTGGCACGCCATGGCTCTTTTGCTCGCGCTCATCGCCCTTATTTGGACGGTTACTACTTTAGCTTTGCGCCCTTTGGGGCTACTAACTCAGCAACTGAATGTAAGAAGCCCGTCCGACCTCGCGCCTCTGCGACTCTCGCCCGCCCCAACAGAATTGACACATGTGATCCTCGGGTTCAACAATTTGCTGCAAAAGCTCACCAAATCACTGGAGCAACAGCGTCGCTTTGTTGCGGATGCCTCGCACCAACTCCGCACCCCCCTTGCGGTATTACAACTGCACGCCGATGCGGGTTTGCACGGCGACATTTCTGCAAACGAGGCCTTGTCTGCAGTTTCTGCAACCACACGGCGGGCGACGCGTCTGGCCGAGCAGCTGTTGTCATTGGCACGCGCGCAGCAAACAGTAACGCAAGAGCCACCCGAAACCCTGAATTTGCGGGACATCGCCAGCGAAGTCGCTGTTGAACTCTCCCCATTAATCGCGCAAAAATTCCAAGAATTCCAGTTCGATTGTGTGTCCTGCTGCGCATCAACCTATCGGTGGATGTTGCGTGAAATTCTTAGTAACTTATTGAAAAATGCCATTGAGTTCACGCGCGAGAAAGGCAATCTCGGCGTCAGGCTGGAGCACGAAGATGACTTTGCGCTCTTCACGGTGTGGGACACCGGACCAGGACTATCCTTGACAATGCAAGAACAAGTATTCCGTCCCTTCGCAACGGATGGGCAATCTCGAGGTGCAGGTTTGGGATTGGTCATTTGTCATGACCTTGCACATGCACTCGGAGCATCATTGACATTAACTAACCTAGATTTCCCTAACAGGGGTTTGCAAGCACAGCTGCGCTTGCCTATTGGCAAATCGAACTTTACAGATGCTAAAAACTTATCCTAGAGCCCTCGGGTGACACCACAACCGCCAAGTACAAGAATCCAACCTAGGTCGGAACGTAGGTCATGTCGGCCACCCATAATTAGTTGACTCCGCTGGCTGTGAATTGGCGCTTGACCAAATCAGGCGCAGCCTTGGCCTAGCGATCTCTTTGCGTGGTCACCACGTAACCCCTACGCCTGCTCACGCCTTGGAGGGTTGCCAGCTTCATCAAGCGTTCAATGCGCTATGTGATTCACACATAGCCCCATGTCTCGCAGCTCAGCCTGCACACGAGGGCATCCGCAGATGTAGACACTCATGGCATGGATTTGACGAATCCGCTCAGTCATGAGGCGGTCATTGATGCTTCGTTCGCGGGGTGGACAAGAGCACCACTCGTAGTAGCCACTTATCTCTTCGCAATTGTTAAAAGTTTTTCGCACATATGCAATCACAAATCACTTTGGTCTCTAGACTAGCGAATTGTCGTAAACAATGGGACCCAAAATGAAGGTTAATCAATCAGTCAAGAATCAGCAAATACAAACGCCTAGTGAAAACTCAAATTTAAATCATAACAACACAAAAGAGCTCAACAAGCAAGAATCTTTCACTAGCCCATCATCATATTTTATGTGGATGCCTGGGCAAAAAGAGAATGCTTCATTAGCTCCAGGCGATGTGAGTGCACCATCAACTACAACAACGATTTCTCAAAAACTTCGAGATCAATACCAAGGATTTCAAGAAGCAGTCACGGCATCAATTATGCCGGCATTCGATCCAATCATATTTAGATCGATACTAAATGTACAAAGTGAAGTTATAAAAAACCATCTATTTTTAAACAAAAATAAAAAAGAATTGAATTCTGCTCAACTTCCATTGAAGCCTGTATTTTTTCCAGTAGAGGATGCTGAGTTAGTGAAAAATTTTCTAGATGGAAAAAATTTTGACGACAAAACTTTTGATGGTCTAATCAATAAAATGGTTGATGTTGATGGCTACGATGGTGCGACATCATCAGCAACGATTGAAAGCGTTACCACCGATATCAAAGAAGGATATTTAAATCTAAAACAAGATGAACAAGCAATTGCGATGCTGTTAGCACGAGCTTGCTTTATTCCGTTGCCGCCTGATGACGATTTGCATGCTGAGTTTGTAAGTCAGATGTTTCCAAAATTAAAGAATCTAGAAATTGATATACATGGTTTGCCGGGAAAGAAAACGGGATTTGCGGACAATGCGCGATTGAAGGGTTTTGATGGTCAGATTTCTGCGTCAGATATCGTTCGCCTGTTGAATGTATTTAAACCTAGCTCAAATCATCAGTTTACTGTTGCTGCGTGTTATGGAGGAGATGAAACTCCTTCAGGTGTCCCGCTTCAGTCCCGTATTGGAAATCATCGTGAGAATACATTAGCAGTCGCTATCTCTGAACAGTTGAAACGAGAGTTTCCATCCGCACCTTCAGTAGTACGTGCCACTCAAGGCGTGATGGCAGTTGGACCTCAACTGAACAGCTTCAGTGAAGATAATTGGGCGGACATTGGAGAGCCTTATGCTAAGTTTGGTTTGCCAGAGCTTCTGCAAGCAAAACTTGGGCATCATATTATGTTTGACGAAATTCAGCCGCATCGTTTTTCCAAACCTGCAGCAGATGTGACCGTCTATTACCCAAACAGTTCTAATCCCCACCTTCATGGCGATAAGCTTCTGTCATCCGACCCACAAGGGTTTAAAAGTGTTAAGACTCAATCGGAAGTAATTATCACATCATCGGTGGATATACAGACGGATCCGACATTGAATGACCATAATGACCATAATGGATTAGTGACAGAGGACAAAGAACTTGGCCCCATGGTTAAGGGAGATGAGTTGCCAATTTTATTACCTAATATGTCTTATTTGAAACATCTTGATCCGATGCCGATCCTAAAGGTGGTCAATGGTCAACCGCGAGAAACTCAGATTGAATTAAATGACCTCCCTGCTCTGAGCTTGGCAGACTCAATGAAATTCCCACTTGGTTCTGACCGAAATTGGGAGGGTAAATGGGCTCCGAGTGATGAAAATATAGTCAGTCGAAGTATTGGTACAAGTACCTCTGAAAGTAGTAAGTTTGAAAAGTTTACTCAAACAACCCCCGTGCCGGAGCGTATAAGAGAGATAAGTGAAACGGCGAATGATACCTACCCTAATAAGGCTAGATATCATGACATAAAAGCTGTACCGGCAGAAATCATAAGAGGGGTGAATAAGGATAAGGTTGGTGTTAATCAAGGCACGCAGACTATTGTAAATGGGGTGTTACCTTTTGGGGTTATCAGCGATCAAATAAAACCGTACCCGATCGATAGACCAGATTGGTTTGGTAATGAGCCTGCAGGTGCTGATGCACGTTACACCGTATCCCCTGAAAGGCAAAGAGAAATAGATGCATGGGATGAGGAACGGACGAGACGACTATTAATCAATTCCCAAAACCAAAATTTTTAGAGTTATTAATATCTTAAGGTTGCCAAATATGTCGTCATCCAAGATCATCGGTGCTACTCCGTTGGCTAACGTTCCAAGCCACGTTATTGGCGATCACAAACAGACGAGTAGTCAAGAGCCGGTGCAACAAAGAAATGCCACCGATTTTCCCTATAACCCCGCTGAGCGAAATCTCCAAAATATTTCGAGTCAGCCAACTTATAAAGAAGCTTTCGTAAGCGGACTGAAGTTTGCAGCGCAAACAGTTCATCATGCGCTCCCGATGGATATGGGAAAGATGGAGGAGTTAAAGAGAATCAAAGAACATGTTGAAGAGCATGTAAGAAACGCGGGTTTGCCACCGAGAATGCCAGCGCCGAAACGAGCATTTTTTCAACCGATAAACATACCTAGTGAGGGTGTCGTTACATTTCCTAATCCGGAAATTATTGATTCAAAGGAAAGCGCAGAACTACATTTAAAAAGAATTTCTGCACCCGCTGTTGAAAAGTCTCCATTCGTTCATGCAATTCTTCAGCCGGAGGGGATAAACGTTGACAATCTTTGTAACTTCTTTTCCTCGTTTTCGGAAGGGTTAGGCAAGGTCTTCGGAGAAGATAAGGGGATAGAAGCGATACAGAAAAAAATGTGCGAGATAAAGAGTATTCTTGTCGAGGCAATACTTAAGCGATATAAGTTGTATGACGATAATCATCGCGATGATATGAATTTAAGATACTTAAGTCAAGGGCAGCTGCACAATTTGGTAGCAGATTTTTGTCGCGACATATCAAAAGTAGCAAACCATGAAGCTAAAAGGAAAGGTCTAGCACCAGAAGTAAAACATCAGTATGAAACGCTTGCCAACTATATGACGGAGCTCAAACGTACATTTTCATCCCATGCACATCCACATATTATCTATGAATCGGTTGAGTATAAGCGCGCCGTCGAAAGTTTGGCTTCTGAATTGGAACGTTTTCGTGAAACACCAGGCTATGAAGAAATCATGAAAAAAAATAATTATATTGGTGCAGGGGTGTCCATCGGAGTTAATCAAAACGCCAATTTGAAAGCACTTTTGACCATTGGAAAATCAGCATTTGAGCAAAGCACAACAGTGCGCGATTATGAGCAAGCTGTTACTAGATTGAAAGGTGTACGACTGGCCGGTATTGCCCAAGCCATGCTTGGGGCCGAGCATCAAGGCCCAGTAGGGGTGACAAAATTTGAGCAGAGTTTTAGCTACAATGATGGAACAACTTTTAAGGCTGAAAATCTTTTTGATAGAGAGCTAGGAAAAGAATGGCTCGCAGCGCTAAAACGTACTCATTGGCGAGGTTTTAATAGCCAAGGACCTAGCCTAAGAGCCCGTACAGCTACAATCACACATGTTAAAAATGTAATTGGATCAGTACTTTTTGGGGAAGAGCAGAAATCTGCTGATAAGGGAAATTATATTACTACCGAGAAAACAGAACTCGGGAAGTATAATGAAAAATATGCCCAATCGATCGTGCACCAGTTGGACGGGTCGAATGATACAAGCAAATTTTTCGAGGCTCTTGCACAGAAATTTCATCCAAGCATGGGCGACAGAATGGATGCGTTAGATCAATTAACTGATTACAAGGCAAAAGATATTAATAGGATAATGCCAACATCAAAGTTCCCTGAAAAAATATCTGGTTTGCCAAGAACAGAAATGGGCGAATTTGGCAAACAGGTAACAGGGCCACAATGGCAATTCGAGAGTGCAACTGTTGCTACAGCAACCTTGCAAGCAGATGAATTTGATGCAAAAACGACCAAGGCTGCCCCAACTGGAAGGGATCATCCGGTAGCCACAGCTTCCGCTACAACGAGCGCAGTATTTCGTAAATCAGCCAATGATCAGCAGCGACATCAAGCGCCAACCGCACTTTTGCGTATCGGTAAAGATTTACCATCTGCAATTTTTCGTGTGTTAAATGAGTGTAGAGAAATATATTCCGAATCAAATCCATCCTCTCAAAACGGAGAGCATCCATTTCTGACAATACGAAATCATTATGACTTAAAGGGTGTAGTGCCGCTAGTTTCTGATGATTGGAGTCCCGATGACGCTGAGCAGGGGCTTTATGGGGCGCAGGAGAATATGTCTCCGCAATTGCGTGCTTGCATAGCCGGGATGAGGATAAGTAGAGATGATGGTAGCCCCCTGCTGCAGGCGACAACATTTGTCGAGAAAATCACGAGTAATTTCATATCAATTGAAAAAGAGATCAAGGATTTCTTTGCAATTTCTAATGAGGCATTTTCAAAATTTAATAATGGCACCTCAGAAAGTCGAAAAGAAAGTTTGAAAAATTTTTCTGATATGAATATGCAATATTTCGGTGGAGCATACAAACTACCTAAAACATTAAAGTCAGATGACATCAAGTTGTTTTACGGGCACATTTATAATCAGTTGACTATGGCGGCGGTTGAAAATGCGGCATATGCCTCCGTTGCTAGGTTGGAAGGCGCCAAGCAACTGGCGACTGCTCCGTCAGAAAAGAAAGAGGAATTTCGCATAGCTGTTAATAAGAATAAAGAACTCTACGATAGAATTAATACTTTTTTGTCGGGTGACTATTTAATGATGAATATTATCCAACAGAGAGAGTTTTCTGAGGTGTACGCTGCGGGAAATAGTGAAAAAAACGAGTGGCGGCTGCGCGGATCTTTCGGCGTTGATATGGGGCAGCTCGCCGGAAAGTACGGAGATAATATTCCAAAATCATCGCTAGCCCCGCAATCAGCAGTGTGTTCATTTGAATATAAGTATTTGAATGTGTTGAGCAACATCAATCCTATGCGGGTGGGGCGTCAGCATGTACTGACATTATTTGCGGCGGCAGGCATTCCTATCGCGAGTGTTGCAAAACCGCTAATGCAGGAATTAAAGGCCATGCTCGGAAAATCACGCATCGAAAAACAGCAAGAGCAAGCGTTACGAGAATTGATAGAGATTACTAAAGACCTTGAGCAGTCACCAATGGACATGGTATTTGGTCGAAGCGGTGCTGGGGTGGAGTATACGTATACGGTCCCGGCTGGCGTCGAAAATCCAGCAAGAACGCTGTCGTCACAGCGAGAGGTGAAATTTCAATCGACCAATCTAAGTGTTTCATTCTTGGGTGATGTACTCAAGCCTGTGACCCCAATCGGTATAATCGAAATGGGCACTTCCACGGCGATCGAAGCCAAGATTCCAGTTAGTACAGAATTTGGTGAAAACCCAGCCGATATGGTGCTATCAATGAACAAGATGGGGCCGAAGATTGGTATTAAAGCCACGGGTGAAATGCATCCTTTTGAGCAAATTCGTCAAAACTTCTTAGCTCCTGAAGGGGAAGTTTTTTTGAATTCGTTGATGTCTAGTCGTAATGCGCTCATAAAAAGCTTAGAGTTATTTCGTCAAGCGGCGGTTAATGACCCAAAAATTCCGCAAACTGAATTTCACACACTGTTATATGGTGGTGGTATTCATGGCGAAAATATTCGTCAAAATATCAAAGTGGCTGAACATATTTCTCCAGATTCATCAAAGGATGTATTTAATGTTCCAAAGCTTAATGAAGGAATTTATGATTCACTTATAAAAAAAGCTAAAGAGTGGCCCCCGTATGACGCGAAATTAGATGAATTACTTTGCAAAATGACACCTAAGGAACAACTTGATTTTTACACTCAAGACCCAAAGGGGCAGCAGCTGTTAACAAATTTTTTCAGTGTATTTAATACTGCAAATTTACATCTATCAGTGCTCAAGGGGGCGTATTCGATAGGCTATACCAATACACCTAACAAAGCAATGATACAAAATCTCCCAGTTGCAGGGCAAGCTCATAGCATAAATAAACGAATTATGGATGCTATAAAAACGTTAAGACCTTTACCACCTGCTGCTCCGATGAGCCAAGCATACCAACGGGTCAAAACAAATTCAGTGCTAGGAAAGAAAATAGAATTCCCTACAGTCTCTATTCAGAGGAAAACTCAGAAAAAAGAAGTAGAGGTTCCTGCAAAGTTTATAACACCTGATTCTTCTGCAGCAAAGATGAAAACTGAAACGCTTTCTGCCGAAAGACCTCAGGTTGAAATAAATTCTACGAGTGCTATGTCGCAGTCAGGTTTAGTCAAGAACTTAACACATACAGATCTCATGTATCTTATTGCGGAGAAAGCAACCCAGCTCGGATATTTTAATACCGATTTGGGAGATATCCATGTTATCGCAGCGGCAAATGCAATTTCGAAAAGATATGGCGTTAATGTTTCTATCATTAATGAAGCTGAGGAATTATTGCAAGAATCTCCAGCTACGAATAAAGATGCCAGAACTTTGACGTTAAAGCAAACCGTAATGCAAGATGGTGAGGGGCATAAAGTTAACCACTATATTCCGAAACTATCTAATGGAAATTGGGGGCAAACACCTGCGGATGGGGATTGTTTTTATTCTGCGTGTTTACAAGCACTTCGAGATGTCGGCATGGTGGATGTTGACAATCAGTCACTCAATGTAAAAATGCTGCGAATCATGACAGCCAATGAAATATTGGTCAATCCAACAGAATATTCGGATAGTATTACCGACGAACACAGTTTCCAAGAATTATTCTCCATCGAACGTAATAATGCTGAGAATAAATTACAGCTTTACAGAGAACATCAATCTCAAGTCGAAGGTCTGGTGGACTCATCCGTATGTTTTGCTGAGTCTAATGGCAAGTTAGTCATAAACACACGACTTTAACGGTGGGCGTGCAACGTTGTGGGCCTGCACGTTGTGCTGACCTGCCCCCACTAGCCGTACCACTGAGTTAGAAGTTAGTCCGAGGGGTCAAGGTTATTCCAAAACTTGATGGTTTGTATTTGCAGCAGCATTGGAATTAATCCGATGCTGCTGCGCGAATTGAGCCGGTGGTATTCGACCCAAGCTGCTGTGTGGCCTGACTTCGTTGTAGTCCCTGCGCCACTCAGCGATGCATGTTCTGGCCTGTGGCAATGTCTGGAACCATTGCTCGTTCAAGCACTCGTCACGAAACTTCCCATTGAAGCTCTCGATGTAGCCGTTTTGCATAGGGCGTCCTGGCTGAATCAAGATGTGCCTCACGC
>JACCDG010334792.1_pt1 | contig 15400 bp, 15 predicted proteins | sample 7442471 | NCBI WGS metagenome assembly JACCDG01 (sample SAMN15323444, study PRJNA562643) | freshwater metagenome | isolation source: river surface water | place: USA:Blue River Watershed | collected 2017-08-17
AACCTCTACAAAGACCCCGCCATCAGCGGCACGCCCGACACCATGACCACCCAATACAACCAGCTCATCGAAGACTGGGTGGGTGATAAGGTGATCGATCAGGTCGAGCGTGAATCTAAATACGCCGAGCGCCGCGCAGCGGTGCAAGCCTTTAACGCCAAGAGCAAAACCCGCAAGCGCGGTATTGCGCTCGTGCCTTTGAAGTTCGGTATCAGCTTCACAGCCACCCACTTGAACCAAGGCGGCGCGCTGCTGGTGGTGTACATGGACGGCTCTGTGAGCTGTAACCACGGCGGCACAGAAATGGGCCAAGGCCTGAACACCAAAATGGCGCAGGTGTGTGCCGATGGTTTGGGCATCAGCGTGGACCATGTGCGCATCACCGCGACCGACTCGCAAAAAGTGCCCAACGCTTCGGCCACCTCCGCATCAAGCGGTGCCGACATCAACGGCGCAGCCATCATGAATGCGACCATGCAAATGCGTGAACGCTTGAAGCCCGTGGCCGCCCGCATGTTGGGTTGCGCCGAAGGCGATGTGACTTTTGCGAACAACGAAGTGCACGGTGGCGGCAAGTCGGTCAAGTGGGCCGACGTGACCAAGCAAGCGTGGCTCGACCGCGTGGGCTTGTCGGTCACGGGCTTCTACATGACACCCGAAATCAAATACGACTTCACCACCCTGAACGGCCGTGCTTTCTATTACTACTGCTACGGCGCTGCCGTGAGCGAAGTAGAGATCGACACCCGCACGGGCGAATGGTGGCTCAAGGCTGTGGACATCGTGCACGACGTGGGTCGCAGCATCAACCCCGCATTGGACAAAGGCCAAATCGAAGGCGCTTATGTGCAAGGCATGGGCTGGCTCACCATGGAAGAGTGCATTTGGGACAAAAAGGGCAAGCTGCTCACACATGGCCCCAGCACCTACAAAATCCCAGTGGCGGGTGACATTCCAGAACACTTCAACGTGTCCTTGTTCGACAACGCCAACCTCAAGCCCACGCCTTTCAACAGCAAGGCCACGGGCGAGCCGCCATTGATGTTGGGCCTGTCTGCCTTCTTCGCCCTGCGCGATGCGGTGGCTGCCAGCGCCGACCACAAAGTGGTGGTGCACATGGATGCACCTGCCACGCCCGAGCGCATCTTGATGGCGTGCGAGGCTGTCAAAGCGCAAGCGGCTGCGTAAGCGCTGTTGCGTTTCGTCTTGCTTGACATTGCGTGCCTCGCCACACCGCTGAACTCTTGAACCAACTCCAACATGCCGATGGCGTGTTGGTGTCGGTCGACAGTGTGCAGGGCTCGGGCCCACGGGAGGTGGGCGCTTGGATGGCGGTGTTCCCGCAAACCTTGGTCAACACCATTGGTGGCGGACATTTGGAATTTCAAGCGATCACAGAGGCGCGTTCTTTGTTAGCGTCTGCGCATGTCAACCCTGCTCACAACGCTACATCGTCACTCACCCACGAAGACAACGCGCTTACCACACGTTACGCCCTCGGTCCCGCCTTGGGGCAATGCTGCGGCGGCGTGGTGCATTTGAAGTTTGAGCGCATCAGCGCCGCCGATGCATCGGCACTCAAACAACGTTTGTTGGCGAAGGGGCAACCGCTTGCACTGTTTGGCGGTGGTCATGTGGGCCGTGCTTTGGTCAACGTGCTCAGCACCTTGCCCTACAACGTGCAGTGGGTGGACAGCCGCGATGAAATCTTTCCAGCACAACTCCCCCCCAATGTGATGTGCGAACACTCTGACCCTGTGCATGCGGCTGTGGCCGATTTGCCCAGCGGTGCGAGCGTGCTGATCATGAGCTTTAGCCATGCCGAAGATTTAGATGTGGTGGCTGCGTGTTTGAAGCGCCAACGTCTGCACGGTGATTTGAAATTTGTGGGCCTCATAGGCAGCAAAACCAAGTGGGCCACTTTTCAACACCGACTCGAAGCCAAAGGTTTTACTGCCGATGAGTTGGCTTTCATCACATGCCCTATTGGCGTGAGCGGGATCACGGGCAAAGAGCCTGAGGTGATTGCGGTGTCGGTGGCGGCGCAATTGTTGCAACAGCGACACTGATTGCAGCCAGATGGCACGATTGCTAAAACAGCAACTCCTTCAACTCAAAAAAGTCAAACCCTCGGTTTTCCCCTCCCAAACACTTCTGCAAAAAATCTTCTGTCTTACGGTAATAAATCATTTCACTTTCCCAGCTGTAGTTGCTGTGACCTTCGTTTTTGAATCGAACAAATTCAACGGGCTTACCACTGGCTTGGAGTGCGTCCACCATGCGAATTGATTGATCGACTTTGACGCGAATATCTCTGTCGCCATGAAATATCAACAAGGGTTTTGTGGCTTGTGATGCGCGATACAAAGGCGATTTACTGTCCATCGCTTGGCGATCACTGGGCCTGCTTGGATCCCCCACGAAGTCATGCCATTTGTGAAGCCCAAATGTCCATGAAGGTGGTGCATGCTCTATCAATCTGGCCAGATCCGACACGCCACCCATACTGATGGCACACGCGAATTTCTCGGGTGTGAATGTCAACCCAACCAAGCTGGCATAGCCACCGTAGCTGCCACCCATGATGGCAATTTTGTTTGGGTCTGATATACCTTGCTGAATCAGCATGTCCACGCCATCCAGCAAATCGTTTTGCATCTTGCCTGCAAATTCTCCGCGCGCTGCATCTTTAAATGCACGGCCATAGCCGCTAGAGCCACGGAAATTCACCCGCAAAACCGCGTAACCACGGTTCGCCAAAAAAAAGGGCATGGAGTCGTTCACCATCGTGTCACGAGTCCATGGTCCCCCGTGCACATACACCACTGTGGGCATAGGATGCTGCTTCGGTTCATGTGGCAGGGTCAGGTAGCCATTCAGGGGCAATCCATCACGGCTTTTAAATTGCAGGGGTCGGGTGATTGGCAGGGGACTGATGGCATTGATGCGTGAGCGAGAGAGTTCACTCAAAATCGTCCATTCATTTTTAATCTGGTTGTACATCACGTTTTGACCGCCGTTGTCTCGTACGACCACACCAGTTAACACGTTATCGTCTCGACTGATACTTATTGGGAAAAATCGGGCAGCGCCTTGTGCCATGAGTTGTTGCATGGCTGACTCGAGGCGTTTGTCAAAGGTGTGAATTTCTTGGTCTGCGGGATCCAATGTAACCATCAAAGGTTTATGTGTTTTCGCGCTAATGAACACAGAACTCAAATCGACGCGTGCATCTTCAAAGAAAACTGTTTCGCTGCCATCTTCTAAACTTAAAGCGACCAAAGCCAATTTGTCGCGCCCTCTGTTGGACAGTGCCCATACAGAATTTAGATGGGGGTTCCAGCCTAAAACGTTTACTTCGTCCGTTTGACTGACACTGAAGATTTGCTTCCAAGTTTCGCGATCATTTGGGGTGTACTTTTCAATCAACCAATGACGATCGGCCTTGCGTGAACGTCCCACCAAGATGCCCTGTTCATTGGTAAACCATGTCGCGACATCGCCTGGGTTTTGCATCACAAGATCGATTTTTCCGCTCTCATACCGATATCGATATAAGTCTGATACACGCGATTCGCGCAGATTGCTTGTGAATAAAAAATCCAAGCTATCAGGAATGAGTGCAAGTACGTTTGCCGCAGCTTGAGTGTGTGGCGTTAGGTCTTTGATAGAAAGATCGGGGTTATCGGTGTCGAGTTCAAAAATGTGATTTGCTTCGCTGCCAGGAATGCCAGCGCTCACCAGTAAATGACGGCTGTCTTGGGCCCAAAGCGGTGCGCCCATGAATTTGTAGCTGTGGGTGACCTGGGTCTTTAAGTTTTTCACAAAAATTCCTGGCCCCAAACCCTTTCGCGCTATCCACGACAAACGCTCGCCGTCTGGCGAAATTTGGTAGTTGCCACTGCCGTTCCATGGCGCCACATATTCACGAACTGGAACCAATGCATATGGCCGTGGTTGATTGTCATGATGAAGTTGTGTCGATAGGGTGCTACAGGAGCAAAGGGATGTGAAAAGTAAACAAAGGCTTAGAAGACGTAGGTTCATGTGTGCCCTTCGGTGTGTTCAGTTACAGAGGTGTTTTTGAATTCCAAAATATCACCTGGTTGGCAATTCAAGGCGATGCAGATTTTTTCTAACGTTTCAAACCGCACGCCCTTGACCTTGCCAGATTTCAATAGAGAGACGTTTTGTTCGGTGATGCCAATCTGAATGGCCAATTCGCGTGAGCGAATCTTGCGTTTCGCCATCATCACATCGAGGTTAACGATGATGGGCATTAGATAAAGCTCCGGTTTTCAGCTTGAATTTCTTGCGTCCACGTCAGCAAATAGCTGGTGAGCAAAATCACACCGCACAGCAAAAGTGAAAGTAGATCGTGGGCATTGAACTGCCATTTGCTGACTTGTTCACTGACAGGAAGGTGTGCTGTGAGCCAATATGTATGTATTGGGCGACTTAAAACACTCAGCAGTTCGCAAGCGATACCCGTCCAAGCGCCCCAGTTCAATCTTTGTATGGCAGTTGGTGTAAACGCATGTTCTTGCATGATTTCACCCAAACTACGCCAACAAAATATGACGGCTATGACCAAAACGCTCCATAGTGTCAGATCTAGTCCTAACGCCATCATGCGCGAGCTGCTGGGTAGTTGGCTCAAGTCACGTTGAAGATAAGCCCCCATGTTGTGAATTACGCGCTCGCTGTCGGTCCACCACATCAAGATTTGTATCAACACCCACAAGGAGTAGGTGACAGCCATCAACTGCAAACCATGTCCAGTCCATCTCAGTTTGGTGCGTGCGTTGTTTGTTGCTTTATTGTTCGATGTCATATTTAAGTCTCCTGCTTGGGTGGGGAGACTTAAATTTATTGTTTAACGATAAGCATTGTTTAAGTTGCAATAAAAAATTACTGTAATTTCAAGTTGTTTTCAGTGAGTATGGTTTGTGCGGCTTGAAGCCAAAAAGTTCGCAGGCCTGTTGCATCGAGGTATTGACGACTCAATCTTTCATCACTTCGCTCATCAACGCCCGCACTTTATTCAGCCACGGTGTTTCTGTGCGTGAGGCAATGGTGACCAAGCCAAACCTGGCCTTGGCATTCAATGCGGGGGTGATCGGTAGCTCAACCAAATCGGGTGCAGAGGCGCGAATTGCCAACACGATGGCATTGCTGCTACGCGCTACATCCAGGAGGCTTGAAATTTCTTCGCAGCGCAAATTCACCAACTGATTGGGGTGTGCCTCTGTGCCATAGCGCTCCATCAACACGCGCGCCACTTCATCGCTCAACGGTGTCGATGCAACAGGATATTCGCGCACTTGTGCAAACGACACTTGGCGCTTTTTTGCCAGCGGGTGGCCAGCGCGGCACATGAAGGCACCTTTCATTTCTTGCACCGCATCGACTTTCAAGTCGGGTGCGGGCTGAAGTGAGCGAATGTCCAAAATCAAGGCATCCAGCAAACGATCGCGCAGAGCTTGCACCAGCAACGCAGTGCTGCCGCGTGAAATGTCGATGTGCGCTTGTGGATGCTCGTTGGCCATGACCATGAGCAATGGCGTCATCAGCATGGCACCTGGGCCAGAGCCCATGCCCACGCGAAACTGGCCCATCTCCCCACTTTGCAACTGCTTGCCGATGCGCTTGAGTTCGTCTGCTTCATCAATGAGGACACGGGCACGTTGCACGATCTGTGCGCCAAATGCGGTTAGCTCGTTGCGACGTCCGATTCGGTCAAACAAAGCATGCCCCAGCTCATCTTCGAGGGCTTTGATGCTTCGGCTGAGGGCTGGTTGTGTCAGATACAGCTTGTCCGCGGATTGGCTGAACGAGCCGCTGTTGGCCAATTCGATGAAATGCTTGAGTTGAACCAGAGTCATGGCGTTTCCAATCTATGCATAAAAGTTATGCTGAGTTGCATAAGAATGCATTGGACATTATAAAAATCGTTTTTTACGATGCCAGCACAACAACCACTTTTGGAGTCGAGACATGGCCAATCTATTTAAAACTTGCACTGCGGTGCTCAGCGGACTGCTATTTGCGGGCGCTGTGGCTGCCCAGACTTATCCCAGCAAACCTGTCACCTTGATGGTGCCGTATCCAGCGGGTGGTTTGTCTGATGTGATTGCACGCACGGTCAACAACACCTTGTCTAAAAACTTGGGTCAGCCCGTCATTGTTGAAAACTTAGGCGGCGCCAGTGGCTCGATCGCAGCGCAGAAGGTGTTGAACTCACCCGCAGATGGTCAGATTATTTTTCAAGGTTCGCCCAATGAGTTAATCCTCGCGCCGCTGGCTATTTCTGCCGTGAAATTGAAGAGCGAAGACTTCCGCTTGGTGCAAATGATTGCCACTGCACAAATTGGCTTCTTAGCCCGCAAAGATTTGCCCGTGAACAATGTCGACGAGTTTGTGGAGTACGCACGCAAGCAAGCCAAAGAGGGCAAGCCCATCACCTACGCCAGTGTGGGGCCTGGCTCGTTCTATCACCTGTTGGGCGAGCACTTGTCCAAAGTCACCAACATTCCCATGACGCATGTGCCCTACAAAGGTGCTGCACCTGCCAACCAAGATTTGTTGGGCAGCCAAGTCGACATCTTTTTAGCGCCTTATGGCAAGGCTTATGACGAGATGCACAAACAAGGCAAGCTCAAAGTGTTGGCCATGCTCAACCCCGAACGTTTGGAGTCAGTGAAAGACTATCCAGCCATCAGCGAGAGCAAGTCGTTGAAGAATTTCACGTTCAGCATTTGGACGGGCTATTTCGTCAAGAAAGAAACGCCCGAGCCAGTGGTGCAAGTGATCCACAAGGCCATCACCGATGCGCTGAGTGATCCAGCCGTGCGCAGTGGCTTGGAAGCCAACAGCCAGTTGGTAGCCAAGCCTTTGTCATTGCAAGCGGTCGACAAAGCTTATGCCGATGGCACAGCGCAGTTCCGCGCGATTGCCAAATCCATCAACTTGCAACCGCAGTGACATGACGTATTTGCGCGATGCCATCAGCAGCCGAGTGGGTGAGTTTATTCAGTTGCGCCGTGACATTCACCAGCACCCCGAGCTGGCGTTTGAAGAGCACCGCACGTCTGACTTGGTGGCCGCCAAGTTAGAGAGCTGGGGTTATGCCGTGCATCGCGGCTTGGGCGGTACAGGCGTGGTGGGCACGCTGACGCGAGGCAACAGCTCACGCCGCTTGGGCTTGCGAGCCGACATGGACGCACTGCCCATTCAAGAAGCCACAGGCGTGGCGTGGTCGAGTAGCAAGCCAGGCCTCATGCACGCGTGTGGCCACGATGGACATACGGCCATGTTGTTGGCTGCTGCCAAAACCATAGCCAGCGATGCCAAGTTTGAAGGCACGTTGAACTTGATTTTTCAACCCGCCGAAGAGGGCGGTGGCGGCGCGGTGCGCATGATGGCCGATGGTTTGTTTGAAGCGCACCCGTGTGATGCGGTGTTTGCCATGCACAACATGCCGGGCGTACCGCAAGGCCACTTTGTGTTTCGTGATGGCGCGGCCATGGCGTCGAGCGACTATGTGACCATTCGCGTGCATGGCACGGGTGGGCACGGGGCCATGCCGCACCGTGCGGCAGACCCTTTGGTGGCCGCATCGTCAATCGTGATGGCGCTGCAAACCATCGTGGCTCGCAATGTCGACCCATTGCACACTGCGGTGGTCACTGTGGGGGCAATGCACGCAGGTCAAGCCAATAACGTCATTCCCGCCTTGGCGACCCTAGAGCTGAGTGTGCGTGCGCTCGACCCCGATGTGCGTCGATTACTGGAACAGCGCATCAAGGCCTTGGTCATGGCGCAAGCCGAAAGCTTTGGTGTGACTGCTGACATTGATTGGCGGCCTGGCTACTGCGTGTTGGTCAACACCGAAGCAGAAACCAACTTTGCGCGCCAAATCGCATTGGACTTGGTGGGCGCTGAGCACGTGACCTTGCATGGCCCCGCACTGACGGGCAGCGAAGACTTTGCCTTCATGCTCGAAAAAATTCCCGGCAGCTATTTGCTCATCGGCAATGGTGACGGTGATTCAGCAGGCGCGTGCATGGTGCACAACCCTGGCTACGACTTTAACGACGACAACATCGCCACGGGCGCGGCTTATTGGGTGGCGCTGGTAGAGAGGTATTTGTCTGCCGTTTAGAATGGTTCTAAATTTAATCGACCACGCGTCGACGTGTTGACCGGGAGAGACTGCCAGCGCCTTGTGCGTGTGGGCAGCGCCGAAGGAGCAACCGCCCCGGAAACTCTCAGGCAAAGGGACCGGTCACACGAAAACTATCTCTGAAGAGCTACTGGCGCTTACGTCCGTCAGTGCACCGAAGGAGCAAGCAAGCAGCAGCGCTGTTTGTGAATCTCTCAGGTCAAGATACAGAGGGGGCGCATTGGGCACGCGACTTGCGTGCTTGGCGCATCACCCCTTGACGTCTTGAAAGCTCTCGATCATGAAATCAATCGCAATCATTGGTGGCGGCATCACTGGCGTCACCACCGCTTACGCCTTGGCCAAACGTGGCTTTGACGTCACTTTGTTTGAACGTCACCGCTACGCTGCTATGGAAACATCGTTTGCCAACGGTGGCCAGCTCTCGGCATCCAACGCCGAGGTGTGGACGCACTGGAGCACCATTCTCAAAGGTTTGAAGTGGATGCTCAAAAGCGATGCACCGTTGTTGGTCAATCCCGCACCGACTTGGCACAAGCTCTCTTGGTTTGCAGAGTTCATCGCGGCCATGCCTCACTACGAACGCAACACCGTCGAGACCGCGCGCATGGCCGTGGCAGCGCGTCAGCATTTGTTTGCTTGGGCAGCCGAAGAGGGTATTGACTTCGATCACAAACGTGAAGGCATCTTGCACATCTATCGCGACAAGAAAGGCTTTGACCACGCAGGCAAGGTGTCAGAGATGTTGGCCAAAGGCGGCTTGCCACGCCGTGCGGTGACGCCTTCAGAGATGAAAGCCATTGAACCCACCTTGGCGGGGACGTATTACGGTGGCTACTTCACCGAGAGTGACTCGACAGGTGATATTCATAAATTCACCAACGGACTGGCTGCTGCGGCAGCACGTTTGGGTGTGCGTACGCTGTACGGCCAAGATGTGAAAACCGTGCAAAGCAACGGCCAACAAGCGGTGATCACTGTGGCCCAAGCAGATGCAGCGCCCTGCGTTCACACCTTTGATGGTGTGGTCGTGTGTGCGGGTGTGGCCAGCCGCGACTTTGCAGCGCAATTGGGCGACCGTGTCAATATCTACCCCGTCAAAGGCTATTCCATCACCGTCAACTTGAACGACGAAGCCAGCCAGATGGGGGCCCCCAATGTCAGCTTGCTCGATGACGAGACCAAGCTCGTCACCAGCCGTTTGGGTGTGGACCGTTTCCGTGTGGCGGGCACGGCCGAATTCAACGGTGTGGATCGCGATATCCGCGCGGACCGCATTCGCCCCCTCATTGCGTGGGTGGAACAGTGTTTCCCCAACATCAACACCCGCTCGGTCGTGCCTTGGGCAGGCCTGCGCCCCATGATGCCCAACATGATGCCGCGTGTGGGCAAGGGCAATGCGGCCAACGTGTTCTACAACACAGGGCACGGCCACTTGGGTTGGACCTTGTCGGCGGTGACGGCTGATATGTTGGGCAACGTGGTGGCAGACACCGCCCGTGCGGTACAAGTCACAGGCCACTTGCAAACGGTTTAATCCTTTAAAGCACCCTGCATGGCTCAAGCCTTGCTAGGGTTTGTCCGAGACTTGCACGCTTTGACTGGCGACAAAAAGTGTATACACTTCATGTCACCTGTCGCAGCGGAGCAGGCCTTGGTGTCGAGGCCTTGTTCGCGACCCTCGTGTCATTCACAGCGCCCGCAGTGGTGAATGGCAACTTCGTATCAAGTGACTGAGGTCTCGACATGGACGCATATTTCTTAGACTGGGCCAACCTGCTGCTGCGTTGGGTGCACGTCATCACCGCCATTGCGTGGATTGGCTCCTCGTTTTACTTTGTCTTCTTAGACAACAACCTCATCAAACCCAACTCACCCGACCTGCTGGAAAAAGGCGTGGACGGTGCCATGTGGGCGGTGCATGGCGGCGGTTTTTATAACCCGCAAAAGTACATGGTGGCCCCGAAGAAGATCCACACCAAGCTGCACTGGTTCTATTGGGAAAGCTATTCCACATGGCTCACGGGCTTTGGTTTGTTCACCGTGCTGTACTTGTGGAATGCAGGCACGTTCTTGATCGACAAGTCGCTCATGGACTGGTCGCCCGCAGCGGCCATCACCGCAGCGCTGAGCTTCTTGGTGGCGTTTTGGTTCATCTACGACACCGTGTGTCGTGTGTTTGGTTTCCGTGAAAACGGTGAGCGCATAGTGGCCCTCAGCATGATTGTGGTGGTGGCCTTTGCTTCGTGGTTGTCGTGCCAGTTGTTTGCGGGCCGCGCCGCGTTCTTGCTGGTGGGCGCGATGATTGCCACATCCATGAGCGCCAACGTGTTCTTCTGGATCATCCCTGGTCAACGCAAGGTCGTGGCCGCCATGACCTCTGGCGTGGCGATGGACCCCAAAGAGTTGGCCACGCACGGCAAGCGTGGCAAGCAACGCAGCGTGCACAACACCTACTTCACGTTGCCCGTCATCTTTGCAATGCTGAGCAACCACTACAGCTTCCTCTACACGCACGAAAACCACTGGATCATTTTGGTGATGATGATGTTGTCGGGTGCTTTGATTCGCCAGTTCTTTGTGCAACGCCACGGCTACCACTTGGGCCGTGCCAAGAACCCACTGCCATTTGCCATTGCAGGCGTGGTGATTTTGCTCAGTGTGATTGTGTGGATGCGTCCTGCACCTTCTGCAACTGCGGTGGTGAGTCATGCGCCTGTGACGTTTGCAGAAGTCAATGCCATCTTCGTGCAACGCTGCCAAAGCTGTCACGGTGAACAAGTGCAAATGAAGAACGTGCGCTTTGACACGGCAGAGGGCGTCAAGCAACACGCCCTGGGCATTTACCAACAAGCCGTGGTGACCAAGCAAATGCCGATGAACAATGCCACGGGCATCACCGAGGCGGAGCGTGCCACCATCAAGCGTTGGTACGAGGCGGGCGCTGCGCTGAATTGATGCAGCGCAGTGGGTGTATCAAGGCTGCTGTCTATACTGACGCGACTTTGATTCACCTCACAAATCTCCCATGACTTTGCGCTTGTTTGTGGCCTTGGCAGGCTCGCTGTTTGGTGCGCTGGCGCAGGCTGGCGACGTGACGGTGGCCGTCGCCGCCAACTTCACCGCCCCCATGCAAAAAATCGCCCAGGCGTTTGAGCAAGACACGGGGCACAAAGCGCAGCTGGCCTTTGGTGCGACGGGCAAGTTCTACGCGCAAATTAAAAACGGTGCACCGTTTGCCGTGTTGTTGGCAGCGGATGATGAAACCCCTGCACGTTTAGAAAAAGAAGGCTTGACCACGACAGGTACACGCTTTACCTATGCCACGGGTCGCTTGGCGTTGTGGAGCAAGCAACCCAACTTGGTGGATGACAAAGGCGAGGTGCTGCGTAGCAACAGCATTATCAAGATAGCCATTGCCGACCCCAAGCTCGCACCCTACGGTGCGGCAGCGATGGAAGTCATCCAGCACTTAGGCGTGCAAGCCAATGTTGTACTGAAGCTCGTGCAAGGCGAAAGCATCGGCCAAACCTACCAATTCGTCAGTACCGAAAACGCACAGCTCGGCTTCGTGGCTTTGTCGCAAATTTCATTCGACGGGCGCATCACCCAAGGCTCAGCGTGGGTCGTGCCGCAAAGCATGCACGCACCACTCAAGCAAGATGCGGTATTGCTCAACGTGGGTAAAGACAACGCAGCTGCAAACGCGCTGCTGAAATACCTGCAAGGCGATAAAGCCAAAACCATCATTCGCCAATACGGCTACGCCTTGTAAAGTGTGGGCATGAATTTAAGCGCCGAAGATTTTCAAGCCATGGCACTCACGCTGCAACTTGCCAGCGTGACCACTGTGCTGTTGCTGTTGCTCGCCACGCCAGTGGCGTGGTGGCTGGCACACACACGCTCTGCTTGGCGCGCGCCTGTGGCCTCGCTTGTCGCGCTGCCTTTGGTGTTGCCGCCTACCGTGCTGGGTTTTTATTTGCTGGTGGCGCTCGGGCCCAATGGGCCAATCGGTCAGTTCACGCAATGGGCGGGCTGGGGTACGTTGGCATTTAGCTTTTGGGGCTTGGTGTTGGGCTCGATCGTGTATTCGTTGCCGTTTGCCGTGCAGCCGCTGGTCAATGCGTTTGAGGCCATGGGCCCGCGCCCGATGGAAGTGGCCGCCACCTTGCGTGCCAGCAAGTGGGATGCGTTCTTCACCGTGGCTGTGCCGCTGGCCAAGCCTGGCTTTATGATGGCCGCCATGCTGAGCTTTGCGCATACCGTGGGCGAGTTTGGTGTGGTGCTGATGATTGGCGGCAACATCCCCGACAAAACGCGCGTGGTGTCCACCCAAATTTACGGCCATGTGGAGGCCATGGAATACAGCCAGGCGCATGGTTTGGCTGGCGTGATGTTGGTGTTCTCGTTTGTCGTGTTGTTAGGTCTGTCATGGTTTAACCGTCGCGCTGATCAACGCAACAAGGTGGGCGCATGAACATCCATTTGCAGTTAGACATTGCGCGTTCCGACTTTGATGTGTCGGTCGATGTGCAGTTGCCTGCGCATGGCATCACCGTCATCTTTGGACCGTCGGGCTGTGGCAAAACCACTTTGTTGCGATGCGTTGCTGGGTTAGAGCCCCCAGCGCGAGGCGTGGTGCAACTGGGTCACGAAGTTTGGCAGGACGACGCGCAAGGTGTGAACTTGCCTACACATCAACGTGCCTTGGGCTATGTGTTTCAAGAGGCATCGTTGTTTGACCATTTGGATGTCGCTGGCAACTTGGCCTATGGCCACCAGCGTGCCGAAAAATTCAGTCGCAACGCGATGAGCCAAGCTGTGGTGGCGCAAGTCACAGAGCTGCTAGGCATCGGCCATTTGCTCAAGCGACGCAGCCACGAGCTGTCGGGCGGTGAGCGCCAACGCGTGGCCATTGCCCGTGCCTTGGTCACGCAGCCGCGCTTGCTGTTGCTTGACGAACCTTTGGCCGCACTCGACCACGCTCGCCGACAAGAAGTGCTGCCATGGTTAGAAAAACTGCGCGATGACCTCAACATCCCCATGCTCTATGTGACGCATGCGGTGGACGAAGTGGCCCGCTTAGCCGACACCTTGGTGGTGATGCACGAAGGTCGTGTGCAAGCCAATGGCCCTGTGGCCGAAGTGTTGACCCAAGCCAACCTACCCGTGGTGGTGGGCGAGGATGCAGGTGCGTTACTCACAGGCATCGTGCTCAACATCGACACCCAATGGCATTTGGCCCAAGTCGGCTTTGCCGGTGGTGCGCTGTGGGTGCGCGACAGCGGCTTGAGCGTAGGCCAAACCGTGCGCCTTCGCGTGCTGGCCCGCGACGTGAGCGTGACCTTGCACGAAGCCACACACACCAGCATTCAAAACCACGTGCCCTGCGTGGTGGACGCCATCACGCCAGAGGCGCACCCATCACAAATGCTGCTGCGCCTGCGCTGTGGCGACACCGTGCTGCTGGCGCGTGTCACTGCGCGTGGGGTGCATGAGCTGGGGCTGCATGTGGGTATGCAGGTGTGGGCGCAGGTGAAGTCGGTGGCGCTCGTCAAATAAACGCAAGTGTTGATGTGTTTGCGGGCTTAGGCCGACCCGCAAAATTGTGGAATTGCCACAAGTAACATATGTGTTACCATCAACATGCCAATCAAAGTAGAAGAGTACCTGCGCGAGGATGCCTCAAGCCCCTACAAAACTTGGTTTGACAGCTTGCCCGCTCAAGCCGCAGCCAAGGTGACGGTGGCCAAGCTTCGTATGGAGTTGGGCAATACGTCCAGCATCAAGTGGTTTGAAGGTATGGGCGAATACGTCATCGACTGGGGGCCGGGCTATCGGATTTACCTAGCCAAAGACGGTGAAACGCTCATCATTTGTTTGGCGGTGGAACCAAGCGTGGGCAGCAGCGAGACATCGATAAGGCCAAGGTTTTGTTGGCCGAGTACAAAGCTCGCAAAAAGCAAAAAAGGTGAACATGGCACTGACTAGAAACTTCAAAGAAACCGTCATTCAACGCGTGCAGGCTGATGCATCGTTTGCGCAGGCTTTGCTTGATGAAGCGGCCACTTTGTTTTTGAATGGCGAGCCAGAAACCGCACGCCTCATCTTGCGCGACCTCGTGAATGCCACCATTGGCTTTGAGCAACTTGCCACGCTCACACACAAACCCAGCAAGAGTTTGCACCGCATGTTGTCGCCCACGGGCAACCCGAGCATGGACAACTTGGCGGCTATCTTTTTGGCGATGCGCGAGAAGCTGCAAGTGAGCTTGTCTGCCCACTCAGTGGTGGTTTAAAACCACCAAGCCACCGCATAAGGAATCACCACCGCACCCACAATCCCGTGCAGGCCCATGCCTAGGCTGGCATACGCACCCGCCTCAGGGTGCACGCTGAACGCGCGTGAGGTGCCTATGCCATGTGCGGCCACGCCCAGCGCAAAGCCGCGTTGCCACCATTGCGTGACGCGCAACACGTCTAGCACGTAGCGTCCCAGAATAGCCCCCAAGATGCCAGTGCTCACCGCAAAGATGGCAGTCAAAGTGGGTGAGGCTTGCACGCGTTCGGCAATGCCCATCGCAATGGGCGCAGTGACCGACTTGGCCACCAATCCGCGCACCAACGATGCGTCCACACCCAACCACTGCGCCATGCCTACGGCGGTGAAGACGGACGTGATGCCACCCGCCACCAGCGACAACATCAACACGCCCATGCGGCCTTTGAGCGACGCAAAACCTTTGTAGATCGGAATGGCCAGCGACACCGTGGCCGTGCCCAGCAAGAAGTGCACAAACTGCGCGCCTTCGAAATATTTGGCATACGGCATGTCGAGCACGTGGATGCTGAGTGTGACCACCACCACCGCAATCAACACGGGGTTGGCCAGCGGGTTGCGCTGGCTGCGCTCGTACAGCGTGAGGCCCAGCAAATACGCGCTCAGCGTCAGCACCAAAGCCAGCAGCGGGCTGCCCGAGAGGTACACCCAAATGTCAGAGATGGGTGGCAAGTGCGTTTGAAACTCGTTACTCATCGGTCGGCTCCTTTTCGGCCAACACTTTGAGCAAGCCCGCCGTCACCGCCACCGTGGCCACCACACTCACCACCAGCGCTGCGCTGATGGCCCATGCGTTGGCCTGCAATACGGGCAAATAAAGCACCACGCCCACCGACGCGGGGATGAACAACAGCCCCAAGTGCTGCAGGATGCTGC
>JACCDG011415373.1_pt1 | contig 15399 bp, 15 predicted proteins | sample 7442471 | NCBI WGS metagenome assembly JACCDG01 (sample SAMN15323444, study PRJNA562643) | freshwater metagenome | isolation source: river surface water | place: USA:Blue River Watershed | collected 2017-08-17
AGCCCATCACCTTTTCCTTGTGCTCGGCCGAGATCAGCGGGCCGAGGCCGACGCCGGGTTCGTTCGACGGGCCGATCTTCAGGCCTGCCGCCTTCTCGGCGAGGGCCTTCACGAACTTCTCGAAGATGGGGCGCTGCACATACACGCGCTCGGTGCCGAGGCAGACCTGGCCGCAGTTCTCGAAGGCCGAGCGGGTAATGCCGGCAATCGCCTTGTCGAAGTCTGCGTCGGCGAACACGATGCCGGCGTTCTTGCCGCCCAGTTCGAACGACACCGGTCGCACGCCTTTCGCAGCGGCGGCCATGATGGCTTCACCGGTGCGGGTCTCGCCGGTGAAGGTGATGCCATCGACGCCCGGATGGCGGGTCAGGAATTCGCCGGCCGAGTTCGGGCCGAAGCCATGCACCACGTTGTAAACGCCTTTCGGGATGCCGACCTTGTTCATCACCTCGCCCAGCAGGGTGGCCGTGGCCGGCGTTTCCTCGGACGGCTTGACGATGACCGCGTTACCACAGGCCATGGCCGGGCCGACCTTCCAGGTCATCAGCAGCAGCGGCAGGTTCCACGGGCAGACGACGGCGATCACGCCTAGCGGTACGCGCACGCCATAGCTGATCGCGGTGCCACCGTCGGGCGTGGTCATCTGGAAGCTTTCGGTCGGCACGTTCTTCACGACGTCGGCGAAGACCTTGAAGTTGGCCGCGCCGCGCGGAATGTCGATGTGCGACGCCAGCGAGTGCGGCTTGCCGGTGTCGGCCAGTTCAGCCTGCAGGAAGTCGTCGAAGCGGCGGTCGATTTCGTTCGCCACTTCATGCAGCAGTTCGACGCGCTTGACGACCGACAGCTGGCCCCATTCGCCGGTGAGGGCGGCGCGCGCAGCCTTGACGGCGGCTTCGACTTCGGCCTGACCGGCTTCGTGTACATGGCCGATGACGGCATTGCTGACCGGGGTGCGTTTTTCGAAGGTCTTGCCGGTCGAAATGAATTCGCCGTTGATGAAGTTCAGGAACTGTTTCATGGGTCGTCCTTGTTCGGGTTCGATTTGTTGGAGGTATTCGTCCGAGCTTGTCGCTATGGCTGTCGCGGTATCGGTATCAGTATCAAGCCAGGCCGATCGCTGCCAGTCCGGCTTTGGCGCATTCTTCGTCCTGCTCGGCCGAGCCGCCGGAGACGCCGATGCCGCCGAGGCGCACGCCATCCTGCACGATGGGCAGGCCGCCGCCGAAGATCACGAGGCGCGGGCGCTCCGCCAATCCCATGCGCAGCACTTCGTCATTGGCCAGCACTTGTTTCCACATCGCGGTCGGGAAGCCAAAGCTGGCCGAGGTGTAGGCCTTGTCGATCGCGATCTCGACGGAATGCAAAAAAGCACCCGGCATGCGCAGGAAGCCGGCGAGGGTGCCGCCGCTGTCGCAGATCGCGACGTTGATCGCGATGCCGAGGCCCTTCGCATGCGCGATGGCCGCATCCAGTGCGATGGCAGCAGCTTCGGCCGAGATCACGGCTTGCGGGACGCTGGCCGGGGAGGTGAGTTTTGAAGACTGGCTCATGGTGAGGGTGAGGTCAGATTAGGGTGGAGGTTACGGGTGTGGTGCGATACTGTCCAATACTGATTTTTTGATTCACAATACCTTTTCGGTATACTAGGGGGCAGCCATGGATTTGAAGCAGATGCGCTATTTCCTCGCGCTGGCCGAGGAGCGCAATTTCACGCGCGCGGCCGAGCGCCTGCACATGGCGCAGCCGCCGCTGACGCGCCAGATCCGCGCGCTGGAAGAGGACCTCGGCGCGGAGCTGTTCGTGCGCAGCACCAAGGGTGTCACGCTGACCGAGGCGGGTGAGGCCTTGCTGGCCGAGGTGCCCAACCTGCTGTCGCTGGCCGAGCGCGCCAAGGAGCGGGCGCTGAAGGCCAGCCACGGCGAATCCGGCCAGCTCGACATCGGCATCTTCGGCTCCGGTGTGCTGGACGTGATCCCGCGCATCCTCGCGCGCTTCCATGCCGAGCGGCCGGAAGTGAAGATCGTGCTGCACAACCTGACCAAGACCGAGCAGATCGCTGCCTTGCGCGAGCGTCGCATCAGCGTCGGCTTCAACCGGCTGATCCCGCCCGAGGATGACCTGAAGGTCGAGACCGTGCTGCGCGAATCGATGATGGTCGCGCTGCCCGAAAAAAATCCGCTGGCCAGACGCGCCGAGCTGTCGATTCCGGATTTGTCGGACCAACCGCTGATCCTGTACCCGCGGCTGCCGATCGCCGGCCTTGCGCAGCAGGTGATGCAGGCTTTCGTTCGCGAGAAGGCAGTATTGCGGGTGGAGCAGGAGGTCGAGGACGTGCTGACCGCCGTCGCGCTGGTGGCGGGCGGATTCGGCGTCTGCGTGACCACGGCATCGTCGGCCAGCCTGCGGCTGCCGGGCGTGGTGTACCGTCCCCTTGTCAGTAACCATCTGCGTGAAATCGAGTTGAGCTGCCTGTATCGGCAGTCTGATCAGTCGCCGTTGCTGGCGGCGTTCGTTGCTGTCGTGCGCGCATTCGCGCCGGCCACTAAAGCCGCCGCTAAACGCAGGTAAACATCAGTTCGCAATCGCACTTCGCAATCCCGCCGGATGGTGGCGTGGCGGCCTTGCGAAGTACCACTACAGGGCAGGGCCCTGACAGAAAAACGCCGGATCCCGGCCGAAGCCGGGATCCGGAGTCCTTCATCTCAACCGGAGACAGGGTTGATCAGGTGTAGACGTCCGTGAACGACGGGGTAGGTTCGCCGGTATGGTAGAAGATGCCGGTCCACAGCTTGTCTTCGGTCCAGGTCGTGACCGGACGATCGCGCTGGGCGATGTAGCCGAGGCCTGCGAAGGTCTCGTTACGGTTGCCGCTCGGGTCGAAGAAGTAAATCGTTTCGCCGCGGGTGACACCATGACGGGTCGGTGCGACGTCGATCTTGACCTTCTTCTTCGACATCACGTCGGCTGCCTTCAGCACGTCATGCCACGAGTCGAGGAAGAACGACAGGTGATGCAGGCCCGACTTCGGAGCGCCGACGAAGGCGATGTCGTGCGGGGTGTTGGTGCGGGTCATGAAGGCTGCAGCCTGGATCGCGCCGCCCGGGCCGACACAGATTTGCTCGACCAGGTAGAAGTCGAGCACGTCCTTGAAGAAGGCAACGTTGTCGACGACGGTGTTGACACCGGTCTCCGGGTTCATTTCGCACATCAGCAGGCAGTGGTCGAGCCAGTGCACGCCGGCGCCGGTCATGTTGTCCGGCCACGGATCCGGGTTGGTGGTGCCGACTTCGGTGCCGACATATTCCTTCTGCGCGTACAGGCGCATTTCATGGCCGCTCGGCATCTTGAACTGCAGCATGCGACCAGTCGCCGGCAGCGAGCCTTCGGCGAGTTCGGTGGTCTTGATGCCATGGGCCTCGATCTTGGCCTTCAGGTCGTCGAGGTCGCTGTCTTTCTCGACCTTGTAGGCGACGTGGTTCATGCCGGCCTGGTCGGACGGGGTCAGGATCACGGAGTAACGATCCCACTCGTCCCAGCACTTCAGGTAGACATTCCCCGACTTGTCTTCCATCGTCACTTTCAGGCCCAGCACTTCCGTGTAGTGTTTCACGGCGGCCGGCACGTCCATGACTTTCAGGCTCACATGCCCGATACGCATCACACCCATCACTATCTCCTTATTTTGATGTCGCAGGTGGGGCTACCTGCCCTGCAAACCCCTTGTTAAACGGTTTTGCCATCTTGCCTGCCACTTCCAGGCTGACCTCGACGGTCGGCCCCACCCGGCAGGCGAGGGTGTATCCCTGCGCTTCTTCTTCGGCTGTCACGTGCGCGCGGCTGATCGGCCCCAGCGTTTCGGTCTTGCCGGAAATGATCTTGACCTTGCAGACACCGCAGCCGCCATTCACGCAGCCGACAGGAATGCCCTTGCGGCCGAGGCGCATCATGCCTTGCAGCAGGCTCTCGCCGACCGCGCACGGATAGCTCTCGCCGGTTTGCGGAATGCAGACCTGTACCTTGGGACGGAAATCGAACATGGTCGTCCTTGCTTACACGCGCTTGAACAGTGCGCTGCGCGGCTTCGACGCGTCGGCGGCGGTGATGAATTTTTCCGCGTAGATGTCGCGCTCGTACAGGCGGCCTTGCATCAATGTGCCGAGGCAGGCTTCGATCATTGCCGGCGGGCCGCACAGGTAAGCCTTCTGGCCCGAGAAGTCGCCGTTGAAATGCTGTTGTGCCGCTTCGTGCACGAAGCCCTTGAAGCCGTCGAATCCGGCGGCGTCGTCCGACAGCGCCGGCACGTAGCGGAAGTTCGGGTGCGCAGCGGCCAGTGCCTTGAACTCGTCGTCGTAATACAGCTCGGCCTTGTTGCGCTGGCCGTAGATCAGCGTGATCGGGTGCTGGCAGCCATTGGCCAGCAGGTCTAGGATCATCGAGCGCGGGCTGGACAGGCCGGAGCCGCCGGCCATGAAGATCATTGGCGCTTGCTCGGAGGTGCGGACGAAGAAGCGTCCGTACGGGCCGGTGATGTGCAGCTTGTCACCGACTTTCAGCTGTTCGTGCAAGTAGGCGGTACCGGCGCCGCCCGGGATGATGCGGACATTGATTTCCAGCTCGCCGGTGCGTGCGATTTCTTCCGGCGAATTGGCGATCGAGAACGGGCGGTCGCCTTCGATGCCCGGCAGCGAGACTTGCACATACTGGCCGGCCTGGAAGTCGATGGGCTTGTCGAGCTTGAGCCAGATCGATTTGATCGTCGGCGTCATCGTCTCGATGCGGCTGACCGTGGTGTCGAAGTCAGTGATCGGGATGATGCGCGCATCCGGTTCTTCATCGATGTCGGCTTCGATGCCGGCATCGCTGACCAGGGTCGCACAGCAGGCGAGGGTCTTGCCTTCGTCACGCTCGAAATCCATCAGCGCGAACGGGTTGGCCGCGCCGTGATCCACTTCACCGTCGGTCACGGTCACCTTGCAGGTGCCGCACAGGCCGTGGCCGCAGGCATGCGGAATGTAGATGCCCTGGCGCAGTGCAGCGTCGAGGATGGTCTGGCCGTCTTCGACCTCGATGGTCGCGCCGAGGGGTTCGATGGTGAGTTGCTGTGACATGATGGTTCTAAGAATTAGACTATGTTCTCGGTTGCAAATTCATTGACTGAGGTCAAAAACCCGTGCCACCGTCGGCGATCGTTTCGCGTATGCCTTCCAGCGCCGGTGTACGGAAAGTCACCACGGCCTTGTGGCCGAGACCGTGGTGTTCCAGCGATTTGCCAACGTCAGGAATGAAGCGCTTGCCCGAGCTGAACCACAGCGTGCGCTTCCAATCGATGTCCTCGAACTCGGGATGCTCGCCATACAGCTCAGGCAGCACTTCCATGATCACCGCGCCGAAGGGCAGGGTGCGCGGCACCGGGATGCAGAACGGTGCCGCGAACATCAGGTGGTTCTCCCAGCACAGGTACAGCAACTGCTTGCCGTGGAACTTGTCCTCGGTGTCTTGCTGCAGCATCGGGTATTCGCCGATGGTGGGCATGATTTCCTTGTTGGCCATGGCCTTACTCCTCGTGGCCGGACGGCTTCATGCGGCCGCTCCATGCGCGGAAGTGCTTGCGATCCTTGCTGTTGGCAAAGTCGCCGTTGTCTTCGCCGGCGTGGACGTCGTAGTAGCGCATCACTTCACGCACCGGGCTGTCGCCAGGCGATGCGGGGTTGATGTCGTCCGGGTAGCAGGTACCCTGATAGATCTGGTGCACCGGCAGCCAGGACTGCATGTACTTCTTCGGCTCGTGCTCGAAAATCTCGCAGCAGTGGTCGGAGCAGAAGTGGTACTTCTGGCCTTCGTGGTCGAGTTCGCGCATGCTGAGCTTGGTCGGGTCGCCCGGCTCGGTGAACATGACCGGCACCTGGCAGACCTGGCACAGCATCGGCAGGATCTGGTTGTACCAGCGTCCTTCCTTGCCGTTGGCCTGCTCGGCCCAGTGCTCGAGGCGCGGACGGTAGTAGCGGTCGAAGCTGTTCGGGTACTTCGACGACAGCCAGTCCATCTCGTCGTCGCTCGGGATCCAGGTGTGGAACGCGGCTGCGTGACCGTACTGGTAGAACGTTGCCCACGACTGGTGGCTGATGTGGTCCTTGCCTTCGCAGGCGTCGTCCCAGCCCTTGGGCTTGCGGATGCCGTAGCGTGCAAGGTCGGCAAACAGCGCGCCGCCGTTTTCTTCCGCATACATTTCCCACGCTTCTTTCCAGCTCATCACGCGCTTGGGCAGCATGTAGTCCTGCATCATCGCCACCAGGGTCAGCAGGCGGTAACCACGCCAGAACCATTTGTCCATCCAGCGCTGCACGATCGGCACGTTGGCCGGATCCTGCTCGAGCATGAACTTGATGCACTCGATGCCCAGCGTCATGTGACGCGACTCGTCCGATTGCGCGGAGAAGCCGAAGGTCACGGTCGACAGGTCGCCGTTGTGCGCCGCGCCCGACATGAAGGGCACGAACAGCAGGTTGGTCAGCACGTATTCGAACGAGAAGCTGACCGCGGTCAGGAATTCGAACGGGCCGCCGGCGAACGCGTCTTCGAAGAAGCTCTTCGGCACCGACAGGTACCAGACGTTGTCGAACCAGTGCACCGAGTTGTGCATGCCCGAGTAATACTTGTTGTAGTGCGAGATCGCATGCGTCTCAGTCTGGCAGTGGCGCAGCTCGTCGACCGCCTGCATCTGCGCGGCGACACGGGCGCCGGCGCCGGTGAACTGGCGGCCTGCGTGCGCGAAGCCGCGGTGCGCGTAATACTCGAGCGGGGTCACGCCCTGGATGAAGAGCTTCAGCGCGTTGATGTAGCGTGCGTCGGTGACGCCGAGTTCGCCGTGGTTTTGCGCGAACGCCTCGATCACCGCGTACAGCTTGCGCTCTTTCTCGCCCTGATACTTCCAGTAGGCTTCCATCGTCAGGCGGAACGGATCTTCCCACTTGTCCCAGTCATGGACCTTGATGCCTTCGTATTTGTCGTACGGGAAGACCTTGTCCATCGGCTGGTAGGTGGTGTCCCAGTGCAGGCCGCGGGTCATCGCGGCATAGCGCTCTTTGAGGCCCAGTTTCTTCTTGACGACTCGTGTATCCATTTTTTGTATCTCCGCAAAGTCTGCTTTTTGTTGTTGTTATCGGGTTGGGGGAACGAACAACGCTTTGCTACTCAAGGGTGCTGCAATGATTCATTTGCCAAGGACGGATGGGTCTGTGATCACAGACCCACCGCTTCCTTGCTGCTGACCGGGAAGTACGCGCGGTGCAGGATCTCCGGATCTTCGCGCAGCTTGCCTGGCTCGCCGTCATACGACACGCGGCCGCGCGACATCACGTACACGTGATGGGCGAGGGCCAGCGCCAGTTGCGTGAATTGCTCGATCAGGAGCACGCCGATGCCGCTGGCTGCAATCTTGCGAATGATCGGCACCAGGCGCGCGACGATGGTTGGCGCGAGGCCAAACGACAGTTCGTCGATCACCAGGAAGCGCGGCTCGACCATCAACGCCTGCGCGATCGCCACCATCTGCTGCTGGCCGCCGGACAAGTCGCCGGCTGCTTGCGGCAGCTTTTCCTTCAATTCGGGGAACAGCGCGAGCACGCGGTCGATCGACGCGGCAGTATCGCCACGCGACATGCCGCCGGCAGCGACCAGCAGGTTGTCGCGCACGGTCAGTTCGCGCAGCACCTGGTGGCCTTCGGGCACGGTGCCGACACCAGCGCGGCGGATTTCATCCGGCTCGAGGCCGACGAGGTCCTTGCCATCCAGCCAGATCTCGCCAAACACCGGCTCGACCACCCCGGCGATGCCGAGCACGGTACTGGTCTTGCCGGCGCCGTTGGCACCGGCGAGGGCCGTGATCTTGCCGGGCGCGATGCGCAGCTCGATGCCTTCGACGGCCTTCTTGGTGCCGCGGACCATGACGAGGTCGCGGACCTCGAGCCAGCCCGGACGCAGGTTCTCGGGTGCGATCTTGGCGCTCATGCGGCCACCTCCAGGTCATCGAAGTTGCCCAGGTAAGCCTGCTGCACTTCGGGATTTTTCAACACTTCCAGCGTCGGGCCGAGTGCCAGCAGCTTGCCGAAGTCGAGCACCATGGTCTCGTGGCAGCAGGCGGCGATCAGGTCGACGTCGTGGTCGATCAGGAACACTTGCGCCTTGCAGTAGCCGGGGATGCCCTTGATGACTTTCTGCAGGTGCTCGGATTCGGATTCGCTCATGCCGGCGCCCGGTTCATCGAGCATCACCAGCTTCGGGTTGCCGATCAGGGCCTTCGCGATTTCAGCGAGGTGGCGCTCTTCGGTCGACAGGTTGTCGCCCTTGCGGTTGATGCGATGGGACAGGCCGACGAAATCGATGGCGCCATAGACCGCCTTGCGCATCGCGTCACGGCTCTCGAAATGGGCATGGTCCGCGATGGCCTGCACGTTCTCCAGCAGCGTCAGGTCTTCGGCGATCTGGTCGGTCTGGAAGGTGCGGCGCAGGCCGAAGTCGGCGCGCTGGTGGGCCGGCACGCCGGTGATCAGCTGGTCATTCACCTTGACCCAGCCGCGGCGCGGCTCGACGAAGCCCGACAGCACGTTCAGCAGGGTGGTCTTGCCGGCGCCGTTGGGGCCGATCAGGCCGACGATGGGCTTGGCCAGCTTCACGGTCAGGCCATCGATCGGCTTGACGCCGCCGAACTGGACCACGAGGTCGTTAATTTCAATCATGGCGTCGCTCCGTTATCGGTAAGCCGCGAACGGCTTCGGATATTTCTCGTCGATCTTCTTGCGCAGCGGCAGGATGGCCGGGTACAGCGACACTTCGATCAGGAAGCGGATCGCGATCGAGCTCCAGATGATCGCGAAGGCGACGTTGTACTCGACACCGAACACGCCATGCACGACCCAACCCACGAAGAAGCCGATGAAGAGCATGTTCAGCGCGCGCTTCAGGATGCGGTGGTCAGGGATGATGCCCAGCGTGCTGATGAGGCGCGACACGCGCAGCGACAGCCAGGCCTCGACATCTTCCGCGCCATCCTGAATGCGCTTGCCGAAGAAGCCCAGCAGCATCCAGCAGACACCGGGGATCGCCTGGCGGAACAGCAGCGCAATCAGCGACAGGAACAGCGCACCGGCGAAGCCCATCGCGCCGTAGTGTGCGGCGGCGAGCGCCAGGCCGATCGAGATCAGGCCCCAGATGATCGAGCCTTCGACGATACGGCTGACCCGCACGAACTTGTAGAAGTCCGCCAGCTGGCCGGCCAGTCCCTTGCGTCCCTGGATCAGCGACACCAGCAGCGCGAAGCCGTAGAACGCGTTGGCCAGGTTGCCGTCGACGCCGTGGTCGTTCAGCAGCGCCGGCAGCGCACGGATCAGCAGGCCCGCGAAGACCGCGCCCATCCAGTGGTAGGCACCGCCGACGATGGTCAGCGCGAACAGCAGGATCGACTGCGCGACCGGGAAGCCGGTGTTGTCGAGCTGGCCGTTCAAGCCCGCGAGCAGGCCGCCTGCGAGGCCGGCCAGTGCGCCGGCCATGCCGAAGGCGAGTGCCTTGTAACGCACTACCGAGACGCCGGCCGCAATCGCCGCGGCTTCCGACTTGCGGATCAGGCCCCATGCGCGGCCCGGCAGGCTGGTGCGTGCCCATTCAATCAGGCCGAGGCCGACGGCCAGCCAGAACATCGCGTAGCGGAAGTAATCGACATCGGTCTGCGCCAGCACGGGTCGCGGGATCATCAGGCGCTGACCGTTCATCACGCGGCCGGTGAGGCCCGGGCCGCCGTCAGGGAAGCTGATCACGTTGATGACCACCTGCACTGCGGCTGCGATCATCAGCGTCAGCAGCGCGAGGTAGAGGCCGCGCATGCGCAGCGCCGGCAGGCCGAGGATCAGGCCGAACAGGCCGGCAATCACCGCGCCCAGCACCAGCGCCATTTCAAACGGCATGCCGGTGCCATGCACCAGCCGCAGGCAGAACCAGCCGCCGACGCCGGCCAGCGCGAACTGCGCCAGCGACACCATGCCGAGCTGGCCATACAGCAGCGCGACGGTGCCCGCCGCCAGCGTCAGCGCGGCGACGGTGGTAAAGGTATTCAGCCAGTACGAAGAGAACAGGTAGGGCCCGAGCACGGCGACCACGAAGAACGTGATCAGCATCGGCCGCACGCGCTGGAAAGGCGTGCCGGGCGGAATATCGGGTTTGTCCTTGTTGCGTGCCATTGCGTGTTACTCCAGGTGGCTGTTGTCACGGGACAGGCCGATGCCATGGCGTTGCTGCCACATCACGGCCAGGATCGCGACCATGAAGGCGGTCGCCGATCCGTAACGCTGTACTTCCGGCACCAGGTTCAGCAACGACTCGATCACGCCGATCACGAGTCCGCCGATCACGGTGGCGGTGAGGGAATTCATGCGTCCCACCATGGCCGCGGCCATTGCAGGGATCACGAGGAAGGTCAGCACGGTGGGATTGAGTCGCACCATGTTGCCCATGAACAGGCCGCTGATGCCGGCCAACAGGCCCGCCAGCGTCCATGCCCAGGTGTCGATGCGCTTGACGCGCACGCCAACGAGGCCGGCCAGGACGCGGTTGCTCTGCAGCGCACGCATGCGCAGGCCGAGCGGCGTCTTTGCCAGCAGCCACAGCATCCCGATTGTCGAGCCTGCTGCGAACAGCAGGGCCGCGACGCGGGTGTGGCTGATGAGGCGATGGCCGTCGAACTCGATGCCGCCCGAATCGGTCGGCAGGACGAGGCGGCGGGGATCATCGCCCCAGTACCACTGGGAGATACCCATGATCATCAACGCGAAACCGAGCGTCGCCATTGCGCGCACCACGCGGTCCTGGTGCGTGAGCGAGGGCGCGATGAAGCGTCCGTAAGCCCACGACAGCAGGGTGGCGGCGCCCACGCCGGCGACCCAGCCCATCCAGTCGTCATACTCGAGGTCGAGCACTTGCCAGCAGATCATGGCGGCGAGGCCGCCAAGCGCGCCGAAGGCGAAGTTGACCACGCCGCTGGCACGGTACAGCACCACCAGGCCAACGCCTGACAGCGAGTAGACCGCGCCGACGCTGATGCCGACGACGATGAAGGGGAGCAGTGTTTCCATGTTCAGCCCGGTTTGCGTTGATGAGGTCTGTGCCGCTTAGTTGACCAGGCCGCCCTTGGCTTCCAGCTTCAGCACGTCATCCAGCTCGACGTCCTTCGACTGATAGCACTCGGTCAGGGTCTTGAAGCCGCCCTTTTGCAGCAGTGCTGCACGACCTTCGTGGTTCGGCTGGTGACGCTCGCCCGAGCCGAAGTACCATGCGCCGCACATCATGTCGGTCTTCATCTTCTTGGTCGCAGCGATCGCCTGGTAAGCCGCCTTGCGGTCGACGTTGCCCTTGATGGACAGCAGCGCATCGGTGGTCGCCTTGGCAGCCAGGTAGCCGGCTTGCGAGAAGGTGTCGCGCGGATCCTTCTTGTCGCCGAACTTGTCCATGACGGCCTTCCAGTTCGTGTTGTCCGGACCGGTGCCATCCATCGGCTGCAGCTCCATGTGCACGTACAGCTTGTCGTGCCAGTACTTGCCGACGGCTTTCGGCATGTCAGCGTGGTACGCCGAGGTCGGCAGGCCCCACTTCATGCTCTTGCCCAGGTCTTGCTGTTCAGCGGCCGTCAGGATCGGCAGCATCATGCCGCGCGGCAGGCCGAGAACGACGCCTTCCGACTTGGCAGCAGCGATCTGCAGTGCGATCGCGTTGCCGTCGAGCTGGCCCGGATCGAAGATCACGGTCTTGACCGGGATGCCGGCCTTCTTGCCGTAGCCTTCGACGCCGCCGCAAACCCAGTCACCAAAGCCGGGGATGCCGGCTGCGACGCAAGTCAGGCTCTTGAGCTTGAAGGTCTCGACGATGTACTGCGCGGCGCCGACGGTCGACTGACGCGGACCGGCGTTGAACGTCGCGTAGTTTTTGCCGAAGAAGCAGGCGCGCGGCACGCCGACGCCGGCGACCGAAGCGACGCCTTCCTTGGCGTACAGCTCGTTGTTGGCACCGCATTCGACGAAGGACGACGAACCGGCCATCGCGACGACTTTGGTGTCCTTGACCAGCTTGGTGGCCGCTTGCGAAGCCACTTCCGGGTTCCAGGTGTCATCCTGCACCGTGTACTGGATCGGACGGCCGTTGATGCCGCCGTTGGCGTTCACGCAGTTGAAATAGGCCTGCGCCGCACGTGCCGACGAGGAAAAATCTTCCGGGCCGGTCTTGCCGACGACGGCGCCGATCTGGATCGGCTCGCCGGTGGCCTTCTTGCCGTTGCCGAGGCCGCACTTGTCCTCAGCCATGGCGCCAGTCGCCATCATGCCGAGGGCCACAGCCAATGCGCCGCCGAGGTAGGTGGTCTTCTTCATCTGTTGCTGTCTCCGTTGATTGTTATTGCGAACTACGGTCCCACTTCACTTCACGCCTCGCCGTCGGGTCCGTAGGGACGGCAAGGCGTTGCGACGCGCCTGCGGTGAGAGGAGTCAACCGCAGGAGCCTCGCAATCCCTCCAACCCGGGAGTCCTGAATCGGAGCACTGACTTGTGGCCGAAGCCGTTGTCGGCCAGCGATTTGTCTTTTTTCGGCGTGAACATCACGTCGCCGCGGAACCATTGCACCTTGCTCCAGTCGATCAGCGCGAATTCCGGATGCTCGCCGTACAGCTTGTGCAGCACCTTGTCCTGCAGGTGATCGAAGCGGGTGTCGGATGGCAGCGCCAGCACGACCGGTGCCGCAAACATCATGTGCTCGTCCCAAGCGACATACAGCAGGGGATGCTCAAAGCGTGCGGCGCTGTCATGCGACGCATGGCTGTAATTGCCGATGGCGGTCACGCTCATAGTTGTGCCTCCTTCATGTCCTGTCCGCCGCCCCAGGTCTCGAAATTCTGCGCATCCTCGGAGTGCTTGAACTCGCCGGTGTCGCGCGCGAGGTCGACATTGATTGCGGCCAGCGACGCCTGCAGCGGATCGGTCACGTTGTCGGCGCCGTGTGCATGCAGGATTTCGTGCGACGGCAGGCGCGACTGCACGTATTTCTCCGGCTCGTGCGCGAAGATGTGCTCGCAGTGGTCGCTGCAGAAATGGAAGGTCTCGCCGGCGTGCTGTGTATTGCGGTAAGCGATCCAGCGCGGGCTGCCCTGCTCGGTGAACATCATCGGCTGCTGGCAAACCTGGCACTGCATCGGCAGCGCGCGGTTGTAGTAGCGGTGGCCGGTGGCTTCGCGCTGCGCGTAGTACGCGAGGCGCGGGCGGTACCAGCGGTCGAAGCTGTCCGGGTACTTGCGGTCCAGCCAGGCCAGTTCGTCCTGCTCAGGCACCCAGGTATGGAAGGCGACCGCCTGGCCGTAGCCGTAGAACGCATTCCATGCCTGATGGCTCAGGTGATCTTTGGCGTCGCAGGCTTGCTGCCAGCCGGCCGGCTTTTGCAGGCCGTAGGCGGCCAGCTCCTCGAACAGCTGGTTGACTGGCGCTTCGACGAATTCATTCCAGGTTTCTTTCCAGCTCGAGATGCGCTTGGGCAGCATGTAATCCTGCAGCATCGCGACCAGCGGCATCAGGCGGAAGCTGCGCCAGAACCATTTGTCGACCCAGCGCTGCACGATGGCGGCATTGGCCGGATCTTGCTGCAGCATGAACTTCACGGCAGCGATGCCCAGTCCCTTGTGGCGCGCGGTGTCGGCCTGTGCGGAGAACGAGGCCGGCACCAGCGACAGGTCGCCGTTGTGCGCGGCGGTGCTCATTGCGGAGACGAACAGCGTGTCCGACAGCAGGCTGTCGAAACCGAAGCTGATCGCGACCAGCAGCTCGAACGGGCCGGCGGTGGCCGCATCCTCGGCGAAGCTCTTGGCCGGCGCCAGGTACCACGCCTGTTCATGCCAGCGCGGCGCGTCGTGCATGCCGTTGAAATACTTGTTGTAGACCGACGCCGCATGCACTTCCAGCTGCGAGTGACGCAGTTCTTCGGCGCCCTGCATCAGGGACGCGATGCGCAGCGCGTCGCCCGGCATGTTGCGGGCCGCATGCGCGAATGCGCGATGCAGCGTGTACTTCATCGGCGAGAAGGCCTGCAGCACCAGCTTCACGGCGTTCACATAGCGCGCATCCGACACGCCGATCTGGCCGTTGTTCTGCGCGAACGCATCCATCACCGCGTACAGGCGGCGCTCTTTCTCGCCTTGCTGGCGCCACCAGACGTCGAGCGTCATGTGGAACGGGTCTTCCCACTTTGTCCAGTCGTGGATGCGGATCCCTTCGTAGTTTGCGAAGGGATAGACCTTGTCCGCCGGCTGGTACGTGGTGTCCCAGTGCAGGTCATGCGACATCGCCGCGTAGCGGCTGGCGATGCTCAGTTTCTTTTTCTCGACTCGCTTGTCCATGGCAGGCTCGCGTGAGTGGAAGGGGGAGGAAATCAGTGCTTCCAGCTCAGCACGAACTCGTCGTCATCCTCATCGAGGTTGCCCGACAGCGTGACCAGGTTGATCTGCAGTTCTTGCAGGTCGTAGCGGCGGCCGATGATTTCCTCGACCGTCTCGCGCTTGATGACCAGGCGATTCGGGGCATCGATCTTCACCAGGCCCGGCGAATAAACGACTTGCGCGTGCGGATTGTCGGCGACGATGGCGTCGACCAGCGGGCGCGACTCTTCGTTGGCCTGAAAGGCGATGAATACGTTGGACATGTGTCTTCCCCTAGATGCTTGTTATATGTTTTGTTCGTGGCGGCGATGCTCAGAGAGCGACACCGGCCTTGGCGACACGCGCATTGAAGGCGGCACGCACGCCGGCCAGCGCTTCCTGGCCTTGCTCGCCGAGCGCGATTTCGGCCACCGGAGCCAGGGCGGCCTGCACGCGGTCGGCCCAGGCCTTGACCCAGCCGGTGACGATCTGCTTGTTCTCGTCGGACTCGACGACCATCGCCTTCACGACGGCGTCAACCCAGCGCGCGCATTCGTCATGCCACTCGGGCATGAACGAGGTCAGCATCGCGACCGCGGTGCCGCCCTTGATGGTCAGGTGCTCGTCGATGTACGAGCCGTAGATCAGCGGGTAGAGCATGCCGTCGAGGCACAGGTTCTGCGCGACGAACATCTCCATCGGGTCTTTCATCACCAGCGTGTCCTCGACCAGGCGGCGCAGTACTTGCCAGCGCGGGTCGTTGAGCCAGTCGTTCTTGCCGGCGTCGAGCACGCCCGGCTCATCGACCGCCAGGCCGAAGCGGGTCAGGTATTGCGCGATGCCCAGATGGTCCATCGCGTGGAAGTTGGTGGCCGCGGTGATGGCGGTGCCGTAGCCATACGCGCAGATATAGGTATTGTTCATGTTGCCGCCCCACGCCACATGGCGCAGCGGCATCAGCACCT